>Ga0070701_10000902_pt1 | contig 10723 bp, 8 predicted proteins | sample KBSK5102metaG_FD_65451 | JGI IMG/M metagenome (GOLD analysis project Ga0070701, IMG submission 65451) | Corn, switchgrass and miscanthus rhizosphere microbial communities from Kellogg Biological Station, Michigan, USA - KBS K5-10-2 metaG | ecosystem: Host-associated > Plants > Roots >... | reverse complement strand
CATTGAGAATCGCAGCGCGTGTCGCCGCCTGATCGATGAGTGTCACGACGTCGCGCGATTCGAAGCCATAGATGAGCGGCAGCATTTCGGCGAGCATCGCGGTATCGGTCACCGCACCGCTGAGATCCGGCCAGTCGCGATTTTGCGCGGGCGGAGCAAATGGCCGAATGCCGAGGCGCGATGCGCTGTAGTCGTTGATGCCGATGAGCAGTGCGCGGCGCCTGCCCGGCGTTTCGGCGCCGGCAGTCGCGGCAGTCAGAAAAATGATGATTGCGACGAGCAAACCGAGCGGGAATCGAGTGCTCATGCGAACCTCCCTGCCGTTCAGGGACACGTTTCGCGACGAATTGTGTCTTCCTCGAAGGACCCGTTCGAAGAGGAGATGAGAGATGAGACACGTTTGTGTGTTCGCAGTGGCGTTGTCTTTTATTGCGGTGACATTGCTCGGTGGCTCGGTGGTGGTCGATCGGAATTCGGCTGGCGACGCGAATTTCGATCCCGCCAAATCGGCCGCGTTATTCGTCGGAATTCGCGATTTCAGTTACGACACGACGCTTGCTTCAGTGCCTTATGCCGTGGACGACGCCGTCGATCTGGCTTACGCGCTGTCGATGAATATGAGCTCGAAGCTGGTGACGCCCGATCGCGTCCTGCTGGCACTGGCGGGCGAGCCGCAAAAGACCGAGTCGCGTGCGCGGCTGGATGCTTTGATAAAACAGGGCGCGAAAACGATCGGCGCGTCGAGCAGCGACATTCTCGTCGCGCTGGAGGGACAGGCAGCGGCGACCGAGGCCGGGGGCGTATTCATCGTTTCGTTCGCAACGCACGGCGTTTCTGAGGGAGGCTCGCAGTATCTCGTCACGGCCACGTCGCTCGTCCGCTATCCGGAGACGACGATTCGGGAATCGCGAATTCGCGACATTGCGGCATCGGCTCGGTGCGGACGGTCGCTCATCTTCATCGACGCCTGCCGCGAAAGACTGACGAAGAACGCGCGTAATGGCGAGCCCGATCCACGGTCGAAGGCGGCGATGATTCGCGAAATGCAGAACATTCGCGGCCAGGTCGTGCTGTCAGCGGCTACCGCGAATGAGTACGCGTATGACGACGATCGGAAAAAGAATGGCGTGTTTACCGCGGCGGTGATCGAAGGAATCGGCTGCGGTTCGAAGCGAACGTCGAACGGCATTGTGACTGCGGAGGCTCTTTCCGATTTCGTCAATGCCGAGGTGCTGGCGTGGATTCAGAAGCATCGCGATCCTGCGGCGCGAAAAGCGACGCAATTTACTGCCGACGGAATCGCGAAGTTAATGCCGGTCGCTGCCTGCGGCGGCCGTCAATGACACGGTGTCAGTGCTTCAGTTTTTGCGATGTCGCCATACGTCCAGACCCGTCCTGAAACGTCTTTGTACGCGACGCCCCGGAATTCGTGCTCCTTTGAAAAGCGCTGCACGCCGCCGGGATAAAGGTGCTCGTACGCGCCGGCGCCGTAGTGCATGGCCTCAATCATTGCGTCTTCGAGAATGATTGACGACTCGACATACAGCACGTCGCAGTCGCTGCCGGCTGCGTGCGCTCGGACGTTCCACGTCGAGAGCGCCGATTTTCCATAATGCGACGTGAATTGATTTGCGGCCGAGAACCGAGCGTCGTAATTGGGCGGCGCCGGCCGGTTCGATTTGCACGACGTGCCGGAGAAGGCGAGTGCCACTGCGATCATTACGATCACCTTACGCATTGAAAACTCCTTGTGCGAAAAACGGCCCGCCACCTCGGGCGGCGGGCCGTCGGCTTCGTGAGCTGAATTACGGGAGCGTGTCTTTTCCCGGCGGGCAGAGCGCCTGTTCGTAGGCCGTTCGTCCGATGTTCAGGCGAATGGCATTGAGCAGATCGGACCAGACCGCCGTCGACGGATGCACGTCCGACCACGCCACCTGCGGATACGAGCCGACCGTCGACGCGGCGCCCGGCTTCGGCACATACCGCGTCGCATCGGAAGGCGGCGTTTCGACGATGTCGTAATACGCCTCGAAGTGTTTGCCGATGGCCGGCGTTCCGGTGAACGGCGTCGAAGGCGGCACGAACGGCGGCAGGTTCAGTACGGCCACTTCGACCTTGCCGTTCGAATCGGGCGTCAGGGTCATCGTGCGGCCCGGATCGCCGTTGAGTTTCTCTTCGACGAATTCGATGCTGTCGCCGGAGACTTCGATGTCCGCGCCGACCCACGTTGCGATCGCCTGCGAATAGAGCGAAACCGAACCCTGACTGTCGAGACGCTGGAAGTGAACCGGCGTGACGTCGCTGCCGATGCGCGCGACGGAGTACGTGAAGATCTTTCCCGTCTTCAGCTTCAGGCGCGCGGCAACGATCGCGGGCGGGTTTTCGCCGAGGAGATCTGTGTTGACGGTGCAGTCAGTCGGGCAGATCTGTTTGAGATCGGCGACCCAGCTGAAATCCTCGCGCTCGGTGGACGTCGTCGGAATCGGCAGCAGCGCGTTGTTGGCGCTGCCGCGGACGTTGTCACGAAATTCGAGATCGGGAAGATCGGGATCGGTCGTGCTTCCTTTGCGGATCGACAGGTCGGAACCGTCGAGGAACCACGCGCCGCCGCCTGCGACTGCGCTTTCCAGCGAATCGAGCGCGGTGCTCTGTGACTGATCGGAGTAGACGAATTGTGCGATGTCGGCGTCGCGCTTCGGGCAGGTTCCGCTGCAGTTTCCGGCGCGAGCGATGAGGAGGGGCGTGTGATGGTCGAGCGTGGTGTCGTCGGAAATGTGGTGATGATCGACGTTGAGGAGCAGAACGGTCATTTCTTTGCCGTCCTGACTCGGGATGAAGGTCATGAGACCGCTGAACAGAATTCGCAACATGAATGTCACGGTGGTTTCTCCTTTATGTGTGCGGAGCGCGCGAACGGTGAGGAGGAATGCCCGATCACCTGAAACGCCGCCCAGCTTTTTGCCGGCCATTGACCGGACTCGCGCACGTCCCGTTGTGCCAACTGCAGCGCTGCGGCTGCGTCGTTGCCTTCCAGGTAGTGCTTATGAAATGACACGAGTAAACGCGTTGTGGTGGCGTCGTCGCGCACGGACCAGAGTGTTCCGAGCACGGCGCTGGCCCCGGCCGCGATCAATGGGCGGACGAGCGGAGCGACACCTTCAGGTCCCACGGGCAAGCCTCCGGCGCTACTGCATGCGGCGAGTACGACCAGCCGCGTCCGATCGAGCTTCATTGTCCTGAGCAACTCCTGCGCGTCCAGTGCGCCGGAATTTGTTTCCGACGGTGCAAGCAGAATTACGGACCGCGCCGGTGCATTCGGATCGACGACCGCATGAGCTGCGACATGGATGATCGAGCTTTGTCTCGCAAGCGCAGCAAACCGTTCAATCGTCGCGTCCGTGCCGCGCAGTTCCGTGACGCCGTTTCCATAGAGACCGGCGAGCTCCGAAATTTCGTTGTCCGCACCGGGAAGAGGCTCGAGCCCCTGAGCCTGCGGAAGGCGTATATCGAACGCCGGGTCGCCGACGAGTAATACCGGCGCGTTTCTGGCGTTGCGCAAATCGCGGTCGCGCAGCAGCGACAACAGATACAGCGTGGAGCTGCCGGCGATCTCGATCGGCAGCTGCTCGCCGAGATACGGACGATTCGGGGCATTGCTGCGTGAGGCAGCGAGTGCGAGACCGTGCATCCAGCTGTCGGGACTGATGACGAGCCGCGACGGCAGCCGGCCGGCGTTCATTCGCGTTGCGATCGCCAGCGGCCGTGCGATCAGCGCGTCGTACTGCGCCGAAAGAACGACGTCGAATTCGTTTTCGTCGCCCTTTTGCGCGCGCTCGCTGAAACTCTTCAGGCGCGCCGCGCCGATCGGCAGCAGCGCGTGATCGAACCCGTCGCGGGAGATGATCCAGACGATGGTCGCTTCGTCGTCGAGGACGCAATATTCGAAGATGAATGTTCCGGGCTCGAGCTCAGCGCGAATGGCGGTCAGCGATGCCGGTCCGTCCTTCGTAAGGTCCCGAAATTTCTGCGGTGCCGTGTTGCGCGACAGCACGAGATCGAGCGGTTCATAACCGCGCGCGCTTTCGGTGTACGCGAATGCCCGCTGCAGATCACCTTCATCCGCAAGCTGCCGGATGAGCTGACGATAGGTTTCCTGCGAGCGCGAAAAGTAGGTGCTCCAGAATTCTTCTCCGGCATCAGTACGATTTCGCAGAATTTCCTGCTGCTCAGTGTGCAGCTCGGCGAGCGCCGTTTGCAGATCGTTCTCGGCATCACGCGTCAGCCCCTGACGCCGCAGCGCTGCCGCACGTTGCGCATAGAGCGAGGCGCGGAAAGTGCGGTACTCGCTCGCTTTCATCAAATCGATCGCGCGGGTAAATGCGGCGGCCGCTTCTTTCGGATTTACGCGAAGCGCGATGCGGCCCGTGATCTCCTCGATGTGCGCCTGAATCCCGAGTGCCGCCGGGTCGTCATTGCCGCGCAGACGGATCGCTTCGTTGACATCGCGTTGTGCGTCCGGCATTCGCTCGAGCACGGCTTCGATTTCGGAGCGGTGCCGGAAAGCCATCCCGAGTTGCTGCCGGTAACCGGCGATTTGCGTTCTGTCCAGAGTGGCGACGAGGCCGCGTTCAAGCGTGTGAATCGCTGCGTTCTGATACGCGAGCGCGATACGCGGAAATCCGAGCGCCAGAGCGGTCTGAGCGGCCTCGCCGAAAGCTGCGTGGCGGCGCCGGCTGTCGACGAGCCGCGACTGCGACCGAACGGCGTCGAGCGCGAACTGCCACGATCGCTCGAGCTGTCCAAGCATCCGCAGCTCGCCGCTCGTCGATACGGCGGTGATCGCTTTGCCTTCGTCGTCTCGCAGCCGCGAATACTCCTGCAGTGCGCGGTCGAGTGTACTGAGCGATTCGAAATAGCGGCTCTTATATTGGAAAATGTAGGAGAGCATTCCATTGCAGCGTGCCGCCAAATGGACGTATCGGCGTTTCGCCGCCTCGGCTTCCGTCCGCGCCGCAAGTGTGAGCGCCTTCTCGTCCGGCCGCGATGCGGTCGCGAACTCCAGCGAAGCGAGGAGACGCATCGGGCTCCCTGCTCTCGCGAAAAGTTCTGCGGCGGCTTCGTACGCCGCGCTTGCTTTCGGTCTGTCGAACGTCTGCGAATGCACGCGCGCCGCATGAAATGCCAATTGCGCCTTGCGCAGCACTTCGCGCTGCGCGTCGGTCGCGCCTTCGATGGCGTGCACGATCTCCACGTCAAACGCATCGTTACCCAACCGCTTTGACAACTCCTCGGCCATCAATCGCGCAGCACCGATTTGTTGTGCGGCCGGTTCATTGGCCCAGTTCGTCAGCAGGTCGTCCTCGAAATATTTCTGTGACGAGAAAGGAAATTCATTGACGACCGCGGCGACGCCGGCGCGGTCGCGGCGCGCGAGTGCGGCGTTCAACTGCCCTCGTCGCGTGGACCATAACGCTGCCGCGTCAGTCGCCGCGAGATGGCGAAGCCTTATGAGGTGCCCGGCAGCTTCGTCGTGCCAGTGAGATTCGCGATATTTCTGCGCTGCGTCCCACGAGAGGATTGCGTCCTCGGCTAACCCAAGTGCTTCCTGCGCGACTCCGCGATTGAACGCCGTTTCCGCGGTCTGCGGCGCGTCCTCGAGCGCTTCCAGCGAATGGAGGAGATCGACGGGACGTCCGCTTCTTTTGTAGCGGACGTAGTAAGCCGCCGCGAGATCGTTCTTCGCGGCGGGATCGGTCGCGGCGAAGTTGCCGAGGGCGTAAATCGCTTTGTCCGTACAACTCCGCCGAGCCAGCAGCAGCTGGACGGCCTGCTGACGGCTGCCGATGTTGTCGTCGCAGGACAGTTTCGCGTCCGCGGGATCGCTGCAGCACGTCGTCCACTCCTCGCCGGAAAAACGCATCTCCGCCGGCCGCCCCTTTTTCGGAGCGGCCGTGTCTTCAGGATTGCAGCCGATGGCGGCAATGCAGAGGACGAGGACAATGACGACGAGCTTTTTCACGCGCCAGACAAGATACGCTCGCGGGAACGAGATCGGCCGATGACGACGCGCACAGGCAACGGCAACGGCGAACGCTTCAATCAGCTGTATATGAAGTACTACCGCCGGATCGTGCTTTTCTTCATTCGCGCGTTCCGCGTGTCCGAGGAAGACGCGAAGGATCTCGCTCAGGACACGTTCACGCGTTTCTTTCAGAGCCTCGACGAATATCGCGGCGATGCCGAGTGGGCGTTTCTCGAAACCACGGCGCGTAATGTCGGATTGAACAACGTCCGCTCACTGCATACCGCGAAGCGCAGCGCGCCGACGATCAACATCGACGATCCCGAATTCGCGCGGCTCGAGCCACCGGCGCCCGAAGGCCGCGACCTCGCGGATCGGCAGCAGGATGCGAATCAACGCAGGCAGCTGCACGACGCCATCGCGCAGCTCCCGTCGGGACAACGGCAATGCGTCCAGCTGTGGCTGGAAGATTTCAAATACAACGAGATCGCGAAAGCGTTGCGGATCTCGATGGATGCAGTGCGCTCGAGGCTCCGCGATGCGAAGCGCCTCCTGCGCGAACGACTGGGAGAAGACAACGCGCTCCCGGAGGATGACGAATGATCACGAAATCGGAATTGCAGAATGCGCATCGCGCGATGCTCGACGAAGAGCGTGCCCGCATCGGCGAACCGCCGACCGCGGAAGAGCTTCTCGCGTATTCGCGCGGCGAACTCTCCCACGAAGACGAAGAACGGATCGCCGGTTTGCTGGCGTGCTACCCGGAACTCGCACGCGGCATCGCCGAGCCGATTCCGGCCGCGGGAGCGAACCCGGGTGAGGCCGGATACGTGTCGGATGCGGAGCTCGCGGAGCGCTGGACGATGATCCGGGATCAGCTGCCGCAACGGACGTCTTCGGAGCCGCGCGGCCGCGTGCTGCAATTCTGGCGTATCGCCAGCGGCATCGCTGCCGCGCTCGCAGTCGCCTTCGGCGCGATGCTGTGGCAGGCGCGTTCCGCGCTCGGCGAGCCGCGCGTTGCGGGCGAACAGCAGATGCTGCTGCCCGATCGCACGCGCGGTGCGGAGACGGAGACGCCGCCGACCGTGTCGACGCATGACGATACGTACGTGATCGTCACGCCCGTGACGACCGAGCAGCCCTTCGCGCAATATCGCGTCGAGATCGTCGACGAATCGAGCCGATCGCTCTGGAAGAGCGCTCCGCTTGCGGCGCCGGCGAACGGCAACGTCGCCATCGTCGTACCACGCACGTTCCTCGAGCCTGGCCGGTATCGCGTCGTACTCTCCGGCGTCGCTGCGACGGGCGAGGAGAAGCTGGAAACGTATTCGATGCGCGTCGCGCGCTGATCACTCCTTTTGCTTCAGCACGTACGACGCGATCGATGCGGTGTACAAACCGAGCGTGCCGATGCCGGTGAGCATCAGGAAGATGGCGATGATGCGGCCGCCGGTGGTGACGGGATAGATGTCGCCGTAGCCGACGGTCGTCACGGTCGTCATCGCCCACCAGAAGCTGTCCCAGAACCCGTGCACGTTCTGATTCACGCCCATTTCGAAGTAGTGGAAGCCGAGCGATGCGGAGAAGACGATCACGCCCGACGTCGTGGTGATGTAAAGCAGCGAGCTGTCGATGAGCAGCGATCTGGAATTGCGGACGAGTACGTGAATACGCGCGGCGAGGCGCGCGAGGCGCAGTAGCCGCATGACGCGAACGATTCGCAGCAGCTGCAGCCCTCGCGCGACGCGCGCCATGTCGCTGCTGATCGGAATGCACGCGAAGATTTCCCACCACCGCTTGCGCAGCACCGCGCGGCGGTCGGCCGCGCGCGCGATGCTGAAGAGGAACTCGGCGAGGAAGATCAGCGCGATGCCGACGTCAATCCGTTCGAGCAGCCGGCTCTGCGCGGCAGTCGTGTCGCCGACGACTTCGACGACGAGCAGCGCCACGCTGACCAGCGACAGAACGACGATCGCGACTTCATCGAGAATGGTCTCGTCGAGCGACTTCGGAATCCGCATCGCACAACACTAACGCGTCCTCCAGATCGACGCGATCACCGCAATCGCGAGGATCGCGATGATGACGCCGAGCGACACGAGCGTCGGCATGTGCCACACGCCGGCGAGCAGCATCTTCACGCCGACGAACGACAGCACCGCCGCGAGCCCGATCTTCAGGTAGACGAACTTCGACATCATTCCGGCGAGCGCGAAGTAGAGCGAGCGGAGGCCGAGGATTGCGCAGACGTTCGAGGTGTAGACGATGAACGAGTTTTGCGTCACCGCGAAGATTGCCGGGATCGAATCGACCGCGAAGATCAGGTCCGTCGATTCGACGACGAGCAGCGCGAGAAAGAGCGGCGTCGCGGCGCGGCGTCCGTTCACGCGCGTGAAAAAGCGCTTGCCATCGTACTCGGTTGACATCGGCATGATCCGTTTCGCGATGCGCATCATGAAGCTGTCGGCGGGATCGAATGAGTCGTCGCGAGCGAACGCCATCCGCACTCCGGTGATCACGAGGAACGCGCCGAAGAGGTAGATCACCCAGTTGAACCGCTCGAGCAGCGCGCTGCCGGCGGCTATGAATCCGCCGCGCATCACGAGTGCGCCGAGGATGCCCCAGAAGAGCACGCGGTGCTGCAGTTCGGCGGGCACGCGGAAGAACGCGAAGATCAGCACGATGACGAAGATGTTGTCGACGCTGAGCGACTTCTCGATCACATATCCGGTGAGGAACTCCAGCGCCGGACCGCTGCCGAGCCAGAAGTAAATGACCGCGTTGAACGCGAGCGACAGCGCGATCCAGACGGCGCTCCACGTCAGCGCTTCGCGCACCGACACGACGTGAACTTTTCGATGGAAGACGCCGAGGTCGAGGGCGAGAAGTGAGAGGACGACGGCGTTGAAGACGAGCCAGGGCACGATTCCGAGTTGCACATTTCCTCCGGCGAGATCGCGCTCAAACAAAGAAGGCGAGACCTCGCGATTTTTCATCGCGGTGGTCTCGCCTTCGCGCTGCAGCGCGATTGATCCGCCGGAACCTTTCGGTTCGTGCTGACGAACGGATCAGCCCATCAGAGGGTAGCTACTCCCCAGCCGTCGGGAGCTTACTGCAAAGGCGGCGCCGTGCGGCGTTTCGTCGCCTGTTCGAACGCGTACGCGAGCCGCAGCAGCGTCGGTTCGCTGCACGCCATGCCGGTGAAGCTGACGCCGAACGGAGCCGGTTTCGCTTTGAACGTTTCGGCGAACGCGGGCGTCGGCGCGTTCGGAATCATGGCGAACGGGACGATGACCGTCGGATAGCCGGGACGCGCCGCGATCGACGCGCCGCCCGGCCCGGGGAAGAAGAGCGCATCGAGGTTGTGCGCCTTCATCACTTCATCGATGCCGTGCGTCGCGGCGAGCCGAAGATCGTTCGCGCGATCCGATTCGTAGCGCGCGCGAAACAGCTCGGGATCCATCGCATCGGAGATGTCGAGCAGCGATTGCCCGTATTTGATCGCGCCCGCTTTCTGATGATTCGTGTTCCATTCGCGCAGCTCTTTGAGCGACTTGAGCGGCGCGCGATCGCCGAGTGATTTCAGCCACGCGTTGAAATCGCGCTCCATGCCGTACGCGAGATCGATCGAACAGTCGCGATCCTTGACGTCGTCCATGTCGCCGCAGACGCCCCACAGCCAGAAGTTGTTCTTCGCGTCTTTGTCGACGACCGACGGAATGTCGGCCGGATCGACGATCACGGCGCCCTGCTGTTTGAGCACCTCGATCGCTTCGTTCATCGCTTTCGTCTGATCGGGATTCAGTCCTCCGCGCGGCTTTTCCGCGCCCGGCAGCGTGATCTTTTCGTAGAAGAAGGCGCGCGGAATTCCGATGCGCGCGCCTTTCAGTCCGTCCTTCTTCAGGAACTGCGTGTAGTCGCGCACCGGCGTGCAGTTCTTCGTCGCGGGATCGTTTGGATCGGGGTTCCCGCTTTCGAGCGCGCCGAGCATGATCGCGGCGTCCGTGACGTACTTCGCCATCGGGCCGGGCGTGTCCTGATCGGCGGTGATCGGAATGACGCCGTAGCGCGAAACGCGGCCGACGGTGGGCTTCACGGCGGCGAGCATGTTCTGGTTCGACGGACTGAGAATCGAGCCCGATGTTTCCGTTCCGACGTTCGCGGCCCAGAAGCTCGCGGCGGTGCCGGCGCCCGAGCTCGAGCCGCCGGTGTTCAGCGCCGGACGTCCGTCGTTCGTCGCCTCGCGCGGATCGCGGCGCGGATCGTACGGATTGAAACCGTAGCCGTTCAGCGCGTTGTAGTTGTTCGGCATCGACGGATTGCCGGAGACCCAGTTCGCGAGCTCCGTCATCTGCGTTTTGGCGATGATGATCGCGCCGGCGTCGCGCAGATTTTTCGTCAGCGTCGCTTCATACGGCGGCACGAGCTCCGCGAACGCGAGCGCTCCGCCGGTCGTCGGCATGTCGGTCGTGTGGATGTTGTCTTTGAGCGCGATCGGAATGCCGTGCAGCGGTCCGCGAATCTTTCCGGCGGCGCGCTCGCGATCGCGTTCATCCGCTTCGTCGAGCGCGTGCGGATTGACGGTGATGACCGCGTGCAGCTTCGCGTCGTACGTCGCGATGCGCACGAGATATTGCGTGACGAGCTCGCGCGATGTGACGCGTCCGTCGCGAAGCGCGGCCTGCATGTCGGAGATCGATG
>Ga0070701_10000900_pt1 | contig 10723 bp, 7 predicted proteins | sample KBSK5102metaG_FD_65451 | JGI IMG/M metagenome (GOLD analysis project Ga0070701, IMG submission 65451) | Corn, switchgrass and miscanthus rhizosphere microbial communities from Kellogg Biological Station, Michigan, USA - KBS K5-10-2 metaG | ecosystem: Host-associated > Plants > Roots >... | reverse complement strand
GCTCCCGAGCGCTTCTGGGCAGCCACTTCCAATCGTCTGCTCCACATCGGCCCTCAGGGACGAACGGGGAGCGATCAATGGTGCTCTTGTTGTTTTTAGCGACTTGTCAAGGCTCAAAGCCCTTGAAAGTGAAAAGCGCAGAGCAGAGCGACTCGCGGCATTCGGCACCCTCGTGTCGGGCATTGCACACGAGATCAAGAATCCTCTTGTCGCTATCAAAACATTCGCTGAACTGCTTCCGGAGAGATTCCAGGAAACAGACTTCAGAGAAGATTTTGCGAAGGTCGTCATCACCGAGATCGACAGGATTGACGACCTGGTCGCGCGACTTCGGGGCCTCGCGATTCCCTCTCCCCAACCTGGAGGGGGCGCCGTGGACATTCGGGAACCGATCTCCGACACCCTCGCTCTTCTTCGCGCACAACTAGAACAGGCGCGCATAGCAGTAGTACGCGACTTCCAAGACGAGAATCCCTATATCGTCGCAGACGTCCCGCAGCTGAAGCAACTGTTTCTCAATCTGTTCATCAATGCCATCGAGGCTATGGGACGTGACGGAGAGTTGACAGTCCGAATCACACGGAGAACGGGACAAGAGAACACCTGGATAGTTGCGGATATTTGTGACACGGGAGCTGGAATACCTGAAGCAATTCGCGCTAACATCTTCAATCCCTTCTTTACGACCAAACCTCGCGGTTCAGGGCTTGGTCTTGCCATCTGTCGTGGAATAGTCGATGCCCATCGAGGAACGATTCGCGCAGAGGCCCGGAGCGATCGACATGGAACCGCGATAATTGTCGAGTTCCCGTCTACTGTTCATGATCCTTCGTACCCCGAACAGAGTGTGCTAACGCACTAAGCTCTCCCTACTAGCTCACTTCTAAAGCGTTCCTGTCGGGTCGATTCACAGGGGAGCAGCTCACGATGTCATCTTTCCCCAATGCTGTCGGCTTAGTCGCGGTGGCGCTCTTGAACCTCTTGATTGGCTGGTACGTACTGCGCCGGAACCCCTCCGCCAAAGCCAATCGCGCATTTGGACTCATGGCTTTGGTCGCCGCGGTCTGGGCATTTTGCGTGACCTTGAGCCATCACAGCGATCTGGATCCCGAGTGGTGTGCCGCTGCTATGCTAGCTTCTGGAAGTCTGATTCCGCTGGTTACACTCTCCTTCGTTGAGCGATCCAGTCATCCACCTGTCATCCCTCCCCCTCCCTCGATATCGAATACACTGACGATTCCCGCCGGCGCATTCTTCCTTCTTTCGTTCAGTCCACTAGTCGTTGTGACCGCCTCCCGTGAGACGGGCGCTCTCCGGCTTATCTACGGCACGCTTCATCCGCTATACGTCTTGTACGCAGTAGTTGGATTTGGAATCGCGGCGAGACTCCTTGTTCGTTCGTATTCCGAATCAAAGGGTCAAGCGAAACTCCTCGCGGGACAACTCCTGGCCGCACTCCTCGTGCCAATCGCGATTGGAACCGCGACCAATCTCCTGATCCCAGTGCTTTTTGGAGAATCGAGTTTGGGGAAGTTCGGCCCGTATGTTTCCCTCGTAATGATCGGCATGATTGCCCACGCGATCATCCGGCACCGCTTGATGGACATCCGGGTGAAGGTGCGGCGCGGCGCGGTGTATCTCGCCGCAGTGCTGGTGGCAGGCACCGCCCTCCTCTGTTTGCTCGTGACGTCGAACGCGTTCTTCCACGATTCGGATCGAGCGCCGGTGCGGGAGATCGTTCTCGCGCTGCTGGTGGCGGTGCTCTTTGCGCCGCTGAAGAAGCAGATCCAACGCGCGTTCGATCGGTATCTCTATCGCGAACCGTATGACTACCAGCGGACCCTCCGGGAGACGAGCCGCGCCCTGAGCGGCACCATCGACCTGCCCGCGCTGCTGGGCCACTTTGCTCGCACCGTGGTGGCCACGCTGCGGCCCGAAGGACTGGCCATCTATCTTCTCGATGTGGAGGAGGGCCGGTTCGAGCGCGCGCACGCACTCGGGCACGGCGCGTTCCCGCCGCATGCCACGCGCACGCTGCCCTTGCTCGTGACGCTCGACCGGGAGCGGCGCCTGCTCTTCCGCGACGAGGTCGGCCCATCGTCGGAGGCTGGCATCGCCGGGCCGACGCTCGGAGATTTCGATCACCTGGGGACGGAAGTGCTGGTCCCGCTCATCGCGGACGACCATGTCATCGGCTTTCTGGCCGTGGGGCCGAAGCGATCGGGCGACACGTTTTTCAGCGACGATGCCGACCTGCTCGCGACGCTGGCGAATCAATCTGCGGTCGCGGTGCGCAACGCACAGACTCACCAGCAGGTCCTTCAGGTCAACGAGCACATCCAGCGCATCCTGGCCACGATCGAGAGCGGCGTCGCCGCCATCGGGGCCAAGGGCCGGATCACGCTCTTCAATCGCGCCGCGGAATCGCTGGCCGGCATCTCGGCCGAGGAGCTGCGGGGGCAGCCGGCCGCGCACCTGCCCGGGGCTCTGGCGCGGCTGCTCGAGGCGGCAGCCGAGGGTGGGACCAGCAGCCAGGTCGAGATTACCCTCCCCGACGCGGCGGGGCAGATGGTGCCCTTGATGTGTTCCACGTCGCCCCTGATCGGTCCGGACGGCGTCCCGCTGGGGGCGGTGGCGGTGTTTAGCGACCTCTCCCGCCTCCGGGAGCTCGAGCAGGAGAAGCGTCGGGCCGAGCGGCTGGCGTCCCTGGAGGCCATTGCCTCGGGGATGGTGCACGAGATCCGGAACCCGCTCGTCTCCCTCAAGACCTTTCACCAGCTGCTGCCGACCCGGTTCGACGACCCCGAGTTCCGCGCGAGGCTGGTCCGGGTGGCCGACCGGGAGATCTCGCGCATCGACGAGCTCCTGGCGCGCTTCCGGACCCTCGCCTCCGCCCCGGCCCAACCTATGGGGCTGGTCGATCTCCTTGACCCCCTCCAGTCGGCATTGGAGCTGCTGCTGCCGGAACGGGAGGCGCGAGGCGTTCAACTGCGACGGGTCGGGATTGAACCCGTTCGCGAGATCGTCGGTAACTGTTCTCAATTAGAACAGCTTTTCCATAACTTATGCTTAAATGCCTTAGAAGCCATGACCGCCGGGGGTGAGCTCACGGTGCGGGTTGCGGATCTATGCGAAGCGGGCGGGAGCACCCTGCTCGTGGAGATCTCGGACACCGGAAGCGGCATCCCCGATGACCTCCTCGACAAGATCTTCAATCCCTTCGTGACGACGAAGTCCAGGGGCTCCGGGCTCGGCCTTGCCATCTGCAGCAGTGTCGCCGATGCGCATCGAGCGGTCTTGAGCGCCCGCAACCACACCGGCCGGCCCGGCTGCACCTTTGCCATCGAGTTTCCCGTCCCCGACAGGCGCCCCTCTACACTCCACACATGAGAACGGCCCTGGTGGTCTCGGCAGACGAGACCCTGCGTACTCGTCTCCGCCGCAGCCTGGACGGCCGCGCGGTCTTCGCGGTCGGCTCGGATGAAGAGGCCCTGCGGACCCTCCGGTTCACGGCCGTGGACCTGATCGTCAAGGAAGCGACGCCAATCCGGGAGGTTCCCGCCTTCATCGAGCGGGCCCGCCAGATCTGTCCGACCGCGGTAGTGGTCTGTGTCCTCACTGCCGACCCTCCGCCCGAAGATGATCCGGCGGTCGAGCTGGCGGACTTCGTCCTCCTCCACCCCTTTTCGGCCAGCCACTTCCAGAGCGTCCTGCGCCAGGCCGAGGAAAAGCTCCGGCTGCTGCAGGAAGTCACGGCTCTGCGGTCCACGTCGCGCCGCTTGCCCGAGGCGCCGGCCGGCGCCGGCGGCACCGATTCCGGCCCCGCGCTGGACCTGCCGTCCGACGTCCTCACGCGGATGGTGAAGGAGTTCGCCAAGGCCCTCTCGGCGGGGTTCGACCTTTCGCGAGTGCTCGATCTCTTCCTGGACGCGGTGGCCGAGCTGGCTCGTCCCACCCGCAGCGCGATCCTGGTGGCCGACCAGGTCGGCCGACAGTACCGGATCACCGCCTTCCGGGGTCTGGCGCCGCATGTGGTCGAGTCGGTGGCGCTGTCCGCCGACGCGGGCCTGCCCCTCTGGCTCGCCGGGGAAGGGCGCCTCATCCACATCGAGGAGGCGCAGGCGCGCGCCTCGGACCCTACCGCGCGCGAGATCGCGCGGGAGATGGCGGTGCTCCAGGCGACGATCGCGATGCCGCTCATGTCGCACGGCGAGCTGGTGGCGGTGCTCACCCTGGGCCAGCGGGTGACCGGCGGCGCCTACAGCCGGCGCGAGACCGAGATCATCTACAACCTGGCCAGCCACCTCGCCACCGCCATCCGGGACATCCGCGTCCACCATCTCCTCGAGTACCAGAAGCAGTTCACGGAGCGAATCCTCGCGCACATGTCCAACGGCGTGATCACCATCGGGCCGGACGAGCGCGTGGTGATCATGAATCGACGGGCGGAGGAGATCCTCGGGATGGCGGCGCGGGACGCGCTCAACCGCGACCTCCGGGTCCTCCCCTCGCCGCTGGGCGACCTGCTCTTCGAGACGCTCACCCGCGGCCGCGCCATCCATCGCGAGGAGGTGCAGCTCGCGCTGCGCAGCCTGCCCCTAGAGGTCTCCACCTATCCGGTGATGGGCGACGGCGCCTCCACCCTCGGCGCGGTGCTCGTCTTCGAGGATCTCACCGCCCAGCGCCAGGTCGCGCGCGAGCGCCGCGAGGCGGATCAGCTCGAGCTGCTCACCCGCGTGGTGGCGCGGATCGCGGACGAGATCAAGAACCCCCTCGTCTCCATCCGCACCTTCATGGAGCTCCTCGAAGAGCGCTACGACGACGCCGGCTTCCGCAGCCACTTCGCCGCGGTGGTGGGGCGCGACGTGCGGCGGCTGGTGCAGATGTTCGAGAAGCTGGCCGCCCTGGTGAACGAGGGCGACTACAAGCTCGAGGTGGTGGACGTGCGGCTGGCGGTCGAGGAGTGCCTGCTGGAGCTGGGCGCTCAGCCCGTGCCCGCCGCGGGGGCGGAGGCACGGCTCCTCACCTTCACCGATGAGTCCACCCAGAAGCACGTCTCCGCCACGTATTCCTACGAGGGCCGCAGCTTCCTGGTGCGGGGCGACCGCGCCATGCTCAAGAAGGCGATCGCGTACCTGGTGTGGTATCTCCTGCGCAAGACGCCCGGCCAGGACGCGAAGCTCTCCGTCTCCGTCTCCCGTCTCGACAAGGAGGACCGTGTGCGGATCACCGTCGCGTCGCGCACCGCCGATGTCCGGGCGGACGAGCTGCACCGGATCTTCGATCCCATCCAGGTGGTCCAGGAAAATCTCATCGACGTGGGACCCTGCGTGAGTCAGCGCATCATCGAGGCGCAGGGCGGGCGGCTGGAGGCCAAGCAGGGGCGCGCCGAGGTAGCCTTCACCGCGATGTTGCCGGGCGTCCCCGGGAGCCTGGCATGACGGACCGTGCGCGCATCCTGGTGGTGGACGACGAGATGGGGCCGCGGGAGTCGCTCCGCATGATCCTCAAGCCCCGCCACGATATCGCCACTGCCGACAGCGGCGAAGCGGCGCTGCGCACTCTCAAGAGCTTCCACCCGGATCTGATCTTCATGGACATCAAGATGCCGCAGATGGACGGCATCGAGCTCCTTCGCCGCATCAAGGGCATCGATCCCAGCATCGAAGTCGTGATGATCACGGCCTACGCGTCCCTGGAGACGGTGAAGAATGCGCTCACCCACGGGGCCTTCGAGTACCTGATCAAGCCCTTCAGCCGCCAGGATCTCGAGGAGACGGTGCGGCGCGCCCTGGCCCGGCGGCTGACCGAGATCGGCACCCGCAGCCAGCTCTCCTCGCTCGTGGAGGAGATGCGCGCGCTGTCCGGCAAGACGCGCGACCTCGAGGAGGAGGCCCGGCGGGAGCAGGCGGAGCAGTCGCTGCGCGTGACCCAGCTGTCCATCCTCCGGGAGATCTCGCGCGGCCTCCTCGGCCAGCTCGATCTCACCCAGCTGGTGGCCACCATCACCGAGCAGCTCCGCTCCGCGCTGGGCTACCATGAGGTGCGCATCCACCTGGGCTCGGCGCCGTCGGAGACTCCGGCGGGTCCGGCAACCCTCGTGTGTCCCATCCGCGACGACGGCAGCACGCTGGGCTATCTCGCCGTCGCCAACCAGGCGGGCACGCGCCCCATCGATCCCCGCGAGCGCGAGCTGCTGGAGATGCTGTCGGACTACCTCGCGGTGGCCATCCGCAACTCGCGACTTTACGGCCAGGTGGCCGACACCAAGCGCTCGCTCGAGCAGCTCATCCAGTCCGCGGGCGACGGCATCATCTCGCTGGACGGCCGCGACAACATCGTGGGCTGGAATCCCGCCGCCGCGCGCATCTTCTCGCTGGCGGCCGGGGACGCGATCGGCCGCCCCATCACCGAGCTATTGCCGCGCGACCAGTACCAGAGCGCGCGCAACGCGCTGGCGCCGACCGCGCCGGTGCGGGTATTCGAGGTCGCCTCGCGGCGCGAGGACGGGAGCGGGCTCAACCTCGCGGTGACCCTGTCCGCTCTCACCGGCCGCGAGGGTCAGCTCGAGGGCGTGCTCGCCATCGTGCACGACACCACCGCCCAGCGTGAGCTCGAGGCGCAGATGCTCCAGTCGGAGAAGCTCACCGCCCTGGGGCAGATGGCGGGGGGGATCGCGCACGACTTCAACAACCTGCTGCAGGCCATCCTCGGCTATGCGCAGCTCATGGGGAAGAATCCCGCCAACGTGGACGTGGTCCGGCGGGGGCTGGACGTCATCGAGGCCGCGGCCACCGGCGGGGCGGAGACGGTGCGGCGCATCCAGAAGTTCGCGCGACTCCGGCCCGACGAGCCCTTCGTGTCGCTGGACCTCAACAGCGTGGTCAATGACTCGGTGGCGATCACCCAGCCCCGCTGGGAAGAGCGCGCGGCCAAGAGCGGCCTGCCGCTCCGCATGGAGCTGAGCCTCCCCGCGGTCCCCACCGTCATGGGACGCCCCTCGGAGCTCAACGAGGTGGTGACCAATCTCATCCTCAATGCCATCGACGCGATGCCGGCGGGCGGCGTGCTGAGCATCCGCACCAGCGTGGAGCGCGGGGACTCCGTGGTGCTCACCGTGGCCGACACCGGGACCGGGATGCCGGAGGCGGTGCGCAAGCGCGTGTTCGACCCCTTCTTCACCACCAAGGGCGAGTTCGGCACCGGTCTCGGTCTTTCCGTCTCCTATTCCATCGTGAAGCGCCACAACGGCGAGATGCGCGTGGACAGCCAGGTCGGCCGCGGCACCACCTTCACCATCGTCTTCCCGGTGGCGGTGTCGCCTTCATCGGAAGCCCCCGCCGACGCGGAAGCGATGGGCACCCGGCGCGGCCGGATCCTTCTCGTGGACAACGACGCGCAGGTCCTCGCCATCCTCACCGAGATGCTGCGCGAGGGAAGCCACGAGGTGGTGCCGGTGGCCAGCGGCCCGGCCGCGATGGACGCCTTCCGGCCGGGCGCCTTCGACGTGATCCTCACCAATCTGGGCATGGTGGGCATGACGGGCTGGGAGGTCGCCCAGCGCATCCGCGCCCGCGACCGCAACGTGCCCGTGATCTTCATCACAGGATGGGGGCTCCACGAGGAGGACCAGGAGCGCTGCCGCCACCTGGGCATCCACCACGTGCTCTTCAAGCCGGTGGGCCCCGGCGAGCTGCACCGGGCCATCCAGAGCACGCTCGCCGAGCACACCGCGCGCGCCTAGCGTCGGCGCCGGCACGAGGCGCGGCCGGCCGGCTACGCTTTCCGGTCCCTCACGAGCTTGGAGAGCTTGCAGAAGGCGCAGATCTCGCCCGTCGTCACCTGCCCACACACCCCGCACTCCTGAAGCGCGGGCCGCGCCGTCTGCTCGAAGGCCGGGCGGGCCTTGTCGAGGAATCCGAAGAGAAAGTTGTGCTTGGCCCCCGGCGAGGCCTCCTCGAGGCGGTTGAGCACATCCTTGTGCGCGAGCGAGGTGGCGCCCTTGGAGAAGGGACACTCCTCCACGATGTAGTCGATCCCGCGCAGGAAGGCGTAGGCCGCCGTTTCCCGCTCGGAGAGCCGGTACAGCGGCTTCACGCGGCGCGCCAGCTTGGGATGGGTGGAGGCCAGCATGGGCGACTGGCGGGGAAGCGCATCCATCTGCCAGTGGAGCACGGACCCGAACAGGGTGGCCGCTTCGTCGTCGAGATTGTGTCCGGTGGCGACCACGGCGTACCCATGCTCGAGGGCGGCGCGATTCAGGAGATAACGCTTGCTGAGCCCGCAGGCGGAGCAGGTCGGCCGCCGCGTGACTTTCTGCACCTCGGGGATGGGCGCCCCCACCGCGTCGGTCACGCGCTCCACGATGAGCTTCTGGCCCCGCGCCGCCGCGAAGGCCTCGCACTTGGCCTTGGACTCCACCGAGTACTCGAAGATCCCGAGGTCGAGGTAGATGCCGGCGGTCTGATAGCCGTCCTCCAGGAGGACGTCCCACAGCGCCAGCGAATCCTTGCCCCCCGACACCGCCACCAGCACCGGCTCGTCGGGCGCCAGCATGCGGTAGTGCCGGATGGCCTCGCGCACCTGCTTCTGGAAGAACTCGATGAAGTGCGGAGAGCAGAAGGCGGCGTTGTGACGGCGCAGCTCCAGGGCGGCGGTATCGCCGCACTTCCGGCACTTCATCCCGCGCCTCCGCCCGAGATCACCGGCCGGAGCTCGATCTCGTCATCCTCACCCACCACGGTGTCGCCGGTGAGGAGCTCCGAGCCGCGGATGACCAGCACCGTCTCGGGGATGACGTCGAGCTCGCGCAGGAGCTCCTTCACGCGGCGCTTGCCCGTGATCTCCACCTGGCGCTTGGGATACCGGAGGGTCACCTTCATGCGGTACGTCCGAGTATAGCGCGTGGTACAAGGATATGGTCCGCCATGAGCGCCCCCGACGGAACCCCTGCCCGCGACGGCGCCGCCCTCGCGCGCCGCCCCTGGAAGACGGTCTCGTCGCGTCCGGTCTACGCGAATCCCTGGATCCGGGTGCGCGAGGACGTGGCCGAGCTTCCCGATGGCCGGACGACCATCTACGGCGTGGTGGAGTGCGCGGGCGCGGTGGGCATCCTTCCCTTCGTGGATGCCGACACCGTGCTCCTGGTGGGCCAGTACCGCTACGTCATGCGCGACTTCTACTGGGAGATGCCGACCGGCGCCGCTCATGCGGGCGAAGATCTCGAGACCACCGCGCAGCGCGAGCTGGCCGAGGAGGCCGGCTACGAGGCGGGGCGCCTCGTTCCCCTCGGCAGCTTCCACACCTCGAAGAGCATCCTGCACGAGGTGGCCCACCTCTTCCTCGCGGAGGACCTGCGGCCGGCGTCCCGGGCGCCCGACCCCACGGAATTCATCGAGCGGCGGGCATTCCCCTTCGCCGAGGCGCTGGCCATGGTCGAGCGCGGCGAGATCAAGGACGCGATGACCATGGTGGCACTGCTCCGCGCCGCGCGTCTGCGCGGGCGCTGAGGGTCAGGACTTCCCCACCAGCACCATCGGTCCCGAGGGGGCGGGGCGTCCCCCCGCGGGCTCGAGCGTCACCGCGAAGACGTCCACCCGCGCCACGCCCGGCAACGGCGGCACCCGAAGGCTGGCGGTGCCCTGAGCGTCGACCGCGAACACGCCCGCCGAGACCGGCGGACGCGTTCCCGCGATGGCCCAGAGCTGATAGGCCTTCCCGGCCGGAGCCGGCGGCAGGCCCGCCGCCACGAGAAGGCCGCCCGCCTTCTCGTGCCATAGCATCCGCGCGCGCGCCTCCGGGCTCGTCGCCTGCCCGCTCAGCGCCACCATCTGGGTCGCGGGATCGCGCAGGATGGCGAGCAAGGACTGCTCGCGCTGCACCTGCGTGCGGAGCTCGGCCGCCTCCTGGCCCAGGGCCTCCAGGCGTCGCTCATACCGGGCCGATACCGTGAGCCCCACCGCGATGGCGGCGATGCCGGCCGCGAGCGCGCCGGCCAGCACCACGGTCCATACGGAGCGGCGCGGCCGCGGTCTGGTCATGGAGGTTGCGCCATCGGGCATCGAGGCGGCGCCTCGCGGCGCGGCGGCGACGCGGGCGAGGAGCGCCGCCTTCACCGAGGCGGGCGGGGTCTCCGGATGCTCGGCGGCGAGCCGCGCCAGGCTCTCCTCGTACTGGCGCAAGGCGCGCAGCGCCTCGGCGTCGCGGGCGCGCACCAGCGCCTCGAAACGCGCGCGCTCGTCGCCCTCGAGCGCGCCGAGGGCATATCCGGCGGCCAGCTCGCTCAGCTCGTCCGGTGTCATCGCTCCGCTCACGCCTCGTCCGCCTTGAACAGCGCTCGTAGCCGCTCGAGCCCCAGTCGCATCCGTGTCTTCACCGTGCCCAGCGGCTCGCCGAGTCGGGCCGCGATCTCCGCCTGGGTGAGCCCGCCGTAGAACGCCAGCTCGATGGCCTGCCGCTGTGGCCCCGGGAGCTGCTCGAGCGCTCCCTGCGCCAGGCTCCGGTCCTCGGCGGCCAGCGCCGGATCGTCGCCGCGCGTCTCGGGGCCCCGCGCCACGCGCTCGTCCAGGGGCGCCACGAAGGTCTGACCTCTTCTACGCATGGAACGCAGCTTGTCGATTGCTCGGGTCTTGGCGCGCATGATGAGCCAGGCCTCGGGCGTGCCGCGCGCGGGGTCGAAGCCGGCGGCATCCCGCCATACCTGCCAGAACACCTCTTGCAAGAC
>Ga0070701_10000899_pt1 | contig 10733 bp, 12 predicted proteins | sample KBSK5102metaG_FD_65451 | JGI IMG/M metagenome (GOLD analysis project Ga0070701, IMG submission 65451) | Corn, switchgrass and miscanthus rhizosphere microbial communities from Kellogg Biological Station, Michigan, USA - KBS K5-10-2 metaG | ecosystem: Host-associated > Plants > Roots >... | reverse complement strand
CAGCTCGACGAGCTGCGCGTCTTCTTCCGCGGAAAGCGCCGGCTCGTCATCGACAGTGAACGAGAGCAGGCGCATCGCTTCGTCAGAGAGCACGTACGCGTTTCCGGCTGACGGCTGCAGCCATGCGGCGACGCTGCGGAGCACGTCGGAGTGCTGTTCCGGCGAGATGCGCGCGCCGTTCGGCAGCGCGTGAATGGCGGAGTCGACGTCGCCGCGCGTCATCAGCGCGCTGCCGTGACGCGAGCAGAGGATGGCGAGAACGGCAACGGTTTGCGGAGGGATCTTGGTCATTGCAAAAAAAATGGCGCAGGGGATTCCTGCGCCGGATCGGGTTGCCGCGTGCGTGGTGCGCGTTACTTCGCTGCGCCGCGCTTCGACTGTGCCGCAAGGCGCGACTTGTAGCGATCCGCCGTGTTGCCGCGGATGACCTTCTTCTTCGCCGCCTTGTCGATTTCCGAGAAGGCCGTGCTGAGCGCTGCCGCATCGGCATCGCCGCCCTGGATCGTCGATTTCGCCTTCTTCAGAACCGTGCGCAGGCGCGACTTGCCGGCCCGATTCCGCGCATTTGCTTTTTCGGCCTGCCGCTGCTGTTTCTCGGCCGAGCGAGTGTTCGCCATCGATGTTGCTCCTGTTGTTTGATTGAAAAATCGGGGCCGGCAGGAAGGCCTGCCCCGGCAAAGCTGCGTATTCTACTTCGTTTCGACCCCGAGTTGCTTCAGTTTCTGCCGCGCCAGCCCCGCCTCGCTCGACGACGGGTGCTCGTGCACGACGTACTGAAGCTGCACGATGCCGCGCGCACGGTCGCCGATTGCGATGTACGCGAGCCCCTTCTTCAACAGCGCGCCGGGCACTTTGTCCGACTTCGGGTAATGGCTGACGACGCTGTCAAACTGCTGCACCGCCTCCGCGAATTTCTTCTGTGAGTAGAGACTCTCGCCGATCCAGTACGCGGCGTTGTCGCTGTACTCCGAATTCGGGTTCTTCTCGATGAACTCCCGGAAGCCCGACATCGCCAGATCGTAATTACCCTTTTGATAATCGCGATACGCGGCCTGATACGTGTCCATCGGATTCGTGTTCGTCTCCGCCGGACTCGTCACCGTCATCTCGGACATCGGCGCGCCGCCGGGCTGCGGCGCCGCACCGGCCGTAGCGGGAGCCGGAGTCGCCGCCGCTGCAGCCGCCATTCGCGCCTTCAGCTCTTCGACGTCATGCTGCGCCTGCGTCAGCTGCTGCGCCATCCGGTCGAGCCGATAGTTCGTCTGCTCGCTCCCGCCGGTGACGTTGTTCATCTTGTCTTCGATGTCCGCGACTTTCGCCACGAGCGTCGCGTTCGACTTCAGCAGCGTCTGCGTCTGCTCGGCGATCTTCGCGTTGACGTTCTGCACTTCCTCTTTGCTCGACGCCGTCCGCTTCAGCTGCGCGACCTGATCCTGAATGTCGGAGATCTGGCTCTGCAGCTTCTCGATGTCGGACGACGTGACGCAGCCGGCCCCGAGCAGCGAGGCGAGGAGGATTGCGGGGCGGACGAGCTTCATCGTCTATTTCCCCACGAGCACGAGATGCGCGCGACGGTTCTGTCCCCACGCGCTTTCGTCGTGACCCGGATCGAACGGACGCTCTTCGCCGTAGCTGACCGTGCGGATGCGGCTGGCGTCAACGCCGGAAGCGACGAGGTAATCCTTCGCCTGCTGCGCGCGCTTGTCGCCGAGGGCGAGGTTGTACTGTTCGGTGCCGCGCTCGTCGCAGTGACCTTCGACGAGGAGGTTGTACTTCGAATTTGCTTTGAGCCAGTTCGCGGAAGTCGTCAGCGCGGCCTGCGCGTCCGAGCTCAGCGTCGCTTCCGCGTATTCGAAGAACGCGTCGCGGATGAGACCTTTGCCCTGCAGATAGCGATTGAGCTCTTCGGTGTCGGTCGGAAGCACGTCGCTCGTCACTGCCGGCGCCGTATCGGTCTTCACGAAATCATCCGTCGGCTGCACGCGCGTGGCGGTGTCGTTCGGCGGAATCGTGACGCTCGGCGGCGCGGTGTCGGGCTGCACGACGACGTGGTCGTCTTTCACTTTCGTCTTGTTCGTTTTGCACGCCGGCGTGATGATCAGCGCAACGGCCGCGATTCCGGCCAGGAACCCTTTGAGTGCGTTATTCATTGTCTTTTCAGCTCCTTATGTCGGACCCGGGTCGATGATACACCCGCGTCATTACTCGATCTTCTTGGACCAGTCCGGCTCTTTATTCTCGCCGGACGTCGTTAATTGCTGAATGTCGCTTCCGTCGACTCGCATCCGATAAAGCTGCCACGCGCCGCTGCGATTCGACTGGAACGCGATCCAGCGTCCGTCGGGCGACCACGCCGGCTGTTCGTTCGAGCCTTCGCCCGCAACGATGCGGCTCTGTCCTGTCACGAGATTCATGATGCGAATCTGAAAGCGGCCGTTGACGCGCGAGGTGTACGCGAGCTGTTCGCCATCCGGCGACCACGACGCGTCGTCATTCCATTCACCCTCGAACGAAATCCTCCGCACATTCGTCCCCTCGGCATCCATGACGTAAATCTGCGGCGTGCCGCTGCGTCCGGAGGTGAACGAAATCTGCCGGCCGTTCGGACTCCACTCCGGCGTCGATTCGATCGTCGCGGAGGAAGTGAGACGGCGCACGTTCGAGCCGTCGTCTTTGATGAGGTAGATGTCGGGATTGCCGTTGACCGAGCCGACGAATGCGATGTCGTTGCCGACCGGCGAGAATGTGGCGGAGGTGTTGAGCGCGAGATTCGTCGGGATGCGAATGCGTCCGCCGCCGCGGCGATTGATGATGTACATGTCGCTCGTGCCGCGCGCGAATGACGTGTAAACCATACGCTCGTTGTCCGGCGACCAGCTCGGCAGAATCGACAGGGCGCCGTGCTGCGTGATCTGGCGCTGATTCTGGCCGTCCCAGTCCATCAGCCAGATTTCCCAGTTGCCGGTGCGATCGGACGCGAAAGCGATGCGCGAGAGAAAGATGCCGGGCTTGCCGTAGATCGCGCGAACGAGATCGGTGGCGAGCGAATGCGCCATGAGCGGCAAACTCGCGACGACGCCGCGATAGCGTTTGCCGAACGGCTGGCCGCCGGTCGTGTCGAGCAGCCGCGCTTCGACGACGACGTCATTCGCCTCGGTCCACATCTTCATCTGCAGCGCGAAGTCGGCGCCCACCTGCTTCGCGAGATTCGCGGATGCGGGGACGTTCGGCGGAATCGCGGCGATGGCGAGCACGCCGGACGCGGCGATGTCGCGCGTGAGCACGCTGAAGAACGGCGCGTGGACGACTTCCTGCGCGACGGCGACGGCGTTCGCGTTACCGGCGGGCGGCGTGAGCTCGGGGAAGGGGATGGCGATCTTCAGCACCTTCGCCGCCTGCGACGGATCGACGGTCGTGACGATCTGCGACTGCGCGGCGAGCGACGCTGCTGAAAGTGCGAGAGCGATTGCGATCAGTGATCGTTTCATTTGAATGTCAGGTGGACGCCGACGAAGGCGCCGTTGTAGGACCAGGGAAGCGGCGGAAGCGGCGAGGCTTCGAGCACGGCGCGCAGCGCGGCCCGATCGAACGTGCCGTTGCCGCTCGGTTTCTCCGTTGCGGCGTCGCGGATTTTTCCGTCGCGCTCGACGATGAAGTACATCGTTGCGCCGGCGCCTCCCGCGATTTGCGGACGCAGCCAGTGCGACGCGATGAGCTCTTTCATTCGGACGATGTATGCGGCGTCGCGGAAGTCGCCTTCGATGCCGGTGACTCCCGAATCGCCGACAGCGACGTCAGTCGGTGCCGCGGTGATGCCGGGCTTGCCGCCGCCGATCACCGTCGATGGCGCGGGCGGCGCGGAAACCGTCGGCGCAACTGCGTCGACTCCGGTCTTCGTCGATTTTCCGGTGAGCGCTTTCGGCACTACTTTGTCGTTTGGTTTCACCACAGGCGCGGTGACCGGCTGCGGCACCGCGGGCACTTCCATCTTCGGCTGCGGCGGTGCTTTCACCTGCGGCGGCGCGCTTCGCGGCGCCTGCGCAGACATCTGCGGAAACGACATCACGCTGATCGCCAGCTTGCCGCCGGTCATCAGCGCCGGCGGGTGATGCCACGCGTGCCACGCCGCGAAGCCGGTGATGCCGGCGTGCAGGAGGATCGAAACTGCGATGGCGGGAGCGGCGCCGGAATCGAGCGCCGCGCGCCGCGCGAGCACGTCACCGACTCGGTCTTCCATTCGCTTCCTTCGGCTGCGTCACCATTCCGAGCTGCTCCACCCCTGCGCGGTTCATGACATCGAGCACCGCCACCACCCGCCCGTACGGAACGCCGGCGTCGGCCTCCAGCAAAGCGCGCTTCACGCCGCGGTTACGCAGCATCGGCGCCAGCGTTGCGTCGAGATCGGCCGAGCCGGCCGGAGCGCCGTCGAGATAGACGGCGCCGGCCGAGGTTACGAGAATCTTTGCCGGGTTGTTCGAGGCGAGCTCGAAGCTCTTTCCTTCCGCGGTCGGGAGCTGAACGGTCAGTCCCTGCGACAGCATCGGCGCCGTCACCATGAAGATGATGAGCAGCACCAGCATCACGTCGACGAGCGGCGTGACGTTGATCTCCGCGAGGTCGCCGTAGTCGTCGCTGCTGTCGAAGCGAAAAGCCATGCGTGACTTTAGACGATGCGAGCCGGTGAAAAGTAACTTCCACACGGCATGAGGGATGAGCAATGAGGGATGAGCAAAAGCCGCGGGCCGTTACTCATCACTCGTACCTCATGCCTCATGCCTCGTCTCACGTGAAATTGCGCTCCGTCAGATTCAGAAACTCGAGCGTAAAGTCTTCCATCTCGCCGCGCGCGCCGCGCAGCCGCTGAACGAAATGGTTGTACGCGAGCAGCGCGGGAATCGCGGCGAACAGTCCGGCCGCCGTGTTGATGAGCGCTTCGCTGATGCCCGGCGCGACGGCCGTGATCGAGCTGGTCTGCATCGTCGCGATCGTCGAGAACGCCTGCATGATTCCCCACACCGTGCCGAAAAGACCGATGAACGGCGAGGCCGCGGCGGTCGTGGCGAGGAACGGCAGATGTTTCGAGAGACGCGCCGATTCAATTCGCGACGCGCGCAGCAGCGAACGTTCGACGCTGTCGAGCGAGCGAATCGTTTGCGAACCCGCGGTGTGCAGCGTCTGCGCTTCGATCTCCGCGTAACCGGCTTTGAACAAACCGACGAGCGACGAGTGCACGGCCTGCGACGTCTGCACGTCGGCGAGCCGCTTCGCTTTCCGGAAGCTGGCGAGAAAACGTCGCGATGCCGCGGCCGAGCGGCGGAAGCGATTGCTCACGATGAGCATCGTCGCCCACGAGCCGATGGAAAAGAGGAGGAGGATCGCGAGGACGGACTTGCCCACCCAACCCGTATGGAGAAACGCCGTCCAGAGTTGCACGGGCGGTTAGATAGCAAATGCAGGTGAGGGCGTCAAACTGGGGGAGGAACGCGGAGTGGGAGCGACGGGCTGCAGAAGATCGGACGCAGAGGGATCCCGCCGCAGCGCGCCAACGCAGCTTAGCCGAGCCTTAGGCGCGAACGCTTTTCGTAGCCGCACGTTTTCCACTGCCCAACCCTTATTCGCCGCGTGCGCCGTCGCTCCGCACTGCATCGCGGCGCAGGTTTCCCCCTCGCCGCGGTCGTTAATTGCCACCGCATTGGATCTCACGATGACGACATACGAAAAGCAAGACCGACAGACTGAATCTCGTGCTCGAACTCAGGCGCTACAACAGGGGAAGGTTTACCGCATCTACGGTACCGTCGCTGTGCCGCCTGAACTCGAGGCCGTGCGCACCGACGTTCACAGGCCGGCGCGAAAGTACCAACTAGAACAGTGATGATGTAAGCGTCGTCGACGCAATTCACACGTCGACCATGCGATCGGAAGCGGTGCTCATCACGTTAAGGCCGGATGTTCTCGCGATAACACGCCATCGGCCATCGCTACGCAACGTTCGTGCTGCGGGCCGCCGCTGTCGCGCCCCACTCCGGTTCGCTCTTTCCGGCGAACTGGCTACACTTCTTGAGGAAGGTTGAGTCGCATGTCCAATCTATCCGATACAGGAAGGCCGATCTTTCGTCGCCCGCAACAGGCCGACGTTTCATCCGAGCTGCCCGGCGACGAGGGAAAACCCGCGTCGGAACCCCTTGAACGACAGCCTAGTGATAGCGTCGCGCGATGCGACGACCCTGACGACGTCGTAAGCTCCGTAACGCTCCCGCAACTGCAGGGGTGTCGCGCGTAACCCTTGCCGGAGAACCGTCATGCCGAGGCTGAGACTCAGGTCCATCAAGTGCATCGATCAACAAGAGACGGGCACGGATGAGCTCTATCTGACCTTCAACGGAAGGAAGCGATCGCTGCCCAACATGAAGCATGGTGTGACCCAGGGTCTGAATGACGAATTCATATTCACGGGAACCCAGCAGCTCCGCCTGTTCGAGAACGATGGCGACCACTGGTACGATCGAGATGACTTCATTGCCGCGAATGCCATTTCCGATGCGGCAGGCGATTTCTCTCTCAGGTTCAAAGGTGACGGTGCCGAGTACGCGATGAGCGTGAGCGTGGTTGAGGACTCGCAGCCGCCCATGCCAGCAATCCTCCGCCTCAATTCGATCCTGTGCCTCGAGCAGGCGGAGACATTCACCGACGAGCTCTACGTGACGTTCAACGGGACGAAGCGGGCGCTACCCAACATGACTAGGGGCCAGGTAGAGACCCTCAGCGATGAATTCATGTTCGACGGGTTCGCCCAGCTGTCGATGTTCGAGAACGACGGTGACCATTGGTACGATCGAGACGACTTCATCGGCACGCATACCATCAGCGGGTCGCCAGGCGATCGGACGCTCTTGTTCGAAGCGGTTGCTCTGGACGGCAGCAATCCCTTCGGCGGTGCTTATCCCGCGAAGTACGAGCTGAACGTCAGCATCCTGCCGTTCGGTTCCATCGTGACGTGAAACCGGACCGGCTCCTCGTTGCCGACGAAGAGCCCGTAAATGTCCGCTCGCACTCCGGACAGGTTCCTCCACATGGAGGTGGTTCATGATGTTCTCCGTGCTGAATCATGCCTAAAAGGCGGGGGGACTTCGCAAGTGGTCGCGCGCTCAAGCCGCGCGTTCGATGTTCTCTCGATCCTTCGGGTCATCAGGCGGGACGTCAAACCACGTGACGCTTCCGCTGCGATGGACCATTCGTTTCGCGCCGGCTCATGGTGACCGGCCATCAAGTCGCAGGTGCGACCACCAACAGCTTCCTCTTCGCGCCGCAGACGCCGATGCCGATGCGATCCCGCAACTGCTCCATCTTTCGGCGCGCAGCTTCCTCGGTGAGCGCGGTCTCGTCGGGGTCTGGCCGCCCATCGATGTAGCCGCGCCCCTTCGATCCGATCTTCTTCGTCGTGATTTCCGCATTCATCATCGGAAAGGCTGTGGATATCGGGCGCTCTACGTCAACGTCGACGCGATCTGCTGCGGTGCCGAGCGGAATGCACAGCCGCTTGTTCTAAGGAGCGTGGATGCGCGCCGCGATGACCACGAGACTGCTCGTTGCGTGGTCGGAGCCGTAGCTCCGCTGGTCCGCGATTTGCGCTCGAATCACATTCGCCGTGACTCCTTCGCTTGTTCTCTTTTGTTTCGCCCACGGCCCACCCATCACGCGGCTGCACCTTGTATCGCACGAGCGTGCGGATCCACCCGGTGTAGATCGCGGCGCCCTCGTGGCGTCGTCACCGTTTTTGCAGAGCGGTAGGCTGAAACCGACGCTGCCCGGCCGCAAAACCGGCACCGCGACTTCACACACTCCCACCGCCTGCGGGTTCGGTCATCGTGGCCGCACGTTCCCTCGCCCATGCGGCGTCAGGTCGCTTACAGCGGGTGTCCGACTCGTGCGCGCGCTTCTCTCGTGGGCAAGCGCCGCGCCGGCGCGCCCTGCACGCCGCTTCCCTATCTATACCCGAATGGATATGATGGCGGCGGGCCACAAACAATCGCTAGGCAGGGAGACACGTAAATGACGGCGCAACCGGCTCCGCGCAGGAAACGATCGCGGGAAACCGCGCTCCAAGCTTCGAGCCACCGCCACCGATCCATCCGAACAACGCTTGCCTCGAAGCTCAATCAACTCATCGCGGCCCGCGGGCTGAGCCAAGCCGAAGCCGGCGAACTGCTCGGAATGCCGCAACCGAAGATCTCCGCCATCCACAATCTCAAGCTCACCGGCATCTCAGTCGAGCGTCTTCTGGAAGCACTTGCCGCACTCGATCAGCATGTCGATATCCTCATCGGTCCATCCAGTCGAGCGATGCCTCCGGGCATCCACGTCGACCACCTTTCCACGGACAAGAATGATCTCGAGGAGCGTGTGCGCGCGTGAGTGAAGCCCTACGACAACTCACGGAAGAGTGGGGATCGTACGAGGCGGTGACGTTGTATCTGGACCGCTGCCAAGTGGATACTCCCTACGATGTCGTCTCCGCTTTGTGGCGTCACATCGCGGAACGACGGGACCACGTCGGCAAAGTGGTTGACTTCGGCGCTGGCGACGGTCGATTTGCGTGGAAAGGAGCAAAGTACGAGGCCTATGTCGGCTACGAGATCGATGTCGCGCGAAGCCAGCACGCAAAGCTTCCTTCGCGAGCCACGTTATTGAATCGCTGCGCTTTCGCCGATACCATCGACGATGCAGACGTCTGCATTGGCAATCCGCCGTATGTCAGGAATCAGGATCTACCTGACGGCTGGCGCCAACGCGTCGCCAAAGTCGTTCGCGAGCGGACTGGCGTTTCGATTTCAGGCCTTGCCAACGCGTGGCAGTATTTCGCTCTTCTCGCCCTCGCGAGCACCAAAGCTGACGGCTTGGTCGCTCTGCTAATTCCGTTCGAATGGGTTTCGCGACCGTCCGCACGGTCGCTCCGCAACTACATCCAGAAGAATCGCTGGGACGTGTCCGTGTATCGCCTGCGGGACGAAACTTTTCAAGGTGTCCTCACGACTTCGTCCATCACGATGATTGACAAGCGGCGCTCGGCTGGCAAGTGGACGTACTACGAGGAGACGCATGACGGTAAATATCGCCAGATCGCATCGCCGAGTGGCACCACAAGCGGAGTCCTTCGATATGCAACCAGCGCTGCTGAGAAGGCAGCCCCTGTTTTTGTTAGGAGAGGATTGAGCCCTGGAACACAGCAAGTTCTGACGCTCACTGAAGGGGAGCGCGCCCGTTTTGGGCTGCAGATCGACACCGATGTCGTTCCTTGTGTCACGTCACTGCGCTCGATCGATCCCGACTGCCTCACCCTCACGCTCGCTGTGTTTCGCGACAAGTTTCGAGACGCTGGTATGAAGTGCTGGCTGATCCGCACTGACAAACAGCCATCCTTCAGGCTGCAGGCATACCTTGACCGAGTCCCCAAGAGCCAACGTTCCACGCGCACTTGTGAGCTTAGAGACGAATGGTGGAAGTTCTCGATGCCGCACGTGCCGCAACTGCTCGTATCGTCTGGTTTCCGAGGACCACGGCCAAAAGCGGTATGCAATACCGTGCAGGCCCGCGCCGTCGGCGCCGTGTTCGGTGTTTATGGATTGTCCACCGCGCGCGCGCGTCGCCTTGCAAAGCATATATCCGCCCTCAATCTCTCAGGACGCATCGTTTCGCATTCGAACGGCCTGATGAAGATCGAACCACGACAACTGCACACGCTCGTTACAGGCTTCCTCGCTCGCCTTCGTAAGGAATCTGTATGAGTGTTGCGCTTGTGGAAGATCAGGTCCTCGACAGCGGAACGCTCACCTTCACTGTCGAAGGCCGAATTCTCCGGGAGCTCGGCGAACGCCTCGTCAAACAACCCGAGGTCGCCCTCGTCGAACTGATCAAGAACTCTTACGACGCCGATGCGAGTACGTGCGATGTTGTCTATGAGCCGCCCGAGCGAATTATGGTCATCGATGACGGGCACGGCATGACGTTGTCCGAGTTTGAGAACGGATGGATGCGCATCGGAACAAGTGCGAAGGCCGTCGAAGGCCGAAGTCGAACCTATGACCGCATGATCACCGGTGAGAAAGGGATTGGTCGTTTCGCTGTTCGCTTTCTCGGCACGAAGCTGGAGCTTCGTACCGTCGCCTACGACAGAGGCCGCAAGATGCGCACGTTGCTCACTGCGGAATTCGACTGGCCTAGCTTCGACCAGACGCAAGATCTCGGCGAGGTCGAGGTGCCATACACACTTCGCCGCGCGCCAGCGCGATCGACCAACGGCACCACGCTCATCGTCACCGTCCTAAGGGCGCCCGCTCTCAACAAGATCAATCTCGATTCGGTGCGGACCGCGACGCTTGGTGTGCTCACGCCCTACCGCAGCCTACTCCGCAACGCGCCGCTCGCTCCGCTTGCTCGCCGCGGACGAAGGCCGAAGTCGCAACCCGATCCCGGTTTCACGCTGAACATTCAACCGTACGAGGCGGTGTCCGAAGACGGCGACGTCGCCAGAGCCATCCTCGACCACGCGGTTCTGCGCGCAGTGCTTACTCTTCAGGACGGACGTGTTCATCTGAACGTGTACCGCCGTGGAGCTGATAAGCCTGTCCTGAAGATCAACGACAAGTACACAAACAGCATCGGCGGCCTCTACGCCGATATCCGCTTCTTTCCGCAGCGAAAAGGTGCGTTCACAGATTTGCCCGTCGATGGTC
>Ga0070701_10000892_pt1 | contig 10755 bp, 7 predicted proteins | sample KBSK5102metaG_FD_65451 | JGI IMG/M metagenome (GOLD analysis project Ga0070701, IMG submission 65451) | Corn, switchgrass and miscanthus rhizosphere microbial communities from Kellogg Biological Station, Michigan, USA - KBS K5-10-2 metaG | ecosystem: Host-associated > Plants > Roots >... | reverse complement strand
CTGAGCACCGCGCAGTCCGCGTCGACCGGCAGTGACTACGTTTACGTTCACACCGGCGACGGCACGACCGCGAACCAGAACTCCGGCTTCGTCATGGACAACAACGGTCGCCTGATCGGTCAGGGCGTCGCACTCATCGTCGGCGGTTACACGCTGAATCCGGCCGGCGCCTCGCCGAGCATCGGCAACTCCGGCGGCAACGGCGTCACGCTCGCGAACAACAACGTGGTCGCGGGTCTCAACATCACCGCGTCGGCGACGGGCGTCTTCGGTACGGCGCTGAGCAACGGCACGTTCAACAAACTGACGGTCGTCGGCGGCACGCACGGCATCTCGCTGACGACGATCTCGGGCACGTGGAACCTCAACGATGTCGTGTCCAGCACGGCAGCAGTGGCCGGCCGCGGACTGATCGCGAACGGCTCGGCGACGCTGAACATCACCGGCACGAGCACGATGACCGCGAGCAACGGCACCGCGATCGACCTCACCGGTCTCAACCTCGGCGTCTCGCTGGTCAGCGCGAATGCGTCGAACTCGACCACCGGCATCCGCCTGAGCAGCACGACGGGCAGCTTCGCCGTCACCGGCGTCGGCACGACGGCCGGATCGGGCGGCACGATCTCGAACATGACGGCGAACGGCGCCGAGTTCATCAACGCGACGAACGTGACGCTGAAAAACATGAACATCACGAATACGGCGTCGACGAACGGCGCAGCGGCTTCGACGTGCGGCGACACGCTCAACGGCACGAACACCAACTGCACCGCGGCGATCAACCTGATCAATGTGACGAACGTCGCGCTGCAGGGCGTCGTCGTCAACGGCAGCGGCCAGATCGGAATCAACGGCCACACGGTCGCCGGTCTGTCGATGACGAACGTCGAAGTGGCGAACGCCGGCAACGAGACGCTGGAGCACGGCGTGCAGTTCGCCGAGCTCACCGGAACCGTTTCGATCACCGGCTCGAACTTCCACAACAACTTCTATCGCCAGTTCACGATCCAGAATGGCAGCGGCGCGATGAATGCGTCGATCAGCGGCACGACGTTCAACGGCAACGGCATCGCCGTGAGCACGGGCGCGCAGGGCGCGCTCATCAGCGGCCACGGCACGGCGACGATGACGGTGAGCGTTGGAACCTCGACGTTCTCGAACAACTTCGGCAGCGGCTACTTCTCGGATGGAACGAACGGCGCCGGATTGAACGTCAGCCTGCTGAACAACACGTTCACTTCGAACGGCACCGGTGCGGTCGTCGCCGCCGCGGTCTCCTCGACGGCAACGTTCAACATCAGCGGCAACACGTTGACCGGCTCGGGCAGCACCCCGATCGCAGTGTCCACCGCGGGCGGCGGCAGCGCGACCGGCAGCGTGACGAACAACATCATCGGAAACAGCGGTGTCGCCGCCTCGGGATGCTCGGTCGCGGGCTGCGTCGGCATCGATCTGAACGCGGCCGGCACCGGCCTGCTCTCGGCGACGGTCACGAACAACACGGTCTCTCAGTTTGCCGGCACCGGTATCCGCGGCAACGACAACAGCGGCAGCTCGGTCATGCAGGTGAAGATCAACAGCAACACGATCAATACGCCGGGAGCCGGCGCCTCGAACGCGATCTTCGCGCAGTCGGGTGCGGTCTCGACGGACACGACGTCCGTCTGCGCCGACATCTTCAGCAACATCATCTCCGGCACGTATGCCTCGACGCAGATCCGGGTTCGCAACCGGTTCGCCGGCACGCTCTTCCGCCTCCCCGGCTACGCCGGCGCGGGCAACGACACCACTGCGGTGGCGGCGTTCCTCTCCGGTCAGAACGGCGGAGCAACGGCGAGCGCGACGATCAACGGCAACGTGTTCAGCGGCGGCGCGGCCTGCACCACCCCGTAACCCACCACTTCATGCAGCGAACGAAGGGCGCCCGAAAACGGGCGCCCTTTCTTTTAGGAAGAAGAGATGCCTCATCGCATCGAACTGCAGCGCGTCGACATCACCACCCTCGCCGTTGACGCGATCGTCGTCGCTTCCAATCCCTCGCTCGTTCCCGGCGGCACCGTCAGTGCTGCCGTGCATCGAGCGGCGGGACCGGAGTTGCTGGAAGCGTGCGGCCGGCTGCCGAATCTGCATCCGGGCGAAGCAGCGATCACACCCGGATTTGCGTTGCCCGCGAAGTACGTGATCCACGCCGTCGGGCCGAGCTGGTGGCCGGGCAAGACGCCCGAAGCAGACAGGCTGCAACGCGTCTATCGGCGAGTCTTCGCACTCATCACGGAGCACGGCGTGCGAACCGTGGCGTTCTCGGCGATCAGCTGCGGGTTCTACGCGTATCCGCTCGCCGAGGCGGCCGCGATCGCCATCGGAGAAACCGTCGCTGCACTCCGCGCCGGGCTGGACGTCGATCGCGTGATCTTCTCGCTCTTCACCGACGACGTGTACGCGGCGTTCGAAGAGGCGCTCAAGGCGCAGGTGGCGAACGCCTGAGCGAATCGAAACAGCCGCCAGGCTGCCGGCGGCGTTCGCGATCCAAGTATGCTAAAAGTTACTGAAAGTTCCTGTCGGGAGAGATACGCATGGATTTGGGTAAATTGACCCTCGAGCTGGCAAAGCCGTTCGAAGGGACGGTATTGGAGCTCGAAACGCCCGACGGCCGGAAGATCGAGATGAAGCTCGATGAAGTGACGCCGTACGATACGAACGTGCGCCGCCGCGTGCGCGGCACTCCCGAGCGGAATCGGGAGCCGTTCGCGATGTACTTCCTGACCGCCGAGCCGGAGCCGCTTCCTCAGGGCATGTACACGCTGCGGAGCGAGAAGATGACGCTCGACAACGTCTTCATCGTCCCGGTCGGCAAGGACGAAGAAGGCGTCGAATACGAAGCCATCTTCACCTGACGGAGGGCACCTGCGATGTGCCGGAACATCAAAACACTCTTCAACTTCGATCCGCCTGCTACCGACGACGAGGTCCGTGCCGCGTCGCTGCAGTTCGTTCGAAAGCTCTCCGGCTTCACGCACCCTTCGAAGGCGAATGAAGCTGCGTTCGAGCGCGCCGTCGACGACGTCGCGCAAATCGCGAGAACGCTGATCGATTCGCTCGTTACGACGGCGGATCCGAGAGACCGCGAGGTCGAAGCGGAACGAGCGAAACGGAGAGCTGCCGCACGATTCGGTACCGCGTGAGCGCCGGTGTTGCGGGATCAGCGCCCCGGTGCGACCTCAGCTCAGGCTTTCCACTCCATGACGTGGTAAACGCCGTTGGAATCGACGTGCCGGAAACCGAGTCTGTCGTAGAGGTGGCGCGCCGGATTGAAGTTCTCGACGTAGATCTGCACGCTCCTGTTTGAATCGCGGCCCTCGGCGAGGATCTCGTCGATGAGCATGCCGCCGATGCCGCGGCCGCGGTATTCAGGAAGCAGCGCGATGTCGATGATCTCGATCTGGTCCGGGCGCCGGTCGATGTAGAGACGGCCGATCGGCTTTCCATCCATTTCGATGATCAGGAACTCGCCGTCAGGATAGTAAGTTTCGTAGTGGCTCTTCTGCGCGGTGAACTGCAGATCGAGGAACTCCGCTTTCTGCTGCTCGCTCCATGGCACGACGCGAAGCTCGTCTTCCCGCGTCGTGCCGTAGAGGTAACGCATGAACGGCACGTCGTCAGGAACGACGGGGCGGTATCGGATCGCGTCGCGAGACGGAAGAGTGTTCGTCATTGTCGAGGATGTCGGGAAAAAGCGGTGCGACGGCAGGCGCCGTCGCACCGGTAAACGGAAACGCTAGCTGCGCGGCGGGAAGACGCCCTGCAGCGCGATGATGAAGAACACCGCGAGGTACGGCTGCATGTTGTTGTGCGGGAGACTGCCTCCGGCGATCGCGAGCTGCTGCGGTCCCATCGTGGCGTTGGAGTTCGGACGCCACGGCGTCAGTCCCTGAGCGAGACCGAAGACGACCGAGGGGCTCGGTCCGGCGATGTCGGCCGGATCGTCGACGTAAGCGGTCATCTGGTGCGTGTGAATCGGCATCTCGGTCTGGATCAGCGTGACGTACGGGACGCCCGACTCCTCACCGACGAAGCGCTGGCTGAGACCCTGTCCCTGACCGGAATGCATCGGCGCGTTGCCGGCCATGTCCGGAAGGGCGAAGGTCGATTTTCCGTCGCCGCCGTACATCGTACCGAGCAGCGAAAAGAGTGCTGTGTTCTGTGAGATCGGCAGGATCTGACCGTCGCACGAAGCGTATCCGGTCGGCGCAAAGTTGCCACCCCACATTTTAATTTCCGCAACGAAAGGTGATGACATGTCGCGTTCTCCTTCTCAGTTCTGTGTGGGGAAGATGCCGAAGAGCGAAAGAATGAAGTTGATGACGAGGAACGGAATCATGTTCTCGTGCGGCTGGCTGCCACCCGCGGCCTGCACCGTGCCGGCATTCAGGTTCACCAGCGGTGTCTGGCTGGCGCCCGAGAACATCGTGCCCGTGGTCGGCTGTGCGAAGTAGGCTCCGGCCGGCTGCGGCTGCTGACCGAAATCCGTCGAGCAGACCGCCGCGTGTGTATGCGACGGAATCTGCTGCGTCGACAGCGTCACCGACTCGACGCCGCCCGTCTCAGCGAGGACGTAGTTCTGCGAGATGCCCGGTCCCTGCCCCTGATGGATGGGAACGCGGCTCTGCAGGTCCGGCAGCGCGAACGTTTCCTGACCGTCGCCGCCGTAAGTGGTTCCGATGAGCGTGAACAGCGCGTCGTTCTGGGAGATGGGCATCAGCTGCCCACTGCAGAACGCCCAGCCGGCCGGCGCAAAGTTGCCGGCGAACATGCGAATTTCTCCGATGTAAGGCGAACTCATTTCGTCATCTCCCTTCAGTTCTGCGACGGGAACGTGCCCTGCAGCGCGATGATGCAGTTGAGAACGAGGAACGGCGAGCGATTCTCGTGAGGCTGAGAGCCGCCGACGTTCGTCGTTTCGAGCGGCGAGAACGTATTGTTGAAGGACGTTCGGTATGGACTGACGCTCGAGTTCGCGGGGAAGTTTCCGTTCGGACTGTTGGTGTTGGTCGGATCGGCCAGATTGCTCGCGTTGACGAAGTGATTGTGTGCGGGCATCTCGGACTGGGTGATCGTGTGGAACTCCTGACCCCCTGCCTGCCCCTCAGTTGCGCCGAGCGAACCGCCGATGTGAACCGGGACGCGGCCGCGCAGATCGGGCAATGCGAAGGTGGTCTGCCCATTACCACCGTACATCGTGCCGAGCAGCGAGAACAACGCCTGGTTCTGGTTGATGGGAAGAAACTGCCCGTTTGTCAGTGCCCAACCTTTGGGAGCGAAGTTCCAGGAAATCCATCTCATTTCAGCTAGGAATGGGGTGCCCATTTGTGCCGCCTCCTTCTTTCTACTTTCTCTCCACGGGGGAACCTGGTTGTTTCATTGAGTCTCATGTGGATTACGGGCAGCCTCCGCTGTTCGAGAACGCGGGAGCCGCACCACCCACGTTCGCGGACGCACCGTTCTGTCCCGGAGGCGCGTTCGTCACGGACGGATTGACGGAGCGGATGTAGTCCGCAACGTTTCCGACGTTTCCGACGCCGCCCGTCGTACCGGCCGGAGCACCTGCCGAGTCGGGGTAATCGGTGAGCGGATTGAACCCGACGAGCGAGAAGCTTCCCGCAACTGTCGACAGCGATCTCACACGGATCGAGCTCAGGTGCGAAGTGCCGAGACTCCAGGTACCGGAGATGGTGTTGCCGGAGATGTCGGCGCAGGTGTTCGTCGTGTCGGTGGCCGCCGTGCTGCCCGACTGAATGAGGATGGCCGGATTCGCGGCGCCCGCATTCTGGTCAGGATTGCTGATGTTGTTGCCCTGGATGATCCACGAGTTCGCGCTGTTGTCGCTGCCGCCGCCGGAAAGGATGGAGATGCCCGAGCCTTCCGGATGCTGAATGGTGTTGCTCTTGATCTGCAGCTTGTGCGCGCCCGCGGAGTTGTTGTTGTTGATCGCGATGCTGTTGCAGCCGAGGATTTCGCAGCCGGAGTTCGTCGTCGCGTTACCGATGACGTTGTTCTCGATGAGGCCGGTCCACGTACCGCCCGATGCCGATTTCGAGACGCCGATCTGGTTCGTGCTCGCACCGGCGTTGACGGCCGGCGACACGTTGATCGTGTTGTTGCGGACGTTGTACGTGATGCCGGTAGTGTTCGATCCGGTGATCGAGACGGCCTGGTTGTTGTTCGTCAGCGTGTTGCCGCTTCCGGCGCCGGTCGCCGGTCCGATGTTGACGGTCATCGTGCTCGTATTCGCGAGATCGATACGAATGCCCTGCGCGTAGATCCGATCGACGGTGCAGCTCGTGATCGTCGGATTCATCGACGCGGTGCCGTGCGTCGCGAGGAAGAGACCCGAGTTTGCGGTCGCATTCGAAGGCGTGGTCGCGCCGGTCGGCAGGCTGGTATTGCTGAACGTCGCGCCACTGACCGTCACGGTCAGCGAACCGGCGCCGTTCTGCACTTCGAACTCGTTCGCGGCGTTGTCCTTGAAAAGACCGCCGGTCACGATCAGCGACCCCGTCAGATTCGCGATCTGCACACCGTCCTCGGCCACTTCAGTGCCGTTACCGGTGGCCGTGACGTTCGTCAGCGTCAGATTCGATCCGCCGTTGACGTCGATGCCGATCTGCTTGCTGCCCGTCGCGCTGACGTTGTTCAGGACGGCCGTCGCGATGGTGAGGAGACTGATGTTGGAGTTGCAGTTCGTCGGACCGTTCAGAGCGTTCAGTGCGTCGCCGCAGGTCGCGGCCGCGGCGCCGTTCGCCGTCGCATTGTTCGTGAAGGCCATGTTCTTCAGCGTGACGCTGTTCGACGTGCGGAAGTCCGCGCCCTTCGCCGTGCAGTTCTGAATCGTGCCGCCGGAACCGGTCGTGCTGCCGGTGCCGTTGACGATGAACGAGCCGGTAGCGCCGGTCACACTGATACCGGTCGCGGCGCCGTTCGCGTTGATCGCGTGGAAGCTGAACGCACCGGTCGCCGTCGTGACCGTCACTGCGGTGCCGGTCGTCGACGTGACGTCGTTGAACGTGAAGTTGCTGGCGCCGCTGCTGACGATCGTGACCGCCGCGCCGGCACCGGACGTGACGTTGTTGAAGGTGACGCCGGTGGACGACGTGTCGGTGTTCCAGTCGATGCCCTTGGCGGTCGTCGTCGTGATGTTGTTCGTACCGCTGACGTTGACCACGCCGCCGCCGGTTGCCGTGAAGGCCGGGTTCGCCACCGTGCCCAGCGTCATACCGCCGCTGTAGGTGGTCGTGGAACCGGTGTTCGCATTCATGAAGATGCCGGCACCCGTGCTGTTGACGGCACCGCTGAAGGTGATCGTGCCGCCGGTCCTGCTCTGCAGGTCGACTGCACGCTGGTTGGCGGTGTTCTGCGTGATCGTGCCGCCGTAGCTCACGCTGACCGTACCGCCGCTCACGAGGAACGACGCGCCGGTCTGCGCGGCGATCGTGCCGGCGGTGATCGTGAGAGTGCCGCCGGTGACGTTCGTCAGCTTGATGCCGTTGACGCCGCCGCTGGAGTTCACCGTCGCGAGCGTGCTCACGCCGAGAGCCTGACCACTCAGATCGAGCGCGACGGCGCTGACGTCGATGCTGCTGGCGCCGCCGGTGGCGGTGATCGTGAGCGCACCGTTGCCGACCGCGGTCAGACCCTTACCGGTATGTCCGGTGCCGGTCGCCGACAGCGTGAGGTGATTGAACGTCATCGAGCCGCCGGTGTTGGTGCCGGTGATCGCGACGAGCGTGTTCGCGAAGTTGTTGTTGCTCGCGGTGAGGCTGAGGTTGTTGATGACGACCGTGCCTGTGATGTTGTTGAGCGTAGACGTGACGCCGTTGATGCCGGCGACGTTTCCGCTGAGCGACGTGCCGTTCATAGTCAGCGTGCCGGTGCTGTACGTGTCGATCGACAGCACCTTGCCGCCGTTCACGGTGTTCGTGATCGTGTCGCTGTAGGTGATGTTCGCGGTGGACGTCGTCACGACGAACGAGTTCGTCGCACCGGTGATGCTCGTGCCGCTGTTGAACGTCACCATGCCGGTGGCGCTGACGATGCTCACGCCTCCGCCGGTTCCCGCGATGCTGTTCGTCGTACCGGTGAAGTTGTACGTGCCGGAGCTGGCGCCGATCGAGATGCCGGTGCTCGTACCGCTCGTCTGCACGTTCGCGCTGAAGTTGATGGTGCCGGTGTGGCTGCCGGAGATCGCGACCGCCGCGCCCGCGTTGCTCTGCGTGATTGCCGCGCCGAACGAAACGGTGCCGGGGCTGGTACCGGTGGCGTTGAACTCAGCGCCCGTCGCGCCGGTGATCGTACCCGTCGTGACGCCCCACGTGCCGGTGACCGCGGCGAGGCTGACGCCGTTGGTACCGCCGCTCGCGTTGAGGCTTGCGAACGTGCCGCTGATCGCGCCGCCGGTCAGGTTGAGTGCCGTGACACCGCTGACGTTCACGGTGCTGCCGATCGTCAGAGTGCCGAAGTTGGTCGTGTTCGTAATGGCTGTCGTCGGGCCGGTGATCGTGAAGCTCGCGAGCGTTAGGCTCGTCGACGCGCCCTGCATCGAGATGCCGGTCGTGCCGTTCGTGAGCGTGCCGCCGTTGACGGTCACGAGACCGTTGACGTTCGTCAGAGCGATGCCTGTCGTCGCGCCGGTGCTGCTGACGCTCGTGAACGTGATGCCCGTGCCGACCGTCATGCCGTTCAGCGAGAGCGCGTTCGTCGCGGCGCCCGTGCTGATCGTCGTGGCGGTGACGTTGAGCGTGCCGGCGCCGCTGGCGACGAAGCCGCTGCCCGTGGTCGTGGTGATCGTGGTGGTGCCGCTGAACGTCGTCGTCGGCGTGCCGGTGTTGCCGGTCATCGTGACGGCCGCGTTCGTGCCGGTGTTGAGGATCTTCGTTCCGGTGAGGTTGAAGATCGGCGAACCGGCCGCGCTGTTGTTGATGAGGATGCCCGAGCCGTTGTCGTTGATTGCCGCACCGAGCGTGATGGTGCCGCCGGTGCGCGCGGCGATCGAGACACTGCGACCCGAGGCCGCGTTGAAGGTGTTCGTGTTGTCGAACGTCATCGTGCCGGCGCCGCCGGAGACGTCGAAGACGATCGAGGCCGGTGTCGCTGCCTTGTCGTTCCACGTGGAGTTCGTCGCCGTGCTCGTGCCGGTCATGTTGACCAGGTGCAGCGCGGAGCCGCTGTTGTTGCTGACGGTCAGGGTGTCGCCGGTGAAGCCGGCCTTGCCGTTGCCGGAGATGCCGTCGCGCGTCGCTCCCGTGATGGTGAGACCTTTGACGGTATTGCCGTCGTTGAGAGTCACTGCGTCACTGGCCGCTGTGGCGTTGGTGATCTGCGGCTTCGTGCCGGCAGCCTGCACCGTGATGCTGTTCACCACGAGCGCGACGCCTTCGCCGATGAGCTGCTGGTTGGCCTTCAGCGTGATGCCCGCGTTCTGGTTGGCCGTGGTGCCGTCGCCGTTCATGACGTAGATGACGTCGCCGGCGCCAGAGGAGTTCTCGGCGCTCGGGGCGGCTCCTGCGAGCTTTTGGAACGGGTCATTCGACACGCCGGTGCCGGCCGAGCCGTAGTTGTTCTTCACGTACCAGACCTTCGTCGTGACAATGAAGATGATGTTCGAGGCCGACGAGACGCCGTTGCTGGCGACGGAGTAGGTGTACTGATCGGTGCCGGTGAAGCCGGCGGCCGGCCGGTAGTCGAACGAACCGTCGGCGAGGAGCGTGATCTTGCCGCCCTGCACGGTGGTGGCATCGGTGACCGGGTTGACGGTGAGGCCGGGACCGACGTCGTTGGTCAGGACGTTGGTGCTGGTGTAGAGGTGCGGCGTCGTCGGAACCGTGGCGTTGACGCCGATGTACTGCGTGTTGCCGACGCTGTTGAATGTGTCGTCGGTGACAGCCGGCGCTACCTTGATGGTGAGCGTCGCAGACGTGCCCTGGCAGCCGTTGGCGTCGGTGGCGGTCACGGTGAAAGTGAAGGTGCCGGTGTTGGTGATCGGCGTGCCGCTGATGTTGCCGCCGCTGGAGAGCGTCAGTCCGGTCGGCAGCGAGCCTGAGGCCAGCGCGAAGGTGTACGGCCCGGTGCCGCCCGCGGCGCCGACATTCTGCGCGACGGGGTAGCCGAGGTTCAACACGCCGGTCGGGAAGCTTCCCGGAGGAGTCTTGGCGACGGTGATCACCGGACAGGTAACGGTGAGCGTGTACGTCGCGCCGGTCCCGCTGCAGAGGTTCGAGTCAGTCGCGGTGACGGTAATCGGGAAGGTGCCCAGCTGCGTGGAAGTACCGGCGAGGTGACCGGTCGTCGTATTCAGCGTGATGCCGGTCGGCAGCGTGCCGGTCTCGCTCCAGGTCACCGTGCCGAGGATGCCGGTGGCGGTGAAGGTCTGATCGAACGCGCTGCCCGACACCGCCGTGTTGGTGACGGGATTCGTGACGGTGATCGTCTGGCAGCTGATGACGATCGTGTAGGTCGAGCTGATGCCGCTGCAGCCGTTGACATCCGTTGCTTTGATGGTGACGGGGAACGAGCCGGGTACCGTCGTGACGCCGGAAACGACGCCGGTGGCGCTGTTGAGCGTGATGCCGGCCGGAAGGCTGCCCGAGTCGAGCGACCAGACGATCGCGCCGTTGCCGCCGGTCTGCGTGAACTGCTCGCTGAAGGCCGAGCCGGCGGTGCCGAGGTTGTTCACGGGGTTGGTGACCGAAAGGACATTACAGA
>Ga0070701_10000890_pt1 | contig 10765 bp, 6 predicted proteins | sample KBSK5102metaG_FD_65451 | JGI IMG/M metagenome (GOLD analysis project Ga0070701, IMG submission 65451) | Corn, switchgrass and miscanthus rhizosphere microbial communities from Kellogg Biological Station, Michigan, USA - KBS K5-10-2 metaG | ecosystem: Host-associated > Plants > Roots >... | reverse complement strand
GCAGCATCGTCGCGAACCGCGCCGCGAATGAGGCTGCGGCCGCGCCGTGGCCGCTGCAACTCGGAAGCCTGCGCGACGTGCCGTCGCGTTATCCGAAACGGAACGCGTCGCCGGCTGCGCTTGCGCTCGGACCGCTCGAAGCGCGGCTCGGAATCCGTCTGAATCGTTTCGACAAACGGCCGGTGACGAACGAGGAGCGCGCGTTTTCGCTCGTGAAGGCACCGCTCGCCGAATGGCTCGATCAACAGCGCGCGTCAGGCCGCGACGTCGTGGCTCCGCCGCCGCCCGCGGTTGCGCGATTTCTCGATGAGCATCGCGCAGACGTCGATGCGATTCGCGATCACGTGCTGGCGAATGAAGACGCGATCGAGTGGCCGGTGGATTTCACGCGGCTTCTCGATGCGCCGTTGCCGAACCTGCTCGCGCATTTTTCGGTGACGCGGTGTCTCGCCGCCGCGGCATTACGAAGCGGCGACTGGACGTATCTGCATGCCGCATGGATTCTCACGCGCGTCACGTTGCGCAGACCTGAAGTGATCTCGTCGATCGTCGCGATCGCCACCACTCGCGGCATTTGCTCCGCCGCGTGCAGGATGCCGTCGGCGGCGCCGGCGTGGTTCGACGAGCTCGTTCGCTTCGATTACCGGCACTCAACTGCAGCCGCGGAGCAGGCGGACGCGTATCTGTTTTTCGCGAAAACGACGACGGACTTCCTCGAGGCGGACACCGCGCCGAGGAAGTTTTTCCAGGCGTTGCTCCGGCCGGCTGCGTCGGTGTGGGCGGCCGACCTCGCGAATCGCGAGCGCGCGATCGTCGAGCACTTCGCGCCGTTCAGCGGCTGCGCCGTCGACGGAGACGCGTTCGACCGGCAAATGAAAGCTGCGGTGCCGAAGTTTCATACGTATTCGAAAGCAGTGCTGCCGCCGTGGGGAATGACCTGGCAACGCGTCGAACGATTGCGCGCGGAGCTCGAGCTTACGCAGCGCGTGCTCATCCTCAAATCGCGCGGCTGGCCTGCCGCGGCGCCCGACCTCGCAACCTCACAATGCGCGGGCGATTCGTGGAACTACGCGAACGGCGAACTTCGCTTCAGCCGCGAGATCGCCGCAAAGGGGGGAGCGTTCCCTCTGCACATGCGTCGTTAATCGCTTAGCGCATCACGCGTGCAGCTTCGCCAGTCCGATGACGACGCAGGCGATCGCGGTCAGCACCGCGAGCCAGCCATCCATCGCCGGGACATCGGCGGCGACGACGGGCTGCGTCGTCGTGAACTGCGCCGTGTACACGAGCGGCGTGGCGTCGGATGGCGGGCAGGGCGCGATCGTGCAGCCGTCGAACGAATAGCGGACCGTCCAGTTCACTGTGTACGTGCCGACGGGCAGATCGCCAACGAGCGTCGACAGCGTGATGCACTCCGCCGGCGGCTCGAACGGAAACGTACCGTGATGGTTCTCGGAAACGACGTTGATGGTGTTGCCGCTTCGCGAGACCACCGGTTGCGTGGTCACGTTCGGAACGAACGCGCCGTATTTGAGCTGGATGATGACGGGGGCGGCGCCATTCACGGTTGCGGTGAGCTCGGGACTACCGTTGCCGAACGTCGCGCAATTGAAAAGCTGCGCATCGGCGGACGCTGCGAAGACCAGGAGCGCGAAGCCGATCGTCCATCTCATGCGCGGTGGTACGGCGGCTGCGCTTCGCTCGTCTACACCCTTCAGTCGCGAGATATCCGCAAAGGCCGCAGTTCGCGTTTTGCGTAATTCGACGGACTAATGTCGGGGCCGCTTCCTGGACACTGCATTGCATCGTTAATTATTCGTGTCTATCCCAAAATCGCCCTCTGTGAAAACTTCGCTTGCAGCTTCCGAGGCTCGTTACCGGCGTCTTTTCGAAACCGCCCAGGACGCGATCCTCATCCTCGACGCCGAGCAAGCCACCGGCACCATCATCGACGCCAATCCATTCGTCATCGATCTCCTCGGCTACTCGCTCGATGAACTGGTCGGAAAGGAGCTTTGGGAAATCGGTCTCTTCACCGACAAAGCCACGAGCCAGGCGGCGATGCTGCGCCTGCAGAAGGAAGGCTACATTCGATACAGCGACATTCCGCTGCAAACGAAAGAGGGCAAGCGCGTCGAGGTCGAATTCGTCAGCAACACGTACGCGGTCGATGGACTGAACGTCATTCAATGCAACATCCGCGATATCACCGAGCGTGCGGAAGCCGCGCATGCGTTGTCGGCGTCCGAGGCGCGTTACCGCAGGCTGTTCGAGACGGCGCAGGATGCGATTCTCATCCTCGAAGAAGAGAGCGGAAAGATCATCGACGCGAATCCGTTCGTGCGCGATCTCCTCGGCTACTCGCTCGATGAGCTGATCGGTAAAGAGCTCTGGGAGATCGGTCTCTTTTCGGACCGTGAAGAGAGCAAGACGGCGATGGCGACACTTCGCCGCGAGGGCTACATCCGCTATGAGGACATGCCGCTTCAGACGAAGCAGGGAAAATCCGTCGAGGTGGAGTTCGTCAGCAACTCGTACTTCGTCGGCGAGCTGAAAGTCATTCAGTGCAACATCCGCGACATCACCGATCGCAAGTGGGCGGAGCAGGCCGCGCGCATCAGCGGCGAACGCTTTCGTTTTCTCGCGGAGGCGATGCCGCTGATGATTTTCACGGCCACGCCCGCGGGCGAGATCGATTACGTGAACCGTCACTGGATGGAGTTCACCGGTTTGCGCGGCGAAGAAGCGACGATCGACGGGCGCTGGACGTTCGGACATCTCGACGACGCCGACGAACACGCGCGCCGCTGGACTCACTCGATGACCACCGGCGATTCCTTTCAGCACGAGTGCCGGCTGCGAAACACGGAAGGCGGATATCGCTGGTTTCTGACGCGCGCTTCGGCAATGCGTGACGCCGCCGGAAACATCACGATCTGGGTTGGCTCGAGCACGGACATCGACGATCGCAAGAGCGTCGAAGAGAGTCTCGTTCGTCAGTATCAGGAATCGGAAATGCTGTCGCGATCGAAGGACGAGTTTCTCGCGACGAGCTCACACGAGTTGCGGACGCCGCTCACTTCGATTCTCGGCTGGTCGGAGTTGCTGATGACCCGTTCGCTCGACAGCGACACGGAGCTCGTTGCAATCGAATCGATCCGGCAGTCGGCTCGCGCGCAGTCGCGGCTCATCGACGACATGCTCGACGTCTCGCGCCTCCTCACCGGAAAGCTCGAGCTCACCAGCGACATCGTCGACATCGCGGCGACGCTGCTTCTCGCGATCCGCGCGATCATGCCGGCCGCGGAGAACAAAGACCTTCGCATCGAGAAGTCGTTTCCGCGCGACGTTTCGCGCGTCTATGGCGACGCGACGCGCCTGCAGCAGATCTTCTGGAACATCCTGTCAAACGCCGTGAAGTTCACGCCGCCCGGCGGCAGCATCGCCATCCGCCTCTCGTCGGACGACTCACGCGTCTGCGTTGAAGTGAGCGACACGGGGCAGGGAATCGCGGCCGATTTTCTGCCGCGCGTTTTTCAGAGTCTCAGCCAGGAGGCCGGCAGCAGCACGCGCCAGCACGGCGGACTAGGACTCGGCCTGGCGATCGTCAAACAGCTCGTCGAAATGCACGGCGGCACCGTGCAGGCGGAAAGCGACGGCCCGGGCCACGGCGCGACGCTGACGGTCATGCTTCCGTCGCACAACCGAATCACGACCGCCTATCGAAACATGACGCAGTCGGTAAACGGAGTCGACGACGTCCTCGGCACCGAGCCGATTTCGATCGCCGGCATGCGCGTGCTCATCGTCGATGATGAAGCGGCGATGCGCACGATGATCGCGGCGGTGCTGTCGACGGCCGGCGCGTCAGTCGTGACGGTTGGCAGCGCCGCCGATGCATTCGGCGAAGTCGAGCGGCAATCATTCGACGCGATCGTCAGCGACATCGCCATGCCGACCGAAGACGGCCATTCGCTCATTCGCCGAATTCGTGCGCGTCGTGATGAGCGAGGTGCGACCCCGGCCATCGCGCTGACCGCGTTCGGCGGTCCGCTGCAGCACGAGCTCGCGCTTGGCGCGGGATTCAACGACTACGTCAAGAAGCCGTTCGTACTGCAGGACCTGCTGCGAGCTCTGGCTGCGTTGAAAAAGAGCGCGACGTAAACGCGGCCGCGAGCGACTGAAAAATCGGGAGCCCGTCCGCGTTGCCGAGCAGTTGTTCGGAGCAGCGCTCGGGATGCGGCATCATGCCGAGGACGTTGCGTTCGCGGTTGCAGATGCCGGCGATGTTTCTCGCCGAGCCGTTCGGATTCGATTCGTGCGTCACGCGTCCCGATTCATCGCAGTAGCGGAACACGATCTGGCGATTGCGCTCGAGTTCATCGAGCGTCTCGTCATCCGCGAAGTAGTTGCCTTCGCCGTGCGCGATCGGGACGCGCAGCACCTGACCGGCTTCGAGCTGGTTCGTGAACGGCGTGTCGGTTTCCTCGGTGCGCAGAAAAACGTCGCGGCTGACGAAGCGGAGATGTTCGTTGCGCATCAGCGCGCCCGGGAGCAGGCCGACTTCCGTCAGCACCTGAAAGCCGTTGCAGATGCCGAACACGAGTCCGCCCGCGGCGGCGTGACGGCGAATCGGCTCCATGATCGGCGCGAACTTCGCGAGTGCGCCGGCGCGCAGGTAATCGCCGTATGCGAAACCGCCGGGGATGATCACGCAGTCGACGCCGCGCAGATCCGTCTCCTTATGCCACAGCACTTCCGCCTCGGCACCGATGACGTTCTTCGTGACATGCAGCGCGTCGTGGTCGCAGTTGGAGCCGGGGAGAACGACGATCCCGAATTTCATGCGCTGAATTTACCGCACCACAGCCGCGCGCGGCACTTTGTAAATCGTGACGAAGCCCGCTTTGTCGGTCGCGATGAGCGTGTTCGCGGCGCGGTCGTACGCGAGCGCGTACGCGTTCACTCCGTACAGTGAGATCGGCGTGATGCGCCGGCTGCTTCCCGCGAACGTTCCGCTCGACTGGCAGCGCCGCTCCGCGAACAGCAGCGCGTCGCCGGCGCCCGCGACGATGATCTGCGCGCCGCTTCCCTGCGGCAGACAGATGTGATCGCTGTTCACGAGATCGCCGAAGTCGATCGTCATCCGCTGCTTGCCGTTCGCTTCGGCCTTCATCGTTTTCGCGGCGTGCGTGTTGATCGGCTTTTCGTAGAGGAACTCGCGTCCGGCCGCGATCAGCGCGCGATCGTTTGCGGCGAACAGCGCCGCTTCGATCGTTCGATCGGTCTGCAGCGGCTCGCGCGCGACTTCCGCGAATCCATTCGTTTCGTACAGCACGACCGACGTCGCCTTGGCGTTGCCGAAATCCTCGGTGCCGATGAGCGCGAGCGATGCGCCATCGGACGTCGTCGCGATCGCCATCGGATCTTCGAGCTCGATCGTACGCAGCTCGCGCTCACCGTTCGCGTCGTAGACATGCACGCGACGTCCGAGCAGATAGAGGTAGCGTCCTTTCGGATCGGGCAGCGCGTCGCGAATCGATTCGCCTTCGATCGTGATCTCGCGCACGACTCGCATCGACGGCAGCTCGAGGATCGTCGCGCTTTCGTCGCTGCCGTTCGCGATGTACAGGCGCGAGGCGTCGCGATTCGTGCGCAGCGTCACGAGCTCTTTCGTCGCGGCGATCTCCGCCGAGTCGAGGACGACCGTGTTGCGCACGCTGCCGCTCTTCGGATCGATCGCCACGACGGCCTGCGCCTGCGCCAGTCCGACGTAGATCGTGCCGTCCGCGCCGAGCGCGACGCCGCGCGGCTCGCCGGCGATCGACCAGCGTTTGACGATCTTCGAATCGCGCGTCGGTGCAAGCGTGAGGTTTGGATCGAACTTCTGCTGCGCAGCGAGTGGCGCCGCGATCAGCAGCGCGAGCGCGCTACTCCAGAGTCCACGAAAAATTCTCGATGACCGTGTTGGCGAGGAGCCGCTCGCACATGCTGCGAAGCTGTCGTTCGATCTCATCGCGTGACTGTCCGGTGTCGGCAAGCGTGAGGCGAAACAGTTTGCCGGCCCGCACATCTTCCACACCGTCGAAGCCGAGCGAGCCGAGCGAATGCTGAATCGCTTTCCCCTGCGGATCGAGGACGGAGCTCTTCAGCTCGACGATGACGGTTGCTTTCATGGCGCGCGATTCTACATCGCGTCAGAGCCTCCACCGGATGCCGGCCCGCAGCGAGCGGCGCGCGTAGAAACGCGTCTCGTCATCGGTGAGATTGACCGCATCGGCGATCAGCGTCAGCGATTCGAGCACGCGATACGCGGCGCGGAAATCGATCCTCGTCGCCGAGCTGTCGTAAGGGCTGTAATCAAGGAAGGGCACCGCCGATTCGTAGGTGGCGGTGGCGCCGAGGTCGAGTTTGGCGATGGTGGTCGTGGCGATGAGCTTTACGGTATCGACATCGGCGTCGCCGACGAACGGCGAGTCGTGATGGCCGCGAACGTACGTCGCGCGGATCCATGTGTCGTTGAAACGGCGCGCAAACTCCAGCTCCGCGCCGTCGTAGTGAATGGTGCCGGTGACGACGCGCGGATCAGTCACGGTATGGTTGGCGATGTCGATGTCGCGATGAATCACGCGCAGCGCCACGCCGCTCCGCGGCAGCGAAACCTCGGCCGTCGTATCCGTCGATTCGTGAACCGGCTGCACGCTGAGATAGCCGACGACCTGTTCGGCCGTGTAGACGCCGTGCGACGCGGACAAATGCACGGCGCCGTCCGCCGGCTGCCACATGACCGCGAGTCGCGGTTCCCAATGCGTGTCGCCGAACGCGGACTGGCTGCGAATCCCGCCATTCACGACGATCGAGTTTCCGGCGCGCCAGGTGTCGGCGACCCAGAACGCCGGCCGCGATTTTTTTACGAAGTACGGTAGCGCCGGCGGCACAGGCCCGCCCGTGTACGGTGAATAGACGACGTGATCGGCGCGCAGATCTTCGCCGCCGGCGCGAATGACGTGATTGCCGAGAGAGTGCGTCGCGCCGAGTCGCACGAGGTCCGTTTCATACGGAGAGCCGGGAAGCTCGAACTGACTCGCGGTCGCGTCGAAGGTCGTGTTGCCGGAGACGAAGGAAGCGTTGGCCGCGGTCGTTCGAGTGCGGTTGCGGCTGATCGTCGATGCGCTGACGTTCGCGCGCGGCGAGACGAGATAGTCGGCCTTCACCAGTACCTCGTCGTCCGTGAAGTGATGGCGCGTGCCGTCGTCCAGGGGCGCATCCATGCGGTCGTGGTCGATCCCTGCGAAGGCGAAGAGCCGGTCGCGCACGAGCGGACCGCCCACCGTGACGCCGCCGTTCGTGCGGCCGTAATCGTGAGCCCGCGTTTTGTAATAAACGAAAGCCGTTGCGTTGATCGGTGCGATGGCGTTGCGTGTAACGACATCGATGATGCCGCCCGTCGCGCGCCCGTACTCCGCGCCGTACGCGGCACTTTTCGCGACAGCGCTTTCCGTGAACTCGACCGGCAGGGCGAGCGGAAGAACGCCGGAGCCGTCGACGAAAGCCAGAGCGGTGGTGCCGCCGTAATTCGAAACGCGCGTCGTCCCGGGTGTCAGGTAGTACGGCGCTTCAAACGTGCTGTCGAGCGGTAATTTCTCGAGCAGCTTCGCATCGAAGGTCGTCACGAACAGCGGTGATTCCGCATCGCGGTTCGGGGTCTCCTCGATGCCGCTGACGATGCCCGGCGAGATCACGACTTCACGCGACGGCGCGCCGTCGACATACAGCTGATAGCGGCCGGCCGGCGCTTCGAGTCGAAAGCGTCCGTCGTGCGCGACGGCCTGCGCGACGACCACCGTGCCGCGCCGCAGCTCGACTTTCGCGGCGTCGATCGCGACGCCGTTTCTGACGATGACGCCAGCGAGCGTCCCGCTGGTTTTCTGCGCGAAGAGCGGAAGGGCGATTGCGAAAAGGGCGAGAAAGATTGCTGTGCGTCGTTCCATGCGTTTGCGACGCGCGGCGACGACGGAAGTTCCAAATGTTTTCAGCGGAGCCGCTAACAGCAGCCCGAACCGGGGAGATGTCGATGATCCGGACCGGCCGGCAGCGGCACCATCGAGATCGCTTCGCCGCGCACCGCGCGCAGCCACGCGCGCGACGACGCGATGAGAATCACGATCACGGCGACCATCAGCATCGCCGTCAGCGACGCGTCGAGCCAGCCGGCGAACGCTTTCTCCGGCTTCTGCGTCAGAGGAAGGAAATTGTCGAAGATCGAGCGCCAGCCGGCGTACAGCGTCGTCGTCACGACGAACCCGAGCGGAGCCATCGTCGTCCACGCGTAACGCGCGCGGCCGGAGTTGATGATCACGCTCGTACCGACGCAAAGCGCGACCGCGGCGAGCAGCTGATTCGCGATACCGAACATCGGCCAGATCTGCGAGATCGAGCCGGTGAGGATGAAGTACGACCAGCCTGCGACGACGAGTGCGGTCGAGATCAGCGTGCCCGGCATCCAGCTCGGATTCTCGAACGGCTTCGCGAAGCGCGCGAGGAACTCCTGCACCATGAACCGCGCGACGCGCGTGCCGGTATCGATCGTGGTGAGGATGAACAGCGCCTCGAACATGATCGCGAAGTGGTACCAGTACGACATCAATCCGCGCAGCAGCGGAATGCCCGCGAAGATCTGCGCGAAGCCGATCGCGAGCGAGACCGCGCCGCCCGTGCGTCCCGCCAGCTCTTCGCCGACGAGGCGGGAGAATTCGGGGAGATGCACGGTTGAAAGTCCGAGCTTCGCGAACGTCGCGGGTGCGACGTTGATCGCGTAGTAATCGCCGGGCTGCAGCGCGCAGACGGCGATCAGCGCGACGCATCCGACGAGCCCTTCGCACAGCATCGCGCCGTAGCCGATCATCCGCGTGTCGCTCTCGCGATCGATCATCTTCGGCGTCGTGCCGGAGCCGATCAGCGCGTGAAAGCCGGAGATCGCTCCGCACGCAATCGTGATGAAGACGAACGGAAAAAGTTTGCCCGGGATGATCGGTCCGCCGCCCGCCGCGTACTGCGAGATCGCCGGCGCGTGAATGTGCGGCGCGACGACGATCGTGCCGAGCACCAGCGCCGCGATCGTGCCGAGCTTCATGTACGACGAGAGGTAATCGCGCGGACAGAGCAGCATCCACACCGGCAGCACCGACGCGATGAATCCGTACGCCGCGATCGTAAGCGTGATCTGTGTTTTCGTCAGCGTGAACATGTCGCCGAGTGCCGTGCCGGGAACGAAGCGGCCGACGATCACCGCGGCGAGCACCGCGAGCGCGCCTGCGATCGAGCCGTTGCGAATCGCGAACGGCGCTTTCGATTTGTGCAGATACAAACCGACGACGAGCGCGATCGGAATGGTCAGGAAAATCGTGAACGAGCCCCATGCCGATTCGGCGAGCGCGTTGGTGACGGCGATGCCGAGGCCGGCGAGGGCGATGACGATGATGAAGAGGATGGCGATGATGGCGGTCGCACCCGCGACCGGACCGATCTCGCTGCGCGCGATCTCCGCGAGCGAACGTCCGTTGCGCCGCACGCTCGACGCGAGGATCACGAAGTCATGCGCGGCGCCGGCGAAGACGACGCCGAACGCGAGCCACAGCAATCCCGGCAGATATCCGAACTGCGCGGCGAGGACCGGACCGATGAGCGGACCGGCACCGGAGATCGCCGCGAAGTGATGGCCGAAGAGCACCCACTTGTTGGTCGGCACGTAGTTCTGGCCGTCCTGAAACCGATGCGCCGGCGTGACGCGCGCGTCGTCGAGGACCATCACTTTCGCCGCGAGAAACGCGGAGTAGTAGCGGTAGCCGACGGCGATGACCGCCAGGAAGAAGAGGATGAGCGGGAGGGCGTTCATTGGAATGATGAATTCTGAATGATGAATGATGAATGGAGAAGAATGAATGACCGTGTCGCGGCCTCTCATTCATCATTCATCATTCAGAATTCATCATTCCGACCCATGCGCCCTCCCGGCCCCTCCAGCCTCATCCCCGGCCGCATCCTCCGCGCGATGCAGCGCGATCCGATCACGTTCCTCACGAACACCGCGCGCACGTTCGGCGACGTCTCGTACTTTCGGATGGGACCGCAGCCGATGTATCTCATCGCGCATCCGGAACTGATCCGCGAAGTGCTCGTCACGCAACACCGCTCCTTCCACAAAGGCCGAGCCTTGCAACGCGCCAAAATCTTCCTCGGCGAAGGTTTGCTCACCAGCGAAGAAGAGTTTCATCGGCGGCAGCGTCGTCTCGCGCAGCCGGCGTTTCATCGCGATCGCATCCGGCGCTACGGCGAAGTGATGGTCGACTACGCGCTGCGCACGCGCGACGAGTGGCGCGATGGCGAAGTCGTCGACATGTCGCGCGAGATGAATCGCCTCACGCTGGCGATCGTCGGGAAGACTTTGTTCGACGCGGAGATCGGCGCGCAGGCGGACGAAGTCGGCGGCGCGCTCACGGTATTGATGGAGCTGTTCGGCGCGCTCTTCAATCCGCTCGCGCCGATCATGCGCAGGCTGCCGCTGCCGTCGACGATCCGTTTCGATCGCGCCCGCGCGCGGCTCGATCGCGTCATCTACGGAATCATCGAAGAGCGGCGGCGGTCGGGCGAAGATCGCGGCGATCTGCTGTCGATGCTGCTCCTCGCGCAGGATGAAGAAGGCGACGGCGGCGGGATGTCGGATCGGCAGGTTCGCGACGAAGCGATGACGCTTTTTCTCGCCGGC
>Ga0070701_10000884_pt1 | contig 10788 bp, 8 predicted proteins | sample KBSK5102metaG_FD_65451 | JGI IMG/M metagenome (GOLD analysis project Ga0070701, IMG submission 65451) | Corn, switchgrass and miscanthus rhizosphere microbial communities from Kellogg Biological Station, Michigan, USA - KBS K5-10-2 metaG | ecosystem: Host-associated > Plants > Roots >... | reverse complement strand
TGTTTTGCGCAGGCGCCGCTTCCACCAGTTCTTCTTCCGCGGCACCCGCTCCTCGGCGTAAATGACCGCCGCGACGGTGTGCTGCGACGCGACGAGTTTCGGCAGCGCGAGTGACGCCATGCCGCGCTGCATGCACGTGAGCATCACGAGTCTCATCGCAGCGCTGCTTCGATCTCCGGCAGCCAGCCGTCGGGCCACATGCTGTTCGCGGCGCCGGCGCTTCTCGAGGCCTGCACGAGAAAATGCCGCGCGTGCCGCAGCGGCCACGCGGCAATCACGTGATCGCGACGGATGCAGAGCTCGTGCGGCACGGCCGTCGAAGTGACGTGCGCTCCGCGCTCCGCCGATGCGCACGATGCGTGTCCCGCGCGAAACACGGCAGCCGCGGCGGCGGCGCTGAAGTGATGGAACCGGCCGCGCGGCCACGCGAAGTGCTCGATGCCGTTGCCGAGCCGCTGACGCAGCTCGGCGAGCGAACCGGCGACGTCGTCTTCGAGCTCCGCGCCGGAAATCGTCGCCAGCGTCTTGTGGCGGCTGCTGTGATTTCCGATCTCATGGCCGCCGCGCAGCAGCGTTTCCATGTCGTCGAACGACAGAAAGCCGGCGGGCGGAAAGTGCAGCTCATCTGCACAGAAGCCGCGAACGTCTTCCGCGGAACGTGGAACCGCCATCGACGTGCAGACGAAGAAGCAGGCACTCGCACCCGCCTCGGCGAGCAGCTCCGCGGCGCGCATCGAGTTGCGCAGCCCGTCGTCGAAACAGAAGGCGACGTATGGCCGGTCGATCGGCAGCTCGCCGTGAAGACGGCGAACCGCGTCCGAGTAGCTGACGAACGTGTGCTGCTCGCCGAGCCACTTCAGCAACGCGCGAAAGCCTTCTTCCTCATCGCCGAGAACGTGATGGAGATAGAGGATCTGTACGCGCGGCCGCGCCAGATGCGTTTCGGAATCGAAGAGCGCGAAGAGGTCGAGCGCGCCGCGCCGCATGATGTCGCGCGCCGCTCGCGGCCAACGCTGGTGAGCACGCACTTCGGAAAATTCGGAGAGGAGTTTCATGGGATGGAGAGGCGATATTCGCGGCGCCAGAGCTCGAATATCGTGAGTGCGAAAAGGCGTCCGGCGTTACGGCGTCCGCGACGCTGATCGGCGATGAGTGACGCAATCGTTCCGCGATCGAAAATCGTCGCATCCGCCTCGGAAAGAATCTGTTCGAAGACGTGACCCGTGTCGCCGCGAAACCAATCGTCGAGCGGAATTGAAAAGCCCTGCTTCCGCGTAATGTCGAGCGACGACGGCAGCAGTTTCCTCGCGAGCAGACGCGGCAGAATCTTGCGCTCGCGCTCATTCGCTTTGAGTGAGTCGGGAACGCGGCCGAATGCGAACTCGACGACGGAGCGATCGAGAAACGGCGCGCGTACCTCGAGCGACGCGAGCATGCTGGCGCGATCGACTTTGACGAGGTATCCGTCGACCATGGTGGTGCGGAAGTCGGTTTCGGTCGCGCGCCGAAGCAGCGAGTGCGCGGGGTTTGCAACCGACGCGCGGAATGCTTCGGGATCGGCAGCGGCGGCGCCAAGTCTGCGCCGCAGCGGCGCAAGCAAACGATCGCGCGTACGCTCGTCGAAGAAAAGATTCACGTGTGCGATGCTCGCCGCGTCGTCGTCACCGAAGCCGATCAGATGATTGCGGCCGCCGATGCCCGGACGCAGCATGCGAGACGCGGCGAGCGCGGCGGCGCGACGGACGAATCGCGGCACGAAGCCGCGATAGCGATGCATGCGAAGCAGCCACGAGTAGTGATCGTAGCCGCCGAACAGCTCGTCGCCGCCGTCACCGCCAAGCGCGACGCGCGCGTGCGGACGAATCTCGCGCGAAACGAGATACGTCGGGAGAATCGAATGGTCGGCGAGCGGCTCGTCGAACTGGCGAGCGAGCGCGGGTAACAGATCGATGCTGACCGGCTCGGCCGGCAATTCCGTGTGATCGGTACTGAAGTGATCCGCCACGATGCGTGCGAACGGACCTTCGTCGTACGCGCCGCTGCCGGGAAACGAGATCGTGAAGGTCCGGACCGGCGTCGACGACGCGCGCGCCGCGAGCGCCGTGACGAGGCTCGAATCGACGCCGCCGCTCAGCAGCACGCCGACAGGAACATCGGCCGCGACGAGCTGACGCCGCACCGCCGCTTCGAGCAAACGCTCGAGCTCATCCGTCAGCTCTTCCGTGCTCACATCGACGGCCGACGGCGGCTCCGGTAATCTCCAGTACGTCCAGCGGCGGATCGTGTCGCGATCGATGTCATAGACGAGCGCTTCGCCCTGCTGCAGTTTCGCGACGCCGCGAAGAATGCACATCGACGCCGGCACATAACCGTAAGCGAGAAAGAGCTCGAGTGCGGCGGGATCGATGGTCCGCGGCGTCGCCGGATCGGCGAGCAGCGCCTTCAGCTCCGACGCAAACGCGAGCCGGCCGCCGGCGTGCGCGTAATACAGCGGCTTCTCACCGGCGCGATCGCGCGCGAGAAAGAGCTGCTGCGTGCGGCGATCGTAGAGCGAGATCGCGAACATGCCGTCGAGCCGCTCGACGCAATCGAATCCCCACTGCAAATACGCGGCAATCAAAACCTCGGTATCACTCGCGCTGTGAAACGAATGGCCGAGCGCCGCGAGCTCATCACGCAGCGCGCGGTAGTTGTAAATCTCGCCGTTGAAGGCGACCTGCACGTCGCCGTTTCCGCCGGCCATCGGCTGATGTCCGGCCGCGGAGAGATCGATGATGGAGAGCCGCCGATGGCCGAGCGCGACGCGACGATCTTCCGACTGGAAGATGCCGGTGTCGTCCGGACCGCGATGGCAAAGCGTCGCCACCATCGCCTCCAGCGGCGCGGCTTCCCCGGCGCGCGCGCGCGCCACTCCGACGATTCCGCACATTTGTTTTTGGTTAGCGGCCGCGGTTCGCGATGCCGCGCTCGATCAACTCGCCCGCCTGGCGCATGCGCAGTTTGTGGCGGTGATCCTTCATGACGCGGCGATAGCCATTGAGCGCGATCGCGCGGCGCTCGTCGTCATGGTCGAGGTAGTAGCGGATGCGATCGATCAGTTCGTCGGCACCGCGATATCCGACGACTTCTTTGCCGACGTCGTAGAACGACTGCAGATATTCGCCGCCGTCGGAAATCTGCATGACGCCGTTGCCCGGCAGTTCGAACAGCCGATAACTGCCGACCGTGTAATCGCCGCGATTGTGAACGTTGAAACCGATCTTCGTCCGCTGATACAGCGGCACGTACTCTTCCCATTTCACCGGACGGATCCAGCTCGGCACGCGGTGGCGGACGTTGAACCAGACGTTCCACTTCCAGGTCGACGAACCGTAAATTCGCGCGCGGCGGCCGAATGCTTTCTTCACGCGTGCGAGCAGCGGCATCTTGTTCGGATACGGCGCACCGATGAAGAGCACGTCGATGTCCCGCTCGCCGGCGAGGATGGTGCTCTCGTCTTTCGTCGCATCGAACGCAACGTCGAAAAGTGCGAGCGGCCAGAAGTCGAGATTGCGCGCGCCGACGTAACGGAGCTTCTGCTCCATCGTCAGATCGCGGCTGTACGCGGGGCTGTGGTACAGCACGTGATCGTACGCATGCACGAACGCGAAGTCGCGGTCGTACGCGGAGATCGGGCCGTCCGTCGTGCGCAGAGCTTTGTAGATCGGGATGTTGCGCAGAAATTCGGGGTGATACGGAAAGGCGTTGTCGACGATGACGGCGTCCGGTTTTTCGCGCGCCACGACTTCCGTGAAGTCGTCATACAGCCGCATCAGACCTGCGTTCTGTTCGTAGTAAAGATTGTCGAGCAGCTGCGCGCGGATGTACGACGAGACCGGGATGTAGCGGTCGTGATTGAAGGGGACGAACGTGTAGCGATCGTCGGATGCGGCGGCGATCTCGCGCGTCCAGAAGTCCGCTTCGAACCCGCGCTTGTTGAACGAATAGATGATCTTCAAACTGCTCCTTCGGCGGGCGCCGTGAGCTCGCGATACAACGCCGTGTATTGCTCGGCGATCGCTTCGATCGAACGTGTTTCGATGATCTTCCGTGCGCGTGCGGCGCGTGTCGCAGCGTCGTCGCGATCGCGCAGCGTGGCAATCAGCGCGCCGGCGATTTCCGTCGCCGATTCGGGACCGGCGAACCGCGCCGACGTCTCATCGAGCAGTTCGCGATGTGACGGAATGTCGCTCACGACGACCGGGCATCCGCATGCGATCGCTTCGAGCACGGCGTTCGGATTTCCTTCGAACCAGCCGGCGGCGACGAGCACCGCGGCACGCTTCATCCAGGACCAGACGTTCGACACGAAGCCGGGCATGAGCACGCGATCCGTCAGGCCGGCGGCCGCCACTGCAGCAACGACTTCATCGCGTAGCGGACCTTCGCCGCAGAGAACGATGCGCGCGTCGACGGCGGCGACGGTTTGCCGCAGCGCTTCGATCGTCGCGGGCAGATTTTTTTCGATGCTGAAGCGGCCGACGTAGAGGATGACCGGCCGGTCGTCACCGTCGTCGATCGGCGGCACGGCGTCGATCGCATCGAACGGCACCGCGTTCGGAATGACGCGGCGAAGCGTTTTCGCCCCGGCGCGCGTTCGCCAGTAATCATCGCCGCCCTTCGAGTTCGAGACGATTGCGCGAGCTTTCCTGGCAAGTGTGACGCGAAGCCTGTTCTTGAGTATCGCCGGGTGCGCCGCTTCCGAGCTGCGCTCGCAAACGATCCACGGCCGGCCCGCGATCGACGCGGCCACTCCGCCGAAGACGTCCATCTGCGTCATCCACGTCTGCACGACGTCGGGCCGCACGCGCCGCGTGATCCGCAGCAGCCGCAGCGCGACGAGCGCGTCATAGTTGCCGCGGCTGGCGACGTGATGCACCGTCACTCCGCCGTCGATCAGCGTCGCGAGATGCGGCCCGCCGGTGAGCAGCGCGACGTGCACATCGAGGCCGTTTCGCTGCTGATGCGGAGCGAGGTACGCGAGCTGTCGCTCCGCGCCGCCGCCGCCCATCGACGGAATGCAATGCAGGATGCGCACGATCAGGCCCGCCCCGTCACGCGGAGCGCGCCTCGTTTCGTTCTGCGCAGCGTCCACGCGACAGCCGTCACGGACATCAGACCCGGCAGGAACGTGTAGCAGATCCGATAAAGAACCGCGAAGCCGGTCTGGCGCATGCTGTAGAACATCCACACGCAGAGAAACATGTAGAGCATGCACGGCCAGAACTCCGCCGAGCGCCGGACATACCAGCGATGCACCATCGCCGAGAGATAACCGAGAACGACGCCGCGAATGGCGAGCTCGATCCAGTCGAAACCGAGGATTGCTTCGCTGATTGCGCCGTACATGAAGCCGACGCCTTCGATGCCCGCTTCACGCAGATACCACGCGGACGGATCGATCTTCTCGAACGGCAGCAACTGGCTGGGAATGAGGTAATACAGATCTGCCCAGCGAAGCTGCCACGGGATTACGAGATGACCTTCGTTCTTCATCATCAGCACGTCGTACGACGTGCCGAAAACCGCCTGAAACTCATTCGTGACCGCGAGAAACGGGACGTTTCTCTGCTCCATCGTGGCCAGCCCCTGAGTGTCGCGAATGATGCCGAGCAGAAAGAAGAAACCGAGGACGCTGACGCCGACCGGGATGACGACCTTCAGAGTCATCGGACGAACGAAGCGGTGATAGAGCAGGACAGTCGTCAGCAGCAGCAGAATCAGCTCGCCGCGCGCGCCGCGATTGAGCGTCGTGTAAACGGTATGGACGATCAGACCGCCGATGAGCAGATATCTGCACCACCGTTTCCGCCAGAACATGACCAGAGTCGCGATCAGCAGCTGCGACAGAAAGAAACGCATTGAAACGAAGTTCTGGATGAACTGCAGCAGCACGTACGGCAGCGCGATCATCGTCTTCGAGTCACCGGAAAGGATGTCGCGGTAGGACGCGTCGTACTCGATGCCATAAAGCCGTCCGACGAACGTCAGTACTGCCAGCGTGCCGGCAAGCAACAGCACGATCGCAGCGATTTGCGATCGATTGGGACGCGTGACTTCAGTGGACGACGCGGTGTATCGCCGGCGGAAGAAGAGGTAAACGGTCACGAAACAGAAGTAATAGAGAACGTAACGCCAGGCGAATGTACCGATGATGACCGGATCGTTGCCCTTCATGCGCAGGCGGTAATCCGACATGTCCGTCCACACATAACCGCCGACGATGAAGTTGATGAGCGGATAAGCGGAGTACAGATAAGCAGCGGCGACCCACAGACTGCCGAGCTCGAAAATCGGCAATACGCGGTCGCGCCGGTAAATCGTCCACACATACAGGCCGGCGAGCTCCGTGAGAACGACCGTCGGCACCATCACCGCGCGGTTCGGCCAGGGAACGACGATGATTGAGATCGCGCCGCCGAGCAGCAGCATCGCGAATACCGCGTTCACGACGGCCATGTGCGGGTCGGCGAAACGCAGCCGGCGGCGACGGCGCGGACGCGCGACCTTCACGGCGGTCGAATGCTCAGCAGGAATCGTCGTCATTTGCTCTTCAGCACGAAATTCTGACTCGGCAGCCAGTCGCGATTGCGATACGCGGAGAGAATTTCGAAATGCGCCGATAAACGCCGCGCGATGTCTTTGACGCCGAAGCCGCGCATGCCGATCTCCCAGAAATGCTGGCCGCCCATGTAACGCGGCGTCACGCCGTCCGGCTTACGAAACCAATTCAGAAAATCGAAATGCAGCGCCACGTCGATTGCGCGAACGCCGGGGATGAATCGCAGCTGCATATGACGTCCCGCGACCGGCAGATAAACGAGCGCGTAACGGCCGACGCGCGCGAGCTCGGCGATGGCCGCGTCGAGATATGGAACGGCGAGATGTTCGAGCACGTGTGACGCGATGACGACGTCGAACTGGCGATCGCCGAACAGCGTCATCTGATGAACGCTGCCGATGTGATCCGGGCTGAACGTCTCATCGATGTCGAACGTCGTGACTTCATATCCGAGCCAACGAAGAATGTGCGTATCGAGTCCCTGTCCGGGACCGATGATCAGCACTTTGCGAATGCCGTCGCCGCACTGCTGCAGATCGCGATACTGATATCCGGCGTTGATGAAATTCGAGAGGTGAATCTCACGCCGCCATTTCTCGCGGTCGACGGGCATGACCGTCGGCGCAGGAACCGGCGACTCACTCACGCCATCACCGCCGGCACCGCATCAGCGCTCGCGACGATGTTGAACGACGTCGTCATCCCGACGTCGTTTTTCGGCAGGCGCGCCGCCATTGCATCGAGTGTCAGTTCCTCACCGCTGTTCAATTCGCGAAAGCGATAGCCGAGGTCGCGAAGGATTGCGAAGGGATTGCGAGCGGGATCGTCGAAGTGCGGGCCGACCACTTCCATCAGCATCAGCGGCTTCGTGCGTCGAATCGTTTCGCGGCCGCCGGCGACGAGCGGAAACTCGTTGCCGTCGACGTCGATCTTCATCAGGTCGACGCGCGACAGTTCATTGCGCGCGGCCCAGTCGTCGAGCCGCTCGAACGCGACCGTGCTCGGACCATCTTTTCGCGAGCCGTCGGTCCGCCAGCTCGAACGGAAGTTCACCTGCTGCGCGGGCGCAGGCGCATCGGAAAGCGCCAGCTTCACCGGTTTCACGTTCGCGAAGGAGTTGAGCGCGATGTTCCGTTCGAGCTTCGCGAACGCGAAATCGGTTGGCTCGAACGCAATCACCTTACCGGACGGCCCGGCGAGTTTCGCGAAGCGCAGCGCATGCGCGCCGATGTTCGCGCCGATGTCGACGATCGTCATGCCGGGACGCGTGAACCGCTCGATTGCCGCCGTGACGTCAGGCTCGTACTGCTGAAGATAGAGGCTGATGTCGATCAGCTCGCCGAGGTCGAGGTCGAAGACGATTCCGTCGATCGTGGCGATCGTGCGGCGATTCCGAACCGCTCGCGCGTAAGCGCCGTACATCAGCTTCCGCACCGCGTGCAGCGGCATGGAGCGGTAGAGAACCCGTGCAGCGCGGACCAACAGACGAGCGTTCATCGAATGGACGACATCTCCCGATTTTGATTTGTGCGAGCCGTGCGCGGCAGCATGAGGCAGACGGCCGTACGTGGAAAGGACCGCATCGCGATCGCGGGCGCAAAGCGCACTGCACTCGCAAACGCGCGAATGGCGGCGCGGCGATTCTCGCGAGCGATCGCAGCCGATACGCGAGCGAGCGCCGCGCCACGCTGCCGTCGGATCTCGGCGGCCGACTGCGCGTCGATCTCGTAACGCTCTTCGAATCGGCGCGCGATCGCGTCGAGATCGTCGAGAAAACGGTTCGTATTCAGGACGTGTCCGTAAGTCCGCGGGTTATTCACGGTCACCCAGAAATCGAGCCACGGCTCATAGTCTCCCGGGCCGAGCGTCGCGATCATGTTCGTCCGCAGCGTCTCCCGAACTTTTTCGATTCCTTCGGTCGTGTACCGCGCCGAGACGGAGCCGCCGTGCGAACGAAAATCGATCAGCGCTTCCGGCAGGTTGCTCAGCGCGTGCGTTCGCGCGACGCGAGACCAGAGCTCGAAATCCTGGCTGGTGCGATAGCGCTCGTCATATCCGCCGAGCATTTCGAAAACGACGGAGCGACGAAACATTACCGATGAATGCGCGAACGGCGGCTCGAAGAGAAGCTGCCACCGGATGGAAATCGGCGTCGTGCAGCGGGGAAACGCTGTGGAACGCAGCTGCCGCCCGTGCTCGTCGATCGTTCGGACTGCTGTGCCGAGAACCGCAATTTCGGGCCGTTCGTCGAGGGCGCGAACCTGCTTCTCGAGTCTCGTCGGCGCCGCGACGTCATCCGCGTCGTGCCGCGCAACGTACTCTCCGCGCGCCGCGGCCAGTCCCGCGTTCAGCGACGCCGTCAGACCGATGTTGCGCTCGTTGTCGATGATCCTGATGCGCGCGTCGGATGCACGGTCCGCGAGAATCGCGCGCGAGCCGTCGCTCGAACCGTCGTTGATCAGAAGCAGCTCGAAGTCGCGAAACGTCTGCGCGAGAACCGAGTCGATCGACTCGCGCAGAAAGCGCTCGCCGTTGTAAACCGACATCAGCACCGTGACGCGCGGACTCACGGTGAGACCTCGTGCGCTTCGAGCCAGAGGCCGAGCGTGAAGAGCGTCCACGTCCGGTAATTGCGGCCGCGCTTTTCATCGCGCGTCACACCGGGCAACAACGCGCGCAAACGCGAATTGTCAGCGAATACACGATCGAGCAGCGGCTGCATCGCTTCGCGATCGAGCCAGTTGCCAACCGGCGCACCGAAACCCTGCTTCGGCCGGTTCCACAGCGACTTCGGCCAGTACTGCCGGCACGCTTCTTTGAGCAGGATCTTGGTGTCGCCGTCGCGCACTTTCAAACGCGGTGGAACGGAGAGCGCGAACTCGACAACGTCGCGATCGAGAAACGGCGCGCGCGTCTCGAGTCCGTGCGCCATCGCCGCGCGGTCGACTTTCACGAGGATGTCGCCCGGCAAATACGAGGTGAGGTCGAACTGAAACGCGCGATTGAGTCCGCGCTCGCCGTCGACGGGACGGTAATAGCCGCCGGGCTCGTACGACGCGACGTCACGATCGCCCCACAATTTTTTTCGCTGCGCCGCGCGAATAACGGTCTGACTCGCAACGGCCTGCGCCCACGGATCGGGCCAACGCGCCGCGAGTCCTGCAGCATGCGCGCGCAGCGCCATCGATCGCGGATGCGGCAGCAGTTTCGTTGCCCCGCGCAACAAAACCCACTGCATCATCGCCATCGTCATCCCCTCGGCACGAGCAATCGGCGGATACCAGTAATAGCCGCCGAACAGCTCATCGCCGCCGTCGCCAGAGAGGACGACTTTGACGTAGCGCTGCGCGAATTCGGAGACGAGATAGGTCGGGATGTTCGAGGTGTCAGCGAACGGCTCGTCGTAGACGGAAACCATTCGCTGAATGAGCGCCGGGACGTCGGGCTCGCCGAGATCGATCTCGTGATGTTCGGTGTCGTACATCTCGGCGACGGCGCGCGCGTACGGCAGCTCGTTGATGAATTTTCCGAAGCCGACCGAGAACGTTTTCAGCGGGCCGGTCGTCGTCTGCTTCATCAGCGCGACGACGCTGCTCGAGTCGAGTCCGCCGCTGAGAAACGCGCCGACGGGAACGTCAGCGATGGTCTGCCGCTTCACGGCGCGCGCGAGCAGCTCGCGCAGCTGTTCGGCGGCGTCGCCGAGCGACATCTCCCGCTCCTGGAAGCGCGGCATCCAGTAACGCGTGACGTTGATCTTTCCGTCTTTCCACGTGAGGAAGTGGCCGGGCGGCAGCGTTTCGACTTCGCGATAGATCGTGCGATCGGGCGGCACGTAGCCGAGGGTGAGATACGCGTCGATCGTTTCGGGATCGACGGTGAGCGAGACCACGCCCGATGCAACGATCGCTTTCAATTCCGACGAAAGCACGAGCGTGTCGCCGGCAGCGGCGTAGTACAGCGGCTTCTCGCCGAACAGATCGCGCGCGCAGAAAAGCGAGCGCTCGACGGTGTCCCAAAGCGCGAACGCGTACATGCCGCGCAGGCGATCGAGGAACGCGCTCCCCCACTCCAGCCATGCGGCGATGACGACTTCCGTGTCGGAGTGCGTGTGGAACTGATGTCCGAGCGCGACGAGCTGCGCGCGCAGTTCCGGATAGTTGTAGATCTCGCCGTTGAACGAGATCCAG
>Ga0070701_10000883_pt1 | contig 10790 bp, 13 predicted proteins | sample KBSK5102metaG_FD_65451 | JGI IMG/M metagenome (GOLD analysis project Ga0070701, IMG submission 65451) | Corn, switchgrass and miscanthus rhizosphere microbial communities from Kellogg Biological Station, Michigan, USA - KBS K5-10-2 metaG | ecosystem: Host-associated > Plants > Roots >... | reverse complement strand
GCGCCGGTCGTCGCCACCGGTTCCGCCGCTCCGCGCTGGCCGCTGATCGTCGGAATCGTCTGGGCGACGATCGCCGCGCTGGTGATGTTGCGCGCGTTGCTGCTGCATCGGCGCACGCTCGCGGCGGCGCTGTTCGGCGCGGTGCCCGCTTCACCGCGCGAAGTTGCCGCGCTGCATCGTGCGAAGGAGCGCATCGGCGTGCGGCATTCGATCGACGTCGTGCGGTCGCCGATTGCCGAGGCGCCGGCGGTGCTGCGGATTGTGCGGCCGGTGCTGGTGTTGCCGGCGAGCTCCGATGCGCTCGAAGACGGCGAGCTCGAAGCGATCCTCGCGCATGAATGTGCGCACGTCGCGCGACGCGACAACGCCGCCAGTCTCTTCGAATCGATCGCGGGCGCGCTGCTCTGGTTTCACCCGCTGCTCATCGTCGCGCGGCGCGAACTCGCACGTCGCCGCGAACAGGCGTGCGACGAAGCGGTTGCCGACGCGAATGAAGGCGGTGAGCTCTACGTGTCCGCACTCGCGAAAGTCTGTCGAGCCGCGATCGCGCCGCGCGTGGCCGGCGTCTCGTGCATGGCCAGTTCTCTGTTGAAAGAAAGGATGGAGCACTTCATGAACTACTCACAGCTGAAGCGCCGCTCGCTCTCGCATTCCGTCGTCGTCGCCGTTGCAGTGCTCGTCATCACCGCGTTCACCGCGGGCACTGCGATCGTGACCGCGGCCGATACCGGCGCCGCACAGCAACGTTACAAACTGACGTACAGCGTCGCGCCGCGCGGCGAGCAGCAGGTCGTCATCAGCGCGACCATCGTCGATACGACCGACGGCAGCGTCCTCGCCTCACCGCACATCACGACGCAGTGGGATGTACCGGCGTCCATTCGAACCGGCTCCGTCGTGAACGGCGTCGATCGCGAGCTCTACGCGCAGTTCAACGCGACCGCTGACGGCGCATCGAAAGCGACGCTCGAGGTGACGGAGAACGGCGTCGTCGTGCAGCGCTCCGTCATCACGTCTAAGGAAATGTCGCCCGCGGTCATCGACAAATTCACCGGCGAGAAAATCTCCATCAACGTGAAGAACGCCGACGTGCACGACATCTTCAAAGTGCTGGGCCAGATGACCGGCTACACGTTCATGCTCGAAGCGAGCGTCACCGGCAGCGTGACGCTCAACGTGACCGAGATTCCGTGGGACCAGGCGCTCGATCAGATCTGTCGCGAGAACAATCTGAAGTACCGCCAGGAAGGCAAGACTTTCTACATTACGAAGTAAGTTCGCGCGCTGCGTCGCGAATGTCGTCGATCGCCAGCTGCATGCGATCCATGTGCGTGCGGAACGAGACGACGCAGACGCGGACGACGAAGGCGCCGCCGGCGACGGCGCCCGTTACCATCACCCGCTTCCGTTCGTTCACGCGGCGCATCAGCTCGCGACTGAGCGCATCGGAATCGGCGCCTTCGCGCACGAGGCGAAACGCGACGATCGACAGCTGCGGCTCGGCGACGATCTCGATGCCGTCGATCGTGCGCAGCTGTTCGGTCGCCCAGCGCGCGAGATCGAGCTTTTCGTCAAGTTGTTGACGAAACGGCTCGATGCCGAACAGCTTGAGCGGCAGCCACACGCGCAGTCCGCGAAAATCGCGCGAGAGCTCCGGCGAGATCTCGCAGAAGTCGACGAGCTCGTCGCTTTGCTGCATGTCCGGCAGGTAGTCGGCGTGCGCGCTGTGCGCGCGGCGAAGAATCTGCGCGTTCCTCACGACGACCGCTCCCGTGCCGAATGGCAGGAAGAGCGTTTTGTGCGGATCGAGGATGACCGAGTCGGCGCGCGCGATGCCGCGCATGACGTCGCGTCCGCGTTCGGTGAGCATGAAGAACGCGCCGTACGCGCCGTCGACGTGAAACCAGAGCCGCTCGCGCTCGGCAATATCGGCCAGCGCGTCGAGATCATCGACTGCGCCCGTGGCAGTCGTTCCCGCGCTGCCGGCGATGAGGAACGGCGTGAAGCCGTCAGCGCGATCGCGCGCGAGCTGCTGTTCGAGCGCATCGATGCGAACGCGAAAACGGGAGTCGCTCGGAATCTCACGCACGTTCGCCGCGGGAAATCCGGCAACGCCGGCAGCCTTCTGAAACGCGTGATGCGTTTGATCGCCGCAGTAGAGCGTGCCGCGCAGAAAGTTCTCCGGCAGCATCGCCTTCCGCGCGGCAACGAGCGCGGTGAGATTCGCCAGCGAGCCGCCGCTCGTGAGCACGCCGCCACTCCCCGCTCCGTAGCCGACGATCTCGCAAAACCAGCGGACGACGTTAGCCTCGAGCTGCGCGAGCGCCGGCGCGGCGGCGAAGACGCCGACGTAGCGATTGACGGCGTCCGCGATCAGATCCGCGATCGCCGAATGGAAGATGCCGCCGCCGGGGATGAACGCGAGGTAGCCGGGACCGGCCGCGTTGAACGAGCGCGGCACGTATTCGTTGAACAACGTGTCGAGCAGCGATTCGTAATCGCGACCCGTCTGCGGCATCGGCTCGATCAAACCGCGCGCGAAATCAGCGGCGCCTTCGACGTTCGATGCCGGTTGCGTCGGCAGCGATTCGATGTGCGCGACGATCCGGCGCATCGCCGAATCGACGAGCGCGCGCATCTCGCTGCCGGAAGGTTCGAGCGGATAGTTCATCAGTCTCCCGTGATCACCGACTGCCACCGGCCGTTCTTCATGTAGTAGAGCTCCGATGCCTTTTCCCACGTGACGATCTGAAACGCATCGTGACGCAAACGGAACAGCGGCGGCTCACCGAACGGGACCACTTCCTCCCCGCGCGCTACGCGTTCGAGATAGGTGATGCTCCCGCGCCGGCCTGGCGGCGTGCCGTTCGCCGGATCGGGACTGGCGCTGCTGATCGGCGACGCGCGATAGCCATCCCTCGATGACAGCACGACGAGAAACAGCGCGCGTTTCGATGTGTGGCCGGCAAGCACCGCGTCGAGCCGTTCGTCACCATTGAAATCGCCGATCGCCGCGAACGGTGCGATCGCCGCGAACGGTGCGCTCGTCGCCGAGTAGTCGAACTCCTCGACGACGCCCGAATGAAAATCGCGATCACGCCACACGCGAAACGTCGGATCGAATCGCTCGATCGCCGCGCGCATCGGCGCCGTCAGCACGACGTGATGCCCGTCGCGCGCCGCTCTGACATACGGCGCGGCGACGGCAAGCGCGGCGAGTAAAACGATGAACATGCGTCACGGCGCCGGCGGCAGGATCGACGGCTTCCGCCCCGCGTTGAAGTTGATGCCGAAGAGCGCGAGCAGATTGCCGTTCGGATTCTCGCCCGCGAAATTGCGGCCGAACGTCGCGCTCACGTAGATGTTGTCGGTGACTTTGTATTCGCCGAGGATGCTGGTGCGGCGGGTGTGCGGTCCGTTGCCGAAGCGTTCGATGTGCTCGGCCGAGATCGCGATCGTGTCGCTCTCCCAGAGAAAGCGCGCGCCGGCGTCGATCATGTTTCGATCTTCCGCGACCGTGCGGTCGTCCGAATAGCGCAGCACCGAAACGAAATCGACGGTCGGAACCTGCGTCAGCGTGCCGGTCGCGGGATCGAACGTGCTGCGCTGGAAGCGGTACGACGGCGTGATCCAGATCGCGTTCTTCTGCGTCTGCGCCTGATTCAGATTGTTGTTCTGAAACACGGCCGACGACGCCGCCGCGGCCTCGATGATCCAGCGGCCCTGCTTCATCGCGTCGCGCATCGCGAGGACGAACGGCCGCAGTGCGGCGGAGACTTCTTCATCCGTCGGACGCGTCGGCTGCAGCAGGAACGTTTTCGCCTTCGCGTGATAGCCGGCCAGCACCTGCTGTTCGAGCGGGCTCGATTCGCCGAGCGTCCATGACGCGCGGAGACCGATGCCGCCGATCGACGGAACCTGTGTCGTCGTCGTTCCGGTCGTGACTTCGGTGCCGTTCTTCGTCGCGACGGAGATCGACGTCGTCTGCTGCAGCGATTGCCAGAACGACGGATGGTCGTATTGCGCGAACGTCAGCGCCGGCCGTTCAGACAGCCAGTACGGCGCGACTTCGAGCGCGAGATCGCGCGGCAGTCCGCCGCCGCTGGAGCTCGTGTTGCCGGAGATCAGCGCGAGGCCGACCGCGCGCGGCGTCGTCGGACGTTCGACCGCGGTTGGTGCGACGCCGAGAATGACGAAGGCTGGCGAGACCGGTGTTTTGACGTCGTCGAGTTTCAGCGCATCGGGAGCCGTCTGCGCGCGGGCGGAGGCGGCGACTGCGATGGCGGCGGCGAGAGCGAGCGTGCGCAGCGGCGTCATACGAGCTGAAACGTCGCCTCGTAAACGACGGAGCCGGCGTCGGATGCGACCGGTTTCGCGAGCGTGTAGTCGTCGTCGGTCGTGCCGCCCGCGAGAAAGTAGGTGACACAGGTGCGGAGTGTTTGCGGGTTGAGGCCGGACGCGATGGAACGGAACTTCAGCTCGTGGCCGCGCAGATCGCCGGCGGATCCGATGTCGAAGTGATTGACGTTGCCGGTGGTGAGGAGGTTGCCGTCGAGCCAGACGGCGGAGTCGCCGAGTTGTCCGTCGCCGATGACGGCGCTGATGAGGATTGAGGAGGCGGTGCCGACCGAGTAGGTGGCGGTGAGCGTGTCGCCGTTGATGGTTTGTGAGGGCATGCGATCTCTCCTTCGCGCGCGCCACTTTAGCAGGGCGCTGCCCGTCAACTACTTGACGATTTTGTTCGGGGACGGAGACGCGTTCCTACGGAACGTAGAATGAGCGAAGGAAACGAGCGGCGCCATTCTCCGCCGGCGTCTCCACGTCGCGTGGATTGCGCCCCTCGCGGAAGCCCGGCGTTTCCGCCCGTTCGCGCGAGATCGTGTGCACGATCCCGCGCGAATGCGCGCGGCGAGGGACAGGCATCCTCACTCTTCAAACCCTCGTTCAGCGAGAGAAGACCGCGAACGCGCTAGCGCTCGTCGCCTTCGAGGTCGAAGAGATCGGCCGCCCTGACCGGCTCGCGCGAGAGACGGCGACAGGCCGCCACGATTGCTGCAATACAGCGTCGCGTCGGCTCCATCCGCCCCATCCTGATCCGCAACAGGTGCTGGCGGCTGTAACCCGACTCCCGCGCCAAATGCGCCGGTTTGATCCCACGGGTCGTAAGATACGTTTCGAGTCGTGTCGGCATGTGAACTATCCTGCATTCTATGCGGATGCTGGATAGGTGTCAATCCGCAGCGACATAAAAACGCGCGGCAATACCTCGGCACACCGGCAACATCGTGCGCTCCCCTCCCGGTGGAATCTCCACCCTTCCCGCTCAACTCCCCCTTTTCCTCCCGGAAATCTCACTTCCACGGGGGGTGGAAAAAGCAACTTCTGCTACTCCCCGGTGCGAGAGTGTCGGCATGACACGCCCCCGACGCTCAGGAACCCGGTACCCGTCATCTCCGCAATGACGCGTATCTCCTGACGCCGTGGACACTTCCTCCGTTACTGCACCACATCGTGTAGTAACCTATAGGTTACTCAGTCATGCTCGGCCAACAAGTACGCGAAACACGCATCCGCAAGAATCTCACGCAGGCAAAGCTCGCAAGGCTCGCCGGCGTCAGCCGCCGTCACCTTGCAGCGCTCGAAAAAGGAGCAAATGTTTCCGTTCTCGTCCTCAAAAAAGTGGCGGGCGTGCTCGACCTCAAAGAGATCCAGCTCGGCACCCTCTCGATCTACCCCGGCGATCCCGACGAGTCGACCATCAACCTTCCGCTACTGACCGATTCCATCCGCGAGGCGCGCGCCGAAGCCAGCCGGCTGACGGAGCTTCTGACGACCGCCGAGGGGATTCTTGGCGGCGAGGAGCACGGAGGGTCGGTCGGGGCACGCATCCTTCCGCTTGCGCCGCGGCGAATCGAACGCCGGCCGGCGACGGAAGAGAATCGCGTTGCCGATGCCGCCGGACTCGCGCGAGTCGCGATCGCGGCCACGATCCGTCAGGGCGAACCGGCCGACGAATCCGCGAGCGAAACGGCACTCATCCCGTCGACGATGATCGAGAACGGCGAGCTCCTCTTCCGCGTTCGCGGCGACGAGCTCCGCACCCAGCACGGAATCAACGACGGCGATCTCCTCGTCGTCGAGCTGCGCACGACCGGACGCGCCAGCAACGCCGAGCTCGTGATCGCGAAAGTCGGCGACGCCGTTTACATCGGACGCTGGTGGAGCAAGCACGGACGCAAAGCGCTGATGTCCGACGGACTCGCGGAGATCACGACCGGCCCGTCAGCGCGATCGCTGAAAGTCATGGCCGTCATCAACACCATCATTCGCGAGGAGTAGGAGGGCGGGCTTCCAGCCCGCCCACTCGTGCGGGGCGGGGGCAACGACGGGAGTGGGCGGGCTGGAAGCCCGCCCTCCGATTAGAATCTCCGGCATGAAGCGCACGCTGGTCTTCCTCCTTCTCTTCGCCGCCGCCGCGCACGCGCAGACGACGCCGCCGCCGACGCCGAACTCGCTCGACATCAAGTACGTCCGCGACAGCGCCGAGTACGCGACGCTCTCCCGTCAGGTCTATCGCCTCGCGACGGAGCAGGCGCTGCAAAAAGGAAAAGCGGCGAAAGGCGCATGGGGCGTCGTCCTCGATGTCGACGAAACCGCGCTCGACAACTCGACCTATCAGCTCGAGCGCGTCGCCTACAACCTTCCGTTCGAAGACAACTCGTGGACGGCGTGGATCAATCGCTCCGAAGCGGGCAGCGTCCCGGGCGTCGCCGAATTTCTCACCGCCGTTCGCGCCGCCGGAGGCAAAGTCGCCTTCATCACCAATCGCGACGAGAAAGGCCGCGCCGGCACACAGCGCAATCTCGAGCGCAACGGCCTCTGGTCGTCGAACGACCTGCTCTGCCTGCTCGCCGACAACTATCAGAAATCGGCTCGCCGCAAAGAAGTCGCCGACGGCACCGGCAAATGTTCGTGGAGCGGCGTGAAGCTCAGCGTCGTCGCATTCGTCGGCGATCAGCTCGGCGACTTCCCGCAAACCGGCGAAGCGTTCGAAGGCGCCGGCGCCGACACGCAGTTCGGTCGCACGTTTTTCCTGCTGCCCAATCCGATGTACGGGAACTGGGTGACGTCCGTGACGCGCAAGTAATGCTGCGCCGCGACATCGGTCTGTGGCGCGGCATCGCGCTCAACATGATCGACATGGTCGGGATCGGTCCGTTCATCACGATCCCGCTGATCCTCCACGCGATGGGCGGCGGCCGCGGCATGCTCGCGTGGGTGCTCGGCGGTCTGCTCGCAATCTGCGACGGCCTCGTGACCGCGGAGCTCGCGGCGTCGATGCCCGCATCCGGCGGCTCGTACGCGTTTCTGCGCGGCGCCTACGGACGTTTCGGCCGCGTGATCTCCTTCCTCTTTCTCTTCCAGATTCTCTTCTCCGCGCCGCTGTCGATGGCGTCCGGCTGCATCGGCTTCGCGAACTATCTGCAGCGCGTCGTTCCCGCGACGGTCGGCTACGGCAAGTTCGTCGCGCTCGGCGTCTGCATCATCACGACGCTGCTTTTGCTTCGCCGCATCGAAGCGATCGGCAAGCTTTCCGTGCTGCTCTGGGCCGGCGTCCTCGCAACGCTCGCGATCGTGATCGTCGCCGGACTGCCGCATCTGAAGCTGAGCGCGTTCACGTTCTGGAACGCGCCGCGCTCCGACGGCCTCGCAGGTTACGCCGGCCTCGGCTACGCACTCATCTTCGCCGTCTACGACTACCTCGGCTACTACAACATCTGCTACCTCGGCGATGAAGTGCGCGAACCGGAAAAGACGATTCCGCGCGTGATCGTCATCTCGATTCTGGCGATCGGCGCGATCTATCTCGTGATGAACGCGTGCATCATTTCGGTGCTGCCGATGAGCGTCGCGACGACGTCGAAATCGGTCGTCACCGATTACATCGCCGCGCTGATGGGTGAGCGCGCCGCGATGTGGATCTCGATCCTGATTCTCTGGACCGGCTTCGCATCAATCTTCTCGCTGATGCTCGGCTATTCGCGAATCCTTTACGCGGCCGCGCGCGACGGCAACTTCTTCTCGATCTTTTCGCGCCTCCACGCGACCGAGTCGTATCCGATCGTGTCGCTGCTTTTTCTCGGTGCGATGGCGTCGCTCTTCTGCTTCCTGTCGATCGAGAAAGTCGTGCAGGCGATTCTGTCGATCCGCGCGATCATCCCGTTCATCGCGCAAATCATCGGCGCCGTCATCATGCGCGTGCGCGAGCCGGAACGCCCGCGGCCATTTCGGATGTGGCTCTATCCGCTGCCGGCGATCGTCGCGCTCGGACTATGGGGATTCATCGTGACGTCGCCGCGCAAAGGACTGCAGGCCGGCGGTCTCTACGTGATCGCAGCAGGACTGATTTTCTACACCGCGCGCGAAGTGCTCGTCAGAAGGTCGCGCGGCACGGCGAGCTGACGCGCAGCACCGCTTCCTGCGCGAAGCGCCGCTTGTATTCGGCGACGACCCGCGCGATCGCAGCGTCGTCCGCGCCGATGACAAACACGACGTACGAGTGCTCGCTGATCGTCTTCCCGTCGCCACCGCGCCACCGCCCGTCCGCTTCCCAGCTCGTCGAGCCTTTCGCGAATTCGCGCGTCAGCACTTCGTCGGTGAACTGCTTCCACTGTTCCGCGGAGACGACGCCGTTCGGCATCGCTGTGCCGAAGTAGAGCGTGTCGCACGACGGGCGCGTCGCACACGCGGCGAACAGCGCAACGATGAACAGAAGATTACGTGCGCGCATGATCGATCCACGTCCTGACGGTCGGCGGCGTGAACGTGGCGAAGCGCCGCAGCATCGCTTCACCGTCTGATTCGAATGCGGCGACGTTGCGATGTTCGGCTTTGACGAATCCCTCGTCGACCGCGCGATCGAGAAACGCCGCGAGCGATGAGAAGTAATCGTCGACGTTGAGGAAGCCTAGGGGCTTGCGATGCATGCCGAGCTGGGACCATGTCCAGATCTCGAAGATCTCCTCGAACGTACCGAGCCCGCCCGGCATCGCGATGAAGCCATCGGAGAGGTCGGACATCAATGCCTTCCGTTCGTGCATCGATTCGACGATGCGGAGATCGGTCAGCCCGCGATGGCCGACTTCGCGATCCCACAACGGTCGCGGAATCACGCCGATCACTTCCCCGCCCGCGGCGAGCGTTGCGTCCGCGATCTCGCCCATCAGGCCGACGCTGCCGCCGCCGTACACGAGCGTGATGCCTTCGCGCGCAAACAGCTCGCCGAGCGCGCGGGCGGCCGCGGTGTAGGAAGGACGCGCGCCGCGATTCGAGCCACAGAAAACACAGATCCGTTTCACGTGCCGCAGTGTAACGGCGTCTAAGAGAATGCGCATTTCGGGTCCCTCTATGTCAATGAAGAGGGCCAGCAATATGGATGCAACTGCGAAGTTCGTCGCAATCGTCGCCGTCGCAGCGTTCGCAACGGAAAGAATTCTCGCGGCCGTGAGCTACGTGCTGAACTCGTTCCGCCTGCGGCGCATCAATCCCGAACGCGCGGCACGATTGCGCAGACGGCAGCAGCGCAGGTTCATTCTGCTCGCCATTGCCGGCGCGATCGCGCTCCTCGTCGTCGACCGCGCGAAACTTCGCATTCTCGGCGTCCTGCAATTCGACAATCCCGATCGGTATGTCGATTACTGGCTGACGTGGCTGATCGTCTTCGCCGGCGCCGATCGCGTTCGCTCGATGCTCGGCAACGGCGGTCCCGACACCAGCGGTCCGGCCATTCACGCGCGCGTCGACGGCGGAGAGTTGCGCGAGCTGTATCGACCGAGATGAATCGTGCCGACGATCGACATCTACATCGACGACGACGCGCTGCGCAGACGGCGGCGCGGAAAGTGGCTCATTCCGCTGATTGTCGGGCTGTTTGTCGCGATCGCAGTGCAGCGTGAGAAGGCGGCGGTTCGCGTCGCGACCGCTCCGCCGCCGCAGATCATTTACGAGAAGGTTTACGTGACGCAGCCGCCGGTTAGTTCGCAGACGGCGACCGTAACGCAGGCGATCGTGCAGCCGCTCCCCGCTCACATCGCCGCCACTCCCGCGCGCATCGACTTCGGCGAGATTCCGCCCGCCGGCCGGCCGCCCGCGCAAATGGCGACGATTCGCAACGACGGCGGTTCGCCGATCGCCGTCAACGCCGCCGTGACCGGACCATTTCTCACCACGAGCGCGTGCGAGAAAGAGCTCGCGCCGGGCGAGCAATGCGCGATCGCGATCGTCTTCGCACCGATGAAAGCAGGCCCCTCCGACGGAACGCTGCGAATCGCAGCGGGCGCACAGCGAACGAAGATCGCGCTGCACGGAACTGTTCGGCCCGAAGTCATTGCCGCCCCGGAACCGCTGCCTCCGCCACAGCCTCTGCCGCAGCCCGTGCCGCAGAATCCGCCTCCGCCGCCGCAACGCGCGCTCTGCTTCGATCCGCCACTCATCCGCTTCACCGCTCCCGGACGACAACGCGTCACGATCACGAATCCTGAAAACACACCGCTCCGCGTCGCGGCCATCGAGCCAATCGGGACGAGCGGACAAAAGCTCGCCGGCTACACAATCGACGCCGGCAGATGTCTGCGCATGATGGACGCACGCGAACGCTGCACATTCACGATCACCGCGAGCGCCGTCGCACTGCAGCTGCACAACACGATGCAGGTCGCCGTCTACTACGACGACCCGTTCATGCGCGAGCGGCGCATCGCCCGCGTCGCGTCCGACTGCAGGTAGACATC
>Ga0070701_10000882_pt1 | contig 10805 bp, 9 predicted proteins | sample KBSK5102metaG_FD_65451 | JGI IMG/M metagenome (GOLD analysis project Ga0070701, IMG submission 65451) | Corn, switchgrass and miscanthus rhizosphere microbial communities from Kellogg Biological Station, Michigan, USA - KBS K5-10-2 metaG | ecosystem: Host-associated > Plants > Roots >... | reverse complement strand
CGTGGGTCGAGCACTCAGGACTCAGGACTCAGGACTCAGGACCAGTTTCTGGTCGTATCCCACGCCGCCGGCGCCGCAAAAAGATATCCCTGCCCGAACGTCACGCCGAGCTCTCTGCAAATTCGCAGCTGCTCCTCCGTCTCGATCGCCTCGGCGATCGTCTGCGCGTTGATCGTGTCGGCGCAGCGCGCGACTAGGTCGACGAGACGGCGGCGGATCGGATCTTTTTCGACGCCGTGAAACAGCGAGTGGCCGACTTTCAGGTAATCGGGCTGCAGCTCCGCGACCGCTTCGAGCGTCGCGTAGCCGGAACCGCAATCGTCGATGGCGATCTTGAATCCCATCGCCTTGAGATCGAGCAGCGTGCGGCGGAAGTTGCGATAGTCGCGGATCGCGCTGCGCTCCGTGACTTCGATGACGACGCTCGAATGACAGTCGAGAAACGAATCGAACACGCCGGTGCCGCGTTGCTGCAGCTGCTGGATGAAATGCGATTCGAGATTGAAGAAGAGGAGTCCGCGCGCGCAGACGTCGACGAGCAGCGGCTTCACGTTTTCGATGCAGAGCGTTTCGAGCTCCCACACCAGATCGAAATCGCGCGCGAGTTCGAAGATCACCTCGGGACTCTCGATCTCGCTGCCGGCCGGACCGCGTGACAGCGCTTCGTAACCGACGACCGCGCGCGTTTCGAGATTCACGATCGGCTGGAAAACCGTCGTGATCGATTTTTCGCGAATGGCGCGAATCAGCCGCTCGCGCAGCGCGTGGTAGTAACGAGTCTCGCGCCGCTCGGCAACGTCTTTCGCTTCGCGCACCGCGTTGTAAAGAATGCGCGGCGCGAACACCGGCTGCGCAAGGGTCGACGCGCCGCCGCCGAAGATCGTCACTTCATCGATGATCGACGGATCGACATCGATCGATTTCAGCGCGGTGCGAGCGGTGCGCTCGAGCTCTTTCGCGACGGTCTGCGGATTTCCTTTCGTGCCGTGCGCGAAGCAGTAGAAATCGTTCGCGCCGGAGTGGCTCGTGGCGATGATTGCGTCGTTGCCGAGGAGCGGGGTGATCATGACGTGGAGGCCGCGGACGAATTCGCGGCGGAGCACGTCGAAGAGATCCCAGTGATCGCGTTCGCCGAGGCGGAAGAGCGGCTCGATCTCCAGACAGTAGACCTGCAGAGTCTCGCCGGCTTCGACCAGCTTGCGCAGATCGTCGACGACAACTGCGAGGGTCGGCACCTCGGTTGTCGAATCGAAGAACAGCTCGCGAAGGCGCTGCACCTGATCGTTGCGGAGCGTGAGACTCCACCAGATGTCGTCGCGCGCGGAGAGCATTTCGTTGATGACGCGCCGCAGCGTTTCAGGGCGTACCGGTTTGATGAGATAGCGATCAGCGCCCATGCGCAGCGAGCGCTCGCGATCGAGCGTCGCATCGGAGCCGGTCATCATCACGATCGGCACGCGCTCAGAACCGTCTTTCGAGCGGAGATGTTTGAGCAGTTCCCAGCCGGTGCCGTCGTTGGCGAGACCGATGTCGACGAGCGCGAGATCGGGCGGATCTTCGTCGGCGGCTGCGATGGCGCGCTCGGCGTTCGGAGTCCAGATGGTGCGGAAACCGGCCTCCGGCAACGCTGCGCGGACGAAGGTGCCGATGTTTTCGTCGTCGTCGAGGACGAGGATTACCGCGGGACGCGCGTTGCGCGCCGGTTGCTGCCGCTCACGACTTCTAACCTGCTCGGCCATTGGAACCGCCTGACACGGACGATGATATCGCCCGCGCGTACACTCGGCGGATGCATTTCGAAACGACCGCAATTCATGCCGGAAATGAACCGGACGAAGAGACCGGCTCGATCGCGCCGCCGCTGCATCTGTCGACGACGTTCGAGCGCGACGAATCGGGCGCGACGCCGCGCGGATATTCGTACGTGCGCGACGGAAATCCGACGCAGTCACGGCTGGAATCTGCGCTCGCGGCGATCGATTCGGCGGAGGCTGCGCTGGTGTTCGCATCGGGCATGGCGGCGGCGTCCGCGCTCCTCGGTTCACTGCCGCCAGGCTCGCATGTCGTGCTGCCCGACGACAGCTACTACGGGATGCGCATTATCGCCAACGACTTCTTCCCGCGGTGGAATTTGACGGCGTCGTTCGTGGCGATGCACGATCTCGATGCGGTGCGCGCGGCGATGACGGATGCGACGCGTTTGGTCTGGTGCGAAACGCCGTCGAATCCGTTGATGACGATCGTCGATATCGCCGCGCTGGCGAAAATCGCGAGCGATCGCGGCGCGGTCCTCGGCGTCGATGGCACGTTCGCAACTCCGGCACTGCAGCGGCCGATCGAGCTTGGCGCCGACATCGTTCTTCACTCGACCACGAAATACCTCGGCGGCCACAGCGACGTGCAGGGCGGAGCCGTTGCTTTCAAAAAACGCGACGAGCTGTTCGAAGCGACGCTGCACGCCCGGCACATCACCGGCGGCGTCGCATCGCCATTCAATTCGTGGCTCGTGCTGCGCGGCATTCGGACACTCGCCGCGCGCATGCGCATTCATTGTGAGAACGCGCGCGCAGTCGCGTCGATGCTGGAAAAACATCCGCGCGTCGAAGCAGTGCACTATCCCGGACTGCCGTCCGATCCGGGACACGAGATCGCGAAGCGGCAGATGAGCGACTTCGGCGGCATGCTGTCGTTCCGCGTTCGCGGCGGTCGCGCGGAAGCGCTCGCGGTGACGGCGAAGACGCAGGTGATCGTGCGCGCGACGTCACTCGGCGGCGTCGAAAGTCTGATCGAACATCGCGCGTCGAGCGAAGGTCCGACGTCGCGAACGGCCGAGAATCTGCTGCGGATGTCGGTCGGACTCGAACATCCGGACGATCTCGTTTCCGATCTGCAACAGGCACTCGCATAGGTTCACGCGTCTCGTCTTCCAAAGGAGACTTCCATGCGCATCGCACGTTTCGCTGCCGTCGTCGTCCTCCTCGCCACGACCGCAGTCGGCGGCGAGATTCTGCAGTGCGGTACGAGCGAGCGGACGGAAGCCCGCGAGCTGCAGCTGGACGCATTCGCGACGGCGCGCGAACAGCTGATGCTGTCGAAGGGTCTGCACTTCACGCCGAATGCAACGGTTCGGAACAACGTCGTGCTGCTGCCGGCGGATGAAGTGAACGCGCCGTTTTTTCATCCGTTCGATCTCGCCAATCGCTCGCTCGACCTGCAGCGTTCCGGTGCGCAGTCGTTCAACGTGTCGAACATCGCGCTCGCGTATGACGCCGATCGCGGTCAGGCGGTGACGCTGCCGGCGGGGAAGACGTTCGTGCAAATCCCGCTGACGCAGTTCCGCTTTCCGTTCTTCGATCGCGAAGCGACGTCGCTGTACATCTCGCAGTTCAACGGCATCTTTCTCGACGAGCCCACGCAGTACGACGAGCTCGGCCAGTTCGGCGATCTCGAGCTGGCGACGCAGTCGCAGGCGGTGATCGCGCCGCTGCTGACGACGCAGGAAAGTCAGCTCGGTCAAGTGCCTTCAATCTACGTGAAGGAGAGCGCCGATTTCGTCACGGTGACCTGGTCGACGACCGGCTCGCGCCTGACGTACGACGTGCAGGCGCGGCTCAGCAAATCGGGCGACATCCGTTTTTCGTATCAGACGAAATCAGTTCTCGCCGGCGCGGTCGTCGTTACATCCGGACACGAGTCGTGGCGCAGCGAGCGCACCACCGTCGGCGAGATCGGCGACAACGTCGATGACGTGAACACGCACGTGCCGGCATCGGCGAGAGCGATGTTCGATCTCGAAAACGTCTCCGTCTCGCGCATCGCGAACACCGATCTGATCGAGGCGCGGCTGAAGATGCACGGCGCGATCGATCCGAAACTGATCGGCGGCGCCGACGATTACGCGAGCTTCTCCGTCACGTTCGGCTCGGTTGTCTCAACGCTGTATCTCTACGTCGACGGCCGGCGCGAGTATTACGGCGGCGTGTGGGGCGGCGGTTTCGGCAGTCCCGCCGCGCGCATCGAAGGCGACACGATCGTGCTCTCAGTCCTGCAAAGTCTCGTCGCACCGTGGAGCGGAAAAATGACGGTGCGCGCGTCGACGTTCCTCGCGAGCGCCGGCGTCTCCGCCGACTCGGTGCAGTTCCTGATGAACGCCGACACACAGCGCAAAGAACTGCACAGTGATCTGACGACCGCATCGCAGAGCATCTACGGACCGGTGTTCGAAGCGTTCACGCTGCCGGTGATCAGCACGCGATCGACGTGGAAGGAAGTCAAGGATCTCTACCACCTGCAGGACGCGAACTACGACGCGGTCGCCATCTATCAGAACTTCTACACGGATCTGATCTTCTACGCCGGCGCGTATTCGAGCGGCGGCAACGCGCAGGTCTCCGGCATCACAACGTCATCGAGCGTCTCGCCAACTCTGCCTCGCACGCCGGCGCTGATGCACATGAACAAGCTCGGTTACAGCTGGAACGTTTCGCCTGATCGCGCTGGTCACGTGACGATGCACGAGTTTGGTCATCGCTGGCTCTACTTCATCAGCATCCTCGAGAACGGCGAAAAGAAGTTCTCGCTGAATCCGCTGCGCGCACATCCGGCGCAGTACGTCGACACGCGCGCCGCCTTCAGCGTGCAAACCGATCACGATGCATCGGTGATGGGCGGCGGGACGTTCATGCAGGCGGGCAACAAATTCACGACGGCCGAGTTCACGAACTTCGGCTACAGCTGGCTCGATCTCTATCTCATGGGACTCGCGGACAAGTCGGAAGTGCAGCCCTGGTACTACATCGCGAATTCGAGTCCGAAGCTCGGCGACTCGTATTACCCGCCGGAAAAGAAAACGTTCGACGGCGAGCGGCGCGACGTCGTCATTCAGCAGGTGATCGATTCGATGGGCGCGCGCAAGCCGGCGTATCCCGACACCCAGCGCACGTTCCGCACGCTCTTCGTGCTGCTGACGGATCCATCGCGTCCGGTGACGGACGAAGAGATCGCCGCGGTCGATTCGTACCGCCAGATTTTTCGCGAGAAGTTTCCGGTCGCGACCGGCGGCCGCGCGAACGTCGTGACGGATTTCGATCCTGCAACGCCGCCGCGGCGGCGGACGGTGGGGAGATAACGTCGTAAAATCGCCTCGCCATGGCGAAGAACTTCGAGATCAATTGTCCGTGCTGCGAGGCGACGATCGTCATCGATCGCATTTCCGGCGAGGTGCTGCTGCATAAGCCGAAGGAGACGCGCTCGAAGCAGTCGCTCGAAGCGATGGTGACGAACCTCGAGACGCAGAAGAGCGAGATGGAGCGCCGCTTCGATCGCCAGCTGGAGAGCCAAAAGGATCGCGCGCGCATCCTCGAAGAGCGTTTCAAGGAAGCGATGGAACGGGCGGACAAGGACGACAAGCCGTACGTCAATCCGTTCGACGTCGACTGATGGCCGTCCACTTCGATCCCGACGCCGCCGCTCCATCGGAGTCCGGCATCTACGGCCTGCCGTTCACGCCGGACGACGCGAAGGTCGTCGTCATTCCGGTCCCATTCGAAGCGACGACGTCATACGGCGGCGGCACGTCGAAAGGTCCCGCCGCGGTCCTCGAAGCATCGCGCCAGGTGGACCTGCACGATCACGAGACTGGACGTCCGTACGCCGCGGGCATCGCGATGCTGGACATTCCGCGCAAAATCGTCCGCTGGAATCGCGACGCGAAGGAACGCGCCGCCGCTGTCATCGAGAAGGGCGGTGTCGTCGATCGCAAAACGCGCAGCGCCGCCGCATTCGTGAACGACATCAGCGACTCGGTGAACGAGTGGGTCTACGAACAAACACGCGCGCTGCTCGCAACCGACAAAATGCCGGTCATCCTCGGCGGCGATCACTCGGTGCCGTACGGCGCGATCCGCGCGTACGCGGAGAAGTATCCGAAGCTCGGCATCCTCCACCTCGACGCGCACGCCGATCTGCGCGAGGCGTACGAGGGCTTCACGTGGTCGCACGCATCGATCTTCAACAACGTGATGACGAAGCTGCCGGTCGCCAAACTCGTTCAGGTCGGCGTCCGCGACCTCGGCAGCGCAGAAAACGCGATGATCGAGTCGTCGAAGGGACGCATCGTCACGTTCTTCGATTCGGATGTAGCCGCACGCAAAGAGAAGGGCGATTCATACGCGGACATCGCAGACGACATCGTCGCGCAACTCCCGCACGACGTGTATCTCTCCTGGGACATCGACGGCCTCGATCCAACACTCTGTCCCTCAACCGGCACACCAGTACCCGGCGGCCTCTCCTGGAACGAAGCAATCGGACTGCTCCGCGCCCTGATCCGCGCCCGCAAACGAATCGTCGGCCTCGATCTCTGCGAAGTCGCACCCGGCGACACGGAGTGGGACGCGAACGTCGGCGCGCGTCTGCTGTACAAGATGATCGGGTTTGCACTTCTGTCGCAGGGGTGAACGGTTTGACGGGGGGCCTCCGGCGGGCGGCCACGGGCCGCAGCGTTGGTTGGCCTAGCCTCGGCGCACAGTTGTTTTGCACGCGAACGTTCCGCTGAGGCTAGGCCAACCAACGCTGCCGGCCGTGCCGGCCCGCCGGAGGCCCCCGGTCAATCGTCCATCCGTCCGTCAGGAACCCGAACGCGATCACCGTGTAACGCGGCCACGATTCGTGGCACGTGTACGTGGCACGTCTCGACGATCACTGTGACTTTTCGCGGCGGCGTGCCGGCGACTGCTGTGCCGGCGACGAAGACGCCGGGCGCGTTTGTTTCCATCGTCACGGGATCGTAAACAGGTTGACGATCGTCGCCGCGCAGTTCGACGCCGAACATTTCGAAGAGCGTCGGGTCCTGGCGGTAGCCGGTCATCATCAGGACGAAGTCCGCGTCGATCGTTCGGTTTTGCAGTTCGACGGTGCCGCGTCCGATTGAGATTGGATACGTGCGTGGGAGGAATCGCACGCGACCGTCGCGAATCATTGCGCGCACTTCCGGCAGCAGCCAGAACTTCACGACTGCAGGATCGAAGTCATCGCCGCGATAGCTGATCGTCACGTCCGCGCCGGCGCGCTGGCAGCGGACTGCGGCTTCGACGGCGGAGTTTCGTCCGCCGACGATCAGCAGCTTTTTGCCGAAGTACGTGTGCGGATCGGTGAAGTAGTGGCTGACGTGTTCGAGATCCTCGCCGGGAATGCCGAGCGTTCGCGGAGCGTGCATTGCTCCGATCGCGAGGACGACTCGATCGACGCGATAGCGATGCTCGCCGTCGATCGCGATCGTCCGGAGCTCGAAACCGTCGGGGAGTCGTTCCGCGCCGACGACGCGTTCGTACGTGCGGATCTTCAGGTCGAACTGCATCACGACCGCGCGCATGTACGCGAGGTACTCCTCGCGCGTGATCTTCTGTTGGTTCGGCACCTGAATCGGGACGCCGGCGAGCGCGAGGCGATCCGAGCTCGAATGGAACAGCATCTGGATCGGGTACCACGCGATCGTCGCGCCGATCTGGCTCGCGTCGAAGTGGATGTAGTCGATACCTTCCTGTTTCAGCGCGACGGCGAGCTCGATGCCGATCGGTCCCGCGCCGATGACGGCGACCGTCACGTCGCGATTCCCAGCTCGCGCAGCACGGAGACCTTCGCGCCGATCATGACGTGATGTTCGAGGCCGAGGAGGTCGGCGAGCTTGCGGACGAGATAGTTTTCGTAGTCGGTGAGGCGTCCGTCCGAATAGACCATGCGCCACATCGTGCGCACGATGTCGATGCGTTGTTCGAGCGGCAGATTTTTTCGGATGAAGCTCGTCAGCGCGAAGTGATCGATCGTCTTCGCGCGGATCTCCGCGGCGGCTGCGATCAGCTCGCGTGTCATCTCGCTCGACAGCGCGAACGCCCGCTGGAGAAATCCCGCGAGATCGCCGTCTTCGGCAGGGGAGAACTCGCCGTCTGCGTAGCCGATCTCGAGCAGCACCGCGGCGGTGGCGAGACGCAGCGGATCGTGGTTTGATGTCGCGCCGGCCTCCTGTTCGCAGAGGCCGTCTTTGAATCGCCGGATGAGTTTTGCAAAGCTCACCGGCCGGAGTTTAGCGCATGCCTCGAACCGAACTGAGTACGCTTCCCGACGATGCCCGAATCTGGATGTTCGGCATCACTCCCGCGCTCGACGACGCGCAGTCCGCGTCCGTTCTGCAGCAGGTCGATTCGTTCCTCGACGCGTGGGCCGCGCACGGCGCGCCGATCACGTCCGCGCGCGCGCTCATCGATCACACGTTCCTCGTCATCGCGGTGGACAAGCAGAGCGAGACGTCCGGCTGCTCGATCGATCGGATGTTCGGACTCTTCCGCCAGCTCGAGCGCGAGCTGGACGTGAAGATCCTCGATGCCGACCGCGTCTTTTTCAGACATGGTTCCGGTGCGATCGATGCGATCTCACGCGCCGAGTTCCGCGAGCGCGCCGACGGCCACACGATCGTCTTCGACACCACCGCCGAGCGCCTCGGCGAAGTGCGCGGCGGCCAGTGGGAACGCCGCGCCGAAGAGTCCTGGCACCGCCAGCTGCTCGCGTAAAGTCAAAGTTTCGGGGTCACATCTGGAAAATTGACTTTTCACGGCGTGAAAAGTCAATTTTCCAGATGTGACCCCAGGACTTTGACTTTACGGTTGCGCCGACGCGTACTCGCGCTCGCGCAGGTCCGCCGGGATCGCGAACGAATCGCGCGTTGCGGCGGCGGGCGTCACCCAGTCCACCATCGTCACGACGCTCTCCGTCACCGCGGGTCCGCCTTCGACCGTGCGCGTGACGACGAGCTCGTGACGCATCGTCATCCCGCGAATCCCTGCGCCGATCGCCGCGAGCTCGTTGTCGATCGTCGGCAGTCCTGTCGAAAGATCGCGCTGCAGCGGCAGGTGCGGGAGGGCGGGCGCGGACCAGATCGTTGCCACCGCGTGCACGACGCCGCGAAACGGCGTCCCTTCGAAATCGGCGAAGAGGTGATACGTCAGCGTGATGGTGTGCTTCGTCGTCGCAAAGCCTGCGATCACATCGCCGGGCGTCTTCGACTGCGAGATCACCGCTTCACCATCGAGCTTCGATTCGAATCCGCCCGGCAGCAGAAAAAGACGCGACGAAACGACGCGACCTTCAACGCGGCGCCGCTGCCACACCGTCTTCTGATTGAGGTTAATGAGCGACGCGGTGCGATCGCCATCCGTCGAGATGGCGACGTCGTATTCGCGCTGTCCCGTCGGATCGTTTTCGAGCTCGAGCTTGTAGCTCTCGTTGTTGATGAGCACGCGCCCCGCGCTGCGCGTTTCGTAGCCGTTGCTGCGGAACTTCGTCGTGAAGTGATACGACAGCCCGCCGTGCGCCGGGATTGCAACCGCGAAGAGGACGAGCAGGATTCGTTTCACAGATAGTCGAGAAGACCGAACGAAATGGTTATTACCGTTTACGCCCCGATCGCTGCCTCCACGAGTGCCTTCTGCTGCTCTTCGTGACGGTGATGGGAACCGGTTGCCGGCGACGCGCTGATCGGACGTCCGACGTAACGCAGCCGCTGATTTCCGCCGACAACCTGCTGCATCCGCTCATGCAGAAACGGCCACGCGCCCATGTTGCGCGGCTCTTCCTGCACCCACACGAGCTCGGTCGCATTCACGAACGGCTGCAGCGCCGACGCGAGCATGCCCTGCGGGAACGGATAGAACTGTTCGAGCCGAATGATCGGCACGTTTGCATTCGTCTTCTGCCGCGCCGCGAGCAGATCGTAGTAAACCTTGCCCGACGTGATGACGACACGGTTGACGGCGTCGCCGCTCGTGATCTGCGTATCGCGCAGCACCGGCTCGAAGCGGCCGCTCGTCAAATCGTCGATCGGCGACGTCGCCTGCGGATGCCGCAGCAGCGACTTCGGCGTCATCACGATGAGCGGTTTGCGCGGATCGTTTTTCATCTGGCGCCGCAGCGCATGGAAGTGCTGCGCCGGCGTCGTCGGATAAACCACCTGCATGTTCCCCTCGGCGCACAACGTCAGGAACCGCTCCAGTCGCGCCGACGAATGCTCCGGTCCCTGGCCTTCATATCCGTGCGGCAGCAGCATGACGAGACCGCTGTGCTGGCCCCACTTTTCTTCGGCCGACGAGATGAACTGATCGACGACGATCTGCGCGCCGTTCATGAAATCGCCGAACTGCGCTTCCCACAAAACGAGCGCGCCCGGATCCGAAACGGAGTAGCCGTATTCGAAGCCGAGGACGCCGTATTCGGAGAGGAGCGAGTCGTAGACGGAGAAGCTCGCGTCGGCGACAGGACGATTCGTTTCCTGCGAAAGCGCGTTGTCCACGACGACCGCGTCCGCGACTTTCGATTCGACGCCGGTCTGCGCGAGCGCATTCAGCGGGACGTAACCATTGCCGGTGATGTAGTCGAAGAGCAGCGCGTGGCGTGATGAGAACGTGCCGCGGCCCGAGTCCTGTCCGCTGAGTCGGACGCGGAATCCTTCCGTGACGAGCGAGCCGAACGCCATCAGCTCTCCCATCGACCAGTCGAGCGGCTCGCGACCTTCCGCCATCGCCGCGCGCTTCGCGATGATCGGCTTCAGCTTCGGATGCAGCGCGAAGTTTTCCGGCACGGTCGTCAGCGCTTTGCCGACGGCGTCGAGCACGTTGCGCGCGACGCCTGTATCGGGCGACGGCGACTTCTGATAGCCGGTGATTTCTTCGTCTGTGTAGAGCGCTTTCGCGTCATCGCCGTGCGACACCGGCGCCGTCTCTTCTTTCGTCCGATCGAATGCTTCCTGCAGCTTCGAC
>Ga0070701_10000879_pt1 | contig 10809 bp, 8 predicted proteins | sample KBSK5102metaG_FD_65451 | JGI IMG/M metagenome (GOLD analysis project Ga0070701, IMG submission 65451) | Corn, switchgrass and miscanthus rhizosphere microbial communities from Kellogg Biological Station, Michigan, USA - KBS K5-10-2 metaG | ecosystem: Host-associated > Plants > Roots >... | reverse complement strand
TTTTTGTCGAGGCGAAAATCAATGGTCACGTCGTCCGCCGCAGGTGCCATGCCGGTGACTTCGGCGCCCGCTACCAAGGTGGCTCGCCCCGCCGCGAGTACTTTGGCAAAAGCCTGCTGCAAGGCGGAATAGCGCACGACATAGCCAAGGGCGGGCAAGTCTGCATCGGCCGCACTCAGCAGCGTGCGGCCGAAACCGCCGCGCTGCGAGACGTGAATGGACTCAATGGGCGTGACGGGTTCGATTCGCGGCCAAATACCCAGCCTTTCGAGTATCAGGCGGCTGCCATAGGACATCGCCAACGTACGCGCATCATGGCTCAAGCCTGCGGGCCGGGCTTCCAGCACCAGCAGATCGAGGCCGCTGCTTTGCAACGCAATCGCGACCGCGGCGCCGATCGGTCCGCCGCCGACGATCACGATGTCGCAAGCGCGCACGCTCAAATGAGGTATCCGGCGGGTGTGGTGACTCGGGGCGAGTGCATGAGAGCGGCGTTCAGCGGCGCATCAACGATTCGATATCGTCAATGCTTTTGGGAGCCGCGGCCGTGATGATTTCGCAACCGGTGGCGGTTACCAGCGCATCATCCTCGATGCGTACGCCTATGTTCCAGAATTGTTCCGGCACGCTTTCGGCCGGTCGCACGTAGCAACCAGGCTCGACCGTCAGCATCATGCCTGTCTCAAGCTTCAGCCAGGCGCCTTTTCGCTTGTAGTCGCCGGCATCGTGGACATCCATCCCCAGCCAATGCCCGGTACGGTGCATGTAGAAGCGCCGGTAGTCTCCGGACTCGATGACACTGTCCGCACTGCCCTTGCACAGCCCGAGATCCACCATGCCCTGCGCCAGAACCTTGACCGCCGCATTGTGCGGGGCCTCCCATTCGTTGCCAGGCTTCACCTGAGCGATTGCCGCCGTTTGTGCAGACAGCACGAGCTGGTAGATGTCGCGCTGAGGTCCGGAGAAGTGTCCGCTGACCGGAAAAGTCCGGGTAATGTCCGACGCATAGCCATCGAGTTCGCAGCCCGCGTCGATCAGCACGAGATCGCCGTCTCCAAGCACGGAATCGTTTTGCACGTAGTGAAGCACGCAGGCGTTCGCGCCGCCAGCCACGATGGGCGTGTAGGCGGGGGCTTGTGCGCCCCGCCGTCGAAATTCGTGGATCAATTCGGCTTCGAGTTCGTACTCGCGCAATCCCGGCCGCGCCGTGCGCATCGCGCGGCGGTGCGCTTGCGAAGAGATGTCGGCCGCTTGTCTCATCGTGGAGATTTCATGCTCGTCCTTGATGAGCCGCATATCATCGAGAAAACGACGGATGTCGCGAATCTCGCTCGGCGCGCTCACGCCCGATCTGACTTGAGCACGTACCTTGTTGATCCACCCGATGACCTGGCTGTCCCAGGCCGGATCAGCCCCGACATCGCAGAAAATGGCGGGCTGATTGGCGAGTTGTTGTGGCAACAACTCGTCGAGGCTTGCGATCGCGTGAGTTTCGTCGAAGCCGAAAGTTTCGCGAGCCTGTTGCGGGCCAAAGCGAAAGCCATCCCAGATCTCGCGCTCGATATCCTTTTCGCGACAGAACAGCACGCTTTTTGGATGAGGACCGGCGACAAGCACCAACACAGCCTCTGGTTCCGGAAAACCGGTGAGGTAGTGGAAGTAGCTGTCGAAGCGATAAGGAAAAGAGGAATCACGATTGCGCTGTCGTTCCGGTGCAGTGCGTACAATCGAAATGCCGTCTTGCATCTTCTCGGCCAATTTAATGCGGCGACGGGCATAGAGAGCTGGATCGATCATGGAGCGGAAATTGTGTGAGTAGTATTCGAATTATACGGCCCGGCGACTGCCGCTCTAGCCCCGCCCGTTACTGCCTTGCTCAAGCCGCAGCCGCGTGTCGAGTTCGGAAAGGCGCGACGGTGTGCCAATGTCGTCCCATTCGCCGCGATGCAATTCGCCGCTGATTTTGCCAAGGGCCATCTGGCTTCGGAGCAAAGGAGCCAGCGCGTGCCTGCTCCCAGGTTGGATCGGGTCGAACAGCGCTGCCCGATATGCTCCAATGCCGCTGAAGGTAAGCAGGCCCGTGGTGCCGCCTCGCACCAGATTGCCCTCCAGGGAAAAATCGCCTGCCGGGTGATGCGCAGGATTGCCGACCATCACGAGATGCGCAAGCACCGAAGGTTTCATCTTCCGGACTACCTTGTCCAGACGCGCGTAGTCGAAGTCGCTATAGACGTCGGCGTTGACGACGGCGAAAACATGTTCGTGCAGCAGCGGCAGCGCATTGCGGATGCCACCTGCTGTCTCGAGTGGCTGCGCTTCAGGTGAATATCTGATTGTCAGATTCCATCGACTACCGTCACCGACGGCGGATTCGATCTGTTCACCCAGATGTGCATGATTGATGACGACAGTGCGGAAACCTGCTTTCGCAAGTTTTTCGAGATGCCGGAAGATGAGCGGCTTGCCGCCGACTTCAAGCATGGATTTGGGCACGCGATCGGTGAGCGGCCGCATGCGCTCGCCGCGGCCGGCGGCAAGTATCATCGCAACGGGAGCAGAAGTTTGCAGCACCCTGCCTAGGCGGTGCCGCCCACCGGTGCGCGGTCGGCGATCTGGTCGAGCAAACGCAGCAAAGGGGACAAGGACCCGTAGCGCTCGGACACCGCGCGCACATAGGCCAGGAAGCGCGGCGTGTCCTTTACATAGGCAGGCTTGCCGTCGCGGTGGCAAATACGCGCAAAGATGCCAAGCACCTTCAGGTGCCGCTGCAATCCCATCCATTCGAGATCGCGGTAGAACTCGCCGAAATCGCCGGCCACCGGCAGTTGCGCGGAACGCGCCCGTTCCCAATAACGGATGGTCCAATCGATCACGCGCTGTTCGTCCCAGCTTATGAAAGCGTCCTTGAAAAGCGAAGCAACATCGTATGTGATCGGTCCGTATACGGCATCCTGAAAATCGAGCACGCCCGGATTGGGCACGGTCACCATCAGGTTGCGCGGCATGTAATCCCGATGAACGTAGGTCCTGGGCTGGGCCAGATTATTGGCAACAATGAGCCCAAACACCGTTTCCAGTGACTGCCGTTGCTGAGCCCCGAGTTCAATGCCGAGATGGCGTCCGATATACCACTCGGGGAACAAGTCCAGTTCGCGTCGCAACAGGGCCTCATCGTAAGGCGGCAGCGTGTCTTCGCGGCTGGCGAGTTGCCAGCGGATCAGCGCATCGGTTGCATCGCGAAACAATCTGTCAGCATTGTCGTCATTGAGCGCGGCGAGGTAAGTCGTCGATCCCAGGTCCGTCATCAACAGAAAACCCTGTTCCAGATCCTGCGCGAGCAAGGCGGGAACATTCAGGCCGGCGGCGGCCATGAGCCCAGCCACGTGAACGAAGGGGCGGCAGTCTTCCTGTTCGGGCGGCGCGTCCATCAGGATCAGCGTGGCATCCGGCAGGGTGACTCGGAAGTAGCGCCGGAAGCTGGCATCCGCCGAAGCCGGCGCGAGAGAGAAGGGCCGTCCGTGCAACTGGCGTTTGAGCCAGTTCTGAATGTGCGCGTAACGATCCAAGCTGCTTCGTTGCCTTGAAGGATGATTTATGAGATTTTAGCATCTCGTCTCGATCAACGGCCCGCATGCATCGCTCCCGTTTCGTCATTGCAGTCCTGTCGTTGATCTTGCATGTCGGGCCAACCGCACGCGCCGAAGAATCCGGTCTGAAACTTCAGATGCAGCCGGAACTCATTCCTTATTCACTCGGGCGCGGCGAACCTTCCTCCCTATTCCTCGATGCCGACAACATCGAGGGTCATGAGGGCCAGGAGTTGGAGGCCACGGGCAGTGTGCGGCTTCGCAAGCGCGGTGCTGCAGTGTTCGGCGACAAATTGCACCTGACGTACCCGGATGAGCAGATCACTGCAACCGGCCATGTTCGTTTTGAAAAGGAGGGCGATGTCATTACGGGCAGTCGGCTGTATTACGACTTGAACAGCGATAGCGGATATGTGGACGACCCTGAATACAGTATGTCCCGATTCCACGCGCGTGGAGTGGCGAGAAAGCTGGTTGCCGAGGATTCCGACCACTATACGATCGACAAGGCGACCTATACCAATTGCGACGTGGGCGACGACGACTGGTTCATGCGCATAGACCGGTTGAACCTCGACCGCATGCGTGATCTGGGAATCGCCCACAACGCCACGGTCGTGTTCAAAGGTGTCCCGATTCTATATTCACCCTACCTTGACTTCTCGCTAAGCGGTCGCCGCAAGAGCGGGCTGCTTGCGCCTACCATCGGCACGACCGGGCGAAGCGGACTGGAATACACCCAGCCGTTCTACTGGAACATAGCGCCGAATTACGACGCGACGATCGCGCCGCGCGTGATGACCAAGCGCGGTTTGCTTTTGGGCACGGATGCGCGCTACCTGGAGCCTGCAATGAGGGGCGAGGTGCGTGCCGAATACCTGCCGGACGACCGGATAAAGGGCGAGTCGCGCTATGCCTATTTGTGGCAGCACCAGCAGGGGTTCGGCAACGGCTTTTCCGGCTCGTTTGACCTGCAAGGTGTCTCAGACGACGCTTACTTCACGGACCTGAGCGATCAGATCGCGGCTACATCGCAAACCTACCTGAACCGGGAGGGAGACCTGTTTTACGACGGAGGCTGGTGGAACGTCAATACCCGCGTCCAGCACTACCAGACGTTGCAGGATCCTTTGGCACCCGTGGTTCCACCCTATGCACGGGTGCCGCAAATCACATTGAACATGAATCGACAGACCGACGCTTATCTCGATTTCGGATTGCAGGGCGAGTACGTCGAATTTTCCCATCCGACTTTGCTCAACGCAACACGGGAAATTGTTTACCCGTGGGTGAGCGCGCCATTTCAGACTTCCTTTTTCTATATAACGCCCAAGGTGGGTTTCCATTCCACGAATTATGCGTTCGACGAGGCCAATCTGCCCGGTGAGTCCAGGAACCTGCCGATTTACAGCCTGGATAGCGCGCTGACATTCGAGCGGGAGACCAAACTTTGGGGACGAGCTTTCTTGCAGACCCTGGAGCCGCGACTCTACTATGTTTACATTCCATTCCGCCAGCAAGACCAGTTGCCGAATTTCGACACGGCACTGGCCGATTTCAACCTCGCACAGATTTTCACCGAGAATCAATTTACTGGCGGCGACCGCATCAACGACGCCAACCAATTGACGGCGGCAGTTACCAGCCGCCTGATCGATCCGAATACAGGCGACGAACAGCTTCGATTTACGCTGGGTCAGCGCTACTATTTCAGGCCACAGGAAGTCTCGCTTACTCCTGGCCAGCCCAATGCCCAAAATACCGATACGCTCGCGGCAGCAACGGGCCAGATCACCAAACAGTGGTTTACGGACCTGGGGTTGCAATACAGCACCCGCAGTAATCAGGTGGAGCGCAGCAATGTGGCGCTGCGTTATCAACCTGAGTTCGGCAAAGTAGCGAACTTCGGCTACCGCTTCACCCGCGAATCTTTGAAGCAGATCGATGTGTCCGCTCAATGGCCCCTCGGCGGCCGCTGGACCGGATTGGCGCGCTACAACTACACTTTGCTGGACAGCCAACTCCTCGAGGGGTTGTTAGGCGTCGAGTACAATGCAGGTTGTTGGGCGGCGCGGGTCGTCCTGCACCGGTTTGTCAGCGCGACCCAGGAATACGTCAACGCGATGTTCTTCCAGTTGGAGCTGACGGGGCTCTCGAGGATTGGATCGAGCCCGCTGGAACTGCTCAGGCAGAATATCACCGGCTATGACAAAACGAACGAGCGACGGACCGGGGACTTCAATCCCTTTCCCTCTTTTTGATGCGCATCGCCAGGGATGCTGTAGTGCTGGCCTCGCGCGGATACATACTTCTGGAATCGTTTGGAATATGCGAATTCATCCCCTTCTTCCCCTCGCACTGATCGTATGCGTCGCGCTTCCGGCCGTTGCGGCGCAGGACGATAGAAAGAAAAATGAGAATATCGCGCTGGACCGGGTCGTGGCGGTGGTCAATAGCGAGGTCGTCACCCGGCTTGATCTTGACGAACAGGTGAAAGTCGCATCGCAGCAACTCAAGCGACAAGGCACACCTCTTCCGGCCCATGACGTCCTGGAGCGTCAACTGCTCGATCGGCTGGTCACTGCCAGGGTGCTGGCGCAAAGCGCCAAGGAAACGGGATTGCGAGTCGACGATACCCAGTTGCAACGCTCGATCGAGCGCATCGCGCAGGAAAACAAGCTATCGGCCGAGGCATTCCGCAAGATGCTGGAAGCGGAGGGCATCGACTTCAATCGCTTTAGGGAAGAATTACGCAACGAGATTCTGATTGCCCGCTTGAAGGAGCGCGAGGTAGACAGCAAGATTCTCATTACCGATGCCGAAATAGACAACTATCTGAAAAACCAGGTGAGCCAGGGGGGCAAGGACGACGAGTACAACCTTTCCCACATTCTGATTCTGGTGCCCGAGCAGGCCAGCCCCGAGCAGATCCAGTCCAAGCGAATCATCGCGGAGAAAGCGCTTGATCAGATCAAAGGAGGTGCGGATTTCCGGCAGGTATCCGCAGGCGTGTCGGATGCCCAGAACGCACTTGATGGCGGTCCACTGGGATGGCGCTCGACGTCGCGTCTGCCGCAGATATTCGTCGATTCCGTCAAAAGTCTGAAAGTCGGGGAAGTCAGCCCGGTGCTGCGCAGCGCCAATGGATTTCATATCATCAAGCTCACGGACAAGCGCGGCAACGAATCGCCCGTGATCATTCAGCAGACGCATGCGCGGCATATCCTGATCAGGCTCAACGAAGTGGTATCCGAAGCCGAAGCGAAACAGCGCCTGACGAATCTCAAGGAACGCATCGAGAACGAGACCAGTTTCGCCGAACTGGCGCGTCTGCAGTCCGAGGATGCGAGTGCTTCGCGCGGGGGTGATCTGGGATGGCTGTCCCCCGGAGACACCGTGCCTGAATTCGAGCGCGCGATGAATGCGCTTGAACCGGGACAAGTCAGTGATCCCGTGCAGTCGCCATTCGGTTGGCACCTTATCCAGGTACTGGAGCGGCGCAGCGAAGATATGTCGAAGGAACGCCAGCGCGTGCTTGCACGGCAGTCGATCCGTGCGCGCAAGGCGGATGAAGCCTACCAGGAATGGGTACGCCAACAACGTGACCGCGCCTACGTCGAATTGCGGCTGGAAGAGCGATAACGCCCGCGTCTGTCACTTAGCGCGGGCACGTTAGCGCGCATCCGCCGAACTAATCGCCACATCGTGTCGTCTACGAGACCGGTTCGCAGCGCGCGCATGTGCCCGCGTAACATGCAGCGCATGGTGTTTGCCGCCGAAGCGATTGCGGGTTGACCAAAATGCGTGCTCCTCGCAAGCGGTTTGGGCAGCATTTCCTCGAGGACCAGGGGGTCGTCGAACAGATGATGGCGGCCATCCGCCCGCGACCCAGTGACCGGTTCATCGAGATCGGACCGGGTCTCGGTGCATTGACCTTGCCCCTGCTGCAGCGCCTCGAGCATCTCCACGTAATCGAAATCGACCGCGATATCGTGGAAGATTTGCGCGAACGCCATCCGGCGAACAGATTGTCCATTCATGAGGGCGATGCGCTCAAATTCGATTTCGCGGCGGCCGGGCGCGACCTGCGCGTGGTCGGAAACCTGCCCTACAACATATCCACTGCCATTCTGTTTCATTTGACCGACCATGCCAGCGCCGTTCAAGACGCGCACTTCATGCTTCAGCGCGAAGTAGTCGACAGGATGTGGGCGAACCCGGGCACTGCTGCCTACGGCCGGTTGTCGGTCATGCTGCAATATCGCTGGAGCATCGAATCATTGTTCGATGTCCCGCCATCGGCGTTCCGCCCTGCCCCCAAAGTCTGGTCGTCGGTCGTGCGGATGATTCCGTACGGGACATTGCCCCACGTCGCCAGTGACGAGGCCTTGTTCGCCGACGTGGTGATGCTTGCGTTCGGTCAACGCCGCAAGACATTGCGCAACACCCTGAAGGGAAAAATGGCGGTGTCGGATTTCGAACGCCTGCAAATCGATCCTGTCGCCCGGGGGGAGACGCTGGGCGTCGCGGATTTCGTCCGGATCGTGAATCTGATTGCCGCCGGAAGATCCTGAACGCCAGCGACTCTAGTCAGTAAGGAGACCCCCCGGCTATGCCGGGGAGGCAGTAGAAGTTTGACAGATAGTGGAGTCCATCGAGGAAACTCCCGAACGTGAGCCGCCAAGCACACGAAAGGGAATTTCACGATGGACGAGACAGGAAGCCTAAGCCACACGAAGTGGGAGTGCAAATACCATGTGGTATTCATTCCGAAGTGGCGCAGAAAAACGCTGTACGAGCAATTGAGGCAGCCGCTGGGGGAAGTGTTACGCAGACTGGCTGCGCAGAAGGAGAGCCGGATCGAGGAAGGGCATTTGATGTCCGATCATGTGCACATGATGATTGCGATACCGCCGAAGTATGCGGTGTCGCAGGTGGTTGGGTATATCAAGGGAAAGAGTGCGATCCACCTGGCTCGAGTGTACGGGGAGCGCAAGAGGAATTTTGTCGGGCAGCACTTTTGGGCGAGAGGCTACTTTGTTTCGACGGTGGGCCGGGACGAAGCGTTGATCCGGGAATACATCCGGAACCAGGAGCATGAAGACAAGCGACTGGACCAGATGAACCTGTGGCGCTGAGCAGCCACCGTCAAGGTGGCCCAAGAGAGAATTGGGGCCGCGTTAGCGACCCCGCCTAGCCGCTTTGAGCGGCTCACAACTTAAAGCCCCCGGCTTTGCCGGGGGATACTTACTTCTCATCACGAAGACACGAAGAACACGAAGAAACACGAAGAAGATAAAAAGCAAGCGAAGATACTCGCGGTAGAATGGAGAGAGGGTCGACACTTTAGTTCTTCCATTCCATGGCGATGACATTCCGTCTAGACAACTTTTTCACGATTCCTCTTCCGCTTTTCTTCGTGTTTCTTCGTGATCTTCGTGTCTTCGTGATAAGGACTAAACTTGTTTTAGATATGGAAAATAAGAATGTCTAGCGCCTCTTCACTGCGCGCAGTGCTTTACGCACTCGGCGCCAACGCCGGCATCCTCATTGCGAAAGGCACGGCCGCGGCCGTGACCGGTTCGAGCGCGATGCTGGCCGAGGCGATTCATTCGGCCGCCGATTGCGGCAACCAAGTGCTGTTGTTGCGCGGCATGAAGGAAGCCAAACGGGAACCGGACGAGAAACACCCGCTCGGCTACGGCAATGTGGTCTATTTCTGGGCCTTCCTGGTAGCGGTTTTGTTGTTCACGCTCGGCGGACTGTTCTCCGTTTACGAGGGGTGGCACAAACTGCATCAGACCGAGCCCATCACCAATCCCTTCGTCGCGATCTCCGTATTGGCGGTCTCGATTGTGCTGGAGGCCTTTTCGCTGGCCGGGTGCGTGCGCGAAATCCGCAAAGTGTCCGGCGACATATCGCTGTGGAAATTCTTCCGTGTATCGCGCAACAGCGAACTCATCATCGTGCTGGGCGAGGATCTCGCGGCCCTGGCCGGCCTGGCCCTGGCACTGATCGCCATCTTGTTGGCGCTCGCGACCGGGAATCCGATGTTCGACGCGCTGGGCAGCATGGCCGTTGGCGTATTGCTGATCGTCGTCGCGGTTCTGCTGGCGCTGGAAATCAAGGCCCTGATCACTGGCGAGAGCGCCGAGGTCGGAACACGAGGTGCGATCCGTGCCTTCCTGGTCGCGAGAAGCGAAGTCGCCGAGGTCTACAGTCTCCTGACCCTGCACATTGGCGAAGGCATCATGCTGGCCGTCAAGGCGCGCATGACCGAAACCGCCAGCGCAACCGCGATGATCGATGCCATCAACCGCGTCGAAGCGGATCTGCGTGTGGCATTCCCGGCCGTGAGGTGGTGTTTTTTCGAGCCGGACACGAGCAACTGATGTTGCGAGTGGCGAGTGATAAGTGGCTAGTGATAAGTGGCTAGTGATGAGTGGCTAGTGTTTCGCAAAGATCCGTTTTACACCCACTAACCACTAACCACTAACCACTAACCACTTCGCTACGCGACCGGCTTGACTCGCCAAGCAAGCGCAATCGACAGCAGCGTCGCCGCCACCGCAATGAATCCCACCAGCCAGTAGTGCGTCAGCGTGCCATCCGGAGCGTGGCCGATGATCGTTCCCGCGAGCAGAGATGCCGCTCCCAGGCCGAGTTGCTGGATGGCGGAATTGATGCTCATGAACCCGCCACGCAGATGCGGCTGGACACTGGAAATCACCAGGGCCATCGCGGGCACGAACCGACCCGAGACGAACACCATGAAGATGACCGAGGCGCAGATTGCGACCCACACCGGCACCGGCGGCAGGTTGGTGGTGATCAGCAGCGGCGCAATCGAGATCAGGCCGATGAGGGTGAAGATCTGCCGCTTGCCGTGCCGGTCCGCCAGTTTGCCGATGTAGCGCGACGAGAAGGCGGTGGCGAGGCCGCCGTACAAATAGAGATAGGGCAGGTCCGTCTCTTTGAGGCCGACATTGGCCACCATGTAGGGACTGATGAAAGGAATCACCGAAAACCCGGCGAACATCAGCGCGAACATGAAAACAAAGGCGCGCAGGTGATTGGCCGTTCCCAGCACCGCTTTCATTTGCTGCAGCGGCCGATGGGCCACTCCTTCCACGATGTGGCCGCGCATGGGGCGAAGAATTTTCCAGGTCAGAAACAAGACCACCGTCGATACGATCACGAGCAACAGGAACGGTGAGCGCCA
>Ga0070701_10000878_pt1 | contig 10810 bp, 9 predicted proteins | sample KBSK5102metaG_FD_65451 | JGI IMG/M metagenome (GOLD analysis project Ga0070701, IMG submission 65451) | Corn, switchgrass and miscanthus rhizosphere microbial communities from Kellogg Biological Station, Michigan, USA - KBS K5-10-2 metaG | ecosystem: Host-associated > Plants > Roots >... | reverse complement strand
GTGCCGCAGCCGAAGCAGTAGAAGAGTCCCTTGTCGCGATCGACATGAAACGACGGCGACTTTTCGCGATGGAACGGGCACAGACCTTTGTAGCTCTTGCCCGCGAGCTTCAAAGGCGTGACCTGCTGCACGAAGTCGACGATGTCGGCTGCGCTGCGGACCTGCGAAATTACCGCGTCGTTCAGATCAACTAATGCCATAGGACGAGTGCTGAGGACTGAGGACTGAGGACTGAGTCGCTGCGCGTCGGCGCCACTCAGTCCTCAGTCCTCAGTCCTCAGTCCTTATTCGAGCACCGCCACCGTCGCGCCATCCCCACCTTCATTGTCTCCGCCCGGCCGCCACGATTTCACGGCCGGATGTTTGCGCAGGTAATCGCGCAGCGCTTTGCGCAGCGTACCCGTCCCGAAGCCGTGAATGATGCGCACGGCGGACTTTCCTTCGAGCAGCGCGCGATCGAGAAACCGATCAGATGCTTCGATGGCATCGTCAACACGTTGACCAACGAGATTCAGCTCTGCGCCGATCTCCGCCGACTCCGACGTCGACACCTGCGGCCGCTTCGTCTGCGCGGGCGCCGGTCCGCCGATCGGAACGAGATCGCGCAGCTCGACCGTCATCTTCTTGCCGCTCGCGGCGAGCACCGCTTTCTGTCCGTCGATCGAGACGACGTCGCCCTTCACCTTGAACTTTCGATGCTCGACTTTGTCGCCGACCTTCACCGGCCGCGTTTCCGTCGGGACGAACTCGATGGCACGCTCGACCGGCTTCGTCACGGTCTTCAGCAGCTCATTCGGATTGATCTTCTCGCGCGCGCTGCGGTCAAGATCGCGAAGGTGCTTGATCTCCGCGCTGAGCTGGCGCGTGACGTCGTCGCGGAGCCGCTCGAGCTCCTCGCGATACGACGCACCGACGCGCGTCCGTTCCTTTTCGAGCGCCGCCGTTTTCTCCGCGAGCGTCGCCCGCTCGCGCTCCGCTTCGCGTCGCTGCGTCGCTGCTTCATCGCGCTGCGCGAGCACTTCCGACATCCGTTTTTGCAGCTCCGACAGCAGGTGATCGGTCTCGCCGTAACGATCGCCGAGCCGCTCGCGCGCGGACGCGATGACGGCTTCGGGAAGGCCGATCATTTTCGCGACGTCGATCGCGCGGCTGCGGCCCGGGATGCCGGCGATCATTCGGTACGTAGGTTGACCAGTCGCCGAATCGAACTCCATCGACGCATTCACGATGCGCGTGTCGTTCACCGCGAAGCTCTTCAGCGCCGAGAGATGCGTCGTCACGATCATCAGCGAGCCGCGATCGAGCATGTGCTCGATGATCGCCGCCGCGAGCGCGGAGCCTTCTTCGGGATCGGTGCCGGAGCCGAGCTCGTCGAGCAGCACGAGTGAACGATCGGTGGCGCGATCGAGCACGCGCTTCAGCCGCACGAGATACGCGGAGAAGGTCGACAAATGTTCGAGCACGCTCTGGTCGTCGCCGATCAGCACATGGAACGAATCGATGAACGGCACGACCGTTCCTTCCGCCGCCGGAACGGGGAGGCCGCTCATCGCCATCGCGACGAGCAGTCCGGTCGTTTTCAGCGCGACGGTTTTGCCGCCGGCGTTCGGACCGCTGATGACGAGCGCGGTCCGCTCGCGATTCAGCTCGACGTTGATCGGGATGACTTTGCGATCCGACGGCTCTTCATCGAACGTCTCCGCGCGCGCCGACGCGAGTCGCTCGTCGAGCAGCGGGTGACGTCCGTCGATGATGTGCAGCTCGTGATCGTCGTTGAACATCGGCAGCGTCGCGCCGACGGTTTCGTGAAAGACCGAACACGCCTGCAGCGCATCGAAGCCCCCCGCGATCGACACCGCATCGCGAATCGCCGGCTGTTCATCGAAGAGCAGCTGCGACATGTATCGCGTGATGCGCGCGATCTCCTCGCGTTCCTGAATCATCAGCTCGGCGAGATCGTTGTTCAGCTCGATCGCCGCCATCGGCTCGATGAAGAACGACGCGCCGGAGCCGGAGCGCTCGTGCAGGATTCCCTGCACCGCGTTGCGATGATCGCTGCGAACGGGGATGCAGTAACGATCGCCGCGCATGACGACGAGCGGTTCCTGAATCGCCTCCGCGTTGCGGTTCATCACGTCGGCGAGCGTCTTCTGGATCGCGTTGCGCTTCGCATGGATGCGCGTCCGGATCGCGCGCAGTTCCGCCGACGCTTCCTCGCGCAGCTTTCCTTCGCGCGTGAAGTACTTGTTCGTTTTCGTCAGCAGTTCGCCGAGGTCGGGAATGGCGGTCGCGATTGCGGCGAGGCGCGGGTACGACTCGGTGCGCACGAACGTCTCGCGAATCGCCTGCGTCGCGCGAATGGCGCGCACGACGATCCACGATTCTTCGAGGTCGAGAACGGATTCGCGCTCGAACAGCGGCGCCACATCCGTCAACCCCGCCAGCGGCAGCAACCCCTCGGCCAGATAAAACCGGACCATCTCCGCAAGCTCGCTCTGCGCTGCGATGCACGCCTCCAGCGACGCGAGCGGACGCCGCGCGGCGATGGCGTCTTTGCCGAGCGAGCTCTTCGCTTCCATCGCGATGAGCGTGAGGACGCGATCGAGCTCGAGGTTGGTGAGGGCGGGTGAGGGGGTCACGACGGTCTGCTCAATGCCGTGACCGGGCGGGCTATTCCGCGTTTCACGCCACAAAAAAAGTGGGACTCACGACGCGTATCGTGAGTCCCGAGGGTGACCAGAGCGTTGTCTACTTATCTAGTAGCCGGCGCGGCGCTCTTCAGCGAGTTTCCGCAACACTTTCTTGCGAGCGGCAATCGCTTTTCTTTTACGTTTGGTGCTGGGCTTTTCGTAGTGCTGACGCTTCTTCAGCTCGGAAAGGATCCCCGACTTTTCGCACTTGCGCTTGAAACGGCGCAGCGCGTTTTCGAATGTCTCGTCTTCTTTAACGTGTACGAGAGGCATGTTTTCCCAATCCCCCCCTTCTGATCAGCGTTTGGATGCGGGCCTGCCTGAAGCCCGATGATTCTAAGTTCCGTTCCCGAAGTGGTCAACGCCGGAAGCCGGAACTGTCACTACGACCGTGTTGAACCGTCCCGGACCCGTTTCTCATTCCTGAGCCCGCAAGATCGTTACAACCACCTGAAAGTAAACGTCTTGTAGAATGCGCGGCCATGAAACGAGCGATTCTCTACGGCGTTATATCTCTACTCCTTGTGGGGTGCGCGACCACGTCCGCGCCCACGTTTCCGCCGCCACCGCCGACTCCCGCAAAACCGGTCGTCGAGACTTTGCACGGAGTCACCATTACCGATCCGTATCGCTGGCTCGAAGACCAGCAGAGTCCGGAAACTCGCGCATGGATCGAACAGCAGAACGCGTACACCGACAAGGTGCTCGCGAACCTGCCGAATCGCGACGCGCTCGCGAAGCGGCTCGAAGCACTGCTGCATGTCGACGCCGTCGGTATCCCGACCGTGCGCGCGAATCGCTTCTTCTTTCTGCGGCGCGGCGCGACCGAGGATCAGTCTTCGATCTACATGCGCGAAGGGATGAACGGCGCGGACGTCCGCCTCATCGATCCCGCTGCGATGGATCCGACGCACAAGACGACCGTCGGCTTCGAGGATGTTTCCGAGGATGGGAAGCTGCTTGCGTACTACGTCCGGAAAGGTGGCGCGGACGAAATCGAAACGCGCTTCTTCGACGTCGACGCGCGCCACGACACCGGCGCGCCGCTGGCGCGTGCTCGGTACTACGGCATCGGACTCTCATCCGACGCGAATACCGTCTACTACTCGCGACTCACGCCCGCGGGCGATCGCGTCTATCGCCGCGCGCTGAGCGGCGGCGCGGAAGAAGAGATCTTCGGCGCAGGCTACGGTCCGGAGAAGATCATCACCGTCGGACTTTCAGACGACGGCCATTACCTCCTCATTCAGATCTCGCACGGCTCAGCGCCGAAAAAGACGGAGCTCTACATCAAGGATCTCCGCACGGACGGTCCGATCAAAACCGTCGTCAACGATCTCGACTTCCGTTCGTCGATGGACGCGGCCGGCGACACGCTCGTCATTCAGACGAACTGGAACGCGCCGAACGAACGTGTGATGACCGTCAGCGCCGCCGATCCCGGCCGCGCGAACTGGAAAGAGCTCATCCCGGAAAACAAAAACGCGGCGATCCAGGGACTCTCGCTCGCCGGCGGCAAGGTGTTCGTGCGGTATCTCGAAAATGTGAAACCGCGCGTCATCGCGTACGGTCTCGACGGCACGCAGCAGGGCGAGATCAACTTCGACACGATCGGCAACCTCGGCGACATCGCCGGCACGTGGCATTCGCCGATCGCCTTCTATCGCTTCAGCTCCTTCGCGCAGCCGACGACGACGTATGCGTACGACGTCGCGACGGGAAAGAGCCAGGTCTTCGTGCGCCTCGACGTGCCGGTGAAAGTCGAGGACTTCGAGGTCGAGCAGGCGATCTTCAGTTCGAAGGATGGCACGCGCGTCCCGATGTTTCTGATGTATCGCAAAGGTCTGAAGCGCGACGGCACCAATCCGACGCTGCTCACCGGCTACGGCGGCTTCAACTCCAGTCAGCTGCCGACCTTCTCATGGCGCGCAATCACGTGGGCCGAACAGGGGGGCGTCTACGCGCTGGTCAGCCTTCGCGGCGGCGGCGAATACGGCGAGTCGTGGCATCAGGCCGGAATGCTCGCGAACAAGCAGAACGTGTTCGACGATTTTTACGCCGCTGCCGAATATCTCATCGCGCAGCGCTACACCTCGCCCAAACACCTCGGCATCACCGGCACGAGCAACGGCGGCCTGCTCGTGACCGCCGCGGAAACGCAGCGGCCCGAGCTGTTCGGCGCGGTCGTGGTCGGCTATCCGCTCATCGACATGCTGCGCTATCACCAGTTCCTCGTCGGCAGCTACTGGGTGCCGGAGTACGGCTCGGCCGCCGATCCCGAACAGTTCAAATGGATCTACGCGTACTCGCCGTATCAGCACGTGGTGAAAGGGAAGAAGTATCCGGCGACGCTGTTCATCACCGGCGATGCCGACACGCGCGTCGCACCGCTGCACGCGCGGAAAATGACGGCGCTGATGCAGGCGTCGAACGGCGCCTCAACTCCGATTCTCCTTCGCTATCACGTGTCGGGCGGACACTCCGGCGGCGAGCCGGTCGCCGTGCAGGTGAAGAACGAAGCGGAAACGCTCGGGTTCCTTCTCTGGCAGCTGCGCTGACGCTGGCACAAGACGTGGAGCAGCATCGCAGTCGATGCTGCTCCACTCTTCGACGACGCAACTGACGCGCGACGAGCTCGCGCGCGCACTCGGCCTCCCGCGCTCCGCGGTCGAAGCACTCACTGAAAATCTGAGCGGCAACTCGATCGCACTGCGCGACGTCGAGCGCGTGCTCGAAGGTGCGTTGCTGCGGCTCTATCACGCGGAAGTCGAATCGACCGCAGCCGCGCCCGCGACGCAACCGGTTTCGGTCGCCGACGCGCCGGAAGAAAGCATCGACATCGAAGCTGCGCCCGACGAGCCTGCGCCAATCATCACGCGCACGTTCGATGAGTTCCAGCAGGACGCGAACGAAGGCGCGGACTCGCGCATCGCGCCACGCTACACGCCGCGCCGCGCAATCGGCGGCGTCTTCAATCGAACGAAGTTCACCGTGCTGCAGATCTCATCGACGGGACTGCGCATTCGCCACGACGAAACGCTGCTGCCGGGCGAAGAAGCGCGCATGACGTTCGCGCTGCTGCAGCCGGCACAGTCGATCATCATTCGCGCTCGCGTCGTCTGGACGCGCGTCGCCAGCCGCGGCAACGTCACGTTCTGCATCAGCGGTCTGCGCGTCACCGAACATCAGGATCGGCTGCGTCGCGCGCTCGATACGCTGCGCGAATCGCGGCTCATCGGTCCCGAGCCGGCCACCGCGCGCCGGGGCTCATCGCAGACCGATGTCCCCGCGGCGATTCACGGCCTGTCCGATGATGAAGTCGCGTCAATCCTGCGCGCCGCGCGCAAGCTCGCCGACGATCCGGTCGAAGCGAATCGCTGGTACGCACGCGCGAAATACGCAACCGCCGATCCGCAGGTCCGCACCGCGCTGCCGCCGAACACGCGCGACCGCGATCGCATCCTCAGCGTCTGGGAACTGCTCGAGCGCAGCATCGATCTGACGAAAGTCGCCGGCGTCCTTTCGTGGACGCGCAACGCACGCAGCGCATCGGTCTGATCAGACGAGCAGGTGCTCGACGCGCGAAATGATCGCGTCGATCGCCACCATGTTCTCGCCGCCCTCCGGGATGATCAGATCCGCGTACCGTTTCGACGGCTCGACGAACTCCTCGTGCATCGGACGCACCGTCGTCATGTACTGCTCGACGACCGATTCCAGGCTGCGGCCGCGCGAACGAATGTCGCGCATCAGCCGTCGCACGAAACGGATGTCGGCAGGCGTGTCGACGAAGAGCTTGATGTCGATCCGCTTGCGCAGCTCCGCCTCGGCCAGCACGAGGATTCCTTCGACGATGATCACTTTGCGCGGCTCGACGCGATGCGTCTCGTCAGGCTTCCGCGCGTGCGTCGTGAAGTCGTAAACGGGGACGTCGACCGACGAGCCTTTCATCAGCACGTCGAGATGCCGCGCGAGCAATTCGGTCTCGAGCGAATCCGGATGGTCGAAGTTGATGCGGTGCCGCTCCTCGGGTGTGAGGGCGTCGAAATTTCGGTAGTACGAATCGTGCGAGATCCACTCGATTCGATCCTTGCCGACGCGATCGTAAATCGAGCGCGCGACCGTCGTCTTGCCCGAGCCCGTGCCGCCTGCGATGCCGATGATGACCGGTGTCTTCATCCGCCCGTCTGTTCCTCGAGCTCCGCCTCGGTCATGAAATCCGAGACGTCATCGGAACCGCACGTTCCGCATAAAACCGTGGCGAGCTTTCCGTTGACGTACTCGAACTGATACGTCGGCGTTTCGCACTGCAGGCAGATCAGGTACTCCGGCTCTTCCATGGCTGCGAAGAATAACCTGGCCGCTACGGCGTGAGCCCGAGATTGATCGGAGATCCCATCGACGGATGCACGAACTTCGCGGTGTTCGTCGCGTTCTCGATCACGGACGCGTACACGAATGTGTTGCGCGACGGCGTCTCGATCAGCGTCGAAAAATCTTCGCCCTTCGTGATGAGCGGGAAGAGGAACTGAATCGCGATGTGCCACAACGTATTCGGCGGCACCGTCACGCGCGTGACCGCGACATTGCGTCCCGTGATTCGCTGCAGTGCGAGCACGAACGTCGCCGGTTCGTCGCCGAGGTTCGCGAGGCCAATGTTGGTGCGGAAGTCGTCGTTGAACGCGAGGCCGGGAAGATAACGAACCGGAAAGAACGCATCAGCGCGCTCCGCCTCAACCGGCTCGGGACGAAACACCTCGGCGCCGCGCGTCCCGTAAACCGTCGCGCGCACTGAAACCGAGCGGCGGCCCATCGTCGAGACCAGCAGCGGCGACATCGCGCGATCCATCCCGAATGCTTCGCCGACGATGTCGCTGAAGCGGACCGTTTGTCCTGGCGAGATGTTCGTGATCATCGCCGGCTGATCGGGCGCGGTCGGCAGGATGAGCGACACGACCAGTTCACGCGTCTGATCGTTCGTCAGCTCGACGTCGGTCTTCCATACGACGCCGTTCATGCCGAGGACGCTGCCGACGACGGGAACGATGACGCTGGTGGTTTGCGTCGTGTCGATCGGCGCGGACGCGCTCTGCGCGAAGGCCGCGGTCGTGAACGCGGCGAGCAGAATCGGAATGAGAAGCGACTTCATTGTCGGTCGATACGACGTTCCCGCGCGGCCGCGGGTTTCAGACGAAATGCGGCCTCAGCACGCGCGAGCCGACGACCAGCAGCTTTTCGAGCGGCGTCAGCGACAGCCGCCGGCGAATCACCATCAACGGATCTTTCCGCAGTTTGCCGAGCACGGTTGCGTAGACGCCGCCCATCAGCAGCGTCGGAAAACGCGCGTCGAACGCGAGCTCCTGCAGTAACGGTTCCGCGTCGCGAAAATAACGCTCGGCGCGCGCGATCTGAAACTCGATCAGCGCCCGCACGCGTTCGTCTTCGACGCGCGCGAAAAGGTCGCGCTCGGTCAGTCCGAATTGCCGCAGTTCCTCCGCCGGGATGTAAACGCGATCGCGGCCGAGGTCGTCGCCGACGTCGCGCGTGACGTTCGTCAGCTGCAGCGCGGTTGAGAGACTGCGGCCGTACGCGATCGCCGCATCCGTTTTGTAGCCGAAGATCGAGAGTGAGATGTCGGAGATCGAAGACGCGACGAGCTCGCAGTACTGCAACAGTTCCTCGAACGTTTCGTAGCGCGTCTTCACCATGTCCTGACGGCAGCCGTCGATGAGCGCGATGAACGCGCTCTTCGGAATCGCGAAATGTTTCAGCGCGTCGGCAAGCGCGATCGTGATCGGCTGCGATGGCCGTCCTTCGTACGTCGCGTCGAGCTCGCGCTGCAATTCGTCAAGTTGTTCGCGACGATGTTCGGTCGTGTCGATGTCTTCGTCCGCAATGTCGTCGGCGACGCGACAAACCGCGTACGCCGCGTACACCGCGCGCCGCTTCACCTTCGGCAGAAATCGAAAGCCGACGGAGAAGTTCGCGCCGTGCTTGTGCGCGATCGCGCGACAGACGTCGTACGCCTCGTCGACCGTCATGACTCCTGCACCGGCCCGAGCGGCGGCACGCGCATCTCGGTGTCGCGCGCGCGGCACCAGTGAACGCCCGGCTTGTGCAGACAGCGTCCGCGGTGATGCCACATGCGTCGCACGAACGGCGACAGCATCGACTTCCACCACGTGGAGCGATGCCATCCGCTCAGATATCGATAGAAATCTTTCGCGCCTGCGGCCTGACGGACGAACATCGACAGCCCGAAATTGCCGCCGGCTTCGTACAGAAAGCGATTGACGAGACTCGTCTCCTGCTTCACGCCGAGCGTCGACGTCCAGAGCTCGTCGAAGCTGCGCCCTTCGATGATGCTGCGCGCCGCGAGATGGCCGCTCGTCAGCGCGTAGCGGATGCCGAGTCCGAAGAGGTAATCCTGAAAGCCGGCGGCTTCACCGACGAAGCGCGCGGCGCCCGACGTCGCCAGCTGCTTCAGATGAAAGTTCATGTACGAGTAGCCGGTGCGCGCATCGGCCGGCATCGCGAACGGCTGGCGCTTCTTCGCCGCGGCGAGCGAGTGCCCGAAGTAATCGTCGATCTTTTTGAAGTCCGCGACGATCGCGCAGCCGAACGTCGCGACGCCGTCGAGGATGAAGAAGTACGAGTAGCCGCCCGGCGAGAGTTTGTGATCGAAGTAGACGTCGATCCGTTCCGCTTCGTCGGTGTGCCACGTCATCTCTTTCGCGAGACCGTCCGGCGATGCGGGACCGGTTGCGACGATGTCCGCGGCGTCGACGGCGAGCCGGCTGTTGAAGATGACGTTCGCGCCCGCCGCGCGCGCCTGCGCGAGAAGTCCGCGGTCGAGCGTGTCGTTTTCCGGACCGCGTCGAATGAAGTAGCCGTACGGCTTGTCGCTTTTGATGACGCGGCCGCGCCCGCGATGGTCGTAGAACGTCGCCCAGTCGACGGGACGAAAGTAGAAGTTGCGCTCGATCCCGATGCGATCGAGGAAGTCGGGGACGAGCTCCGCTTCCGAAGCCGCTTCGATGATTTGCAGGTCGCCGATGAAGCGCGTGCCGACGTCGCGTTTCGCTTCGTGCACCTCGACGGCGCGCCCCGCACGCGCGAGATGAATGGCGGCCGCGAGCCCGGACGGCCCGGCCCCTGCAATGCGAATCAATGGCAGCTCAGTCAAGCGAGGTATCTTAACGCGCCGTGTCCGAAGCCACTTCCGCTCCGCCAATACCAAAAGCAAAGCCACGTGCCGCCGGATTCGCGATGCTCGTCGCGGCGGGGATTCTGCTCAGCCGGATCGCGGGGCTGGTGCGCGAGCGCGTCTTCGCACACTACCTGGGCAACTCGTCAGCCGCCGGCGCGTTCAAAGCGGGACTGAAGATTCCGAACTTTCTGCAGAACCTGTTCGGCGAAGGCGTACTGTCCGCATCGTTCATTCCTGTTTATGCGCGGCTGATCGCGGAAGAAGACGAAGAGCTCGCAGGCCGCGTCGCGGGCGTGATCTTTTCGCTGCTGACGCTGGTCGTCGGCGCGATCGTCGCGGTCTGCGTCTTCGCGACGCCGATCATCATCGATCTCATCGCGCCAGGCTTCGAAGGCGAAGTGCGGCTGCTGACGATTCGCATCGTGCAGATTCTTTTTCCCGCCACCGGACTGCTCGTGCTGTCCGCGTGGTGTCTCGGGATTCTCAACAGTCATCGCAAGTTCTTCCTCTCGTACGTCGCGCCGGTGTTCTGGAACGCGGCGATGATCGCGGCGCTGATTTTCTTCGCGCATCGCACGACGCAGAACGGACTGGCGATCGCGCTCGCGTGGGGAACGGTGCTCGGCTCGGCGCTGCAGTTCGGCATTCAGGTGCCGTTCGTTCTGAAGTACGCGCCGCGAATTCGGCTGTCGCTCGCGACGAAGCTGGAGCCGGTGCGCGTCGTCATTCGCAGCTTCGGTCCGGTGGTGATCGGACGCGGAGTCGTGCAGCTGAGCGGCTACGTCGATCAGGTCATCGCCAGCTTCCTGGGCACCGCCGCCGTCTCCGCGCTGGCGTACGCGCAGACCATCTACTTCCTCCCCATCAGCCTCTTCGGGATGTCGGTGGCCGCGGCGGAGCTGCCGCAGAT
>Ga0070701_10000875_pt1 | contig 10821 bp, 6 predicted proteins | sample KBSK5102metaG_FD_65451 | JGI IMG/M metagenome (GOLD analysis project Ga0070701, IMG submission 65451) | Corn, switchgrass and miscanthus rhizosphere microbial communities from Kellogg Biological Station, Michigan, USA - KBS K5-10-2 metaG | ecosystem: Host-associated > Plants > Roots >... | reverse complement strand
CGCTCGAGGTCTGCGCTTTCCGAGCGGCGATGGTTTTCCGTGATGATGCCGACGAAGTCCGGCGCCGCGCGGCGAATCTTCGAAAGCTCGAGCATCACCTCGGCGGCATTCGCCGTCTCGCCGTCACGCGCGTAATCGATCTGCTTATCCGCGAGCGCACGCACCTCGGCGTAATGACGGCGCATCTCGGACACCGTGTGCGCGTCGCTCGGATCGTCGGCGAGCTGCGTCGCCTGTCCATCTGATTTCGCGAAGTCGCGCGCGGCGTCGTCGTACTGCTGGAGGAACTGCGTCTGCTGCTGAATCGTGTAGGCGCGCGCGGCCGACACCATGGTCGTGAGATCAAGTCCCATCGAATTGACGGCGTCGATGAGCGGCGCGCTGCCGTGCACGATGCGGTACTCCTGACGGCGGCCGATCTGCAACACCGTCAGTGTCAGCGCAAGGCCGAGAATCACGAGAACCGTAAGGGCAGCGAAGGCGCCCCACAGCATTTTTCGGATGGACGAGTCCATGTCCCGCTGCGCCGAATCTGCAAGAACGAAGCCGCGTGAAGTATAGATGAATCAGCAACTTCCGCATGGCCGCGTCCGGAACGGCAGATGCAAAGTGCGATGGCGGGAGGACGTAATGGCACTCAGGCCGCTCCGCAACGCCACCATCTCTTTCGGGCTCGTCTCGATCCCGGTTCGGTTCTACACGGCGACGAAGTCCGAGGACGTTCATTTCAATTTGCTGCACGAGAGCTGCGGCACGCGCGTGAATCGCAAGTGGTGGTGCCCGCATCACGAAAAGATCGTCGACTCTGATGAGCTCGTTCGCGGTTACGCGATCAGCAAGAACAAGTACGTGACGTTCAGCGATGAGGAGATCGAAGCGCTGGAGAGCGATGACAATCGCGCGCTCGACATCACCGAGTTCCTCTCACTCGATCAAATCGATCCCGTCTTTTTCGAGAAGGCCTACTTCCTCGGCCCCGCGGCCGGCGGCGGCAAAACGTACAAGCTGCTTTCGTCGGCGATGAAGAAGCAGGGGAAAGTGGCGCTGGCGCGATGGGTTTCCGCGCATCGCGAGCATCTCGTCATCCTTCGTCCGTTCGAGAAGGGACTCGTGCTGCACACGATGTATTACGCGGACGAGGTGCGCGACTTCGGTGCGGTCGACATCGAGAGCGGCTCCGTGACCGAGAAGGAAGTGAAGCTCGCGGAGATGCTCATCAACGAGCTAACTGAGAAGAAGTTCAACCCGCTGCAGTACAAGGATGAGTATCGCGAGCGGCTGATCGATCGGATTCGCGCGAAGTCGCACGGCAAGGCGATTACGTCGGAGGAGCCGGAAGAAGAAGATCGCGGCGGCGAAGTCATCGACATCATGGAAGCGCTGCGGCGTTCGCTCGGCGGAGGCGGCACGCGCTCGACGACGAAACGCGCGGCGGCGAAGCCGGCTGCGCGGCGACGGATGGCGACGAAGAGTGCGTCGAAATCACGGAGCGCTGCCGCGCACAAACGGCGGAAGGCGTCGTAACGTAAGGCCATGCCTGACCTGCTCCAGAAGTACCGAAAGATGCGCGACTTCGGCGAAACGCCGGAGCCGTCCGGCGGAAAACCGAAGCGCGGCAAGCTGCCGATCTTCGTCATTCAGAAGCATCAGGCCTCGCATCTTCATTACGACTTTCGTCTGGAGATGGAAGGCGTGCTGAAGTCGTGGGCGGTGCCGAAAGGTCCGTCGTACGACCCGACGGTGAAGCGGCTGGCGATGATGACGGAGGACCATCCGTACGATTACGCGAAGTTCGAGGGCGTGATCCCCGCCGGCCAGTACGGCGGCGGCAACGTCATCATCTGGGACGAAGGTCAGTGGGAGTTCATCGAGCCCGGCGACGATCCGGTGAAGGCGCTGAAGTCGGGCAAGCTGACGTTCCGGATGTACGGGAAGAAGATGTTCGGCGAGTGGGCGCTCGTGAAGATCGGCGGGCGCTCGCGCTCGGACAAAGGGAACGAGTGGCTGCTGCTGAAACATCGCGACGGATTCGCGAACGACGAGATCGATGTGACGGAAGTCGCGCCGCGCTCGGTCGTTTCGAATCGACTCGTGGAAGACGTCAATCCGAAGAACGTCTGGCAGAGCAATCGCGCCGGGTCGAATCGCGGAACGCCGACGGTCGCAAGCCGTCTGGAAGCGGAGCAGAAGCCGGCGAAGAAGAAGAGCGCCGCGAAGAAAGCGGCTAAGGCTCCCGCGAAACGGGCAGCGAAGGCGCCGGCGAAGAAGAAGTCGTCAGCACGGCCGAGCGCACCTGCTCGATCTCGGAAATCGCCGTCTCCAAAAGCTTCCGCTCCGACTCGAAGCTCGCGCGCTCGAGCGACTCCGGCAGCAAAACCCACTCGACGTCGTCCACCTCGCTGAGCTGCGGCGTGAGCGTGCCGCCGAGGTAGTTCATGAGGTAGAAGTCGACGCGTTTGCGGATGAGGGTGTCGCCGGCGCGGAAGAAGTACTCGATGGTGTCGAGCAGTTTGACGACGTTCGCTTCGAGGCCGGTCTCTTCCTGCACTTCGCGGATGGCGGCCTGCTCGGACGTTTCGCCTTCGTTGACCGCGCCTTTCGGCAAACCCCAGCGCGTCCGGTTGCGGGTGGCGATCATGGCGACGAACGCGACGCCGTCGCGAAACGAGATCACCGCACCACCCGACGAATGCTCGTTTCGCGTCTTCCGCTTCCCGCCCGGCATTCCATCATTCTACTGCTGCCTTACGTCCCTGCGGATGAGCTCGAAACAACGGACGAAAAGGCTCGTAGATCCTTTCGGCAGCGTCGACGTTTGTATGGAATCGGAGTAAATTGTTTCGGAACTGACAACTGATCTTCTGAGGAGGAGCGTATGCCCTGGCTCGGTACTCTCACCGTCGTTGGACTTGCCGTTACGGCGGTTCTCGTCTGGATGTATCTCAAGTTCCGCTCGCATGACGTCCTCGAGGCGATCGCCGCGAAACGGCGCGCTTCGTCGAAGATCGTTACGGAAGCCTGTTACGTGGAAGGGCTCGAGAAGATCGCGGTGATCGTCGCGCTGACGGACGACGCGTTCTATTACGAGAACGCCGATCTGCAGGCGTCGCTCGACGTCTCGCAGATCGATGAAGTGGAGTACGACGACGAGACGGCGACCGGCCATGCGGTGGCTTCCGGCCGCGCGCTGCGCATTCGTTCACACGGTCACTGCTTCGAGTTCATCCTGACGACTGCCGATGCGAACAAGTGGGAAGCGATCCTTCCCGCGCATCACGAGAATGCAAGTCACGCTCGCGCGGTTTAGCAGCACCGCGGCATAATCACACGCGTCTCGGGGTGTAGCGCAGTCTGGTAGCGCACCTGCTTTGGGAGCAGGGGGTCGGAGGTTCGAATCCTCTCGCCCCGACCACGCGAGCCGCTGCAGTTCCCGCCGATATGTCCCCGTAGCTCAACTGGATAGAGCAACGGCCTTCTAAGCCGTAGGTTCCGCGTTCGAGCCGCGGCGGGGACACGCGGCCGGGCACGGCCCGGTGCGTGTTGGGCATAGCCTGCACGACGTGCGGCTCCTTCGTGGGTTCGGTTGCGCGAGTGCATCCGTTTTCACGCCTCGGACAGGAACGCGAACGCGCTGGTTTTCATCGCTCGTCTCGTGGCGATATCGGCGAGATACGCCTCTTCCAGCGTTGGCTCGACGGCGCGCGCCGGCAGCGGTTCGTCCGGCGGAACGACGGCGCGAATGCGGATGCCGTCGCGCACGCGCACTCGCGTCGTCACGCGGTATTTGCGCGACAGATGGCGCGCGTCGGTTTCGCTGACGATCTCTTCGAACACGCGGCCCTGCGCACGCGCGACGAGCGACTCCGGGGTGCCGTCGTAGCGGATCGTTCCGCGGTCGAGCAGGAGGATGCGCGACGCGGTCGCTTCGACGTCGCCGGCGATGTGCGTCGAAAGAATCACGATGCGGTTGCGCGCGATCGCGCGCATGAGGTCGCGGAACCGCGCGCGCGATTCGATGTCGAGGCCGGTCGTCGGTTCGTCGGCGATGAGAATCGGCGGGTCGCCGAGCAACGCGCGGGCGATGCCGACGCGCTGGCGCATGCCGCCCGAGAAGTCACGCACGCGGCGCCGCGCGGACTCGGTGAGGTCGACCTCTTCGAGGACGCGCGCGATCATCGCCGCTCGCTCGCGCGAGTTTTCGATACCGCGCTCGATCGCCCAGAAATCGAGGAACTCTTCCGCGGTGAAGCCGCTCCACGCGTTGAACTCCTGCGGCAGAAATCCGATGGCGTGGCGATAGTCGGCGAGATTTTCGGGAACGACCGGCACGCCGCGAAACGCGACTTCGCCGCGCGTCGGCATGAGCAGTCCGGTGAGGATTCGCAGCAGCGTTGTTTTTCCTGCGCCGTTCGGACCGAGGAGGCCGACGACGCCGGGCTGCAGTTCGAATGAGACGCGATGCAGTGCGCGAAAGCCGCCTGCGTAAATCTTCGTGACGTTCTGCACGGAGAGCGTGGTCGGCGCATCGGGCTCGCTCCAGATCGCCGGACGTCGCGTCGATTTCGCTTCGCTGGACGAACGGCGGCGGAGATCGCGCGCGACGATGCCGATCGCGGCGGAGAGCAGCGGCGCGAGCGCGCTGCCGCACGCGAGCATCGTCGCGGCTGCGACGAGCGGCTGACTCCAGCCGCCGCGCCGCGACGCTTCGAGCATCGACGCCGGCACGAGCATGAGCACCGCTGCGATTGCGGCGACGACGGCCGGGACGCTCGCGCCGCGCAGCATTCGATACGCGGAGACGTTCGAGCGAGCGCGAAGCGCGATCGTCGCGATCGCGGTGATGCAACACGCCGCTGCAGAGATGCCGAGGATTGTCGATTCGTCGATCGCTGCGGATGTGATGAGCATCAGCGCGGCGGTGAGTGCGATGCCGGCACCGGCCGGTGCGAGCGAAACGAATGCGGCGCGCGTCGAGCCGAGCGCGATCGCAGCGACGGCGAAGAGCAGGATCGGAAGCAGCGCGGCGAGCGTCATCGCGCGCAGCTTCTCGCGCGACATCGCCCACTTCGACAGCGACGGCCGCGCGATCGACACGTCGGGCGGTAACGAGAGCTGCGCGAGTACGCGATCGATTTTTTCGCGGTGATCGACGACCTGTTCTTCTTCGCGGCCGCTGACGTCGACGATCACCGGCAATACGAATCGGCCGAGCTCGCGCTCCGCGGAGCCGAGCACGATTGCCGCGCGCGGCGTGAACGCGGAGAGCACGGTTGCGACGCGATCGCCGGCCTGCAGCGGCGTCGCGAAGAGGTCGCGCGAGCGCGGAACGTCATCGAAGGTTTTCGGCGCGCGTGCCGGTGCAACGCTGAGAAAACGTCCGTCGCGCAGCTCGACGCTCGATGCAGGCATGCTGCGCTCGATGAGTGAGGACGCCATCGCGGCCGCGAATTGCGGCGGCGTATCGCGGCGCGGCACGAGCTCCACACGCGCGGACGGCGCGCCCCACTCTGCGCGTGTGCGACCGGCCAGGCCGTTCGCTTTCAGTCGTCGTTCGATCGAATCGACGGTGCGCCGCATCGCTTCGAGATTCGTTCCGTGCATGACGAAGCGATACGTCGAGCCGTCGTCGGAAATCTCCGGCCGCTCTTCGAGGTCGTCGGAAATGCCCGCGCCGCCGGATCGATCGAATGCTTCTTCGATCGTGACCGTGCCGGGAACGGAGATCAACGTGCGCAGCCGCATGCGCAGATCGGCGATTTCCGGCTGTGACTGCGCGGCGCGCGTCAGCTCGAGGACAGACGTCGCGCTTTCGGGCGAGACGATGCTCCAGACGCGTTTGATGCCCGGGAGTTTTCGCGCAGCGGTTTCCACGCTTTCGACGACGCGCGCGGTTTGCGCGAGCGTCGAGCCGGCCGGCAGCGCGAGCTGCACGTAAAGACGTCCGCGCTCCGGCACGCGGCCGGCGCCTTTCGGATCGAGCGAATCGCCGAACCACGAATAGAGCGCGAAGCCGCACGTGGTCACGGCGAGCACGACGGTCGCGGAGTTACGCAGCAGCCGGCGGACCACGATTCCGCGCGTCGCGAACAGAGGTCCGTTTGCGGCGAGCAGCGCGATCGCGGCGAGCGCGGAGAGTCCCGCGATCGCGAATGCGCGCGCGGGACCGATGAGAAACGGAGTGAGCGCGCGGCTGCCGAGTGTCACCGCGACCGGCAGCATCACGACGCATGCCGCGGCGATGAACGTCGCGCCACGATCTCGTCGAACGCGTGCGAGCGGCGCGATGCCGGCGATCGCGATGGCAGCTGCGATCAGCGCGGGCGCGTCGACATCGATCGAAGCGAGCCACGCGACGTTGATGGCGATCGCAATTGCGAGCGGAACGTACGCGCCGAGCAGCAGCGTTGCGGCAGCCGCGCCGAGCGCGAGAAACAGCAGCAGGCGACGGAGATCTGCAGCATCGCTGGAGATCACTTCGACGTCGGCCGCGGTTTCGGCGAGTCGCGCGCGAACGCTCGCGTCGAACCGAAACGGCGTCGTGCTTTCGTCGCGCATGACGAACAGCATCACCGCCGGTTTTCCGTCGAGTCGCGACGACTGTTCCTGCGGCATTGCGGCAGTGCGCACCTCGGCAATCGACGTCAGCGGATGCCCGCCGACGCGAACCTGTTCGATGCGCGCGGATGTTGCGGCTGAGTCGAGCGGCAGCGTGCGCGCGCCGTTGCGCACTTCGCCGATGTGCGAGCCGCGCATCGCGACGTCGATGGCCGCGCGCACGCTGTCCGCGGTCACGCTCGGCGGCGCGTCGTCGCGCACGCGCACGGATGTTTCTTCCTGCACCGCGCCCCACACGCGCACGTCGCGAACGCCTTCCGCGGTGCGAATTTCATCGGCGACGCGGCGCGCGGTGCGATCGGCATCGCGGCCGCGCACGGCGAGCACGAGGTTCGGTCGCGCGCCGCGCTGCATCGACGGCCAGACATCGATGCGACCTTCGCGCGGCAGCTTCGCGCGCAGCGGCGCGAGATCGGAAAGGAGTCGCGCAGTTTTCAGCTCGGGATCGACGTCTCCGCGAAACCGAACCGTCAGCTGCGCGCCGTTTGCCGAGACACTGCCGCGCGTGCCGACGACGTCGCCGAGCGAACGAATCGCGGACTCGATCGGCACGACCCAGCGCGCTGTCGTTTCGGCGGGATCGCTTGCGCCGCCGGGCGGCAGCGAGAGTGAAACGGCGATCTCCGGCATCGCGACGGTCGCGGAGTAATCGAGCCGCAAACGCGGCGCCGCAACGATCGCGAGCAGCACGATCGCGAGCGCGATGATGCCGCGGCGCACGTTCATGTCGTTGCCACCGCCGGCACGTCAAGGATCGCTTCATCGCGCACGGCACTGCGCCGCCGCCGCAGCGGCTCCAGCGCGCGATGCAGCAGCGGAATCACGATCAATGTGCAGATCGTCGCGGCGACGAGGCCGCCGGTCACCGCAATCGCAATCGCGCGCCGCAGCTCCGCGCCGTCGCCGCCGACGATCGCGAGCGGGATCATGCCGAGGATCGCGGTCGCCGTCGTCATGATCACCGGGCGATAACGTTCCGAAGCGGCGGCGCGAATCGCATCCTCTTCTTCCGCGCCCGCGGCGCGCAGCTGTTCGGCGCGATCGATCAGCACGATCGTGTGATTGACGACGATGCCGCCGAGGAAGATGAGGCCGATGAGCGACATGACGTTGAGGCTTTGGCCGGTGATGAGCAGCGCCGCGAACGCGCCGCCCGCCGCGAACGGAATCGCCGCCATGACGAGCAGCGGCAGCAGCAGCGATTCGTAGAACGCGGCGATCGTCAGATAGAGCAGCGCGAGGACGAGCACGAACGCGAGTCGCATCTGCGCGAACGCATCGCTGAGCTCACGCGCGTGACCCGCGACGCGAACGCGTTCGCCGCGGCCGAGCGGCACATCGTTGACGACGCGCGACGCATCCGCGCCGGCGTTGCCGCGCTCGAATACGAGCCGCTGCGCGGGGCGGCTTTGATCGTGTCGCACGAGCGGCGCGCGCGGAGCGAGCGTCACGCCGGCGACGGCGGAGAGCGGCACGATGCGATCGGCAACGCGCACCGGCAGCGTCGCGACGTTGCGCGGTGCGACCGGCAGCAGACGAATCGCGGGTTCGCTGCCGGTGATGTCGCTCTGGCCGACGTCGCTGTCACCCGTCGCAGCGCGCAGATCGCGTTCGATCGTGCCGCGCGAGATCGCGTTTGCGGAAAGCAGTTGCTCGTTCCATCGCAGCGTCACCGCGGAACGCGAGCGATTTTCGTCGTCGTCGCGCAGTGCGAAACGGGCGCGCCGCATTGATGACCTGATGCGCGTCGCGAGCGCGGCGGCGTCGCGATCGTTTGTCGCGGACGCGATCACTTCGACCTGATCCGCGTCGCCGCCGATCCCTTCAACGAACGCGCTCGTGCGTACGCGAACGCGGGCGACCACGCCCGCCACCCGCAGCGCGTCGCGCAGCTTCTGCACGGCTTCGCGTGTCTTCGCAGCAGAGTTGAGCTCGACATCCAGCTCTCCCTCGCCGCGCTCGCGTTGTTGCATCGACATCGTCGCGACGTCATTCGCATCGATCGCCGCAACCGCGCGATTCCAGATCGCTTCGCCCTGTGCGCGCGCGGCGAGCGGATCGAGATCGCGCGAGAAGCGGAGCTCCGCGACGATCCGTTTCGACGCTCCGCGCGCGAAGAGCTCGCGCGGCAGCAGCGCGCCGCTGGCGACGGTCACGAGCAGCGCGATCGTCGCGATCAGCGCGGTGCGTCGCGGATTCGCGAGCGCGCGTTTGAGCCACTCGCGATACAGCGCGAGTCCCGGACTGCGCGGCTTCGTTTCGGCGGCGCCACGCGCGGCGAGGACCGGCGTCAGCGCGAGCGAGAAGACAAGCGATGCCGCAACCGACGCGATCACAGCGATCGCCTGTTCGCCGAACAGCGCGCGTGCGAGTCCGCGCAGATACAGGAGCGGCGCGAAGACGACCATCAGCGTGACGGAGCTCGCGACGACTGCAATCACGATCTGCTTCGTGCCGCGCAGCACCGCGTCGCGCTCGCCGCGTGCACGCGCGCTTTCGATCGATTCGAGCACGACGATGGAGTTGTCGACGAGCAGTCCCGTCGCGAGCGCAAGCCCGGCGAGCGAGATCACATCGAGCGATACATGCGCAACAAGAAACACCGCGAACGACGAAAGCAGCGCGGCCGGAATGACGACGGAAAGTGCGAGCGTCGGGCGCCAGCGGCCGAGCATGAAGCGCAGCACGAGCGTGCCGAGGAGGATGCCGAGGAGCGCGGAGAGGGCGAGCTCGCCGAGGGCGCGGGAGACTTCGCGGCTGCGATCGTCGACGATTTGAATGCGCGTGTCGCCGCCGCGGGCCGAGAGATCTTTGACGCGTTCGCGGACCGTGTTTGCGAGCGCGACGGCGTTCGCGCCGGGAGCGCGGTGGATGCGGATCAACACGCCGTTTTCCGATTTGCCGGCGCCGCTGCGAATCCGAAACGCAGTTTCATCAACCACCTCGCGCAAGCCGACATCCGCAATCTCGCCGAGCGGCACATCGCGTACGAGCACCGCGCGCAACTCCTCGACGCTTCGCACCGGTTGCACGACCACGAGCGGCCGCACCGCCGCGCCTTCGCGAACGCGCCCGGCGGCGATCGGACGTCCGACCGTGCGCAGCCGCTCTTCCACATCGGCCGCCGTCAATCCGCGCGCGGCGAGATCGGCCGCGCGCGGCTGTACGACGACGCGCAGCGGCGACGCACCGCTCACTTCAATTCGTCCCGCGCCGTCGATGCGCGCAAGCTCCGGCACGACGACGCGCTGCGCGATCGTCGAACGTGACGCGCCGCTGCCGCCGGTCACCGCAACTTCGATCACCGGCTGCGCATCGCTGCCGAGCACTTCGACGTTGAGCTCATCGAGCGGAATCGCGCTCGCGCCTTCGATGCGCCGCGCGACGTCGACACGCAGGCGATCGGGATCGCTCTGCCACGTCGACTCCAGCGTGATCTTCGCTTCGCCATCCGCAGTCTCGCTTTCAATCGACGCGACGCCGGGGACGAGCGCGAGCCGCCGCTCGAGCGGGACGGTGACGTCGTGCAGCAACTCATCGCGCGAGCTCGACGCGGCCTTCGCCGTGACGACGAGCCGCGGGCGCTCGATTGCCGGCAGCAACGACAGCGGCAATTTGAACAGCGAGAAGAGTCCGATCGCGGAGAACGCGATGGTCGCGACGATCGTCGACACCGGCCGCCGCAGCGCCGCCTCGATCACGACTTCGACTCCGCCTCGGTGATCGGCGAGCCTTCCGACAGGGCATCGACGCCGGTGATCACGACGCGATCGCCGTCGCGCAAGCCGCTGCGCACTTCGACGCGTCCGCTCGCGTGGCCGCCGGTCTCGACGTCGACGCGTTTGACGCGGAACGTGTTGCGCCAGCCTTCAGCGGCGCCGACGACGAACAGCGCCGGCCCTTCGCTGCCCGCGACCAGCGCGTCCTCCGGAACGCTCAGCACATCGGGACGGCGCGCGAGCTCGACTTCCGCATCGACCCCGGTGCCGGGCGGCGGCGCATCACCTTTGGTCACGGCGATGACGACGCGCGCGGTGCCGGCGGTGTCGATGACCGACGCGACTTCAGCGATTTTTCCTTCGCCTTTCCACGCGCCGTGACTCAGTCGCACGACGAGTCCGGGACGCAGCTGATCGCGATCGGCAGCGGCGACGGAGCTCTCGACGACCGGCACTCCCCCCGACGCGACGTCTGCGAGTTTCGTCC
>Ga0070701_10000870_pt1 | contig 10841 bp, 10 predicted proteins | sample KBSK5102metaG_FD_65451 | JGI IMG/M metagenome (GOLD analysis project Ga0070701, IMG submission 65451) | Corn, switchgrass and miscanthus rhizosphere microbial communities from Kellogg Biological Station, Michigan, USA - KBS K5-10-2 metaG | ecosystem: Host-associated > Plants > Roots >... | reverse complement strand
AGGCGCGAGACCTCTTCGCTGGAAGAGCCGGCCGCCTGTTCCGTCTCGAGCGACGCAAGGCGGAAGCGAAGCTTCTGGTTTTCGCGCAGGAGCTCTTCAGTGAACTCCTTGCCTCGGCTGAACAGCTCGAGGAACTTCTCGGCTTTTTGTTCTTCGCTCATCTCGCTCTCGGGGGACCCGGATTCGCGGACGAATCTAACACACCTTAATGTCATCCTGACGAGCGTCGCGGGCAGTATCGGCCGCACCGTGAAGGCTCTGCCACGTACGCTGCCGGCCGTGCCGGCTCAGCCCGCGCATAAACGGTGGATAGCATTCGGGATGTCGCCGAGCGGCAGGACGTGATCGATGCCTCCGGTCTTGATCGCCTCGCCGGGCATTCCGAAGATGATGGCAGTTTCTGCCGACTCCGCGATCGTTCGTCCGCCGCGTCCGTGAATGAGGCGGATCGCTTCCGCGCCGTCGTCGCCCATACCGGTCATGATCACGGCGACGAGCCGATCGGACACCGCGGCGCTCGCGGTCGTGAAGAGACGATCGACCGACGGCGCGTAGATATCGCTGAAGCTCGCCTGGAAAACGCGGACCTGCAATCCGTCGCCGCTGCGGCGCACTTCCGTCTGCATTCCGCCCGGCGCGATGTAGATGGAACCCGGCGCGAGCATCTCGCCGTCGTCTGCTTCTTTCACTGTGTAACGCGAAAGACGATTAACGCGCTCGGCGAAGAGTCGCGTGAACGTCGGCGGCATGTGCTGCGCGACGACGAACGGCACCGGCATCAGCGGCAGCGCCTGAAAAAGATGCTGCAGCGCGGGCGGACCGCCGGTCGAGCAGCCGACGACGACGAGCTCGATTCCCTGCGCGCAGCGCTCGGCCTCCGGCGTTGCGGATGTCGCAGGTTTTTCATCTTCCTGCACGCGGCGGCGCAGGTTGTCCATGCGCAGCTCGACGACCTGCAGCACTTTCGCGATGAGGTCGCGCTGAATCTCTTCCAGCCGCGGCGATACGCGCCCGCCCGGTTTCGCGATGAAGTCGATTGCGCCAAGCTCCAGCGCTTTGAAGACGCTCCGATCGCTGGCGCGTGATGACACCGCGATCACGGCAGTCGGCAGATTCGCCATCAGCCATCGCAGGAACGCGAAGCCGTCCATGATCGGCATCTCGAGATCGAGCGTGATGACATCGGGACGATGTTTCATCACCTGTTTGATCGCGTCTTCGCCATTGACCGCCGTCGCGACCACTTTGATCTGCGCGTGCGTCTCCAGCATGCGGGAGAGCGTGACGCGGTTGTAGGCGGAGTCGTCGACGACGAGTGCTTTGATCATCAGCCGGGCGGGCGACATTCTACCGTCGCCGTGATACACACGCGCCGGAGGTTTGTGATGAATCGGTTTCGAGCTCTGGTCGCCGAGCAGCATGACGGCGGTAGTTACGGCGTAACGCTGAAAGAGTTGACGAATGAGGAGTTGCCGAACGTCGGCGAAGTCCTCGTCGACATCGCGTTCTCGTCGCTCAACTACAAGGACGCACTGGCCGTCACCGGACGCGGAAAGATCATCAGAAAGTTCCCGATGGTTCCCGGCATCGACCTCGCCGGCACCGTCGTCGAATCGAGCGACGCGCGCTACAAAGCGGGCGATCGCGTCATCGGTCTCGCGCACGGACTCGGCGAGCTGCACTGGGGCGGTTACGCGGAGCGCCAGCGAGTGCGCGCCGACGTGCTCGTGCCGCTTCCTCCGACGCTTTCACTCGAAGAGTCGATGCGCATCGGCACCGCCGGCTTCACCGCGATGCTCTGCGTGCTCGCGCTCGAACACGCCGGCGTCGTTCCGACCGAACGCGAAGTCGTCGTCACCGGCGCGGCCGGCGGCGTTGGCTCGCTCGCGGTGATGCTGCTCGCGAAGCGCGGCTACAAAGTCGCAGCATCGACCGGCCGCTCCGAGCTCGAGTCATATCTCCGCGACCTTGGCGCAACTTCGATCGTTGCTCGCGACGAGCTCGCGAAAAAAGGTGGTCCGCTGCAATCGGAAAAATGGGCGGGCGCGATCGATACGGTCGGCGGACAAACCCTCGCGACTCTGCTCGCGCAAACCGTTTACGAAGGCGCAATCGCGGCGTGCGGAATGGCGGGCGGCGCCGAGCTGAACACGACCGTCTTTCCGCTCATCCTCCGCAACGTCGCGCTCCTTGGCGTCAGCTCGATCGAGACTTCGATGCCGAAGCGGCTCGAAGCCTGGTCGCGACTGGAAAGCGATCTCGACCGCAACCGTCTCGCGTCACTGAGCCGGACCGAGCCGCTGTCGAAAATCACGGAGCTGTCGGACGAGATTCTCGCCGGACACGTACGCGGGCGCGTCGTCATCAACGTGCACGAGTAATGCTCCGTATCAACGGCGTGAAAACCACTCTCGCCGTCATCCTCTCTCTTCTCCCCCTCGGCGCATTCGCGCAGCAAACGGCGTCCATCCGCATCGGTCTCGCGTTCGTCACCGGTCAGGCGCGTCCCGGCCAGTCAGCCGCGATCGATGTGTTCGCGCAGAACGCGGGACCGGCCGCGGCGGAGAACGTCGTGGTGTCGATCGCGCCGCCGCCCGGCGTGACGGTGCATGTGAACGGCATCGCATGCGACGAGTCGAAGGTGCCGGTCGATTGCTCCCTCGGCACGCTCGAGCCGGGTCACGATCGCACGCTGCACATCACGGAGACGTTCCCGGCGGCGCTCGGCAACTACGTCACGCAGGTTTCCATTCGGAGCACGACGCCCGATTCACAGCCGTTCGGCAAACAGACGCAGTTCGCCGTTCAAGTCTCGCACGCGCCCGATCTCTCGCTCACTTTCGATAAACAGTTCTTCGGTTCGAAGTTCGATCCCGGCGCGCCGCTCGGCCGCGCGTTCATCGTGACGAACAAGTCGGAGTTCGACGCGCACGATCTCGTCATCATCTTCTCGCCCTTCATCGGCCTCACATTGAAGAGCGGCACGTACGGCGCGTTCACCTGCTCCGCGTCGACGATCGACGCGCGCTGCACGACGCCCGTTCTGCACGCCGGCGAGACGCTGACGTTCAATCCCGACATTCGCATCTCGCCGTCGACGGAAGGCGGACGCGTGGCGATGGAGGCGCTGCTGATTTTCAGCGAGCCCGACTTCGACGCTCGCGACAACCGCATCAGCACGAGCGGCGTCGCGTATCGCACGTTCACCGTTTCGAATACCGCGGACGCCGGCTTCGGCACTCTCCGCGAAGCGCTGCTGCAGTCGTCGACCGGCTGCACGTACTTCGAACATCCGTGCAAGATCGCGTTCGCGATTACGGAGCCGACGCCGGAGAGCGGCTGGTACACGATTGAAGTGCTGTCGCCGCTGCCGCCGATCGCGAGCGAGGGAATCGTGCTCGACGGGCGAACGCAGACGGCATTCAGCGGCGACACGAATCCGGCCGGACCGGAAGTCGAGCTGAGCGGACGCCGGCTAACAGTCGGCAACGGCATCACGCTCGGAACCGGCCAGGGACTGGAAGTGCGCGGCCTCGCGATCAACAGCTTCCCCGGTTACGGCATTTACGCGACCGCCGGCGGCGTGGCGTTTCAGGCGATTCTCATCGACGGCAATTACATCGGAGTCGATCCGAGCGGCGCGAAATCGATTCCGAATTTCCGCGGCATCGGCATCTTCGGTGCGGGAAGCACGCAGATTCAGAACAACGTGATCAGCGGCAACGCGCGCAGCGGGATCTACATCGACTCCGGCGTGCGCACCGGCATCGTGAAGAACGTGATCAACAACAACGGCGCGAGCGGCGTATTCGCCGGCAACGCGGCCGTCGACTCAACGATCGATCAGAACGCCATCTCGTTCAATCGCGAGTTCGCGGTTGCGCTCGCGCCGCAAACGAAACAGTCAGCCGTGCGCCGCAGCACGATGCGCGGCAACGGCAATTTCGCGATCGACATCGCGCTCGATCTTCGGACACCGAACAGCGCGAGCGACAACAGCCGCCTGCCGAATGCGCCCGTGCTGACGAGCGCGCGCTACGACGCGGTCGCGGACACGACGACCGTCACCGGCACGACTCGCAATGAATGCAACTTCTGCGATCTCTTCATCGACATTTACGCGAGCAACTCACTCGGTCCGAACGGCGCACCGCAGGCCGAGCGTTACCTCGGCACCGTGCAGCTCGGCGGCTACTCCAACACGACCGGAAACTTCACGTTCTCGACGAAAGGAAATCTCACCGGTCAGCTGATCACCGCGGCGGTGACGCGCTCCGAGATTCCGCGCGGTCTCGAGTACACGGGCGCCGCGGATCCGCAAGTGTTCGGCACGTCGGAGCTGAGCGATCCGATTACGGTGAAGTAGCGCCGCCGACCTTCGCCTCGAGCTCGGCCCACCGTGCATACAGCCGATCCACCTCGGCCTGCGCGGCGCCGAGCTCGTCGAAGCGCTGCTGCAGCGCGGCGGCATCGGCGGCAATCGCCGGATCGTGCGCGCGGGCAGTCGCTTCTTCGAGCCGCTGCTCCGCGGCGAGCAGCGTCGCTTCCATCGAATCCCATTCGCGCTGCTCTTTGTACGAGAGCTTCTTCGCGCGCGGTTTCTCCGACTGCTGCGCGGCTGTTTTCGCCGGACGATCGGGACGCGGACGATTCGCTTCCCACTGCGGGTAATCGGCGAAGTACTCCGCGCCGCCGCGACCGTCGAGCGCGAGGATCTGCGTCGAGATGCGGTCGATCAGATAGCGGTCGTGCGTGACGAGCACGATCGCGCCGGGAAACTCGAGCAGCGATTCCTCGAGCACGTCGAGCGTCGGGATGTCGAGATCGTTCGTCGGCTCATCGAGCACGAGCAGATCCGCGGGCTGCAGCATGAGGCGCGCGAGGACGATGCGCGCTTTCTCGCCGCCCGACAAACGCGACACGGCCGTGTCGAGCTGCTCGGTACGAAAGAGAAAACGCCGCGCCCATCCCGCCACGTGAATCGCGCGATCGCGATAGATGACCATGTCGCCTTCCGGCGCGAGCGCGCGGCGCAGCGGCAGCTCGGGATCGAGGCTCTCGCGGTTCTGTTCGAAGTAGACGATGCGCAGGCGGTCCGCGATCTCGATCTCGCCCGCGTCGGGCTGCAGTTCTCCGTTGATGATGCGCAGCAGCGTGGTTTTGCCGGAGCCGTTCGGGCCGAGGATGCCGAGGCGGGTTTGCGGGGAGAGGAGGATGTCGAGGTCGTCGACGATGCGCTTCTCCCCCATCGATTTGCGCAGCCCGCGCGCGCGCCACAAGCGTTTTGTTTTGCGATCGGACGCGGTGAAGTCGATCTTCGCGGATGACGTCCGTTCGCGCGCGCGGCTTTCCGCGAGCTCGTCGATCAGCGACTCCGCGTTCTGAATGCGCGCCTTCGCTTTCGTCGTGCGCGCTTTCGGTCCGCGGCGCAGCCATTCCATTTCGCGGCGGACGAGATTCGCGAGCGTCTCCTGATACGCGGCTTCGTTGCGCAGCACTTCATCGCGCTTTTCGAGGAGGTCGCTGTACGTGCCGTCGGACTCGAGCAGACCCGCGGGATAGACGTGATTCAGTTCGATCATCCGCTTGGCGATGTTCTCGAGGAAATAGCGATCGTGGCTGACGACGACGAAGGCTTTCGGCTCATTGCGCAGCAGCGCTTCGAGCCAGAGGATCGCTTCGACGTCGAGATGGTTTGTCGGCTCGTCGAGCAGCAGGATGTCGGGCTCGAGAACGAGCTCGTGCGCGATCGCAAGACGTTTGCGCCAGCCGCCGGAAAGCGTTTCCGTTGCGACGGACGGATCGTTGAAGCCGGACTTCCGCAGCGTGACGCTGACGCGCGCGTGCTTCTCGTACTCCTCGTGCAGGTGGTCGTCGGCGAGCGCTTCGAGGAGCACGTCTTCGGCGGTTTTGCCCGGCGTGAAAACGGGATCCTGCGGCACGTAACCGACGCGGACGCCTTTGCGGACCGCACGAATGCCGGAGTCCGGCTCCTGCGCGCCGGCGATGATTTTCATCAGCGTCGATTTGCCGGAGCCGTTCGGGCCAACTAGCCCGACGTGATCGCCTTCGAACAGCGTGAACGAGAGGTTCTCGAAGAGCGGTCGCGACGTGAACGACTTCGACAGACCTTCGCAGGAGAGGAGGACGGCGCCCGGCATGAGCCGCGCAGTATGCCTTACGTCAGCCTGCGCAGCTCGGCTTCGAGATGCTCGAGCGCGTTGCGGAGCGCGGCACGATGCACGTCCGAGCGGCTCGATTCGAGCTCACGCTCGATCCGCCGCCGCGACGCCTCGACGCTTTCCCGCTTTCGCTGTTTTTCGAGCTCTTCCGAATGTCCGCTGCGGTTCCTGCCGCTCGGTGCGTCAAGCCTGTCCTCGATTTGCGATTCGACTGATTTACTTTCCCATCCGCGAGCCATGTTTTTCGGGCGTGCATCAAGCGCACCAGGGCGTCAGACGCGTGGGACCAGCCAGGTGCGGCCGTTCGCTTCCACCGCCTGCGCATCGAAGCCGAACAGCGTGCGCATCACGTCCGGCTGCATCACTTCGCGCGGCGACGCGTCGAGCGCGATTCTCCCCTCCTGCATCACGAGCATGCGGTCGCAATACGCGGCCGCCCAGTTCAGATCGTGCGATGCGAACACCACCGTGCTCGCGGTCCGATCGACGACGTCACGCAGCAGCGCAGAGAACTGCTGTACGTGCGAGATGTCGAGCGCCGAGAGCGGCTCGTCGAGCAGAATCACTTTCGGCTGCGCGGCGAGCACGCGCGCGAGGAAAACGCGCTTTCGTTCGCCGCCGCTCATCTCATCGAGGTACCGCTCCGCGAGATGCGCGGCATCGCACATCGCCAGCGCGTTCGCGGCGTGCTCGTAATCGGAATCGCCTTCCCATTCGAAGCGGCCGAGGAACGGCGCGCGGCCGGAGACGACGACGTCGATCGCGCGCATCGGAAACGACGGATCGGGATCCTGCGGCAGATACGCGATCCGTTTCGCGTACTCCTTCGCCGGCCACTCGCGCAGCCGCTTTCCTTCGAACGCGATTTCGCCTGACGACGGCGCCGCGACGCGAGCGAGCAATTTGAGCAGCGTCGATTTGCCGGAGCCGTTCGGACCGGTGAGCGCGATGAGCTGCGGCGCATCGGCGAGCGTGAGATCCGTCGCGCGCAGTCCGCGGCCTTCGCCGTAGTCGTACGCGGCGCCGCGCATCGTCAGGGTCATCGCGATTTCCTCAACAGCGAGATGAAGAACGGGACGCCGAGGAGTGCCGTGAAGGCGCCGATGGGAAGTTCGGAGGATGGAGTGAGCGTGCGCGAAAGGACGTCCGCGAACACGAGCAACGTCGCGCCGCCGAGCGCGCAAAGCGGCAGCAGCGCACGAATGTCGCGCCGCACGATCAGTCGCACGATGTGCGGCACGAGCAGTCCGACGAATCCGATGATGCCGCTGACGGCGACGGCGGCGCCGGTGACGATCGACGCCGTGATGAAGCCGATCAGCTTCACGCGCTCGACGTCGACGCCGCGCGACCGCGCATCGTCTTCGCCGAAGACAAACATGCGCACGTCGTTCGCGATCGCCGCGAGCACCACCATCGCAACAATCAGCAACACGGCCATCGCGCCAACCTCGAGCCACGTCGTGCCGAAGAGCGATCCCATCATCCAGCGCAGCGCGGCGGTGAGATCGCTCTGACGCGACAGCGAAAACGAGATGAGGATGATCGCGGAGAAGAACGCGTTGAGCACGAGACCGGAGAGCAACAGGCGCGTCGGATCGGTGTAGTCGCGGCGTCGCGCGAGTACGAGCACGGCGCCGATTGCCGCGCACGCGCCGAGGAACGAAACGATCGGCACGGCGCCGGGGATGAGCGACAAACGGGTCGCGGTTGCGATGGCAGCGCCGGCTGCTGCGCCGCCGGAAACGCCGAGGATGAAGGGGTCGGCGAGTGGATTGCGGAGGAGCGTTTGAAACGTGACGCCGGCGACGGCGAGCGTCGCGCCGACGATTGCCGCGAGCAGCACGCGCGGCAGGCGAATGAGCAGCAGAATCTGCCGCGCGGTCTCATCGCCGGCGGCGAGCGCGCGCCACGAAAGCGACGTCGCGCCGAACGTGATTCCGAGCGCGAGCGCGATCAGCAGCGCCAGCGCGAACGCGGCGAGCGGCACCGCGAGCGGGCGCGGTCGCGGCAGCGTCAATGCGTCCGTTCCCACCGGTCGAAAATCTCGTTGAGCAGCGCGGCAGCTTCCGGCGTGCGCGGGCCGAGGCGCGTGAAGCGATTCTCATCGATCGGCACCGCTTCGAACTTCGCGCTCGTGCGCGCGATCAGCTTGTCGATCTGCGCGCGCGTGACGGAGTGATCGGGATAGATGAGGATGTCGGGCGGATTCGCGACGAACGATTCGAGTGAGTATTGCGGCCAGCCGGTGACGCTTGGCGGCACCGCATTTTCGGCGCCGGTCAGCTCGAATAGATCGTTCGCGAACGTGTCGCGTCCGCCGACGAAAAGCGGATCGGTCCAGACGGCGACGAGCACGCGCGGTTTTTTGGTGCGCGTTCGTTTTTGTGCTTCCAGCCGGCGTTCGACGTCTGCGGCGACACTGGCTGCGTCTTTCGCTTCGATTGCCGCGCCGATGCGTGCGATAGCGACCCGAATGTCGGACACGCGATCGTGACGCACGGAGACCAGCGGAATGCGCACCGCGTTCAGCGCTTTCGCGAGATTCGGCGAACTGCCGATGACCGTCGACAACACGAGATTCGGCTTGAGCGCGACGATCTGCTCGAGGTTCGGCTGCACGCCGCCGACTTTTGGCAGGCGTTTCGCCGCTTCGGGAAAATCGGAGAAGTCGTCGGTGGCGACGAGCATGTCGCCCGCACCGAGCGCGTAAACGATTTCGGTCACGCTCGGTGCGAGCGAGACGATTCGTTTCGCGGCAGCGCGCGGCGGAGGCGGCGCGGCGCGCTCGCACGAGAACGCGAGCAGCGCGGCGAGGACGAAGACGATTCGGCGCGACACGGCCGCGAGTATAGAGCGCTACGCGAGCGGCGCGGGCTCGCGCGGATCGCGGCAAAGCAGCGCGAGGCCGAGCACGTAGACGAAGAGGAAGACGCCGTTGAGCATCGCGAAATGCACGGGATCCTGCAGCCAGCTTTGCGGGACGATTGTGATCACGATCGCATTCAGCAGCCAGCGCGCGGGAAAGATCAGCAGCAGCACCAGAAATCCGAACAGGCGCGCGCGTGCGTCGCTGATGATCAGATGATGCGTGATGACGACGCGCTTCGTCACGAATGCATAGAGCGCGATCAGAAGGATGAAGATCATCGGGCAGCAAAAAGGCCGCGGGACGCCGCGGCCTTCAGAGCGAAACGATGACGCCGCGGGCTACGCGTCGCCGCCGTCCTCATCTTCCATGTCGTTGTTCATGCCGAGGCGGGCGCAGGCGGCGGCGTACATCTGCTTGGACGCGTTGATCGCGTTCTGCAGATCGGCAATCCGGTCCTTCACCTTCGCGAGCTCCTCTTCGATCTGATCCTTGAGATCGCTGATCTCCTGTTTCGTGACCTGAAGAGTCGTCTCGTAGAACTTGCGCTGCTGATCGGTGATGACCGCCATTTAAAAACCCTCCAATGAAGTCCGCTCTCGAGCGGCCGGGATTATAGCTTAGAGCTTGAAGTCGATCGTGACCGGAATCCACACTTTGACGGGAACTCCGTCTTTGTTTCCCGGCGTAAAGGTCGAGCGCCGCACCTGCGACTCCGCCGCTTCGTTGAGACCGACGGCGCGATTGATTCCGCGAATGACGCGAAGGTCGAGCACTTTTCCGGTTTCGGAAACAAGGACGCTGAGCAGCACGCTGCCTTCGACGCGCTGCTGACGAGCCATCATCGGATACTGAAGCGCGGGACTCGACGTCCGTTTCGGCGGCGTGAGACCTTCGGTGCCGAGCGGCACGATGTCGCCCGCGCGCACGGTTGCTGCGGCAGGCTGCGGCGCGGGACGCGGCGTTTCCGCCACCTGCGGCGCGACCGGCTGCGGCGCGGGAGCAACAGGCTGCGGCGCCGGAGCGACCGGCTGCGGAGCTGCGACGGGCGGAGCGGTGACGGGCGCGGGAGTCGGACGCGACGGCTGCGAAGCGGCCTGCTGCTGCGCGATCGCCTGCGTCGTCGTCTGCTGCGCGCGCGCCTGCTGTTCGAGTCGCGCTTTTTCAGCGGCGATCCGTTTCTGAACTTCAGCGTTGATCTGCGCGGGATCGAGTGCAGTCGTAGACGCCGTGGTGCCGGTCGCCGCGAGCGTTGATGTCGTTGCGGTCGTCGTCGGTGCGACTGTTCCCGCGGCGACGGTTTGCGTCGATGCGGTCTGCACCGGCGTCACCGGCGCCGGCGCGGCGGCCGGCTTGCGCATGAAGAGATAGCCGCCGATGAGCGCGAGGACGACGACTGCCGCGAGCGCGATCGGCACGACGGGCGATTTCTTTTCGGCGACCGGTTCATCAGGAACGTACGACATGCGCGCGGGCGCAGGTTCGACAGTTGGAACCGCAGTCAGCGCAGCGGCAGCGGGAACCGTCGCGGCAGCCGCGGCGGCCGGTTTCACGACGGGACGCAGCTCGCCCGGATCGTGAATCGGCTCCGGCTCGTGATGATGCTGCGGCATCTCCGGCGCGACCGTCTCCGGGCTCCAGATGCGATGCATGTAGATCGCGAGGTCCGCGCTCGTCGGCGTCGGGCGGAACGAGTAAAGAACGGCGTCGAGATCTTTCGCCATCTCGCCCGCGCTCTGGTAGCGCTTCTCCGGATCTTTCTGCAGCGCCTTCAGCACGATCTTGTCGAC
>Ga0070701_10000869_pt1 | contig 10845 bp, 22 predicted proteins | sample KBSK5102metaG_FD_65451 | JGI IMG/M metagenome (GOLD analysis project Ga0070701, IMG submission 65451) | Corn, switchgrass and miscanthus rhizosphere microbial communities from Kellogg Biological Station, Michigan, USA - KBS K5-10-2 metaG | ecosystem: Host-associated > Plants > Roots >... | reverse complement strand
CCTCTTCGATCAGGTGCTTATCCTCGATCGCGATGTATACGTTGACCCAGGGCAGCCGTTTCGTATCAAAGCTCTCGGGATCCACGTTCTTGCGCGGGTAGACCGCATGCAGGAACTCGTAGGTCTGGTAGGGCTTGTTGTCGGCGAGCGCCGTGCGCACCTTCTCGCCGGCCTTGTCGCCCCATTTCTGCTGCGCCTGATGCGCGGTCATCGCATAGACGCGATAGATCGTGTCCACATTGCCCATGTGATCGAGCTCGATATAGAGCTGATTCACGTGGCAGTACTTGTACCGAAAGCCACCCGAGGGATTCTCGTCGAGATAGAGCGGAAGTCCGCCGAAGGCTCCGAGGCTCTTGTAGCCCTCCTGCATCTGCAACTGATAGTTCGCCTTGGGGCGCTGGCGCTCGCGGTGAAGAATCTTATTCACCTGCTCAAACCAGGCTTTCACGCCCGGGTCCTCGTTCAGGCTGTCGTCACTCGCCTGCACGTCGTGCCAGATCTTGTGCTGCGGCGTGTTGATCGACTCCATGATCGCCGCGAAGCGCTCCAGGGCGAGCGCGCCCGTGGCGTCGAAGATCTCGGTCATGCGCTTCTCGCCGCCGCCGGAGATGCGCGTGGACTTCGCACGGCCTGTGAACTCGTCGGCGCTCGGCCAGATGCGGCGCGCGACGTCGCTCCAGTGCGTGTCCCAGTTGTATCGCTTGGTGCGCAGGTCGGCGAGACGCAAGAGCAAGCCATCTACGTCCACGGTGTCCCGCTTGCGTCGGTACTCGCTCATCTGCGCACCTGCGGCCATTTCGTCCCCTGAGAAGGGCAAAGGGGGCCACCAGGTTTCCCCGGTGACCCCCTTTGCAAAGGTCCCTTCTCGCCCCCGCGCGCTAGCTAGGCGCGCGTTGTGGAGCTATGTCGAAATCCCTACCCCAATGTGCCGGTCAAAGACCTCACACCGACATTCGCCCTGCCGGGAACGCCCAGCGGGGAACTCAGGATCGTGGCCCCGCGCCCGCGCCCGGCTGCCCGCCTCCGCTCGCGCTCCGCGGCCGCACTCACGTCGGTCGGGCTCGCCGCGGTGGGCTTGTCGAGCTTCGGGACGTTGATCGAGCCGGCGCTCTTGCTGGCCAGCACGTTCGCCCCAAGCCCAGCCACATCCGCCGTCGCTGCGCGCGCCGTGGCGGCGCCCTTGGCGCGCGTCGAGGTCTCGACCGATTCGCCCAGCGCCTTCTCGGTCGCCGTCTTCGCCAGCCCCGCGGCCGCGCCCTCGGCCACACCGGCCTTCAGCGCCGCGGCCTTGGACGCCTCGAGCACACCCGCCTCGACGCCCGGTGCCAGACTGGCCACGGAACCGGGAGCCAAGAGCCCGCCGGCTCCCGAAGCCAGCGCACCGCCCGCAGCCTCGCCCGCCGCCGCCGTGCTCGTGGTGGCCGCGGCGCCGGGGACTGTGAGCGCATTCACGGCGGTGGTCGCCGCCGCCAGCGCCTTACTGAATCCCGCGATCAGTGTGCCCTCGACGAGGCCCATCAGTCCGCGCCCAGGCTCGCCAGGCCCGACATCGTGTGCACGGCCGCCGCCACGCCCAGGGCGGCCACGCTCCCGACGTCCTGCGTCACCTGCGCTTCGACCGTGCGCACCTGGCCGCTCACCCCGAGCGGAGACGTCAGAAATCCCAGCAAAAATCCGATGCGAATCGCCCGCATGTCAATCCTCCGGTAGGTCATAGAAAAGCCCGATCGCATCCTGCTGATCAAACCCCCTCGTCCGCAGGAACCGAGCCCAGCCGGGGTAAAGAGTACCAAGCGGCGCGTAAAGCCGCGACGCGCCGAGCAGTCCGGCCACGGTCCGGATCAGCACGTAGACCTCGGGATCGAATGCCCGGCGCAGCCGGTGCTCCGGCGCGACGCAGACGTGCACGCACCAGTGTCCGAGTTCGATCGGGCCCTCCACGAACCAAAGGATGCCGGTCTGCGGCACGTCCGTGATCCAGTAGCCATGCCGGAGCGCAGTGACGCCCACCGGCTGCGGGTAGCCCCACTTCGCGACCTGCTCGGCAGCAGCCGGGACCTGCTCGGGAGGGATCGGGCGGACGGTCATCCCCACTCCCCCTCCGGCGCCCACTCGGAGATCGCGCGCGTCTGACGTAGACCTCGGTGCTGCATCTGCGGCTCCGCCGGGCGCAGCGCCGCGCGGCCCTCGCCGCCGCCGAGGAATGCGTACTCGCCGGCCTCGCCGACGTGCGAGAGCGGGCCCTTGTCGGGCGCCTCGTCGTAGCGCTCGGTGCCCTGTACGCGGAGCTTCCGGTAGCACCAGCCTCCCTGCATCGCCTTGCGGAAGTTCTTCGCCTTGGGGCTCACCAGGAACGCAGGGCCCTGATCGGCGCAGACCCGCATCAGCGGGTTGTCGATCGCCGCGCGCCGCAGCGCCGGGATGTTGCTCGGGGCCGGCATGCAGGGCACCCCGGACGCCTGGATCATCTGGATCGGGGTGTGCTCGGTCGCCTGCCCGCGCGAGTCGCCCGCCGGGTCTCCGTAGGCCATGACCCGATAGCCCGAGTACTCGCGCTCGAGCTTGCGCTTGAGCTCGGGACCGAAGAGCGCGGCCGACATGTCGTCGCTCACCAGCTCGTCCAGCACGTGCCAGCGCCCGATGTGGGTCAGGTGCTGCGCGATCACCGCGGCGGGCGTGCGGCCGAAGTCGAGGCCGATCACGAGCGGGTATTTCGGGTCCGGCTCCAGTACCACCGGGGCGCTGCAGTGCCGCGTGTCCACGTAGCGCGGATGCACGGGCTTGCCCTCGACGTAGAAGCCGTACTCGTTCGCGAGGAGCACCGAGATGAAGCCGTCGTCGGCCCCGTGCACGAGGTCGCGGTAGTAGCCCTCGGGCAGGTTCGCGAGGTTCTCGGCGTCCGGGTTGTCGAGCCAGACCTTGCGGCCATCCGGGCCGATCTGTCCGCTGTAGAGGACGCCGCCCGGCTGGTTGAAGCAGCGCCAGCCCGCGGGTGGGGCCTGGAAAATTGGGTGGAGCCAGTGGCTCTCGTCGAAGCTGTTCGTGTCCCCGATCATCCCGCGCCAGGTGCAGGTCACTCCACCGTCGATCCCGCTCGGGTAGCGCCCGACGCCCGCGCGCGCGGTGTCCCACGGTCCCTTGCGACAGCCCGAGAGTTCGTTGAACCAGGCGCCTGTGAGCTGGTAGCCCTTGATCCGCTCCTCGGCGTCATCGACGCCCGCGCTCTGAAAGATCACCTCGGCCACGAGCATGGAGCCATCCGAGAGCCAGGTCTGCGGTCGCGTGATCCAGGTCGGCGGGCCGTTGCCGCCCACGCCATGCGGGTGATAGACGCCGTCCAGATCGCGGAACACGGCCTGGAAGTCCTTGATCGTGGTCGTGGTGAGCTCGGTGTAGCTGTCGCGGGAGACCATCCAGCGCGTGCGCCGCTCGCCGCGGTCGTTCGGCTCCTGCTCGGTCATCTGCTGCAGGATGCGCTGCGCAGTCGAGAAGGTCTTGGCGGACCCGCGCGGTCCGCGGATCAGGCTCACGCGCTCGCGGCACTGCATGTACTCGGAGAGCACCGGGTAGTTGCTGCCGATCTCGAGCGCGACATTGAGGCTCACCGCAACTTCCGCTCCACCGGCAGCTCGCGCGCAAAGCGCCACGGAGCGCCGTGCAGGAAGAAGACTTGCTGTCTTCCGTCCTCGAAATATTCCCAGTACTCACAGTCGCCTCGGGCAAGCGCCGCCAAGATTCCAGCTTCGGTCTTACGAGCTTGCCGAAGCGCCACGGCGCGTACGATCCGTGCGATTTCTGCTTTGAAGAAGGCGGCGAATTCCTGCTCCTCGGGAGTCATAGCGGCACCTCGAACGCCGCGTAGTAACGTTCATGTGCAGCTGGATCACAGCTCCAGCGAGTGGTCAGGGTGGCCACATTTCGAACCAACTGCATCGTCAACTCGGCGTAACAGATCTCGCAGCGGACTCTGCGCTCCAGAGTGGACATTGGACCTGCAGCTACCAGGTCCCAGTCCGAGAGCTCCATTCGGAATCCAGGCTCGCTCATCCCTTGAACTCCCCACACTTCGTGCGGTCCGCCCTCGTCGGCACCGGCTCCGGGAAGCGCAGACAGGCGCCGTATCGAGGGTCAGAGCCCACATCGAAGTAATGGCAGCGGGCGCAGGACTGGGCCATGCCCTGGATCTGCGCGAGGAGCAGCTCGTGCGCTTCCTCACGGCTGCGCCGAGCCTCGGGAGGCAGATTCTCCAGCGACGGCAGCTCGACCTTCGGCTTGCGCGGGTACACGCCGCGGGGCATCAGGGTTCCCTCCACCCTGCGGACACCACATGACAGACCGAGCACTCCACTCCGCGACCGAAGAGCCAGGTGAATGGATTGCCTACGAGGTGCCCGCACGCGACCAAGACGGCTCGGTTGGACGGCGGCGATCCCGAGGTTGTCACCCACTCTCCGAGCAGCGGATCGGTGCCCGTTCGGACGCGGAGGCGACGCATGGAGAAATCGACTGGGATGAGCTCGCCCATCACGCCTCCTCGTCAAGCAGGGCGTCGAGGTCGATCTCTTCGTTTCGCCACGCGCGCGTACATTCGCCGTGCAGCTCGGTGACCTCCCGCAACAGCCGCTCCATCGCGCGCTTCTGCAAGGCACGAAGGGCTTCATTCGCGAGCGGCAGGAGGTCGCGGTTCTCCACCCCGATCAAGTTGCGCGCCGCCTCTTCCCTCTCGCGCTTCATGGCTGCTTCCTCCGCACGCTCTCGGGGATCACGGTAGTTCCGCCAGTTTTCGTTCGGCTTCGGCTTTGATGCGCTCCAGCTTCGCCCTCATCTCTTCTCGACGCTTCGCATCGTGTTCTTTGTGCTGGGTCCACCATTCACGAATCGAGCGGAGTTTCTTTTCTTGGACCACGCGCTCAGGAACGAACGAAACCGCCTCCACCATCTCCGCAGGGATTGCCTCCAGCAGATCACGTGATTCGAGAAAGGACGCACATTGGCAGAGCAACCGAGCGAGCTCGTTCACTTCGCCCTTCAGGCGCTCCACATCGTATTCGGTCATCGCCCGCTCGTGTGCGCGCCTACCGTCTGCCTCGAAGTCGTACATCACACACGGCATCACCGACCCCTCTCCTTCAAGCTCTCCCGCGCCTGCCGCCGCAGATCGGCCAGGAAGTCCCGCGTGCCTCGACTCTTCGGAGCGCTCGAAAAACCGGCCACTCCTTGAGAGAGTGGCCGGTTCAGCGTGAAAGAGGGGGCGCCAGGTTCGGGGCCGACGGGCTTCTCATCCTACGGCCGCCGATTCGAGTTCGGCCGCCTCCACTTCTGGTCCGTGGGCAATGCCGGTTGCCCCGGATGCCCCCGAATCCCACCTCGCCATTGTACAGACAGAGGCGAACGTTCGGTAGGGCGCGGCCAACCGAGCCGGCAGAAGCATCTCCGATCAGCACAGTCTTCAAGTCTTGCCCCCCTTTGCTAGCATCGAGTGCAGGCGCACGGACCCCCTCGGGCTAGAGCCAGCCAAGCGTCTGCGCGGTGGCTGCGGACACATTCGCACGGTCGTCAAGGCGTCTCCTTCGCGGAGTCCTTCGCCTTCACGAAGCTTCGCGTGATCGTGAGCGTCACGCCGCCCTCGAGCTCGATCTTGGCTTCGCGGGGCAGCAAGCGAGAGAGCCCGGCGTAGAAGATCTCGGGCTTGATGCGCGCCAGCTCCTCGACACCGCCGCGCAGCTGGAAGGCTTCGAGGTACGCGGCGCGCAGATCGGCGGTCGCCTTGTTCGGCGTTCCCGCTTTGCGACCTCCGGTCTTTCTTCCTCTGGCCATCTACTGATTCCACTACAGACGGAACGAGTGCATTCCCCTACTCCGCACTCTCATAGACCCGCCGCACATAGCGATCCGTCTCGACCGGCCACGGTGTGGTGTTGCGCAGCGCCTTGCGCAGATTGCCCTGACCCCAATTGTAGGCGGCGAGTGCAAGCGTCCAGGCGCCGAAGCGCTCGTGCAGTTGCGTGAGGTAGCGCGCAGCCGCGTCGGCGGACTCTGCGGGGTCGAGCGGATCGATGTTCCACTCGGCTGCGGTCGCCGGCATGAACTGCATCAAGCCCAGTGCACCGGCGGGAGACTTCGCATTCGGGCGCAGGCTCGATTCGGTGCGTGCGACGCCGAGCAGGAGTCCGGGCGGGAGATTGTGACGCGCATTGGTGTCGCGCAGCATTTCGATGAGTTCGGCGCGAGTCACGGGCGCACCCTGCGTTCACTCAGGATATCGACGCGGTTCTCGAGTGTCTGGAAGCGGCGCTCACGTTCGGCGGCGAGTCGATCGATCAGGCTGTTCAGTGCCTGGATCTGGACATCCTGGGCGCGGTTATCGGCCTCGAGATCGCGCACGCGGGCCTCGAGGCTGTTGCCGTTGCCGTTCGTCGGCGGGCGCGGCGGGGGCTCGGCCGCGAACTGGCGGTAGCCCGTGAAGGCGGATGCGGCCATGGCGATCACCATGCCGCCTGCGATTCCAATCTGGCGATAGCGGTCCCAGTCGATCGACTCGGCCACTTGGTCCCCCGGATCATGACAGTACACCGAAGAGCGTGAGAATTCCGGCGATGGTCCAGGCGGTGAGTAGAGTCACTCGCCGGAGCCGTTCAGCCCGTTTTTGCGGGGCTTCTCGAGCGTCCCGAGCAGATCCAAGTAGCGCTCGTACGCGCGCAGCACGCGCAAGACGAGCGGGACCCAGATCGCCATCGAGAAGTACGGCAGAGCGGCCCTCAGCAGCTCGGTCAGCTCGGTCCACGCCACGACCTCCGCCCTCCCATGGGGGCAATTCCGGTGATTTTGCCACGGTTTTCGGCATGCGAAAGTAGATGCGTCCGGTATTGCGGCCCCCACGACCGCGGCCGGACGCCTGGGGAGGCGCCGTGTCGGTCGAGTCCGGCGCCCCCCAGGCCACCGGGAGGGAGTGCCCCCACACCCCCACACGGTGTTGCGCGGTCTCGAGAGCACAATTTACGCGGTCGCAGATCTGTGTACAGCCTGCCGACTCGAGTAGGTAGATTTCCCCTCAAGGCACCCTCCCGAGCTGGCGGCGAAGTCGGCGCATGTCCCAGGCGAGCGAGCCGGAATGCGGGCGGAGCCCAAAGGCGGCGGCGATCTCGAGCAAGCTGGCACCGGCCTTGCGAAGCTCCACGATGCGCTGCAGGCGCGGCGAGAGCGCGGCCAGGGCTGCGGGAGGTACCGCGGCGAATTCGGCGCTCGCCTGGGCACGGCGGGCCTTGTAGGGGCCCCGGCCGGGGCGACTGGCGCGGGTGCGCTTGGGCTCGGGTGGAGACCTCCGCACGATGACCTGCGCGGCGAGGCGCGCGAGCTCGGCCCGGCGCTGGCGCTCCGCCGCCGAAACCGGCGGATTGACCGCCACGCGCTGCGCCCAGGCCCGTGTGCGCGCTACGCTCCCTGGGCCTGGGAGCCCCGTGGAGGCGCGATCGTAGGTGGCTTGGGTAGGAGTGGCTCCCCCCTCCCGGATCGTGTCCTGGAAGCTCACGGCTGCGGCACCACGCGGCCCTGCACGGCCCCCGTCGCGAGATCAACCGAGAGTTCGAGTTCGAACTGCGTGGGCGGAAGCGGAGGCGTCGGTCCCGGCGGCGGGGGCGGTGGACACGTCGGGATCTGCGGAAACGCGAACTCGGGGCTGTGGTTCTTCGACTCGCCGCCCGTGTTGTAGGCAGTCAGCACCACAAAGAGCGGCTGCGAGAGCGTGAACATGATCGGGCTCGACCAGCGGCGACCATCGGGCAGCCGTTCCCCGGGCCCGAGATCGATGCCCGTGCCGCTGTAGCCCTCGCTCGCGCCCGCCGAATAGAGCCGAAAGCCCGTCGCGGGATCGCCGCTGGGATTCGGTGTCCACCGCACGCGCAGCGCGATCGGACCATCGAGGCACGGCGGGAGATCCGGGATCGTTCCGGCCTGCGCCTCGCGCAGGCAGGCATAGGCCGAAATCAGGATCGCCGCGCCCACGAGCACCCAGAAGACGAACATGCAGGCGACTGCGAGCGCGGACTTTCGGGCGCGGCGCATCAGCCGACTCGCGTGAGCACGGTACTCGCGGGGAGCGGCGCACCGGCGTGCAGGCGGTGGCGCGCGAAACTCCCGAGCGCGCCGAGGAGCCCGGACGCCAGGACCGTGGCGGGCGCAACGTATTCGGTCGGCACCCCGTAGTGCTGTGCCATCGCGCCGAGCGCCAGCGTGAGCAGCGTGGCCGTCGCGGTCTGCAGTCCGTTCTCGCTCGGCGTCCCGGCCGGCCTGGGCGTCACGGCCGGGCTCGGTGGGTTCGTCATTCCGGGCAACTCGGTCGTCATGGTCGTCCCCTTTATCAACACCTTCGGGTGTCACAGTGTATCGCATCGCTAGGAATCTCTCCGCACGGTGATCCGCACGCCGGTCTTGTTCCGATCGAATGCGGCGCGCTTGCAAGCCCGAATGGTCGTCACGCGGCTGTCTTCGACATACGCAATCCCCTGCATCGCATCGAGCGCAGCACGGATCAGCTTGTCGAGATCCGGCCGCACCGCCGCAAGCTCCATCGCTCCCGCATCCGGTCGAGCGCTCCTCTTCCGCGGGAGCAGAAAGATCAGCTCGACGTAGGTCGGCGCATCGAGTGGCCGAAAGTCCGCGCGACACGCGGCCCCGTACGCCATGACCTCGATCGTCTTCTGCCAGCTCACGACAGTCGGCTTCTCGCGCAGGATCGGGCGCCCGAGGCCTCGAGGTCGAAGAATGCTCGGCGAGCCCTTGCTGAGCGGTATCCCGGGCACGAAGAAGGCCAGCACCGGAGACGCGGCCCGCGGAACTTCCGCGTTGCGCATGCTCATTTCGGGACGAGATGGCCGCGTCTCCGGTTTCATCGCACCTTCTCCAGCTCGCTCCGGTGATAAAGTCCAGCGTGCTCGAACGTCTCGTGTGCGACACGCCGCACGAAACGTACGAACGCATGGCCGTTCTCAAACCACTGCGCGACCGCGCCGATCTGCCCGGTCGTGCGCACGCGCACGCGATCGCCAGGGCAGAGGCGAGAGCGCATCATCGCGCAAGCCTCTTCGCTTCCACCGCCAGGAGCTCGTCGAGCTGGCTGCACTTGCGCTTGTAGCTGGTCTCCAGCGCCTTGCGCTGCTTCCCGATCATCGATCGGAAATGCGCAATTGCCTGGGAGCGCACGCGAAAGAAATCCTTGTCCAGCGCGTAGTAGTGGTCGCCGATCTTTGCGTAGTCCCCGTGCACGAGATGAAGCTGAATGTGAAGGATCGGGTCCTGGCCCGCTTCGTGGCGCTTCCTCCAGCCGGACACCAAGAACACGGTCTCACCGACCTTGAGAAGCGGACGCGGGTCATCGATCACGGACGTAGGATGCGTCATGACTTTCTCTCTTTCTGCCTCTGAAACTCCGCGCAGAGCACCTCGATCCGCGCATTCATTTCCGCCTCCCACTGCGGGTTGCGGCCGTGCAGGAACTTCATCGTCTCCCGGCGCCACTCGCTGAGCTTCGCGTACTCGTCTTCGAGCAGACCTAATACCGCGATCTTCTCGCGTCGCTTGCTCGGCTCCTCGTTCGGGTGCGCGCGAAGCCAGGCGACAATGGCGCCCTGCTGGTGCGTGATTTCTTCCAGGATCTTTTCGACCGGGCTCACGTCGAGTACTTCCGGAGTCGACAGATCGACCAATCGAGCTCATAAAGTCCGAGGTCGGTCCCTCGCCGGCCATTGCGGTTCTTCAGCACCTCGATCCGTACTAGGTAATCCTCTTCGGGCGTGATCTTGAGAGCCATCGTGGAATCGTAGAGTCCGCTCCCGCCCTTGATCTGGTCGTCCTTGTTCAGCTCCGAGAGCACAAGAAAGCCAATGCGGCCTTCGCTCTGCTGCACGAGTTCTTCCATCGCGTTTAGCATCTGCTGCGTCGTGTTGAGCATGTTCGCGCTCGGCGCGATGCGCTTGGCGATTTTCTGCAGGCTGTCGAGCACGACAAGCGCTCGCTCATGGCTCGAGTCAAGCCAGTCCGCGACGCAGTGAAACATTTGCGACCAGGTGTGGCCCATACGCACAGGCACCCAACGAAAACGATGCTGCGAGATCAGCGAGAAGCGCTGGTGAAACGGAGCCTCGCCTCCGTACCAGCGCATGACGCGCGGCTTGATCTCGCCGGCCACGTTTTCGGCGTCGAAGTACACGACGCAACAGCCTCCGTCGCTATCCGCATTCTCGAGCGCGCAGGCAAGTGCCATCTGCGACTTGCCTGCACCGGAAGTGCCGCCGAGCACGGTCACGCCCTGGAAGCCGTCGTACACGAAATCAAAATCGGAAAAGAGACCCGAAGGCCACCGCGCAAGCCGCGCGTGTTCGAGATCGATCCGCGTGGCCTCCATCGCTTGCAGACTTCGGTGCCGAAGCTCCGACGACCGCAAGCACTGCTGCAGCGTGCGCAGCACGCGAAAGCGCTCCCGGATCGCCAGGAAGTCCGCGAGTTCCTCGGTCTCTTCGCTCACGACTTGCCTCCGCTCATCTCCAGCCCAAAGCCCGAGCCGTCCATCGGCTCCGGCGGACCCTGCGGCGCGTGGTGCCCGTTGTGCGCGCGCTCCCGTGCCGCCCGCGCCTCGGCGATCTCCTTGCGCCGCTTCGCCTCGCGCTCGAAAGTGCGGGGCTTTATCCCATCACGTTGGCAGCGGGCCAAGTAGGCGCGGTAGTACCGCACGGTGAGCTGCGCCTCGCTCTGCGGCTTCGCCTGCGTGCGCTTGTTCTCGAGCGCATCGATCCGGATCTGGGGGCCGGTCTCGGCCAGCCAAAGTGCCTTCTCGGCGGCGTCCCCCTC
>Ga0070701_10000867_pt1 | contig 10883 bp, 23 predicted proteins | sample KBSK5102metaG_FD_65451 | JGI IMG/M metagenome (GOLD analysis project Ga0070701, IMG submission 65451) | Corn, switchgrass and miscanthus rhizosphere microbial communities from Kellogg Biological Station, Michigan, USA - KBS K5-10-2 metaG | ecosystem: Host-associated > Plants > Roots >... | reverse complement strand
CGCTCGACGACGAGCGCGCCGAGCGGGCCGCGCTCGCGGACCTTGCCGAGCGGTTTCCCAACACGACGCCGGACGAGCGCCGCGCGATGCTCCGGAACCCGATCCCGACGGCGGGTGTCAAGTGAGCCCGGCCAAGCCGCGCCAGTACTCGCGGGCGTTCACGCCGAAGCCGGGCGCCGCCCGCCGGCAACTCTCGATCGACAACGTCCCGCCCGCGCTCCACCGGGCGATCAAAGCCAAAGCGAAGCGGGACGGGGTGAGCGTCCGCGCGCTCGTCTTGTCTTACCTTGAACGCTGGACGGCCGAGCCGTCCGAACCCGCCCGCTAGTCGTCCCCGGCGCCGGGCCCGTCCGCGGGCTCGGCGTCTTTCAATACCGCGATGATCAACTCGTGAGGGATGTACGCCGTGAGCGCCGCGCGCCGCCACCCGCGGGCCCGCGGGTTTCCGCCCGCGTCGCGGTATTGCCGCTCACGGCGGGCGTACTGATCGAGTATCTCGTCGACGAGCGCCGCTATGGCCGTCGACGCGGTCGTCACGGCGTCACGTCGAACGCTTTCTCTGTCCGGAGATAGAGCGGGCGCCCGCGCTCGTCGCGCCCGGCGGATCTCACGTAATCGTGTTTGATCAACACCGCGACGCCGCGCCCGACATGGACGGCGCGCGGCTCGTCCGTGCTCAACTTCGCCAGTAGCGCGGCCGTCCGTTTCCGTTGGCGCGTTTTGTCCGCGACGCTAAACGCTGGCTTGGTGCGCGCCGGGCGCCGGGCGCCGCGGCGGCTCCCGCCGTGCGGCTTGGCGGCGCGACGCTGCTCGTCGAGATCGAGCGCCGTCGCGAGCGTGCCGTTACTCGCGACTTTGCGCGCGACGAGATCGCCGTCGAGCGCGTCGAGCGCGAGTTTTAAGCCGTCGGCGATCCGCCGATGGTGTTCGTACAACTTCTGCAAGCGAGCCCGGCCGTCGGTAGACGCCATATCGAGAGTTTCTCGCGGCCGGGTGAACGGTTAGCGGCGCCGCCGGGCCGTACGGCGGGGCCGTTTGTCGAGTCGCGCGATCTGGTGCTTGACGGTGCCGAACGTCCGGATCGCGACGCCCGTCCCGGCATGCTTGCGGGCCCAAGCCGCGAGCGGGGCGTCCCCGCCGATCCGCTTCGCTTCGAACGCGGCACCCAACACCGCGAGCGAGACGGCGCCGAGCCGGGGCAAGGCGAGATCCCGCGGGGCGATCCGATCGAAGACGTCGCGGGTATCCTGGACGGCCAACTCGCGATTCAGGATCGCGCTCAAGTTGGCGGCGGCGGCGAAGTTGAAACACGCCACCCGCGCGAGCGCCGCCCGATCGAAGCCGTCCGATCCGATCCGGAGCACGATCGCCGCCGCGCGTTCGCCGAGTTGGCGGGCGACGGTTTTCCCGAGTAGTGATTCGCTCAGATCCATACGTCGGCGACTTGTACACGACGCGCCGGCCCTATGTCAATTACGCAAGTCGCCTGCACAAGTCTCGCTTGCTCGACTGGAATAAACACTTGCGCCACCGGCGGCGGCGGGATTACGGTACACGTTTTCCGACGGCCGCGCCCGCTGAGCCGCGACGCCGTCCGGGCGGGTGGCCATGGCCGATCGACCGAAACGCGCGTCCCGTCGTCGCTCGTCGTCGTCCGGCTCGTCGGCGTCGATGATCGTGTCACCCGCCGAGCGGCGGATCGTGGAAGGGTTGCGCCAACTGTCCCCGGCGCATGCTAGGGCGCATGAGCAGGCGATCGCCGTGAGCGTCGCGATCGCTTCGCCGGGGCCCAAAAATCAAACAAGGTGAGCGCGGCGGCTCGCGCGGCCGGCGGCATCGCGCGCCAGCGTTCGACGAGTTGCGTCTCGGCGGGATCGGTCGGGGTGTCGAGTAGCGCGCCGATGGTATGCCCGAAGACGTGCGCGAGCGCGTTGAGGGTGTCGAGATCGGCGTCGTACGTCCCGGCCAAATAGCGCGACAACCACGCCTGATTTTTCCCGACGCGCGCGGCCAAATCCGTCTGGCGCATACGCGACGCGTGGATCCAACTGCGGATCCGTGTCCGCGCGATTCCTTGCAAACTACTTACGCCCGGGGACATAGCCGACTCCAAGGGCGACATTAGCATAGGGGACGGACTATACCATAAACGCATAATCGTCAAAACATTAGGGAAAACCCGCGGCGCGGCCGGCCGGTTGACAACCGGGCCGGAATGATCATATTCGTATGCGGTCACAGCATCGCTACGCCATGCCACGCATTTATCCTGATTTGGCGACGTATCTCCGGGAAAGCGGCGAAAAGCAGGCCGATCTCGCGCGCCGGCTCCGAGACACCCATCGTGTACGGATCACCCAAGCGGCGATCTCCCGCTACGCCCGCGGGGAACGACTCCCGCGGCCGGCGCTCGGCTTTAAATTGGCGGCGATCTGTCGGATTCCAACCGATAGTTTCGCCCGGGCGTATGTCGCCGCCCGGCGGCGCGCGGCGCGCGACGACGCCCGGCCGAAGCGGAAACGGCGGGCGGCATGAGCGACGAGCCGTACCCGCCCGTCATGTACGCCGACGATCTCGCGCGGTTACTGCGCCGAAGCGTTACCCGCGTTCGCTTTCTCGCGGGCCGCGGCGAGTTCGACGCCGTCGAGATTTTGCCGCGGACGCTCCCGCGCCGCTATAGCGGGAAAAAAGTGCAGGCGTGGATCGAGGGGCAACCGATCGACACCGTCGCGAACGCCGTCGACGGCGGGCCGCGGCTCGCGTTACCTGGACGGCGCCGATCATGAGCGCGCCGCGCTACGTCCGGATCGGCCGGCGCTATTACGCCATCCCCGATCCGGTGCCGCCCGTCGCGCCGCTCGACGTCACGACCGGCGGGCTCTGGCCGGAACTCGTCGCCGCCGAACTCGATCGCCTGGACGGGGGATCCCATGGCCGAACCGATACCGCCGGGGACATTGCCGAAACCGACGAGCCGCGCCGCGCGGCGCCGCGAGCAAGCCGCGGACGACGCCGACGCCCGGCGCCAGATGACGCGCCGGCCGAACGTGCCGCCGTATCCGGATCGGGATCACGACGAATGTCGGGAGTCGAAGTACCGCACCCATAAATTTTTGCCGTCGCTCCGTTTGCCGCGGCGGCTCGTCTGTGTCTTTTGCGGGCGGGACGAGCGCGCATGCCGCCGCGAGAAAGCGATCCCCGAATGACGACGACGAACGCGATCGCCTTGCCCGAACCCGTTATCCGCCGCGGGATCGCCGAGAGTGCCTGGCGCACGTTGACGATGGCGCTCTATCCCGGCGCGAAAAAGGAAAGCGTCTTGCTCGCGTGGGATTACTGCAAGTCGCGCAGGCTGGATCCGCTCAAGCGGCCGGTGCATATTCTCGCGATCGAGATCAAGGTCGGGAACACGTACGAATGGCGCGATACGATCGTCCCCGGGATTACCGAACTCCGGATCACCGCACAACGGACGGGCGAGTATCGCGGCTTTGACGGGCCCGCCGTCTACGGGCCCGACGAGCCGTTCGCGGGCGTCGTCGCGCCGGCCTGGTGCGACGTCACCGTCTTACGCGGCGCGCCCGGCGTCCCGCCCTACGATCGCTTTCCCGTCCGCGTCTATTTCCGCGAAGTCGTCGCGACGAAAGCCGGCGGCGCCGCCAATGCCCGCTGGACGCGAGCGCCGCGGCAAATGCTCGAAAAATGCGCCGAAGCCGCCGCGCTCCGTCGCGCGTTCCCCGACGAGATCGGCTCGGATCACGCGTTCGAAGAGCTAGACGGACAACGCGCGATCGACGCCGCGCCGGCCGTCGACGTGCCGACGCTCCCGAAGCCGGCCGCGTTCGATCTCTGGCTCGACGGGCTCCAAGCCGCGGCCGACGGCGGCGACGGCGTCTTGTCGGCGTACTGGCAAGCGAGCAAACCCGAACACCGGGCGTATCTGATCGCGATCGATCCCGACGGGTACGACGCGCTCGTCGCGCGGGCGCATGCCGTCGGCGTCGTCCCGCCCGAACCCGACGACGAGCCCGGGGACGTCGCATGATCCACGCCGTCGAGCCGCGATCGCCGGCATGGTTCGCGCTCCGCGCCGGCCGCGTCACCGGGACGAGCGCCGCCGATGTCCTGGCGACGCTCAAGAGCGGCGGCGAAGCGGCGGCGCGTCGCGACTTGCGCGCCCGGCTCGTCGTCGAGCGGATCACCGGGACGCCCGTCGACACCGGCGCCGGCTTTCAGTCGGCCGAGATGCGATGGGGCGTCGAGCATGAGCGCGCCGCCCGACACGCGTACGACGCCGCGACGGGCGCGATCGTCCGCGCGATCGGCTTTGTCTCGCACGACACGATCGCGGCCGGGTGTTCGCCCGACGGGCTCGTCTATGGCACCGGCGACAATCCGTTACTCGGGCTCGTCGAGATCAAATGTCCGAAGAGCGCGACGCATCTCGCGACGCTCATGTCGCCGAAGATCCCGCCCGAGTATGCGCCGCAAATCTTGCACAACTGTTGGATCACCGGCGCCGTCTATTGCGACTTCGTCTCGTTCGATCCGCGCTTCCCGCCCGACGTGCGGCTCGTCGTCGTCCGGACGACGCCGTCGGCCGTCGAGCGCGACGCGTACGAGTTGGCCGTCCGAATCTTGCTCGGCGACGTCGATCGCGCCGTCGACGAACTCAACGCCCGCCGCGGGGGAATGGTCGCCGCATGACCGACAGTTACGACCGTCATCGCGTCGCGCTCGGGATGCGCCCATCGACGCTCGACGGGTGGATCTTCTGGTGTCGGTATTTTGCGCCGCGGCCGGCCCGCGGGTATCTCGCCGTCGCCGCCGCGATCGTCGCGATCGTCGTCGTCGTCGTCGTCCCGCTCTGGCTCTTGACGATTTGGGGGACGCCGTGAGCGCGAACGAGCGCCGGACGGCCGCACAAAACCGCTTGTTCCATGGGCCGATCCTGGACGCGTTCGCGCGGCACTATCGGATCCCGACGACGGACGCGAAAGCGATCTTGTGTCTCTGGTTTCTCCCGCGACGCGTCACCGTCGACGGCGTGACACATACCGTCCCCGGCTCGACGGCCGCGCTCACCGTCGCCGAGATGACGACGTTTCTCGACTGTTGTCTCGGGCTCGCGGTGTCGCGCGGGATCTCGATCGCGACGGATTACGCGGCATGACGCTCGCGATCGCGATCACGGCCGGCGCGCTCTGGATCGTGGCGCTCTGGAAAGTCGCCGTCCCGCCGCGGCCGGCGCGGCCGGATTACGTAAGCGGCGCCTGGCTCGCGAACTATCGGCGATCGGGGGACGAATGACGACGGCGAAGCAACGCGGCACGGTGACGCGGATCGTCCGCGACAAGGGTTTCGGCTTTCTCTCGGGCGCCGACGACGGGCGCGATTACTTTTTTCACCGATCGGCGTGTAGTGATTTCGTCGCGCTCGTCAACGGCTCGCGGGTGACGTTCACCGCGGCGCCCGACAATCCGAAAGGCCCGCGGGCCGATCACGTCGATCTCGTCGAGCAGTAGCGGCGGCGGCGACAACTGAAGCGATCCCGGGCGCGACGACGGAATACCCGGGACAGTGGCTATGTTGCTGAGGTGGGCGGTGGGGCCCGGGGCGGCGCCGGGCTAAGCGTGGCATAGCGGCTGGACGAGCGACAACGGACCATACGTGAACGGAGACGGCATACGGGCAGAAAGGCGCCCGACTTTCGAAAACTGAAAGTCGAGCATTTTTCTCAAGCAGTACGAAGATCTTCGATTGAACGATCTTTCTACTGCCCGGCGCCGGGAACCGGGACGGGGGACGGGACGCAAGAGCGGGACTGTACTTATTCGGAGATCCGAAAAAAAATGCGCGCCGCTCACCTGGACGCCGACTTCGACGAGTTCTGGATCGCGTTCCCCGTCCGCGTCGGCAAGCTGGCGGCACGCAAGGTGTACGACACCGTCCGCGCCGCCGGGACGAGCCAAGCCGATCTGCTCGACGGCGTCGCGCGCTACATCGCGAGTAAGCCGGCCTATTGCGAGTGGTGTCACCCGCGGACGTGGCTTAGTCAAGGGCGATGGCTCGACGATCCGTCGCCGCTGAGCCCGAACGAGCGGCTCTTCGCGTCGGAGTTACGGCGGCGCGTCTATGGCGGGTGCCCGCACGATCCGCGGTGCGAATCCGCGGACGAGTGTATCGAACGGATCGCCGTCGCGCGGCGCGGCGACATGGAAAGCGTATGACGGATTACTCGATCCATCCGGCCGCGGCGGCGTTCGCGCTCATGAGCGGCGACGCGCTCGACGCGCTCGTCGCCGATATTCGCGCCCGCGGCGTCGTCTGCCCGATCGTCGTCGACGCCGACGGCGTGCTCCTGGACGGGCGCAACCGGCTCGCGGCCTGTCGCCGACTCGGGATCGCGCCGCCCGTTGTCGGCTACGGCGGCGACGATCCCGTCGGCTTTATCTTGTCGGTCAACGTTCACCGGCGCCATCTATCGAAGGGGCAACGGGCCATGGCGATCGCGAAGTTGTATCCCGACGGCGGAAAGGGCGGGCGGGGATCGAAAAACCCGGTATTAAATACCGCCGGTATTTCGAGCGAGTACGTCAAGCATGCCCGCACCGTCTTGCATGCGGCGCCCGACGCCGTCGACGCCGTCGTCGCGGGGACGCTCGCGCTCAACGACGCGTACGCGGCGATCCCGAAAGAGGCAAAACGCCGCGCACCCGCCGCCGCCGACTTGCCGCCGCTCCCGCCGCCGTCGGACAACTCCCCCGCGACGAGCGCGAAGCGGGCCGATCGCTTACGGCTCCTCGCGGCCGACGGCTACTCGATCGCGCAAGCCGCGCCGCTCGTCGGGATCTCCGAAGAGAGTTTACGGCTCATGGCGAAACGCTACGCGATCGACATGCCGGGCGAGCGCGCCGTCCGCGGGACGCACCGACACAACGCCGATCGCATACTCGGGCAAACCGTCCTGGACGCCGAAAACGTCGTCGCCGACGTCGGCTTGATCCGGCTCGACGAGTTGAGCGTCGCCGCCTTGCCCGATTGGATTACGCGCTTACGCCGAGCGCGTACCGGATTATCCCAACTGATCCGGACGTTAGAAGGCGTCGAAAGGGTGAGCCCGAATGTCGAAAGTCGCCGCACTACCGATCGCGCCGTCGTCCCCGTCGACGGCGAACAAGACACCCGGCGGGCCGCGGATCCGGTCGAAGATCTACCCGGTGGCGCTCGGGCAGATGCGCCGGGCGCCCGCGCTCGTCACGCAACGGGAATTTAAACAGGCGCACGGCGATCAAATCGCCGCCGATCTCGATCTCAATAAGATCGGCTTTCCGATTCTGAATCACCGCGACGGGATCTTCTGGATTTGCGACGGCCAACACCGCGTCTATGCGTTGCTGAAGTACTTCGACGCCAAAGATCACATTGATTGCGAAGTGTACGAAGGGCTCACCGATCCGCAGATGGCCGAAATCTTTCTCGGGCGCGACGCGCGGCGGCGGATCTCGCCGTTCGATAAGTTCCATGTCGCCTGTACCGCTGGCCGGAAACGCGAAAACGACGTCCGGCGCGCCGTCGAATCGAACGGGCTCAAGATCGGCCGCGGGAAAGACGATCACACGATCGGCGCCGTCGGCGCGTTGCTCAAAGTCTACGATCGGAGCGGCGACGTCGTGCTCGGACAAACGCTTCGCGCGCTCAATGAAGGCTTCGCCGGCGATCCGTCCGCGTTCGCGCCCGAGTTGATCGACGGTGTCGGGCTCGTCTTTAACCGCTACAACGGGAAAACCGACGAACGGATTTTGGCGGCGCGGCTCGCGGCGTTTCGGAACGGCGTCCGCGCGCTCGGGCAACGGGCGCAAACGCTCCGCATGAAAACCGGCAACGAGCGATCGCAATGTGTCGCCGCGACGATCGTCGAAGTCTATAACCGCGGGCTCGCGGGATCGCACCGGGGCCGGTTGCTCGACTGGTGGAAAGCCAACGATCAAGCCGCCGACGCGAAAGCCGACTAAATGCCGACGTTGTCGATCTATCACGACACCCGCGCCGCCGGCCGGTGTCGATCATGCGGCGCAACGGTCGAATGGGCGCAACTCGTCACCGGCCGGCGGATCCCGCTCGATCCGCCCGTCGTCGTCGTCGCCGTCCAAACGACGCTGCTCGAGGGCCGCGGCGTCGACGTGCTCGACATGCACCAAACCCGCGCGCATTTCGCGAGTTGTCCGGACGCGAAAGACTGGCGCCGGACGAAAGGGAAACGCTAATGCTCCCGCGCCCGTACTACCACGACGCCGCGATCACGCTCTATCACGGCGACTGCCGCGACGTCGTCCCGGCGCTCGGGCCCGTCGATCACGTTCTGACGGATCCGCCGTACGGGGACGACACCCATACCGGCGCGCGGACGAAGGAACTCGACGAGCGGCTCGTCGAATCGTGTTGGTTCCCGCTCGACGTCGACGGGATCCGCGACGTGCTCGCGCTCGTCCGGCTTCGCCGCTGGTGCGTCATGACGTGCGATTGGCAACACGTACTCCCGCTCAAACAGTACCCGCCGCCGGGATGGCGCTTTATCCGGATGGGCGCCTGGGTCAAACCGAATCCGTGCCCGCAATTTACCGGCGATCGGCCCGGGCACGGCTTCGAAGCCGTGGCGATCTTCCATGCCGGCGTGAGCGGCAAACTCCGCTGGAACGGCGGCGGGCTCCCGGCCGTCTGGACGCATGCGAAAGTTAACTCCCAACATCCGACGGGGAAGCCTGAGTTGCTCTTGCTCGACTGGATCGCCATGTTTACCGATCCCGGCGACGTCGTGCTCGATCCGTTCGCCGGGAGCGGCACGACACTCGCCGCGGCCAAACGCTTAGGGCGCGCCGCGATCGGCGTCGAGATCGACGAGCGGTACTGTGAGATCACCGCGCGCCGCCTGTCACAAGACGCGCTCCCGCTCGACTTCAGTGTGCCGGCATGAGCCGCAAACGCAAACGCGCTACCGGGGACGGCGGACGTCGTAAGACGCCGCATACGCCGGCCCGCCGGCCGTCCCCGTCCACCTTGCCCGATGTCGTCTATCTGGTGCGACAAGTCGATCCGACCAACGGTGAGATCTGGTACCACACAGAAACCGACTGGGATACCTACGACGACGGCGACGTCGTCGGCGTGTATGAGCGGCGCGACGTGCGCACGCTCGCGATCATCCGGACGTTACGCGAATGATGAGCGGGATCGTCTATGGGCTCTGTCTTGCGGCGTTTGTCGCGCTCGTCCGCGGGTGGGACACGTTCGCCGCAACGTGCATGCTCGGCGCCGCCGTCCTGTCGTATCTGCAATTGCGCCGCATATGATCGCCCCGCTTCGGCTCTGTCTTGCGGCGGGATGCTCGGCGCGGGTGCAACGGGGGTACTGCGGGGCGCACCGGGCGATCGTGGATCAACACCGGGGCAACAGTCATACCCGGGGGTATACCCGCCGTTGGTACAACCGGGCTCGATTATTTCGGGCTCGCTTCCCGTTGTGCGGTATGCGCCCGGGTGGGGTCGCACCCGTCATGAGCGAGTGTCACGACGCGCACCGCTACACGCCCGCCGAGCAAGTCGATCACGTCGTGCCGCACCGTGGCGACGAGCGGCTCTTTTGGGATGAGCTAGGCAACTGGCAATCCCTGTGCGCCCGGTGCGGTGCGCGCAAGAGCCAAGCGGGTTTGTAGTGCGATACCTTGGACGCGTGCGATCGATCGATCGACAGAAAAAGTTTTCGCGATCGCGTCGAGATCCGCGCCGTCGTTCGTCGCGATCGTGCGCGCAAAAAGATCCCGGGGGTCCGATCAAGTTGCGTGCCACAACTGGCGCAAACCGCGCGGGCGGGCCGTTTGGCCGTCCGGCGTTTCGGAACGATTTCGGACGGGCGCCAGATAGCCTCTGGTAATCAATGGTTTTCAATGGTTTTCAAAATCTCGGGGGAAGGCTATGCAGGGTAAGGGCGGCTCGCGTTTGGGCTCTGGACGCAAGCCTAAGCCGTTTATCGGCCGGTCGCTCGACGGTGGGATCGACAAGAAACGCCGGCCCGATACCGTTGAGCCGCCGAAGCCGGCGCCGAGCGGGCCCGTTGAGCCGCCGGACGGCTTGACGTCGGCCGAGTTGGACTGTTGGCGCCGGCATGCGCCCGCGGCCGTCGCGGCGGGGACGTTGACACCGGCGACGGCGGCAGAGTTCGCGACGCTCTGCGTAATCGACGTCTTCGCGCAACGGATTCTGGACGAGTGGCAAGTCGAAGGATTGAGCGATCGCGGCATGCGGCTGGCGCGCGAATGGCGGGCGCTCGTCGTCCGGCTCGAAAACAAGCGGCGATCGTTTTGTCTCGCGCCGCTCGGGAAGCCGCTCGCGCCCGTCGCCGTCGAGCCCGGGGACGGCTTCGGCGATTTCGATCACCCGCGGATCGTCAAGCGCGCGTAAATGGGTATGAGCAACGAACGCCGTTTGCGTTTAATGCTGCGCGAGATCGTTTCGGCGGCTTCACGGCGCCCGAATGCCGATGGCTCTATTCAGTCGCGCGATTGGGATATGCAATTAGTCCCGACGGTGTTAATTGACAAAGCCGAACAACTATTGCGCCAAGTGACGACGCGCGGCGGGCCGGCATGACGCCGGCCGGGATCGTCGTCACGCTCACGGACGCCGAGCAACGGATCGTCCGGTGGATCGCGCGGCAACGGCAAGGCGCGAACGGCGCCGCCGGTGTCGTCGATCGGCAAGTCGCGGGGACGTTGAGCGGCGACGACGTGCATACGATCGGCTTCGGCGGGGAGTTAGCGTTTTGTAAGTTGTTCAACGTCTATCCCGACTTGGATACCCGGCCGCGGCGGGGCGGCGCCGATTGCG
>Ga0070701_10000842_pt1 | contig 10991 bp, 9 predicted proteins | sample KBSK5102metaG_FD_65451 | JGI IMG/M metagenome (GOLD analysis project Ga0070701, IMG submission 65451) | Corn, switchgrass and miscanthus rhizosphere microbial communities from Kellogg Biological Station, Michigan, USA - KBS K5-10-2 metaG | ecosystem: Host-associated > Plants > Roots >... | reverse complement strand
ATCCGGCGACGCGCCGATACGCCGGGCCTGTAAGGGGACGCAGGCCACCCCAAAACAGTCCGTGGTGCACGAGCAGACAGTCGGCGTGTTGCTCGGCGGCCAAACGAGCGGTGGCTTCACACATGTCGACCGCCGCTGCCAGCCTGGTGATTTCTCCGGAATTGGCGACCTGCAGGCCATTCAGCGCTTCCGGCGCGTCGGCCACCTCATCGGCGACGCGCAGGTATTCGTCGAGATACGAGACCAGCGTGTCTAGGCGCAATTACGACACCGTAATCACAGTATCAAGGCAGTTGGGCGACTTTCCACATGGCAGGAACTGGTAAACTATTAAGGAGTAAAGAGTTAGATAATCCACACGCCGGTTGGGGAGGCGTGTGGATATCTCAGGCCCTGGCCAAGGCTGCTGCGCCGCGCGTCCCCACCTGAGGCGGCTGGCCCGCGTCTTCGCTCATGCGCAGGACGCCGTTCATCTCGCCGCCCTCCTGAATCAGAAGCCGCTTGGTGTGCACGTCGCCGTGCACCACACTCGTCGCTTGCAGCTCGACCCGCTCCTCGGCGTAGATCGCGCCGCGCACTTCGCCGCCGATGATCGCTTCCTTACTGACGACGTCGCCTTCGACTTCCCCGCCCCGCGCAACCAGCACCTGCTTGGCCGCACGCACGGTGCCGTTCACCGCGCCTTCGATTTTTACGACGCCGTCGGCGGAGATGTCACCCACCACGCGCATCCCGGCGCCGATGATCGACAGCCCGGGAACGCCTTTTTCACCCGCGACTTTCTCGTTGAAGACGGCCATCAGCGTCCCTCCTTCACAAGTTCTAACGGATCGATCGACTTTTCGTCGCGTCGAATCTCAAAGTGCAGGTGCGGTGCAGTCGACCGCCCTGAGTTTCCCGACAGGCCGATGACCTGACCGGCTTGAACTTGGTCGCCCTCGGCCGCAATGAGCCGTGACATGTGACCATACATCGTCTCATAACCGGACGGGTGCCGCAAGAGCACGAACAGTCCGTAGTCGGCGTTGTAGCCGGCTTCCGACACTGAGCCCCCACCCGAGGCGCGGACCGGCGTCCCGAGCGGTACGGCGATATCGATGCCCGGATGGGATTCGTCGACCACGCCCGGCCGGACCTGCCCGCGGGTCACGAATCCCGGGACATCGAGCGGCCAGTGGGACGGGATCGAGGCGCCAGCCTCGAAGCGGGTCCCGGATCCTGGCAGCGAGGCCCGGATCGCGACGGCGCGCATGGTGATCCCGAAATCGGTTCCCCGCGTCGCGGTCCCACCGGCACGCGCGTCGGGCGGAGTCCTCACACCGAGCATTTGCCGCAGCTCCTGGTAGTTCGATTCGGCCTTGTTCAACGCGGTCGCGAGCTGCTGCACTCGGCTGTTCTCGATTCTGAGCCGCGACACTTCGCGCTCGAGCCCCGGTACCTTCGCGGCATTACCGAAGATTGGAATCGCGAACGCGAAGAACAACACGATGGACACGGCGATCGCGCCCGCACCCCACTTCCCTGCCAGGACCGCCCAGGCCGGAAACCGGTACTGCTTTGATTCGAGATCACCGTCCGCGTGGATGACGATCGTGACGCCACGGGGCCCGTGCTGCTCTTTCTTCTTCTTCGTCATCCGTCGAACGGCGCGCCGAGGATCAGCTCGAGCAGGCGCGCGAGATCGTCGTTCGAGTAGAACGAGAGGTGAATCTGGCCTTTGCCTTTCGCGCGCAGCGAGACGCGCACGTCGGTGCCCAGCCGGCGCCGCAGCGCATCTTCGACGCGCCGCACTTCGGGCGCCGCGCCCATCCCGCGCTTCATGCGTGGGCGGCGCTCGGGTGCGCGTCCACCGCGCACGCGGTCTTCCACTTCGCGCACCGAAAGGCCCTGAGCGACCGCTTCGCGCGCGAGATTCGTGACGACGCGCGGGTCCTCGATCGCGAGGAGCGCGCGCGCGTGCCCGACCGAGAGATGTCCCTCGTGCAACATCCCGAGCACGTCCTCCGGAAGCTTCAGTAGTCGCAGCGCGTTGGCGACCGTAGAGCGATCGCGGCCCACGGCATCGGCCACGTCTTGTTGCGCGAGCTTGAATTCCGCGATCAGCCGCTCGTACCCGCGTGCCTCGTCGACCGGCGACAGATCGTCCCGTTGCAGGTTCTCGATCAGCGCGAGCGTCAGCAGCGTCCGGTCGTCCGCGTCGCGTTGGACCGCGGGAATGCGCTCCCAACCGAGCTGCTGGCAGGCGCGCAGCCGCCGCTCGCCGGCGATCAGCTCGTATCCGCCATTGGCGGGAGCGCGGCGCACCACAACCGGCTGCAGCAAGCCGGCCTGTTTGATCGACGAGACGAGCTCTTCGAGCGCCGTCGGGTCGACGGTCTTGCGGGGCTGGAACGGGTTCGGCTTGATGTCGTGAATCGGGAGCTCGACGAGGCTGCCCTCGCGCTCGGCTTCCTCGCGGGTCGGCCCAAGCAGCGCCTCGAGTCCACGACCCAGGCGACGTCCTCCGGTGGCGGTTTCCCTCATGCGGGCACCTCCGGCTGCTGTTCAATGGCGGGCAGGCTTGTCGACGGCGGGGCGCCCTGCTCCACGCGACGAATCAGCTCCTGGGCGACCGCCAGATAGCTCTTCGCGCCAACCGACTGCACGTCGTACAACACGATCGGTTTGCCGAAGCTCGGCGCCTCGGCGAGGCGCACGTTACGCGGGATCGTGATATCGAACATGCGGCCGCCGAAATACTCCTTCGCTTCTTCGGCGACTTGTTTGCACAGATTGAGCCGATTGTCGTACATCGTCAGCAGCACGCCTTCGATCGCGAGCGCTGGATTGAAATTGCGCTGCACGAGCTTCACGGTATTCAGGAGCTGCGAGAGTCCCTCGAGGGCGTAGTACTCGCACTGAATCGGGATGATGACGCTGTCAGCCGCGGTCAGCATGTTCAGCGTGAGCAGGCCGAGCGACGGCGGACAGTCGATGATCACATAGCCGTATTGATCGCGGATCGCCTGAATCGCATCGCGCATGCGCGTTTCGCGCGCGCGCAGATTGACGAGCTCCAATTCGGCGCCGACCAGATCCTGCGTAGCCGGGACGACGTCGAGATACGGAAAGTGCACGTGCGGAAATCGAGAGGCAGTCAGCGGCGCGCCGTCGATGATCGATTCGTAGAGCGAGCTGCGAATGCGATCGCGCTCGATTCCGACGCCGCTCGTCGAATTGCCTTGCGGGTCCGCGTCGATGAGCAGCGTCTTGCGCTCGGCGATCGCGAGGGAGGCCGCGAGGTTCACGGCGGTCGTCGTTTTTCCAACGCCGCCTTTTTGATTGGCAATCGCAATTACGCGTGACATTATAAGTTGTTTAGTGGCAACGAGTTATGTCACAAATAGTTTTGAGCTCAATCCAATATAGGATCGTTTCACGTGAAACGAAAGAGCATACGTTTCACGTGAAACTGCAACCTGGGGCTTTTAGGAGTTTTAGGCGACTCGGCGACGCCAGCGGGTTGCTTCGAGAACCAGGTTGTGGAGGTCGCTGGGCGTGACGCCGGGGATGCGCGCGGCCTGCGCGAGCGAGGTCGGGCGCACGCGATCGAGCTTCTGACGCGCCTCGGTCGCGAGTGTGCGCAGATCGAGGTAGGGCAGGTCGGGCGGCAGTGCGAACGACGCGAGCTCGGCGAGTCGGGCGGCGGCGGCGCGCTCGCGCGTGAGATAGCCGTCGTACTTGATCTCGATCTCCGCGGCGAGGACCGCGTCGACATTCGCTTGAGTCACTCCCGCAGCATCAAACAGCGCTCCCAAGGAAACACCCGGCCGCTTGGCAACGACAGCGATGCGCTCGCTTTCCGACAGCATCGTGCCAGTCGAGGCGAGCGGCGTGCTCGCCTGGTCGGGTGTGATGGTCGTCTCGCGCGCGAGCTGAAGCGCTGCCTCCTCAGCTTCGAGTCGTCTCTCAGCGGCGCGCAGCTCGACGTCGGCGAGCAGACCGAGTCGCTCGGCGAGGGGCAGGAGCCGGCGCAGGGCGTTGTCCTGGCGCAGCAGCAAACGGAATTCGGAGCGTGAGGTGAACAGCCGGTACGGCTCGTCGACGCCGCGCGTCACGAGGTCATCGACAAGGACACCGATGTACGCGTCGTCGCGGCCGAGCACGACCGGCTCGGCGCCGCGGATCCGGCGCACGGCGTTGATCCCGGCGACGACACCCTGGCCGGCAGCTTCCTCGTATCCCGTCGTGCCGTTGATCTGACCCGCAAAGAACAGATGCTCGACGCTCTTCACCTCGAGCCAGGGCGTGAGCTGTGTCGGCGGATAGTAGTCGTACTCGATCGCGTACCCGGGACGCGTCATCTTCGCGCGCTCGAGACCGGGGATGGCGTGCAGGAATTCGAGCTGCACCGCGACGGGGAGGGAAGTCGACAGCCCGTTCACATACAGCTCGGTCGTGTCGAGACCCTCGGGCTCGAGGAAGATCTGATGGCGCTTCGCGTCGGGGAACTTGACGATCTTGTCTTCGACCGACGGGCAGTAGCGCGGACCGCGGCCACTGATCGCGCCACCGTACAGCGCCGACTCCTTGATGTGGCGCTGGATGATTTCCTTCACCTCGTCGCCGGCCCACGTAATCCAGCACGGGACCTGGCGCGGGCGCTCGACACGCTCGTGAAAGGAGAACCGGAAGTCGGGGGTGTCGCCGTCCTGGCGCTCGACTTTGCTCCAGTCGACGGAGCGACCATCGACGCGCGGTGGAGTTCCTGTCTTGAAGCGTTCTACCGTAAGTCCAATGTTTTCAATCACTTGCGCCATCTGTACCGATGGCGCGTCGCCCGCGCGGCCCGCGGGAATTTGCGTGTCGGTGCCGAGGTGGATCTTGCCGCGCAGGAAAGTACCGGCGGTGATGATGACGGCGCGCGCCGTGAAACGGCGGCCGTCCCCTGTCTCCACCCCGGTGATCCGAGCGCCGCGCTCGTCGAAGAGCAGATTTGTGACCATGCCCTGACTGAGCTCGAGGGAAGGGAATTGCTCGAGCAGAAACCGAACGGCGCGGCGGTACAAAGTGCGATCGGCCTGAGCGCGAGGAGCCCAGACGGCGGGGCCCTTCGAGCGATTCAGCATGCGGAACTGGATGGTGGCGCGATCGGCGGCGCGGCCCATCAGACCGCCCAGGGCGTCGACTTCGCGGACAACAGTACCCTTTGCAATGCCGCCGATGGCGGGATTGCAACTCATCTGGCCGATCGTGTCGAGCACAGACGTCAGCAGGAGAGTCTTGGCGCCGAGACGCGCGGACATCGCGGCCGCCTCAGTCCCAGCGTGGCCACCCCCGATAACGATGACGTCGAAGTCAACCGGCATGTCCGACAAACTACTGGGCTAGGACCGGCAAAGGCTAGGCTACAGACGCGCCGCGGGCCACAGTCAACGGGATTTGGGACGATCGGCTGCAAGACTGATTTTTCGGAGTAGGCCGAATAGCGTCTTGCTGGTCTCAGTGGCAAGGGCCTCGAGTTTCGCGAAACTCGTTGGCTCGAGGTAGCCCAGGTGGTTCGCCATGGTCAACGCTGTCTGCACCTCAGCGAGCGACCCCCAAGCCGTATCCAGAAACTTTCGATAGTCCCTTGTGCCCCTTCGCGCGGAACCTTCCGCGATGTTGAGGGGGATGCTGTAGGAAGCCCTGCGAAGCTGATCCGCGAGTCGCTCCTGCTCAAAGTCGGGAAAGTGCTGAGCCACGCGCGAGCATTCGACCGCAAGTTTTTCCGCGTGCTGCCAAGCTTTCAAGGTGTGATGGTTAGGCATGCTGCGAGGATAGATGGCGAACAGCCGACTCAGACCATCATTTTAGCTCGTTCCGTACCCTTTGAACTCAGGCCCGCGGCGCGTCTGCGGCCTAGCCTTTGCCTTTCCTAAGCAGTTCTCACCCAGCGGACGAGCTCTTTCACCGTCGGCCGCTTTCCCGTCATCAGAATTCCGACTCTATAAATCCGAGCCGCGACCCACGTCACTCCCACGATCGCGATCGCCAGCATCGCCAGTGACAGCGCCAGCTCTCCCATTCCCAAACTTCCGCCCGACCATCTGACTGGCGTCGCGATCGGCGACGTGAATGGCACAATCGAGAGTGTCTTTGCAAAGGTCGAGTTGGGTTCGTTGGTCAACCCGATAATGGAGAGGTACGAAATCATCAGCAGGTACGTCACCGGCTGCTGCGCCTGCCGGGCTTCCTGCTCGTTGCTCGACATCGCTCCCACCGCCGCGAACATCGCGGAGTAGAGCAGGAATCCTCCGAGGAAGAACGCCATGAAGACCGCGAGCGTCCCAAACGGGATATGGGGCAGGTTGATATCCTGCGCCATCGCCGCGTCAGCACCGAACGCGTGCGCGATCGGACCGCGCATGGCGATCAGGACTCGCGCGGAGACTCCCCAGATCAGGAACTGGAAGAACGACACCGCGCCGGCACCGAGGACCTTGCCCAGCATGAGCTGGAACGGCCGCAGCGACGAGACCAGAACCTCGACGATCCTGGTCGTCTTTTCCTCCAGGACCGAGCTCATCACGTTCACGCCGTACAACAGAATGGCCATGAACAGAAGGATCGCGATGAGGTAAGCCACGATGAACGTCTGACCGGCGCTCTCGGCGGTGCAGGCGCCACGTTGGCATTTCTTCTGATCGATATTGACCCTCAGCGCCTGGGCCCAATCGACGACGACCGGATTCACGCCGCGCCCCTCCAGTCGTGCCTTTTCGACCACACGATTCAGGGTGCGCTGGAGCTCCTCGACCGTCTGCATCGAGAGGTTCGAGGCACGGTATTCGGCCTTGCCGTCGCTCGGCAGCGAATCGCCGACGATGAGAAAACCGTTGATTTGCTTGGCTTCCACGAGCTGGGTCAACGAATCGAGCACGTGCGGCGAATGGCTGACCGCATCGGCCCGAATCGATTTGCTGGCGCCAAGCGCCTCTACCACCCGCCTGCCGTACCCCACTGTCCCGGTGTCCACGACCGCGATGTGACGCACACCGCCACCGACTGACTGCGCTATCTGAAAGACGATGATCCCGGCGAACAGGACCGGCCCGAGAATGGCGGACACCCAGAACCATTTCGTGCGCACGCGCTCGACGAATTCGCGCCGAATGACCGCCCAGACCTTATGCATGGGCGGCGCTCGCCACGGCCGTGGCGGCTTCGGGACCGACCAGATCGACGAAGATCTTGTGTAGTGACGGGCTCGCGAGCTCGAACCGCGCCAGTCGTGCCCCCGACGTCACCAGCGCCCGCAGGATCTCCTGCGCATCCGCACCTTCCGCCAGCTCGAGCTCGGCCCGCTGCCCAAAGTCCTGGGTTCTGGCAACGAGCCGGCGATCAGCGAAGATCTGGGGCGCGCCGCCCTGGCTCCCATCGAACTCGATGACGACATGCTTGCCGCCGCGCTGTCGCTTGACGTCAGCGAGCGAGCCATCGACCAGCTTCTTCCCGCGCGCGATGATGCACAGCCGGTCGCACAGCTGCTCGGCGTGCTCCATGATGTGCGTGGAGAACAGGACGGTCTTGCCGCGCCGCCGGTACTCGATCACCGTCTCGAGCAGGACCTGGCGGTTGACGGGATCGAGCGCCGAGAACGGCTCGTCGAGCACGACGAGCTCGGGATCATGCAGGACCGCCGAGATGAACTGCACCTTCTGCTGCATACCCTTGGAAAGATCCGACACTTTTCTCAGCCGCCAATCCGCGAGTCCCAGGCGATCGAGCCATTCGAGCGCCTTCGCGCGCGCGGCGCGCCGCGCGACGCCCTTCGTCTCCGCGAGGAAGGTGAGGACATCGACCACGCGCATCTTCGGGTACAGACCGCGCTCTTCGGGCAGGTACCCGATGCGCGCCGAGTGGGTGCGCCCCCCGGCGACGTCGTTGAACAATCGCACCGCGCCTTCGTCCGGTTCGTAGATATCCATGATCATGCGAATCGTCGTCGTCTTGCCCGCGCCGTTTGGGCCGAGCAAGCCGTAGATGACGCCGGAGGGAACGCTGAGGGACAGCGAATCGACCGCGGTATGACCCGCGAACCGCTTTGTCACGCGATCGACGACGACTGGATCAGACATGGCCCGGAAGCTATCGGGGACGGGGGACGAGGGAAGGGGGAAGGGTACTTTAACTACGATGCTAGAACGCCGAACAATTCGCCGGCTTTGCGAACGGCACTCACCAGAGCATCGACGTCGTCGACGTCATTATAAATGTAGAAGGACGCGCGCGCGGTCGCCGCGACGCCCAGGCGGCGCATCAACGGCTGCGTGCAGTGATGGCCCGCCCGAATGCACACGCCGTCCCGGTCGAGGATCGTGGCCAGATCGTGCGGGTGGATGTCACCGTAGGTAAATGGAACGACGCCGGCGCGATGGTCGCGCGATCCGTAGATCGTTACGCCCTCGATCTGTGACAACCGTTCGATCGCGATCCGCGCCAGCTCCTGCTCGTGGGCCGCGACCTTGTCCATCCCCAGTTTCTCGAGGTAGGCGATCGCCGCGCTGAGTCCGACCGCCGCTTCCACGTTCGGCGTGCCGCCCTCGAACTTGTGCGGAATCCGATTCCAGGTGGACCGGTCATCGTAGACCCGCTCGATCATCTCGCCGCCGCCGTGGTAGGGCGGCATCTCCTCCAGGAGCGCCGGCTTGGCGATCAGCGCTCCGCTGCCCATGGGACCCAGCATCTTGTGGCCCGACAGCGCGTAGAAATCGCAGTCCAGCGCCTGGACGTCGACCCGCAGGTGGGGGGTGGCCTGGGCACCGTCGACCACGGTGACCGCCCCGGCAGCATGGGACAGCTTGGACAGCTGGGCAGTCGGGTTAACGGTCCCGAGGGAATTCGAGACGTAGGGGAAGGCGACGATTTTGGGCTTGTTCTCGAGGGCCCGGCCAAAGTCGATCAGGTCGATCCGGCCGTCCTTGGTGATCTCCACCATCCGCAGGGTGGCACCTTTTTCCTGACAGAGGATCTGCCAGGGGACGATGTTCGAATGGTGATCCATTGCTGTCACCACTACCGTGTCGCCCCGACTCACGTGGGTCCGGCCCCAAGAGGCCGCCACTAGGTTGATCGACTCGGTCGTGCCACGGGTGAACACGACCGCCTCCCGGGCCCAGGCGTTCACGAACCGGGCGACCGCCGTGCGAGCCGCCTCATAGGCGTCGGTCGCTTCGACCGCCAAGGCATAGGCGCCCCGGTGCACGTTGGCATTGTGGAAGCTGTAGTAATGAACGAGCGCGTCGATGACTTTGCGCGGCTTCTGGCTGGTTGCCGCGTTGTCCAGATAGACGAGCCGGCGGCCGTTCTCCTGCCGCGCGAGAATCGGGAAATCGGCGCGAAGCTTCGCGGTATCGAGCATCAGAAGTCCCGCGCCGATTCGGTGGTCACGGGATCGCCGCTGTTCTGCAGCGCCGCGTGCAGCGCGTGCCAGGCGAGATTCGCGCATTTGATGCGGCTGGGAAATGCGCGCACCCCGGAAAACGCGGCGAGCTTCCCCGGCGCGTTGTTCCCGCCCGCGAGCATATCGCGGAACGCCTGAAACATCGCTTCCGCATCAGCCGCCGGTTTTCCTTTGACTGCCTCGGTCATGAGCGAGGCGGACGCTTTCGAGATCGCACACCCCGCCCCCTGAGGCATTTGAAAACCGATGTCGCTGATCGTCTCGCCGTCGAGCTGCACGTACAACTGAATCCGGTCACCGCACAGCGGATTGTTGCCTTCCGCCTTGCGGTTGGCCGATTCAATGCGCTTGAAATTCCGCGGGCTGCGGTTGTGGTCGAGAATGACCTGCTGATAGAGCTCGCTGAGATCCGTCATTGCTCGGCGAGGCGGCCGCGCACGATCGCGTCGAGCTGCGCGCGCAGCGGCGCGACTTCGATGCGGCCGAGGATCTCGGCGGCGAAACCGTACGTCAGCATCCGGCGCGCGTCGTGTTCGCCGACGCCGCGACTCTGGAGATAGAACATCGCGCGCGAATCGAGCGGGCCCACCGTGGACCCGTGCGTGCACTTGACGTCGTCGGCGTAGATCTCGAGCTGCGGCTGGCTGTCGGCGTGTGCCTCGGGGGACAGCAGCAGGTTGTTGTTCGTCTGCTTCGAGTCGGTCTTCTGCGCGCCAGGCCGAACGATGATGCGGCCCGTGAACACGCCGCGCGATTTTCCGTCGAGCACGCCGTTGAAGTACTCGTGGCTCTCGCAGTGATGATCGGCGTGATCGATCGTGGTGTGGTGATCGGCGTGCTGCGTGCCGTCCAGCAGATACAACCCGTTGAGGATGAGACGGCCGCCCGGTCCGCCCAGCACCGCGCCGATGTCGTGACGGGCGAGCGCGCCGCCGAATGCCACCGTGTGCACGTTGACCGTGCTGTCGCGTCCCTGATGGGTCTGCGTGGTCGCGACGTGATAGGCCTTGGTGCTCTCCCGCTGGACGCGGTGGTGGTCAACACGCGCCCCATCACCCACGACGATCTCGGTGACGCTGTTCGTCCAATAGGGACCCTGCTGCAGCGCGGCATAGGTTTCGACGATGCTCGCGCGGCCCCCGCGCTCGACCACGACCAGGTTGCGCGGATGCGTAACGACCTGCTCGCCGCTCGCCAGAAACAGCAGTTGGACCGGCTCGGCGAGCGAGGCCTTCGCCGGCACGTGCACGAACGCCCCGTCATACAGGAATGCCGTGTTCAGCGCAGAGAACGGGTGGTCCTGAGTAGCAGCGTACTTGCCGAGGTATTGCTGAACGAGCTCAGGCCGATGGGCTACGACGTGGGCCAAGCTTTGAACGTCATCGAAGAAAGGCGTCGAGAGAGTCGGCTGAAAAAAGCCGTCCACGAACACCAACCGATAGCCGGCTTCGAGCAGCAGGAACGGCCGGATGTCTTCGAGGGACGGGACCTGTGACGGGGCTTTCGCGAGCTCGAACGACCCCTCGGCGATCGGCGCGACGCTCGTGAACCGCCACGCCTCCTGCTT
>Ga0070701_10000839_pt1 | contig 11016 bp, 12 predicted proteins | sample KBSK5102metaG_FD_65451 | JGI IMG/M metagenome (GOLD analysis project Ga0070701, IMG submission 65451) | Corn, switchgrass and miscanthus rhizosphere microbial communities from Kellogg Biological Station, Michigan, USA - KBS K5-10-2 metaG | ecosystem: Host-associated > Plants > Roots >... | reverse complement strand
CTCGGACGTCTTCCTGTTCGCGTGCAGCTCGACGCGCTCTCCGCGCCGGATCTCGTCACGATTCTCACGCAGCCGCGCGAGGCGATGATCCCGGAGTATCAGCGGCTCTGCGCGCTCGATCAGATCCAGCTCGATTTCAGTCACGACGCGCTGCTGGAGATCGCCGGCGCCGCGCTGAAGCAGAAGCTCGGCGCGCGTGCGCTGCGCGCGATCCTCGAGAAGGTGCTGCATCCCGTGTTGTTCGTCGGCCCCGAGCGCGCCGGCGAGCGGATCGTCATCGAACCGGACGACGTCCGAAAGGCGCTGATCGTCACGTGATGAAGCGCGCCGGCATCTCCGCGAAGGTCACGTCAGCCGAGGCGTTGCTGACGGCGGCGCGTGTGGCGAACGATCTTCGCGCGCGCGGCATCGACGTCTGTTTCGACGACGCAACCGGCGAGAGTCTCGGCGAGCATGCGCACTGCGTCCGCAAGCCGGAGCTCGGCGATCATTCGGATTTTCTGATCACGTTCGGCGGCGACGGCACTTTGCTCTCGGTCGCTCGTCACGCCCCCAATCACGTCCCCATCATCGGCGTAAACATGGGCACCCTCGGCTTCCTCACCGAGATCCGCGTCGAAGATTTTCCGGACATCCTGCAGCGCGTGCTCGACGGCAACTTCACCGCGGAGAGCCGCGTTGCATTCGACATCGTCGTGCGCGGACCGCGTCGCGACGGCACGACGTATCGCGTGCTGAATGACGCGGCGATCAACAAAAGCGCACTCGCAAGAATCGTGGAGATGCGCGTGGAAGTGTCGGGCTTGTTCGTGTCGACGTTCCGCGCGGACGGGTTGATCGTCGCGACGCCGACCGGCTCGACGGCGTACAACCTCTCCGCCGGCGGCCCGATCATCTATCCGACGATGGGCGCGGTGGTGATCACGCCGATCTGCCCGCACATGCTGACGAATCGCCCGTTGGTGCTGCCCGACACGTTCGATATCGAAGTGTCGATCGTGTCGCGCGAGTCAGAAGTGTTTCTGACTCTCGACGGTCAGGAAGGCGTGGAGATCTCGTTCGAAGATCGCATCTGCGTGAGCAAATCCCCGCAGACCGTGCTGCTCGTGCAGTCGCCGGAGAAGAACTACTTCGATGTGCTGCGGACGAAGCTGAAGTGGGGGGAGAGTTGAACCGAGTCCTTAGTGCTTAGTCCTTGGTGCTTAGTGCTCGACCCACGGCGCGTACATTCGCACTAAGGACTAAGGACCAAGGACTAAGGACCGCTTCTAGCGAAGCGAAGCTTCGTAAAAAGCGCGCACGTTCTTCACGTACGCCTGCGTTTCGCGGTACGGCGGCACGCCGTTGAACTTGCGGACGGCGCCGGGGCCGGCGTTGTAGGCGGCGAGGGTGAGGTCGAGATCGCCGTGGAACGTGTCGAGGAGCGTGCGGAGGTAGCGCGCGCCGGCGAAGACGTTTTCGCGGCTGTCGAAGATGTTGTTGACGCCGAGGTAGCGGGCGGTGGCGGGCATTAGCTGCATGATTCCGCAGGCGCCGACCGGCGACACTGCGTTCGCGTTGAACGCGGATTCGCGTCGCGCGACGGCTGCGACGAGGCGCGGATCGACACCATGCGTGCGTGACGCGTCGGCGATGACCTGCGCGAGCTCCATGGGCACGACGCTGCTGACGCGCGCGTTCGAGTTGAAGATACCGGCGAACGGGCTGTAGTTCAGCGGCGCCGTCTTCAGCGAGACGAGCGCTTCCTTCACGTTGCCGAAGAAATGAAACGCAGTGATGCGATTCGAGGTGTTGCTGATGACGACGCGGCCGGGACGCTTCAGCCGCACACCCTGAACGTCGGCGGCACTGAAGTTGTTGACGCCTGCGAAAGCAGACGTTGCCGCGAGGAGCGTTGCGAGCGTCAGAGTTGTTTTCATAGGGTGCGTGGCGAAACGTCGCAGCGCCGGATAGGATTTCCGGATGAGCTTCCGTCGTTTTGCTGTCGCGCTATCCTTCACTGCTCTCCTCTGCTGCACGAATACGACCATGACCACGCCGCCAGCCACTTTGTTCGTCGGAACGGTCGTTTCCGGCGCTGAGCAGACGCCTCGCGCGAATTACGGCGTGCTCGTCCGTGGCGAGACGATCGCAGCAGTTGGTCCGGCGGATGAGCTGCGACGCGCGAATCCCGATGCGCACGTCGTCGATGCGACGGGCTCGACCATTCTTCCCGGACTCACCGACGCGCACGGTCATCTTTACGGACTCGGCCTTTCGCTCGACACGGTGAATCTCGTCGGACTGCCGACGTACGACGCGGTTGTCGCGAAGGTGAGGGAGCGCGCGGGGCGCGCCGAAGCGAACGAATGGATCCTCGGTCGCGGCTGGGATCAGAATCGCTGGCCGGGCAAACAGTTTCCGACCGCGGCACCGCTCGATGCGGCGATTGCCGATCATCCCGTGTGGCTGCGTCGCGTCGATGGCCACGCGGGCGTCGCGAATACCGCGGCGTTGCGGGCGGCGGGCGTTACGCGCGATACGCCCGATCCTGAAGGCGGCCGCATTCTGCGCGACGCGAACGGCGAGCCGACGGGAGTGTTCGTCGATGCCGCGATGACGCTCATCGATTCGAAAGTGCCGCCGCCGTCGAAGGAGCTGCGCAAAGCGCGCGTGCTTGCGGCGGCGAATGCGATCGCCGCGACCGGACTCACCGAGATGCACGATGCGGGCGCCGACGATTCGACGATCGATGCGGTGCGCGAGCTCATCGATGAAGGGAAGTTCCCGATTCGCGTCTACATCATGGTGTCCGACGACGCCGCAGCGCTCGAGCGGTGGTTCGCGCGCGGACCGCTCGTGCGTCACGGGAATCGGCTCACGGTCGCATCGGTGAAGTTGTACGCCGACGGCGCGCTCGGCAGCCGCGGCGCGGCGCTGCTCGCGCCGTACAGCGACGATCCGAACAACAGTGGCTTGCTGCTCGCGAAGCCGGAGCACATTCGCGATGTAGCGTCGCGCGCGCTGAAGGCGGGCTTTCAGGTGAACACGCACGCGATCGGCGATCGCGGCGTGCACAACGTGATCGACTCGTACGAGGCCGCCGGCGTCACGCCGGAGAAGCGCTTTCGCGTGGAGCACTTTCAGGTTGTCGCGCCGGAAGATTTCGCGCGCATCGCCCGCGACGGGATCATCGCGTCGATGCAGCCGACGCATGCGACGTCGGACATGCCGTGGGCCGAGGACCGCTTAGGACCGCAGCGAATTCGCGGCGCGTATGCGTGGCGCACCGTGCTCAACTCCGGCGCGCGGCTCGCGCTCGGTTCCGATTTCCCGGTCGAGGATGTGAATCCGTTCTTCGGCATCTACTCCGCGGTGACGCGTCAGGATCAGACGGGAAACCCGCCGGGCGGCTGGTATCCCGAGCAGAAACTGACGCTCTCTGAGGCGATTCGCGGCTTCACGAGCGACGCTGCGTACGCCGCGTTCGAGGAGGATTCGCGCGGGACGATCGAGGTGGGAAAACTCGCGGATTTCACGATCGTCGATGGCGACTTTTACGCGGCGCCAATCTCCGACTTGTGGAAGACGAAGGTGCGCATGACGGTGGTGGGAGGTAAGGTGGTCTACGGAAAGTAGAGGATTAGTGTGATGAGCCGAGCCGAGGGATCCTTTCAGAACGCGCTGATGGAGGCGAGCGCGTTCTTCATGAAAGAGGGAAAGGTTCACACCACACTACGACGTCTGACCGATCGCCTGAACGAAGCGCGTATCCCATACGTCGTCCTCGGCGGTATGGCGTTGAACGCGCACGGATACGAACGAGTAACCGTCGATGTCGACATCCTCACGACGCGCGATGGACTCGATCGAATTCACGAAATGCTCGTCGGCCGCGGCTATCTGCCGAAGTTTCCTGGCTCTCGGAAGACGCTCCGCGATACGACGACCGACGTTTCGATCGACTTCATCACCGCAGGCGAATATCCAGGCGACGCGAGGCCGAAAGCGGTGCAGTTCCCCGATCCCGAGGCTGTCGCAGTTGATTACTCGGGATACAAAGTCATCGACCTGCCGCATCTGTTCGAACTGAAACTGGCGTCAGGACTTTCGAACGCGCTCCGACTGAAGGACCTTGCCGATGCGCAGCAGATGATCCTCATCATCAAGCCGCCGCGCGAGCTGGGTGAACAGCTCGACGCGACGGTGCGCGACGAGTACTACCGAATGTGGGACGCCGCGCAGAACGCGAAACCGGTCTGGAACGAGTAGCCGCTACTGCTCGTGATCCTCAAAGTGCGTGAGCGCGCGAAAGTCCTGATAGCGCTCCTGCACGTCGCGCAGCGTGATCTCGCGCAGGCGGTCCAGTGAAAACTTCTCCACCGTGAACGACGCGAGCACGCTGCCGAACACGATCGCGCGGCGCATCTCTTTGTCGTTGATGTCGCGGCGCGACGCGAGGTAGCCGAGGAAGCCGCCGGCGAACGTGTCGCCTGCGCCGGTCGGATCGAACACGTTCTCGAGCGGATATGCAGGCGCGGCGAACACCGCGTCCTTCGTGATCATCATGACGCCGTATTCGCCGCGTTTCACGACGAGCGTTTTCGGGCCGAGCGCGAGGATCTGCCGCGCGCCTTTCACGAGGTTCGCTTCTTCCGTGTACTGCCGCACTTCCGCTTCGTTGATCACGATGAGGTCGACTTCGCGGAACACGCGTGTCAGCGCATCTTTCGCGATGTTGATCCAGAGATTCATCGTGTCGAGCGCGACGAGCCGCGGGCGCTCGCACTGATTGAGCACGTCGAGCTGCAGCTCCGGCTGAATGTTCGCGAGGAACAGCACGTCCGGTTTGCGCTGCCGATCGTTGAGCTGCGGTTTGAAATCGGCGAAGACGTTCAGCTGCGTGTCGCGCGTCTTCGCGACGTTGAGGTCGAAGCCGTACTCACCGCTCCAGAAGAACGTCTTCTGTCCGCTGACGCGCTGCAGTCCGTCGAGATTGATCTTGCGGCCTTTGAAGACCGCCGTTTCTTCTTCGCCGAAGTCCTCGCCGACGACTGCGACGACGTCGACTTCGCTGAAGAACGAGGCGGCGACCGAAAAGTACGTGGCCGAACCGCCGATGCAGCGATCGACTTTTCCGAACGGGGTGCTGATGGCGTCGAATGCGACGCTGCCGACGACGAGAATCATTTGTCTGGCTCCTGAATCACTTCACGTATTTGGCGATGAGCGGCGCGAGATCCGTCTTCGCTTTGAGCGGGATCGCTGCCGGGTCGGTCATGATTGCGTACTGCAGCGCATCGACGCATTTGCAGTCGCGCTTCCGCGCGGCCGCGCGCGAGATCGAAACGCGCAGCGTCCGTTGCGCCATCTGCGCGTTCGCGCGGAGATAGCCGATGACCTGCTCGACGCTGACCTCTTCCGCCGACTCGTGCCAGCAGTCGTAGTCGGTGACGAGCGCCATCGTCGCGTAACAAATCTCCGCCTCGCGCGCGAGCTTCGCTTCCTGCAGATTCGTCATGCCGATCACGTCGACGTCCCACGTGCGATACAGCTTCGACTCCGCGCGCGTCGAGAACTGCGGCCCTTCCATGCAGAGATACGTTCCGCCTTCGTGGACAACGGCTCCCGATTCGCGCGCAGCGGCGCTCATCAAAAACGAAACGCCCGCGCAGATCGGATCGGCGAATGAAACGTGCGCGACGATCCCGTTGCCGAAGAATGTGTCGGGGCGATGCCGCGTGCGATCGATGAACTGATGCGGGAAAACGATGTCGGTCGGGTTGTAAGTCTCTTTCATCGAGCCGACCGCGCTCGCGGAGAGGATCGTGTGCACGCCGAGGACTTTGAAACCGAAGATGTTCGCGCGGTAGTTGAGCTCCGTCGGCATCAGGCGGTGGCCTTTGCCGTGACGCGCGAGGAACGCGACGCGCACGCCGTCGACTTCGCCGATCACGTACGGGTCGGACGGCGCGCCGAACGGCGTGTCGACGCTGCGCTCGAAGAGCACTTCCAGCCCTTCCATCGAGTAGAGGCCGCTGCCTCCGATGATGCCGATCGCTGCTTCTGTCATCGTTTCCACTTTCTCAGCGACTCGTCGATGGCTGCCGCGACGCGCGTCGCCAGCTCCACCGCTTCGAGTCCGTCTTCGCCCGCGACGAGCGGCCGCGAGCGGTCGCACACGCAGGCGACGAATACTTCGAGCTCCGCGCGCAGCGGCTCTTTCTTTTCGACCGTGACGCCGATCGGTTCGATGTTGCGTCCGGCGAGGCGATAGCCTTTGACTTCCTGCTCTTTCGTGTCGACGGAGATGTACGAATCACCGGCGAAGAAACGAATCTTGCGCACGCGATCCTGCGACACGCGGCTTGCCGTGAGATTGGCGACGGCGCCGTTCTCGAGCTCGAGCCGCACGTTCGTCATGTCGACTTTGCCGGTCAGCACCGGCACGCCGACGGCGCGCACTTCGACGACGCGCTGCCGCGTCAGCGAGAGCACGAGGTTAATGTCGTGAATCATCAGATCGAGGAGGACGTCGATGTCGAGCGAGCGGCCGGAGAAGACGCCGAGGCGCTCTGCTTCGATGTAGCGGACTTCGTTGACGAGCGGCGCGATCGCGACGATGGCCGGGTTGTAGCGCTCGACGTGACCGACCTGAATGATGCGGGACCGCTCTTTCGCGAGCGCGATCAGCTTCTGCGCGTCGCCCGGTTCGGCGGTGATCGGCTTCTCGATCATCACGTCGCAGTTCGCTTCGAGCAGTTGTGACGCGACTTCGGCGTGAGAAATGGTGGGAGTCGCGACGACCGCGCAATCGATTGCAGCCGCGAGCTCCGCGATCGTCGCGAATCGCTTCAGCTTCAGGTTCTCGACGACTTCCGCGGCGATCGCATCGTTCGGCTCGACGAATCCGACGACGTCGACTTCCGGCATCTCCGTCAGCACGCGCGCGTGGAGCCGGCCGAGGTAGCCGGTGCCCGCGACGCCGATACGAATGCGGTCGGTCATTGGTGACCTCGAGGCATGAGGCATGAGTGATGAGGCATGAGTAAAGGCAGGCGGACGCGAAGCGACTCATGCCTCATGCCGCATACCTCATGCCTCATGAGTAATGAGTGATGAGGCATGAGTAAAGGCAGGCGGACGCGTAGCGACTCATACCTCATGCCGCATACCTCATCCCGTCTTTCCCTCATCGAATCACGCCGCGCTTCGACTCGCGCACGAACTCCACCAGATATCGCGCTTCCGGATAGAGATGCAGCTCGTCCTCGATCCGCATCAGCGCTTCTTCGAGCTTCAGCTTCGAGCGCACCAGAATCCGGTACGCGCGATTCAGCGCGCCGATCGTCTCTTTCGAAAAGCCTTTACGCTCCAGTCCGATCGTATTCACGCCGTACGTTTTGGCGGGACGGCTGCCGACGGTTTTCACAAACGGCAGCACATCCTGCGTCGCGATCGTGTCGCCGCCGATGAACGCGTGCTCGCCGACGCGGCAGAACTGATGCACGGCCGAGAACGCGCCGACGGTCGCAAAGTCCGCGACCTCGACGTGGCCCGCGAGCGTCGCGTTGTTCGCGAAGATCGTCCGCGACCCGACGTGACAATCGTGCGCGACGTGCGTGTACGCCATGAAGAAGTTGTGCGAGCCGATGGTCGTCACGCCGCCGCCGCCCGCGGTGCCGCGGTTGATCGTGACGAACTCGCGGAACACGTTGTCGTGTCCGATGACGAGCTCGGTCCGCTCGCCTTTGAATTTCAAATCCTGCGGCGGCGTGCCGACTGACGCCTGGCCGGCGAAGTGATTCCGTTCGCCGATCGTGGTCGGGCCATCGATGCGCATGAACGGACCGATGACGCTGCCGGAGCCGATGGAAACGCCGGCGTCGATCACTGCATACGCGCCGACTTCCACATCGTGCGCGAGGAGCGCATCGGTGCTGACGATTGCGGTTGGGTGGATCTGCGCCATCGTTACTCCGGCCGATCCGTCATCACGCTGAGCATCTCCGCCTCGGCAACGATCTGATCGTTCACTTTCGCGGTGCCCTTCATCTTCACGGTGTTCGAGCGGCGCTGCAGCATCACGCACTCCATGATCAGTTGATCGCCGGGAACGACGGGACGGCGGAAGCGCGCTCTGTCGACGCCGCCGAAAAGAAAGAGCTTCGATTCGCGCTCGGGCAGATCGCGCAGGAAGAGAACGGCCGCGCACTGCGCCATCGCTTCGACGATCAGCACGCCCGGCATCACCGGCGCGCCGGGGAAATGTCCCTGGAAGAACTGCTCGTTCGCGGAGACGTTCTTCAGTCCAACGATGCGCTGTCCCGGATCGATCTCCAGGATGCGGTCGATGAGCAGCATCGGATAGCGATGCGGCAGCAGTTTCATGATCTCGGTGATGGTCAACATGTTGTTCATTGTCTTTTCCTGGTCATGCGGCGCAGCGTCGCCTCGCGGCGCGCGAATTCGCGAAACGGCACCGCGGGGATGCCCATCACTTTCACGCCGTCGGCGACGTCTTCGAGCACCGCGCTTTTCGCGGCAACCTGCACGCGGCTGCCGATTTTCAAATGTCCGGCGAAGCCTGATTGTCCCGCCACCGCGACGTAATCCCCGAGCTCCGTCGATCCCGCGATGCCGACCTGCGACACGAGGAAGCAGTGCTTGCCGACGCGCACGTTGTGGCCGATCTGCACGAGGTTGTCGATTTTCGTTCCTTCGCCGATGACGGTTTCGCCGAGGGCGGCGCGATCGATCGTGGAGCCTGCGCCGATTTCGACGTCGTTCTCGATACGCACGACGCCGATCTGCGGGATCTTGTGATGGCGTCCGCCGTGCGTCGCGAAGCCATAGCCGTCCGAGCCGATCACCGCGTTCGCGTGAATGATGCAGCGATCGCCGATCTTCGTCCCGTTATAGATCGCAACGTTCGGATAGATGATGCAGTCGCTGCCGATCGTCGCGCCGGCTTCGATCGAGACGCCCTGATAGATGAAAGTGTTCTCGCCGATCGTGACTCCGTCGGCGATCGTGACGAACGGTCCGATGCCCGCGGTCGCGGCGACGGTTGCCGTCGCAGCGATCGACGCGTGCGGCGAGATACCGATCGGATGCGGCCGCGCGGCGAACCATTTCGCGACGACACGCGCCATCGAAAAGTACGGATCGCCGACGCGAATCCATCGCGCGTCATCGCCGGCAACGTCACTGCCGACAAGCACAGCGCCGGCATTCGTCGTGGCGACCATCGCCGCGTATTTCGGATTCGCGAGAAACGTCAGCTGTTCCGGTCCCGCATCGGCGAGCGTCGCCACGCCTGAAATGACGCGGTCCGCCGGGCCGGCATAACGGCCGTCGACGAGCGCGACGATCTCCTGAATTGGAACGGTCGGCATGAGCGGCGCGCATTGTAATGCGGCGGCCTGCTCTGGCGCAGTCCTTGCGACCTGGAGCGAGCTTATGTCCACGATCCAGGAAGTCGTTGCCGAAGTCCGCCGCGAGTTGTCGCAGCACGGAGTGCGAGCCGCGCTCGTCGCGATGAATCGAAACGGCTCGCATCGATTCACGGCGCTCTTCCGCTTTCAGGGGACAGACGCTGTTCAATCTTTATCTGATCGATCGTGACGATCCCACCGTCGAGCGCTGTCCCGATTTGCCGGTGCTGGAGTCGTACTGCGTCTTCGTGCGTGACACCGCCGCCAAGTTCGTGACGGAGGACTCGCTGAATGACGCGCGTGTCGATGGTCACGCGAAACAGCAGCACGTGCAGTCTTACTGCGGTCTGCCGCTGCTCACCGACACGGGCGAGCTGTTCGGCACCGTTTGCCACTTCGACTTCGACGCGATTCCTTTCGCGCCGAGCGAGGTGATGGTGCTCGAAGACATCGCGCCGCATCTCGTCGCGGCGGTCCTGGCCGGCGACTGGAAGCCGGTGCTGCCCGTCGCGCCGGCCGCGTAACGAAAATGAAAAAGCCTCCCGCGAGGGAGGCTTTTCTGCGCTGCGAAGTGAGGCCGATTACGGCTTCTTCGCCGGAGCCGGAGCGGCTGCCGGAGCGGCGCCGCCGGTGGCGTCGTTGAAGCGCTTGATCACCGTGTCGGTGATGTCGATCGCGTCGGACGCGTAAACCAGACCCGACTCGAACTTGTTGAAGATCATCGCGAGGCCCATCTCTTTGCCGATGCCGTCGATGACCGGAAGGATCTTGTTCTGAAGGTCGAGCAGCGTCTTGTCGCGCGCTTCACCGACTTCGCGCTCGGCATCCTGCGCGTAACGCTGCGCGGCAATCTTCTTGTCCGACAGCTGCTTGGCGAGATCGGTCAGCTTGTCTTCGCTGAGCGACATCTTCTTCGTGTTGATCTCGTTGTCGAGATTCTTCATCTCCTCGTCCATCTTCTGGGCGCGGGCAACACGATCTTCCTGCATCTTGCGCAGGCGCTCGGTCGCGGCCTTTCCGGCGTTGGAGGTCTGCAGCACTTTCTGCACGTCGATCACGGCGACGCGGCTTGGCGCGCTCTGCGCGAACATCGGCGCGGCGAGAGCTGCGACCGCAACCGTAACGAGAAACTTCTTCATGGAACTCTCCTTCTTTCGGGTCTTTTCGGACTTTGGCTAAATCGAACGGTCTTTAGTACGTATTCCCAATCGTGAACTGGAAGCCCTCGAACACATCGCCCTTCTTCGAGCTCGGATTGAATGCGTAGATGAAGCGCAGCGGGAACTGGAAAACCGGCAGGAAGATGCGCAGCTCCGCGCCGGCCGAGTAACGCATCTTCTTCAGATCGACGTCCTCTTTGTACGCCCACGAGTAACCGGTGTCCGCGAAGAACACGAGGCGCAGCGGCTCGTTGAGCTTCATGATGTATTCGGCGTTGACGACGCTGTACTTGTAACCGCCCGCGTTCAGTGTGCGGCCGCCGATGACTTCCTTCGGTCCGAGGTCGCCGTAGCGGAAACCGCGCACCGAGTACTCACCGCCGACGAAGAAGCGCTCCGACTCCGGCACGCACAAACGCTCGCCCGTCGCCTGCTGCTCC
>Ga0070701_10000834_pt1 | contig 11040 bp, 9 predicted proteins | sample KBSK5102metaG_FD_65451 | JGI IMG/M metagenome (GOLD analysis project Ga0070701, IMG submission 65451) | Corn, switchgrass and miscanthus rhizosphere microbial communities from Kellogg Biological Station, Michigan, USA - KBS K5-10-2 metaG | ecosystem: Host-associated > Plants > Roots >... | reverse complement strand
GTCGTCTACGCGAACCGCGCGGCTCGCGAGCTGTTCACGCCCGGCGATCGGCTGGAAGGACGTCGCCTCGATGAGATTCTCCGTCCCGCGCCCGCGCTGCGCGAGGCGTTCGCGTCGGAACGCGACGCGCTTTTCTCCGCCGGCAGCGAGACGTATCACCTCGCGCGGCGCACGTTCTATCTGAATGGACGCGCGCATCTGCTCTGGATCGCGAATCGCCTCACGCCCGAGTTGCGGCGCCAGGAAGTGGAAGTGTGGAAGCGCGCGATCCGCGTGCTCAATCACGAGCTGAATAACACGCTCGCGCCGATTCGTTCGCTCTTTCATTCGGCGCGTGTGATTCGCCACAAACCGGAGCAGCTTTACCGCCTCGATGAGATCAACGCCGCCGTCGAAGAGCGCCTCGATTACCTGCAGCGCTTCCTCGACGGCTACTCGCAATTCGCGCGATTGCCGAAGCCGCGCCCGGAACCCGTCGCGTGGAAGGACCTGCTCGAGTCCGTGCAGCGCGTCGTCCCGTTTCGCATCCCCGACCCGCCCGCCCATTCATCGATGATCGATCGCACGCAGCTCGAACAGGTGCTGATCAACCTCGTAAAAAACGCCGCCGACGCCGGCAGCAAACCGGAAGACGTCGAGGTAGCGGTCGAGCGCCGCGCCAACGGCAGCCTGCTGACCGTGAGCGACCGTGGCGAAGGAATGTCCGACGAGACGATCGCCCGCGCCCTCCTCCCGTTCTGGTCCACCCGCACCGGCGGCTCCGGCCTCGGCCTTCCGCTCTGCAACGAGATCATCGACGCCCACGGCGGCCACCTGCGCATCACGCACCGCGACGGCGGCGGCACGACAGTCGCCTGCTGGCTTCCGGAGTGAAAAGTCAACAAATTGGGGTCACATCTGGAAAATTGACTTTAGCCAGCCGCATCGCTGCGTCGCGACTGTTCGCAAGTCAATTTTCCAGATGTGACCCCAATTTGTTGACTTTTCCGCGCGACGGTCGCCCGAACAGGTATCCCTGCCCCAACCCGATCCCCGCCGCTCGCGCCGCGTCGCGCGTCGCGAAAGTCTCGATCCCTTCCAGCACCAGCTGGCACTCCAGCTCGTTCGCGAGTGCGAGGATGTTCGCGACGATCTTCCTCCGCGTCGAATCCACTTCGAACGACGTCCCGAAGTGCTGGCTCACTTTCAGATACTTCGGGCGGATCTCATCGACGTGCGTCAGGTGCGAGTACGCCACGCCGACATCATCGAGCGCGAATGAATAGCCGAGCGCGCGCAGCGTTCCGCACTGACGCGCAACGCGCAGCGGATCGCCGAGCGGCTGCTGTTCCGTAATCTCGAGTACGACCTGCTCCGCGTGCAGCGCACTTTCCGCGCGTGCTTCTTCCAGCACGTGCGGCAAACGCTCGTCGACGATCACCGCCGGATGCAGATTGATGAAGAGCCGCGGCACATTGCCGCAATCTGTGAACGTCGTCCGAATACACGCGAGCTCGAGCTCCGCCACGCAACCTTTGCGATTCGCGTAGTCGAAGAGCGCATCGGGCAACGCAAGGATGCTCGCCGTGTTGCAGCGCGCCAGCGATTCGTATCCGTAATGCGATTCATCGCTCAGCTGCACGATCGGCTGCAGCATCGGGAACAGCATGTTGCCGCCTGTGATCTCGCGAATCGTCGGCACATGAATGATCTCCGCGTCGCCGGCCTCGGACTCAGGCTCCGGGATCAGCGCTTCGAGCAAACTGATGTCGAACGGTTTCGCGAGCACCGCCGCCGCCCCGCGCGCGAGCGCTTCCGTCTCCAGCTCCGCGGAGTGCGCGCCGGTCATCAGCACGATCGTGCTCGCCGGCGCGTTCTTCCGGATGTGCGTGATGAAGTCGAGCCCTTCGTAACGGAACGGACTGGTCAGCCGCACGTCCGTGATGACGGCGGCGACCGGCATGTGCTCGATCGTCAGCTCCGCCGATTCGAGATCGCTGCAGACGATGATTCGCCTTCCGCTGCGTTCGAGCGTCATCGCCAGTCCGCCGGCGATGATCGGATCGTCGTCCACGATGAGTACGATCTGCATCAGACCGCGATCATACCTGTCACTCCAGCCGGAAATTGACGACGAGCTCGTGAACGACCTCGTGAATCTCGTCGCCGACTTTGAACGGCCGGAACTTCCACGTGCGAATCGCGGCCACCGCGGACTCCTCGAACTTCGGCCAGTGCGAATGTTCGAGCACGATCACTTCCTTCACCGCGCCGTCTTTCCCGATGACGTAGCGCAGCGTCACGTCGTCCTCGCGATGCAGCATTCGCGCGTCTTCGGGATATTGCGGATAGCGCTTCCGCACGACGAACAACGGCAGATTGAAATTGCGCGCGAAGTGCACGCGATCGCCGATCATCACGCCGCCGAGCAGCGCATCCGGTTTGGCGGGACGGCTTTCGTCGGCGTCGCTCGCGTCCGAAACTCCCTCGCCCGCACCCGCGGCCGGCGCCGCAGCCGGTACGAATGCGGTCAGCGACAACGCCGCCGCGCGCACCGGCACGATCGGGATTTCATCGGGAATCATCGTCGGCGCGACGTCGAGATTCACCGTCGGCGGAAGCGCGGCAACCGCCGTCGCTGAAGCCGGCGTCGCAGTCGCGAAGCTCGAAGCGGACGGCGGCGCGGGAGGGGGAGGCGGCGGCTCGGGCGCCTCCTCGAGCGAATACGAGCGCACCAGCCGCGGAGGCTGATCCGGAAACACCGCGCGCCACTGCGGCACGATCACAAATGCCGCGATCGCGACGACGTGCACGCCGACCGACACCGGCAGCGACTCGTACGCCGCACGGCGTGCGCGCGCACCAAAGACCTCGGGAGCGACGGTCTCGAACATCGGGAGAACGAGAGCTTAACGCGAGCGCACCGCGACATTCCTTGCGGACAGCCTCTTTTGTTCCGGGTATTGGGTAGGGAAATACGTCCCCCGATCACACCTTCATGTGACGGCGTCCATTTCCGAACTGGTCGTAAGACGGGGGAGGTTCTGTTTATGGGACAGGCAACACGATCGCTCGAGCGCACCCTCCTCGAGAGATTGAGCGTCGGCGACCGCGACGCGTTCTGGAGTCTCTGGATGTTGCATCGCCCGCATCTGCACGCGGTCTGCTACCGCCAGATGAAGTGGGTCGTGGCCGACGCGGACGACGCGGTCAGCCGCTCGATGCTGCTCGCGCACGCGAAGCTGCCCGAGTACGCGCGCGAGATCGTCGACGTCGAAGCGTGGCTCACGCGCCTGACCTGCAACGTCTGTCTCGACATCAAGAAAGAGCGCGGCCGCGGCGTGCGAAAAGCGGAGTCGCTCGACGAGCAGTCGCTCACGAGACGCGAGGCGACGCTGCCCGAGCCGTTGTCCCCCGAGGATGTTTGTCATCTTTCGCAGATGCGGGAGTCGATAAGGGATGCGATCTCGAGACTGCCGGAAACGCTGCGCGTCGTAGCGCTGATGCGCTTCGCCCAGGAAGCCAGCTACACCACCATCGCCAATCACCTCGGCATCACCGAAGCGAACGCGCGCAAACGCGTGCAGCAGGCGAGGATGATGCTGCGCCCGCAGCTCATTCATCTGCGGCACGAGCTCCGCGTCACTCCGCCTGAAGCACGAGGAACTGCGGATTGCTCGCCCTGAGTCCGGCCGACGGACATTCGATGTAGACGTAGTAGACGCCGGGCGCGGGCGAGGTGAAATCCGTCTCGTAGCGGCCGTCGTCGAGTGCGATGAGCGGACGCCGCTCCGACCACGCGCCGTTCGCCTGCATGATCAGCGCGCGTGCGTCCGTCAGTCCCGTCGCCGGCTGCTTCGTTTTCGCGTCGGTGAGCCGGAACGTGAGCTGCGTTTTTTCGTGCGCGGCGATGATGCGCTGCTTCGTCAGATGTTCGATGTCGAGCGGGACGCGCAGCTTTGCCGGCGCGATGTCCGGATTCTCGGCGACGTAGACGCGGAAGCAGCCGACGACGCGCGGCGAATCGAGAAAGACCGCGACGTCGTACGCGCCCGCGTCCGGCATCGTGACGGTCGTCGAGAACGTGCCCGGCTTTCCCTCGCGCAGACTGCGATCGACGACGAGCACGGCCTGCGGCGGATGCTCGTAATTCGAGAAGTGGCCGATCGGTGCGGCCATCCCTTCCTTATAAAAGTAGACCTCGTGATCGGCCGGATTCGCGACGAGCACCGCGTTCTCGCCGGGCGCGGAAACGATTCCGTCGGCCGCGGTGAGCCGCGGCGCTTTCCCGAAATTCGTATCGCCGGCGGGGAACTCGACGACAGCGAGCGCGCGTCCTTCCTTACCGATGTTCGCGAGCGGAATCATCAGCACCAGCTCGCTCTCGCGGCGTCGCACGTACGCGAGCGAATCGCTGAACGTGACTTCGAACGGACCGCCTTCCAGCTCGCCCGTTTGAATGACGCGATTCGATGCGACGTCGATGACGTGCATCAGATCCTTCGCCGGATTGAGCGTGAAGCCGTAACGGCCGCCGGGCGCGAATCGGATTCGCGCGAGGCCGGGCTCCGTCATGATTCGCGCGACCGGTTTGCGCGCGCGCGGATCGAGCACCGTGATGGCGCCGTCGGAGCTGGCGATGTAGGCGAGGTTGCTGAGCGGCGACCAATCGACCGCGACCGGCTTCGCGCCCGCGGGGCCGCGCGCGACTTCCTTTAATGTCGCGACGTCGACGACGCTCACCGTGCCGTCGTCGCCGTTCGTGACGATGATCGAGCGATTGTCCGGCGTCGCGACGAGATCGTGCGGACCGTTGCCCGTTTTGATCTTCGCGGCGATGGTGAGATCGGCCGGACGCAGCGCAGTGATGCCGTCCGTCGTCGCGATCCAGACGTAGTGCGCGTCGGGCTGTTCGATGATGCGTCGCGGATCGGCGCCCGCGTCGAAGGTCGAGATGATCTTCCACGTCGCCGTGTCGATGGCTGTGACTTTGTTCGCGGCGGGCGAAGTGACGAAGAGCTTCGAGCCGCTCAGCGTCCAGTCGTATCCGACCGACGGCAACTCGAGCAGAGCGAGCAGCTGCGTGCCACCGAAACTGAAATGCGGATCGACGACGGTCAGCGTGGCGTCGCCGTTCATCGCGACGACGTGGTAGACGTTGAGGTCGACCGCCGGCCGCGTATAGACGTTGCCCGCGATGAACGTCGCGACCGACGCCGTGCACTGCTTGCGATCGAGCGCCGCGTCACTCTTCGCCTTCGCAAACCACGCTGTAGGGAAGACCCCGCCGAGCGGCGCGCCCGTAGCTTTGTCGCGCAGCGTGACCTCGACATGCGAGGCGTCCCCGGCGCGCGGTTTGGCGACGTCGAGCCCGACGACGATTCCGCCATCGGTAACCGTCTGCGCCACCACCGCCGCCATCAGCCAAAAAAGGAAGTTCGTCACCATCGCGAAAGACGACCCCGCCACCCGCCCCGTGAAAAGTCAAAGTTTTGGGGTCACATCTGGAAAATTGACTTTTCAACTTACGGCAGCGCGACAGTCAACGGTCGCCGAAAAGTCAATTTTCCAGATGTGACCCCAAAACTTTGACTTTTCGGTTTCCATTCACACGCACACCCCGCCCGTCGTCTTTCCCACAGACAACGCCCATGTCCAGCGCCATCGTTGTTGCCGTACTCGACGCTCGCCCGTCAGGGGAGATCATCGCGAACGCCGCACGCAGCGCGAGCTGGCTCGAAGTTCGCGCCGATCTCGTCGGCGACCTCGACGTCTCCTGGCTCCGCTCACACTTCCCCGGCTCGCTCCTCTATTCGCTTCGCGGCGACGACTCCAGCCGCCGCGCGCGACTCATCTCCGCCGCGCGCGAGTACGACTTCATCGATCTCGAGCTCGGCGACCTCGTCCCGTCCGTCCTAAAAGCGATTCCGCCCGAGAAGCGCGTCATCTCATCGCATCACGCGAGCGGCGATCTTGCCGATCGGCTCCACGTCATGACCTCCGTCGAAGCGCGGCTCTATCGTCTCTCCTGCGCCGCGAAGCGCAGCGGCGATGAGCTCGCGCCGCTGATGTTGCTGAAAGCGACGGAAAGAAAAGATGTCACCGCGTACGCGACCGGTCCCATCGGTCTCTGGTCGCGCATCGTCGCGCCGTGGCTCGGCGCACCGATCGTCTTCGGCAGCGCAGTTGATGACGACGTCGCCGAAGGTCTCCCGTCCATCGATCGACTCACATCGAGCTTCGGATTCCCCGACCTTCCGCCGATCGAGCAGCTTTTCGGCATGGTCGGCGCGCCGGTCATGCACTCGCACTCGCCGCGCATTCACAACACCGCGTTCCGCGTCACCGGGCGTCGCGCGCTCTACGTTCCGTTCCATGTCGAAGAGTTCTCCGACTTCTGGTCGCGCGTGATCGAAAGCGGCGCGCTCGAATCGCTCGGCTTCTCGATCGACGCGCTCAGCGTCGTCTCACCGCACAAAGCGATCGCGCTCGGCGCCGCTCGTTCGAAGAGTCCCGTCGTGCGGCGCGCCGGCTCGACGAATTTCTTCCGCCGCGACGCGGAAGGCGCGTGGGTCGCCGAAACGACCGACGCGGAAGGCGTCATCCTCACGCTTCGCGAACGCGGCATTCGCTGCACGAACAAACGCGTCGCCGTCATCGGTTGCGGCGGCTCCGGCCGCGCGATGGCAGCCGCGCTCGATCAGGCCGGCGCCGACGTCACGCTCGTCAATCGCGGACTCGAACGCGCCTCGCTAGCCGTCCGTCTGCTCCGACTCCCGTTCATGCCGCTCAACGCGTTCTCCGGCGACGGCTTCTCGATCGTCGTCAACGCGACGCCCGTCGGCCGCGACTCCGACGAAGTCTCGTTCCCGATTGAAACGCTGAAGCGCGACGCGGTCATCGTCGACCTCGTCTATCGCGACACGCCGACGCCGCTCATGTCGCGCACCCGCGGCCCCGGCCGCATCACCATCGACGGCTGGGACATGCTCATCACGCAGGCCGCCGAACAATTCCGATTGATGACCGGCGACGAGATGCCCGAAGGCCTCGCCCGCCAGATCCTCGGCCTCGATACAGCCGAAGCGATCGCCGAATGCTGAGGAGGAATCATGGGTGAGCCACAACTCTCGCGACGCAGCGTCGAGCACATTCCGATGGCGGCACCGCAGCCGCGCATCGAGTCGGAAGTGATGGACGGCCGCTGGTTCAAAACGAACGACAAGCCGCAGTGGATCGATCATCTCGTCGTCGACACCGTCGACGAACAAACGTACGTGCAGATCTTCGGCGGCGCATCGCCGTCGCCCGCCGACTGGGGCCGCGTTCCGGTGAAGTGGGCGTTCGCAAACGCGTCGAACACATCGAGCGCGAAAGCCGGCGGCTTCGTCGTGCTCTATGACTTCGATGACATGGCCGTCGAAGTCCAGGCCAACTTCAACCTCGGCCTGCTCGTCGTCGCCACGTTCGTGCAGTTCAAACAACCGGGGCCGCTCGCCGACCGGTTCACGCGCGAGTTCTTCTTCCGCGCCTGATCAGCAGAGGAAAACGAAATGACCATAGCAGCTGAAAGCGCCGCTCAATCAGCCCTCGACGTCGCGATCCTCACAGGCGACTGGAGAAACACGAATGCCGAAGGCGGCATCGCGCGCATCGTTTGTTCGCCGCAGGGCGACGGAACGATGCGCGTTCGCTGCTTCGGACGCAGCGGCGACGACGCCATGCAGGACTGGGGCGAAGTCGACGCGCCGCTCTATTCGTTCACGTTCGAATCGCGCCAGGCCGGCGCCTTCAGCGCCGTCTTCGACCTCGGCTACGAAGAAGTGCGCGTCCAGGCAAACGTGAAAGCCGGCGTGCTCGTCGTGGCGAGCTTCAATCGATTCAAAGACGACAGCGGCCGCTCGAATTACTTCGACCGCGAGTTCTTCCACAGGATCTCGAAGGGATGACGGTGGACGTCGACACGAGCGAACGCACGTTCGCCGACGACTGGTTGCGCGACACGCAGCGCGAGCTCGTGCATCGCACCGCGCGACTCGCGCGCGAACGCCTCGCTCCGCGCGCGGCGCATTACGACCGCACCGCGACATTTCCGCTCGAAGATTTTGACGACATCTTCGCCGCCGGCCTGCACGCGCCGACCGTTCCGCGCGAGCACGGCGGCCTCGGCCTCGGTCCGTATCGCGGCGACGTCTTCACGCTCTGGATGATGACGAAAGAGATCGCGAAAGCCGATCTCTCGCTCGCGCGCTGCTGGGAAGGTCACGCGAATTCGCTCGTGCTGCTCGACGGCATGGCGACGCCGCAACAGAAAGCGCGCTGGTTCGAAGGAATCGTCGCGCGCGGCGAGAAGTGGGTCGCGTGGAGCGGTGAGCCGCAATCGCGCGCGCCCGGCGACACGTCGAGCTTCGGCACGAGCGTCGAGCGCGTCGACGGTGGTTACGTCATCGACGGAAAGAAAGCGTTCTGCACGAGCGCCGGCGGCGCGCGCTGGGCGCTGCTGCTCGTCAACACCGCCGGTCCCGGCGGCGCACGTCACGCAACCGCCGATGCCGCCGCGACGCTGCTGCTGATCGCGTGCGATCTCGACGATCCGTCGATCCGTTTCGACGGCTCGTGGTGGGATCCGATCGGGATGCGCTCGACGGTGAGTCACGTCGCGATTTTCGATCGCACGTTCATCCCCGAGGAGAACCTCGTCGGCGGGCCGGGGCAGTATCTGCGCGAAGGCTGGCAGACCTGTTTCGTGCCGCATTACGCGTCGGCATTTCTCGGCGCGGCGGAAGCGGCGTACGACTACGCGCTCGCGCACATTCGCTCGCAGAACAAAGCCGACGATCCGTACGTGCAGCACCACGTCGCGAAGATGGCGATGAACGTCGAGACCGCGCACCTCTGGCTGCGCCACGTCGCGTCGATGTGGGAGCGCGGCGCGTACGCGGATGCGCAGGTCGCGGGCAGCCGCGCGCGCCATCTCGTAGAACATCTCGCGGTCGAGACCGTCGATCACTGCATCCGCGCATGCGGCGCGCGCGCACTCAATCGACCGAGTCCGATGGAGCGCGTGCTGCGCGATCTCGCGATCTACGTCCGCCACGACAACGACGATCAGGTCCTGGCCACGATCGGCAAATCGATCCTCGGCCGCAGCTTCGATTCCTCTTTCTTCAAACCGTGACGCATTGAGCCAGCCATGTCGAAGACGCGCCTGCCGCACCGAATCATCTGGGCTTTCGCGCTCGGCTATTTCGTCTTCTACGTTCCGTACAGCGCGCTCGTAAAGCTGGTGACCGCGGGTGCGCGGCGCGCGAACGGCGTCGGTCTGCTGCCGATCTCGCTGCTCACGACCGTCGCGATGCTGCTCGTCATCGTGACGATGCTCGGCTGGTGGAAACACGCGGCGTGGCCATCACGTCCCGTCATCATTTCCGGCGTCGGCGTCGCGCTGATCATCGCGTCGACGACGCTCGCGTACACGTTCAGCGGCATCTCCGTGCTGCTCGCGCTGCTGCTGATGCGCGGCGGCGTGCTGATCATGGCGCCGATCATCGACGCGTTTCTGAGTCGCCGCGTGCGCTGGTTCTCGTGGGCCGCGCTCTTCACGAGTTTACTCGCCGTCGGCTACGCGATTTTCCGGACGGTCGATCACAGCGTCACGTTCGCCGTGCTGCTGAATCTCTCCGCGTATCTCACCGGTTACGCGCTGCGCCTGCCGTGCATGACGTACGTCGCGAAGGTCGAGGATCCGTCGGTCACGCGACGCTATTTCGTCAGCGAGCTGCTCGTCGCATGCGCGCTGCTCGTCATCGTGCCGGCGATCCTGGCCGCGGGCGGAGTTGGCGCTCTGCGCGACGGCTATCTCGATCTCTCGCTGACGACGATGGCGATCGGTTTCTTCTACGCGTGTCTCTACACGTTCTGCACGCTCATCTATCTCGATCGCCGCGAGAACACGTTCACGATTCCGCTTTTCTGCGGCTCGAGTCTGCTCGCCGGACTCGGTGCGACCGCGCTGCTGCATCAGTTCGCGGGCTTCCGCGGACCGTCGGCCGGTGATCTGACCGGCGCCGCGCTGATGGTCGTCGCGATGCTCTTCCTTTCGCCGCTGCATCATCTCGACGAATACGTGCGCAACACACTGCGACTCGTGCGCGAGCCGCACACGCGCGCCGCGGTCGCGGGGCGTGTGTTCCTTTTCGTTTGTACCGGCAACACGTGCCGGTCGCCGATGGCCGAGGCGATTGCGAATGCGGAGAGTGCGGCGATGGGCGCGCGGATTCACATTCGCAGCGCCGGCATCGCGGCGAAAGCAGGCGAGGCGATGACTGCCGAGGCGCGCGCGGCGCTGGAAATGCTGACGGTGAAGCCGCACGAACACGCATCGCGAATGCTGACCGACGATCTCGTCGATGAAGCGTCGGCAATTTTCTGCATGACTGCGAAACATCGCGACGCCGTCGTCGCATCGAGACCATCAGCAGCTGCGAAAACCTACACGCTGAATCCCGCGGGCGACATCGACGATCCGATCGGCAAGCCGCTCGAGCATTACGTCGACTGCGCGCGTGTGATTCGCGAGCACGTGCGGTTGCGCTTTCGTGAGCTGAGTACCGGATGACCCTGCCACTCCGATTCCACTGGAGCATGTCCTCGGCGGGCGGAAATCTCCGCGGCGCGCAGGCGCGCGGTGCGCTCGCCATCCAGTCGCTCGATTCGATGCTGCGATTCGCGCGTCATGCGGAGGAGTGCGGGATCGAGTCGCTGCTGACGGCGTTCGGATTCCATCGGCCCGATCCATTCACCGTCGCCGCCGCGCTCGGCGCGCTGACGACGCGCATCAAGTTCATGGTCGCGATGCGCTCCGGCGTCATGTCGCCGACCTATTTCGTGCAGCAGGTGAACACCGTCGCGATGCTCACCGGCGGACGCATTTGTCTCAACATCGTCGCCGGTCACACGCCCGAGGAGCAGGGATACTACGGCGATTTTCTATCGCACGACGAACGCTACGAACGGACCGATGAGTTCCTCCGCATCTGCGCGGCGTTCTGGAAGCGCGAC
>Ga0070701_10000829_pt1 | contig 11075 bp, 11 predicted proteins | sample KBSK5102metaG_FD_65451 | JGI IMG/M metagenome (GOLD analysis project Ga0070701, IMG submission 65451) | Corn, switchgrass and miscanthus rhizosphere microbial communities from Kellogg Biological Station, Michigan, USA - KBS K5-10-2 metaG | ecosystem: Host-associated > Plants > Roots >... | reverse complement strand
TGTTGATCGTAGTGTCGCTCTTCGCAGCTGCGCGACTCGGCATCCGCCCAGCGACGATTCGCCTCGAGTTCTTTTTTCTCGGCGCGGCGTTTCTGCTGATGGAAGTGCAGATCGTCAGCCGCATGGCGCTGCTGTTCGGCACGACGTGGGTCGTGAATTCGATCGTCATCGCCGTGCTGCTTTTGCTGATCGTTGCCGCGAACGGCGTCGCCGCGAAGTTCCCGAACATCCGACCAGGCGTCGCGTACGCAGCAATCCTCATCGCGATCGCGATCAACTACGCGCTGCCGTACGAAGCGATTTTCTTTCGCTCGTTCCTGCTGCGCGCGACGCTCGCGACGCTGATTCTCACGCTGCCGGTGTTCTTCGCGGGCATCGTGTTCATCCGGCGTTTTGCCGCGAGCGGTTTCAGCGCCGCGGCGATCGGCTCGAATCTGCTCGGCTCACTCGGCGGCGGACTCGCGGAATCGCTGTCGCTCTGGCTCGGACTGAAATCGCTGCTGGTCGTCGCCGCGCTGCTCTACGCCTCGGCGTGGGTCGTCTCGCGACGCGGCATGTAAGATTTCGCGCGTCCAATGTGGTTCAACTCGTTTTCGTTCCTCTGGTTCTTTCCTGCGGCGCTCATCGGCTATTACGCGATTCCGTCGTGGCGGGGACGAAAACTCTTCCTGCTCGCGGCCAGCTATTTCTTCTACGCCTGCTGGAATCCGCCGTTTGTGCTACTGCTCATCGGCTCGAGCGTGTTCGACTATTTCGTCGGACGCGGCATCGCAGCGTCGGACGATCCGCTGCGGCGCAAGTTGCTCGTCGCCGCCAGCTGCATCTCGAACTTCGGCGTGCTCGTGCTTTTCAAATATTCGGTGCTGATCGTTTCGACGTGGCAAACGATCGCGCGCAGCGCCGGGTTTGCGGCGCCGGTGATGCCCGCGTGGATGGTGCACATCCTCCTGCCGGTCGGCATCTCGTTCTACACGTTTCACGGCGTCAGCTACATCGTCGACGTCTATCGCGGCCGCATCGAAGCGGAGCGCTCGCTGACGGACTTTGCGCTCTTCGTCGCGTTCTTTCCACAGCTCGTCGCGGGACCGATTCTCCGCGCCTCGTACTTCGTTCCGCAGCTGGAGTCGAAGCGCACGAACACGCGACGCGACTGGCTCGCCGGCGCGTATCTCATCGTGCTCGGTCTCTTTCAGAAAGTCGCGCTTGCCGACAATCTCGCGCCGCTCGCGAACCTCATCTTCGATTCGCCGGCGCGCTTCAATACGGGCGAACTGTGGCTCGGCACCTACGCGTTCGCGTTTCAGATCTACTTCGATTTCGCCGGTTACTCGAACGTCGCCATCGGCTGCGCGCGTCTGCTCGGGTTCTCCATCCCGGAGAACTTTCGAATGCCGTACATCGCGGCCGGCTTCCGCGAATTCTGGCGTCGCTGGCACATCTCGCTGTCGACGTGGCTGCGCGACTATCTCTACTTGCCGCTCGGCGGAAATCGTCGCGGCACGCTGCTGACGATTCGCAATCTCTACATCGTGATGGCGCTCGGCGGCTTATGGCACGGCGCGAACTGGACGTTCGTCGTCTGGGGCGTGCTGCACGGAACGTATCTCGCCATCGAACATCTCGCGCAGCCGCTGCTGAAGCGCATTCCTGAACGCGTTCGCGCGTCGCGTGCAACTCGCATCCTCGCCGCGATCGTGACGTTCCATCTCGTCTGCATCGCGTGGGTATTTTTCCGCGCGCCGTCGATCGAGACCGCGCTCGCGATGCTCGAACAAATGCTGTTGCCGAACACGCTGCACATGAATGTGTCGTCGACCGCGATGGTGTACGTCGCGATCGGCGTGCTCGCGCTGCTCATCGCGCTCATCGTTCCCGAGCGCCGGCTCGCGCGGATGCCGGCGTGGGCGTGGGGAACGTCGGCGGCGGTGATGCTTTTTCTGACGATCGTGACGTGGGCGGACGCGAATGCATTCATCTACTTCCGATTCTGAGCGCGCGTTCGATCGTCGCGCGCTGATCGCGTTCGTCTGCGTTTTGTTCGCGCTGCTCGTGCCGTACGAAGCGCTCGTGCGTGCATCGGAACGACGTTACGGCGTTGCCCGCGCGCGGTTCCCCGATCCGAAAACGATCTCGCCGCGCATCGACGGATTTCTCTCCGATCTCGACAGCGGCCGGCGGTACGACGCGATTGCGGTCGGCACGTCGCGCGTGCAGTTCGCCATCCGTCCCGACATCCTCGCGCCGCACACCGGCCCCCTCCAAAACCTCGGCATCGGCGGCGTCTCATCGATCGCCACGCTCGAATGGATCGAACAACTCGGGCTGCGCCCAAAGCTGCTGCTGGTGAGCGTCAGTCCGATGGATCTCAATCCGATGGGAATCGTTCGCGGCCACCGGCACGTGCAGCGCGCCGGCTCCGCACGACGAAAACGCTCGACGACGGAGATCAACGGTCCCGCGGACGCGGCGCGTATCGCGACATACGCGCTGCTGCACGGCGCAAGCGAAGAACGCCATCGCAATCTCGGCCAATGGCTCGAGCTTTGGCGCGATCGCGGAAACGTGCTCGCCTTTCTCAACAATGAAGACGCGACCGGACCCGTGACGACGGGCACGACCGACGGCTACACGGCGTCGAATCGAATCGCATCACCGGACGAAATGCTCGAACCGCAGCTGCGAAACCTCGCCGACGAAATGATCGCGCACGAATCCGAAACGGCGCCGCGTCTCATCGCAGCGATCAAACGTTTTCGCGCGCGCGGCACGCGCGTCGTCGTGGTGCGCATCCCGACGGCGATCGGCATTCGTCGAACCGAGGATGCGGATGGGATGGTCGAACGCGTGCGGCGGATCGCGCAGGCGAGCGGCGCGCAGCTCATCGACGGACTCGCGATCGTTGGCGGCGATGCGTTCGCGAGCGATCGGCGGAACTTCAGCGACGCCGATCATATGAACTCGACCGGCGCCGCCTTGTTTTCCAAAGCGCTCGTTCGCGCGCTGCAGTAACGCTACTTCGCGGCGAGCGCCGCGTCTTTCGCGAGCATCTTCTTCAGGTATTGGCCCGTCGGACTCTGCTTCAGTTTCGCGATCTGTTCCGGCGTTCCCGTTCCGATGATCCGCCCGCCTTCATCGCCGCCCTCGGGACCGAGATCGATGATGTGATCGGCGGTCTTGATGACGTCGAGGTTGTGCTCGATGACGACGACCGTGTTGCCGCGATCGACGAGGCCGTGCATCAGGTGCAGCAATTTCGCAACGTCATCGAAATGCAGTCCGGTCGTTGGCTCGTCGAGGATGTAAAGCGTGCGTCCGGTCGCGCGTTTCGCGAGCTCTTTCGCGAGTTTCACGCGCTGCGCTTCGCCGCCGGAGAGCGTTGTCGATGACTGGCCGAGCTTGATGTAGCCGAGGCCGACTTCGTCGAGGGTGCGGAGGATGTTGGCGATCTTCGGGACGTTGCGGAACGTCTCCAGTCCCTGCTCGACCGTCATGTCGAGAATCTCCGCGATCGACGAGCCTTTGTACGTCACCTGCAGCGTTTCGCGGTTGTAGCGCTTGCCGCCGCAGACGTCGCACGTCACGTAGATGTCCGGCAGAAAATGCATCTCGATTTTGATCTGCCCGTCGCCCTTGCACGCCTCGCAGCGGCCGCCCTTCACGTTGAACGAAAAACGTCCCGGACCGTAGCCACGCATACGCGCTTCCGGCGTCTGCGACATCAGATTGCGAATCTCGGTGAAGAGCTGCGTGTACGTCGCGGGATTCGAGCGCGGCGTGCGGCCGATCGGCGACTGATCGATGTCGATGACTTTGTCGAGCAGCTCGAGTCCGTCGATGCGATCGTGCTCGCCGGGGTTGTCGAGCGAATCGTAGAAATGCCGCGACAGCGCTTTGTAGAGGATGTCGTTGACGAGCGTCGATTTGCCCGAGCCGCTGACGCCGGTGACGGCGACGAACAGTCCGAGCGGAATCGTGACGTCGAGGTCTTTGAGATTGTTCTGGCGCGCGCCGCGGATGACGAGCTCGTTCTCGCCCGCGGGTCTGCGAATCGGCGGACCTTCGATACGTGCGTCGCCGCGCAGATAACGTCCGGTCAGCGAGCTCGGGAAGGTTTTGATTTGATCGACCGTGCCTTCGGCGACGACTTCGCCGCCGTGCACGCCTGCGCGCGGACCGAGATCGATGACGTGATCGGCGCACTCGATCGTCTCTTCGTCGTGCTCGACGACGATGACCGTGTTGCCGAGCTCGCGCAGCTCGATGAGCGAATCGATGAGCTGGCGGTTGTCGCGCTGATGCAAACCGATTGAAGGTTCATCGAGCACGTACAACACGCCCATCAGCTTCGAGCCGATCTGCGTCGCGAGACGAATGCGCTGACCTTCGCCGCCGGACAACGTCGCGGCGTTGCGATCGAGCGTGAGGTAACCGACGCCGACGGAGTTGAGGAAGCCGAGGCGATCGCGAACTTCTTTGAGGATCTTGCCGGCGATTGCTTCGTCGCGGCCGCTCAGCGCAATCGTCCGGAAGAACGGCTCCGCTTCTTTGAGCTGCAGCGCGACGACGGCATCGATCGACTTGCCCGAAACCGTGACAGCGAGCGCCTCCGGTTTCAAGCGACGGCCGCCGCAATCGGGACACTTCTTCGGCGTCATGAAGCGCTCGATCTCTTCGCGCATGTCGTCCGATTCGGATTCCTTGAAGCGGCGCTGCAGCATCGGCACGAGACCTTCGTACTGACCGCTGTACGCGTACGAGCTGTCCGATCCCTGGAACTCGAATTTGAACTTGTCCTCGGAGCCGTAAAGGATGCAGTTGCGCGCCTTTTCCGGCAGTTTCGACCACGGCGTCGAGAGCGAGAAGCGGTACTGCTTCGCGATCGTGTGGATCTGTTTCACGCGCCAGTTTTCGGCGCCTTCTTTCCAGATCGCGAGTGCGCCTTCTTCGATCGATTTCGACGGATCGGGAACGATCTTGCGCTCGTCGACTTCGAGGAGGACACCGAGGCCGGAGCAGCGCGGGCAGGCGCCGTACGGTGAGTTGAATGAGAAGAGGCGCGGCGTGATCTCGCCGATGGAAACGCCGCAATCGGGACACGCGTAATTCTGCGAGAGCAGCTCTTCGCGATTGCCTTCCGCGTAGAGAATCTTGACGAGACCTTTCGTCACGCGCGTCGCGGTCTCGAGCGAGTCGGCGAGACGCTGCGCCATCCCGTCTTTGACGACGAGGCGATCGATGACGATGTCGATGGTGTGCTTCTTCTGTTTGTCGAGCGCGGGAGGATCGGCGAGCTCGATCATCTCGCCGTCGACGATCGCGCGCGTGAAGCCTTCCTTCACCATCTGCAGCATCTGCTTGCGGTACTCGCCCTTCTTGCCGCGGATGTACGGCGCGAGGACGGTGAACTTCGTGCCGTTCGGCTGCATCAGCAGGCGATCGACCATCTGCTGAATCGTCTGCGGGCGAATTTCCTGGCCGCAGCTCGTGCAGTGCGGAACGCCGACTGACGCGTAGAGGAGTCGGAGGTAATCGTAGATTTCGGTGACCGTGCCGACGGTCGAGCGCGGATTGCGCGACGTCGTGCGCTGCTCGATCGAGATCGCGGGCGAGAGCCCTTCGATCGAATCGACGTCCGGCTTTTCCATCTGCTCAAGAAATTGCCGCGCGTACGCGGAGAGCGATTCGACGTAGCGCCGCTGCCCTTCCGCGAAGATCGTGTCGAACGCGAGTGATGACTTGCCGGAGCCGGAGACGCCGGTGATGACGACGAATTTGTTGCGGGGGACGACGACGTCGATGTTCTTGAGGTTGTGCTCGCGAGCTCCGCGAATGACGATGGAATCCATGGGTTTCGAATTTAACTCCGTCCGCCGCGGGAGTGTTCCCGCGCTACGGCAGGTAGAAAATTTCACGATTCCGTCTTTTTGTGGCAGGCGCCCGAGCGCAGAATCGCGCATGCGCAAACTCGTTGTCGCCGGCGTTCTGCTCGTCGCGTCCGCTTCGTACGCGCAGACGCCGCCGGGTGGCCCTGGCGATCCGCACGACCGCTCCAAAACCGGGATGTTCATCCAGCAGAAGCAGGATGAGCTCGCGCATCAGAAGCTGATGGACGCGGCGCATGTCTCGTTGCGGACGGCTGCGTTACGCGACGCGCTGCGCAATTACGAACCGGGAAAGCTGCCCGAGCTGCGCGTGAACTGGGGCGAGTTCATCACTGCGACGGGACGCGTATTCGTGGCGATGCAGCTCGCGCCGCCGGTGGCGACGGGACTGCGCGCGGACGCGAAAGTGATCACGTTCGGCGAAGTGCGCAGCGCATCGGGAACTGTCATTTTTGATTTCGAGGAACAGGCGCGCGTCGAAGAATCGAAGGGCGATGCGTTCATCGAACGATCGCTGCTTCAGGATGTTCGCGGCGCGACCGGCACGTTCGGCATCGCGCGCGGCGGCGAAATTCTCGCGGTCGGCCGAACAATGTTCAGCTTCGACGCGCCCGATAAATCCACGACCGGTATTTCGCCGCTGCTCGTTTCGAACAACGTCTACAACCTGCCGCGCATGCAGAAGCCGCTCGATCCGTTCGCGTTCGGCGGCACGAAAGTCGTGCCGAAACTGAACGGCGCTTTTCGTGTCAGCGACGAGCTCTGGCTCTTCATCGACATGCGCAATCCCGCGCTCGGCGAGGACAAACAGCCGAAGCTCACCGCCAGGATCGACGTCGAAGGAAACGGGAAGAAGATGAAAGGCGCGCCGATGACGATCGACGCGTCGCCGCTCAAAGGTGTCGATGGTCATTACGGTCTCGGCACGACCGTCGATCTCTCATCGCTGCCGCGCGGCGAGTACAAAGTGAAGCTCACCGTGCGCGACGAGATTGCGCAGCAGGCGTACGAGCGCGAAGCGACGATTCGCCTCGTCGACTGACGTCAGGAGACGACGGCGCCGAGGAGCCAGTCGCGGTAGGGGCCGCGAATGTCGTCGATGTTGATGACGATGAACTCCGGGACGTCGTACGGATGCTGCGAGAAGACCGCGTCGCGCAGCTCATCGAGCACGGTCGCGACCGTTTTGATGACGAGGAGCTGTTCGGCGTCCTCCGTCAACTTTCCCTCCCACATGTAGATTGATTCGACCGCGGGAAGGATGTTCACGCACGCGCAGAGGCGGCGCTCGACGAGATCGCGCGCCATTCGCTTCGCGTTGAACGATGCGCCGACGGTCGTCAGCACGATCACGGCGCTCATTGGCCGGCGATGAGTGTTGCGGCGTGACGCGCGACGACGCGGGCGGCGCGGCGGTACTGCGCGTACCCCACGAATGGAATCGCGATCGCGGCGAAAACGTGACGTCCGCCGACGCCGACCGACGTCGGCAGCAGCGCGGTGCGATCGTCGTGCAGATCGAATGGGTCGACGAGCTCGAGCGATTTGCCATCGTACAAACGCACTTCAGCGGCGACTCGCGAGGTGATGATCGAGAGCTCCGCGCCGACCGCGCCCGCCGCGACGTCGACGCTTCCGTACTGATCGTTCGTGCCCCGGCTCGACACGATCTCGACGTAGTAATCGGCGTTGTCGGCTTTCCCGCGCGACAGCTCATCGAGCGTCGTCTGGGCGTCGAACGCTTCGAAGCCGCGCGCGCGCAACTCGTTGCGCAATTCCGTTTGCACCGTCGTCGCGATCGTCTGCTCCGCGCCGTAGCTGTAGCGATCCGACATCCGGAGAACACCGATGCGCGAACCGGCGGCGGGCGTGGAACTGCCGGTGACGGCGAAGACGGGAACGGTGAAAACGAGCGCGACGAGGATCAGGAGCGGGCGTTTCATATCAATAGTGTAGGTACAATCCGCGGCCGTGTTCAAACGCCTGTTTCTGATCCTCCTCGCGGCCGTGCTGCTGTTCGTTGCGTGGGAGTGGATCACCTTCCCGGACGTCGCGAAGCTCGCGAAAGAAGCGCCGAAGACGACCGCGTTCATCGAGCGCCGCAAGGCTGAGCTTCGTGCCGAAGGAAAGAGCGACGCGATCGATTACCGGTTCGTGCCGTACGGCCGCATTTCGCCGTATCTGCGTCGCGCTGCGCTCGTCGCGGAAGACGATTCGTTTTACGAGCACGAAGGTGTCGACGTCGAGGGTTTGAAGGAAGCGCTGCAGAAAGACTGGAAGCGCAAGAAGCTGACGCACGGCGGCTCGACGATCACGCAGCAGCTGGCGAAGAACCTCTATCTCTCGCCGTCGCGGAATCCGATTCGAAAGATTCGCGAGTACTTCATCGCGCGGTCGCTCGAAGAGCATCTGTCGAAGAAGCGGATTCTCGAGCTGTATCTGAACGTCGTCGAAATGGGCGAGCGCGTTTACGGCGCCGAGGCGGCGGCGCGGCATTACTTCCACGTGCCGGCGTCGGCCGTGACTCCGTCGCAGGCGGCGCTGCTCGCGGGCTGTCTGCCGAATCCGCGAATCATGAATCCCGGTTCGCCGAACAAACGGCTGCGGTGGCGGCAGGCGATGATTCTGCGGCGGATGAAGAAGTGGGGATACATGTTCGAGAAGGAAGTGCTGACGGAGCGGAAGCCCGCGGCCACGGCTGCGCCGGAACCGCCGACGGACACGGCGCTGCAGCAGACGCCGCCGACCGACACCGCGACTCCCGCCGAGCCGCCTGCCGCCACGACGACGGAAGCCGCGCCGGAAGCGGAACCGCCCGCGACCGAGACGGAAACGGCGCCGCCGCCACCGTCCGATACTTCGACGAGCGGCACGTCGTGAAATCGGCCTTCCCGACGATTCCGTACGAGCGTCCGCGACGCAGCGTCGAAGAGATGACCGCGGCGTTGCGCGAGTTCGTCAACGTGTTGACCTTACGGCGAACGGTGCGCGACTTCGCGCCCGACGACGTCCCCGACGAAGTCCTCAACCTCGCCATCGCTGCAGCCGCCTCGGCGCCGTCCGGCGCGAACCTGCAGCCGTGGAAGTTCGTCGTCGTTCGCGACGCGGAAGTGAAGCGGCGGATTCGCGTTGCGGCCGAGGAAGAAGAGAAAGAGAACTATGGCGGGCGGATGCCGGAGGAGTGGCTGCGCGCGCTCGCGCCGCTGCAGACCGACTGGCACAAGGAGTTCCTCGAGATCGCGCCGGCGCTCATCGTCGTCTTCAAAGAAGAGTACGGAATCGCCGCTGACGGCAGCCGCGTCACGCATTACTACGTGAATGAATCGGTCGGCATCGCGTGCGGATTTCTGCTCGCCGCGCTGAACGCGGCAGGACTGGCGACGCTCACACATACGCCGAGTCCGATGGGATTTCTCCGCGACATTCTCGAGCGTCCGAAAAACGAGAAGCCGTTCCTGCTCATCCCGGTCGGCTATCCGGCGGAAGGTTGCCGCGTGCCGGACATTCGGAAGAAGCCGCTCGACGAAGTGATGATCGTTCGCTGAGCGCGCGTCAAAATCTTTTGCGGATTTCGCGGCGCCGCGAGCGTCTCAAACGGCTAACTGCCTGAAACGAAAGCGTCCGCACACCGGAGCCGCTCTTGAATGTCAGCCCGCGCATGAAAGTGCCCGAGCTGGAGTTCATCAGGGACGAAGTTGAAAGTGAGGTTCCGCGGAGCGATGCGCGGACGGGATGGGAAACCGTCGTCTTCCGCCTCGAGGATGAAGAGGAAGACGACGGCTGAGAGTCGCTACTCTTTTTTCTCGGCGTCGGCGACGGCGGCAGCCGCGCCCTGGAAGCCGATCTTCGAATGCGTGCCGTCGCAGAACGGCTTGATGGTGGAACCGCCGCAGCGGCACAGCGCTTTCTTGCGCACCGGAATCTCATTGCCCTGCGCGTCGGTGAGACGGAAATCGCCGTCGACGAGAAGCGGTCCGTTTTCCGCGAGCTTGATCGTGATCGTCATCTGTGTCCTTGTCAGAAGATTGGATTTTGCGTGTGGTGCTTGATGTGCCAGTTGAAGGTCTTGCCGGGGAAATCGATCGGCACCGTGTAGTCGACGTCGACGGTGATGTCCGTTCCCGAGCGGCTGATATGCACGTTGTCTTCCGTCACGGGAAGCTTCTCCTCCTCGGCCTTCGCCAGGATCGCGGCCATGATCCGCTTGTCGTCATGCGTGCCGGCGGATTTCGCTTCGTCGACGATCGTGCCGCGCAGCTCGGCGTTTTTCACCTTGACCGGGATCATCTTCCACGCGATGAAAAGCGCGAGCGCGAGCAGGACGACTCCGAAAAGACATCCGGCCTGACCTTCGCCTGCTTCGCGTTGATTACGTCGGCGCATAGTTCCCTCCCGTTACGCGAATGAGCGTAAGGAAACGGCGGGGGTGAGTCAACGCACGGGAAGGAAGAGGCGATGAAAACGCAACGGCACGCGCGGCGGCAGGAGTGAGTCGGTGCGCGCGGCGGCGTGTGCGCTGGGCTCGGCCGTGCTGCCGTCGCCGGATGACCAGAGCACGAGCCGCACGCGTCCGACGACGCGATCGCGCGGCAGCACTCCCCAGCTGCGGCTGTCGAAGGAGTTCGCGCGGTTGTCGCCCATGACGAAGTAGCAGTTCGCCGGCACGATGAGCGGCTCGAACGCGCCGGATGCGGAGACTTCGCGCAGATACGGCTCGGCGAGCGTACGTCCGCCGATCAGCACTTTGCCGGCGCGGCTCTCGACGAGATCGCCGGGCGTCGCGACGATGCGTTTCACCATCAGTTCGTCGTCTGATGACGGGGAGCGGAAGACCACGACGTCGCCGCGCGCGGGCGTGTCGTCGCGGAACGGCGTGACGAGGATGTGATCGCCGACTTCGAGCGTCGGCGTCATTGATGCCGAGGGGATTGCGTAGAGACGGAAGAAGGTGGTGCGGACGATCAGTGCGAGCACGATCGCGAGCAGGATCGGCTCGGCGATTACGCGGAGTAAGGAGCGGTGGCGTCGCACGGGGTTTAAGACGCGGGGTGTTGCGCGATTGTTCCTGGCGAGGTTATCGACCCGCGAACGTGCCGCTGCCGGTTCTCGTCGCCGGCGCCGCATCCGCGGCCGCGAGATTGATCGCCGATCCGGACGAGCCCGTCACGTGGTACACCGGCATCTTCTGCTGCA
>Ga0070701_10000815_pt1 | contig 11133 bp, 10 predicted proteins | sample KBSK5102metaG_FD_65451 | JGI IMG/M metagenome (GOLD analysis project Ga0070701, IMG submission 65451) | Corn, switchgrass and miscanthus rhizosphere microbial communities from Kellogg Biological Station, Michigan, USA - KBS K5-10-2 metaG | ecosystem: Host-associated > Plants > Roots >... | reverse complement strand
GACGCGTCGTCGAGATTCGGGCCCACGCTGCCCGACGAGCCAGCCGCCGAGAACGTGTGGCAGCCGCCGCAGCCCGCGGAGGCGAAGACTTCCTTTCCCGCCGCCGCGTCGCCGCTGCCGGTCGCCGACGTGGTGGTCGACGCCTCGGTGGTGTCGCCGTCGCCGCCGCCGCCACAGCCCGCGACCGCGATCGCAAGCACAGCGGCAAGGACGGCGAGGACGGACGCACGGCGCATGAGCCGTTTTCTACCGGCGTGGGAGCTCTGCGTAAAGATCAACGCAGGCGCACGACCGTCGCCCCGTCTGCGGAGTCCGACTCGTGTGAGGAGACGAGGGGGTGCCGCGTGAGCTCGTCGCGCACGGCGGTACGGACCGCGCCGGTGCCTCGGCCGTGGATCACGCGGAGCTCGTCTCGTCCGGCGAGGGCGGCGGTGTCGACGAACGCGCGAACCGCCTCGCGAGACTCCTGCGCCGTGCGCCCGCGCACGTCGAGCTCCGACGGGGCGTGGGTGGGCGTCGGAGTGCGCAGCGTGACGGCCGGCTCGGCCGGAGTCTCGGTCTGTCCCTCGCGATCGGGGCGGAGCCGCTCGAGCGGGACACGGACGCGAAGGCCGCCACGTCCGAGCACGACGGCCTCGTCACGCACGATCTCGGCGATGGTCCCGCGGACGCCGAGCGACGGCGCGACGACCGGATCGCCGGCGGCGAGCGGGGCCGTCACCTCGAGCGGCTCGTCCGCCTCGCGGAGCGAGCGCCCCACGCGCGCGGCGCGCTCGGACGCCGCGCCGAGGCGCCGGTCGCGCTCCCGCTCCTTCGCGACGGCACGCGGCGTCGACGCTGCTCGTCGCTCGCGCTCGAGACGGCGCGCGGCGCGGATCTCGGCGCGGAGTGCGTCGAGCTCGGCGCGCGTCCCGGCGAGCTCGACCTCCGCGTCCGCGAGCGCACGCTCCCGCTCTGCTTGGGCGGAGGAGCGCACGCGGCCGATCTCAGCCTCGAGCTCCGCGGCCCGCGCCTCGGCAGCACGCCGCGCCTCTTCCGTCGCAGCGCGCTCCCTCGCCGCGCGCTCGCGCTCCCCGGCCGCCTGCTCCTCGGCGGCCTCCGCCTCGGCGAGGAGCTCCGTGACGCGCCGCCGCTCCGGCGCGATATGGCGGGTGGCGTCCTCGATCACCTCGGACGGAAGGCCGAGACGCGCCGCGATCCGGAGGGCGTGGGACGTGCCGGGGCGTCCGAGCGCGATGCGGTAGAGCGGCTCCTCCGTCTCGGGGTCGAAGCCGGTTGCGGCGTTCGAGGCGTCGGGCGACGCGCTCGCCCACTCCTTCAGCTCGTGGTAGTGGCTCGTCGCGATCGTGAGGCGTGCCTGGCCGGCGAGCCGCTCGAGCAGGGACCGGGCGAGCGCAGCTCCCTCGACCGGGTCGGTTCCCGCGGCGAGCTCGTCGAGGAGAACGAGCGACCGGTCGGTGGCGCTCGCGAGGATCGTCACCAGGTTGCGGACGTGCCCCGAGAACGTCGAGAGGCTCATCGCGATGGACTGCTCGTCGCCGATGTCGGCCAGGACCTGGTCGAACACGGGCAGCTCGACGTGCTCGGCCGGAGGCCGCAGCCCGCACTGGTGCAGGAGCGCCGCCAGGCCGACCGTCTTCAGCGCGACGGTCTTGCCGCCGGTGTTCGGGCCGGAGATGACGACGGCGCGAAGTGCGCCGGGCTCGAGGTCGATCGGCACGGCCGTCGCGGGATCGAGGAGCGGGTGCCGCGCCTCGCGCAGCGCGACGCTGCGGCTGCGCGTCACCTCCGTCCCCCGCCAGCGCCGCGAGAGGCGGGCGCAGGCGAAGGCGAGATCGATCGCGCCGATCGCCTCCACGAGGGCGACGATTGCGTCCGCCCGGTCACCGACCGCACGCGAGAGCTCGCGCAGGATCCGCGCGACCTCCTCGCGCTCGGCGCTCTCGGCCTCGCGCAGGCGGTTGGAGTCCTCGACGACGGCGAACGGCTCGACGAACAGCGTCTGCCCGGAGCCCGAGGTGTCGTGGACGATGCCCGGCACCGAGCCGCGGGCCGAGGCGCGGAGCGCGAGAACGGGCCGGCCGGCGCGCTCGGTGACGAAGTCCTCCGACAGGTGCTCGCGGAGCGACGGGTCGCGTGCGAGCGCCCGCAGCCGCTCGGTGATCCGCCCACGGCCCTCCCGGAGCTCTCGTCGCAGGCGCCGAAGCGCCGGCGAGGCGCCGTCCCGCAGATCCGAGCCGTCGTCCTCCACCGCGCGCGCGATCGGCTCCGAGACGCGCACTAGCGTGGGATCGACACCGGCCGCCAACTCCTCGAGGCCCGGAGCGCCGCCGGCCGTCTCGATCGCGGCCCGCGCCGCGGTCGCCGCGTCGATCGACGTCCCGACCGAGCGCAACGCGGCCGTGTCGAGCACGCTCCCGCGTGCGGCGACCTCGGCGGTATGCCGCACGTCGCGGACGTCCGCCACGTCGGGCTCCGCCGACCGCTCGAAGAGTTCGATCGCCTCGCCTGTCAACGACTGGAGGCGGTCGACCTCGTCCGGCTCGGCCGAGGGCACGAGCGCGAGCGAGCGATCCTTCCCCGGCTCGCTGGCCGCCTCTGCGGCGAGTCGGTCGAGGATCGCGGGCAGCTCGAGAAGCTCCAGCGCCCGAGGATCCATCGGGCCAGTGTAGGGAGGCTCGCCGGTGGGACGTCTCGGGCGCGACGGTCTAGCCGATCGCGCCGCGGAGCGCGCCGGCCGCCTGCACCAAGGCCCGGCGTCCGTCCGACAGGAACTCGCCCAACGCGAAGAACCCGTGGATCATCCCGTCGTAGCGGGTCGTCTCCACCGCGACGCCCGCTGCGCGGAGCCGGTCGGCGTATGCCTCGCCCTCGTCGCGCAGCGGATCGAGCTCGGCGGTGATGACGAGTGTTCGAGGAGATGCCGCGAATGCCGCGTCGTCGGCGAGCAGAGGCGAAACCCGCGCGTCGTTCGGCGCGCCCTCCCCGCCCGAGAGGTAGTGCTCCAGGAACCAGCGCATGCCCTCTCTCGTGAGCCCGAAGCCCTCGGCGAGCTGCTCGTACGAGGCCGTGCGGCCCCGTGCGTCGGTCGCCGGGTAGACGAGCAGCTGGAACCGGAACGGGAACCGCCCGCTCTGTGTGACGACGGCTGCGAGGTTCGCCCCCGCGGAGTCCCCGCCGATCGCCAGCCGCTCCGGGTCGCATCCGAGCGACGGCGCGTTCTCGTGTGTCCAGGCGGCGACCGCGAATGCGTCGTCGAGCCCCGCCGGGAACGGATGCTCCGGCGCGAGCCGGTAGTCGACCGAGAGGACGGCGCAGCCGCTCTCGGCGGCGAGAGCGCGCGCGACGTGGTCGTGGGTCTCGATGCTGCCGAGCACCCATCCGCCGCCGTGGAAGTAGAGGAACAGGCCGAGCGGCACGTCCGTGCTCGGCCGGTAGAGCCGCGTGGCGATCCCGTCCGCGTCGACGTCGCGAACCTCGGCCAGAGCGATGGTGGGCGGCTGGATGCGGGACGCGCGGGCCGCGCGCACCGCGGCCGGCGTCGAGGACTCCATCGGCGGATCGCCGAGCGCCTCGAGCAGGTCGAGCACGGCGCGAGCCTCGGGGTGCAGCGGCATCGTCAGTCTCCCTCGAGGCGCAGGTCGAATCCCGCCGGCGCGTGGACGTTGGCGATGCGCGCCACCGACTCCGTTCGGTTCGCGAACGTATGGGGAACGCCGGGCGGTACGAGGACGAACGTCCCCGGGCCCACGACGATCTCCTCGTCCTCGACGATCATCACGACGTCGCCTTCGAGGATGTAGAAGGCGTCGTCCTCGCCGGGGTGCACGTGGAGCGGCGGTCCGTCGCCCGGCTGCTTCGTGATGATCGAGAAGTTGAAGCGCGGCGTGTCCGCGGTGCGAGCGAGGAACTCGACGTTCGCGACACGGTGACCGTCCCCGGGACGGACGACCAGCGCTCGCTCAGCGCCCATGCGGCGCCCCCGCCTCCGACACGCTGACGCCGAGGTCGCGGAGGAGCCCGTCGCGCAGTCCGTACACCAGACCGTGGACGGTGAGGCTGTCACCTCGTGCCCAGGCGTCGCGGACGATCGTCGTCTCGCAGACGTTCTCCGCCTGGTCGATGACGTTCAGCTCGCAGAGCCGATCGACGCGATCGGCCTCGGGCAGAGCCGCCAGCTCGTCCTCGTGCCGCTCGGCTACGTCGGCGACGTGCCGGAGCCAGTTGTCGATCAGCCCGTGGCGTGCTCCGGTCAGCGCCGCCGAGACACCGCCGCATCCGTAGTGCCCGCAGACGATCACGTGGCGGACGCGCAGGATGTCGACCGCGTACTGGAGCACCGAGAGGAAGTTGAGATCGGTGTGGACGACGACGTTGGCGACGTTCCGATGCACGAAGACGTCGCCTGGCGCCAGCCCGACGATCTGGTTCGCGGGGACGCGGCTGTCCGAGCAGCCGACCCACAGGTACTCGGGCGTCTGCCGCTCGGCCAGCGCGGTGAAGAACGCCGGGTCGCGCTCGACCATCTCCGCGGCCCAGGCCCGGTTCCGGTCGAACAGCTCCTCGAGGTCGGCCATGCGCGGCAGGCTATCGCCCCGCCGGGCCCGGCAGACCGCGCGTGGCCGCTGCCCGGGACCTCGCTGCGTCGCGGTGTCCTTGTTCCTCGCAGAGGCGAAGCGCATGATGGCAGGCGTGGCAGGGGGGACGATCCGAACGGACGTCGCTGTCATGGGCGGCGGGCTCGCGGGGCTTTCCGCGGCCATCGGGTTCGCGCGCCGGGGTCGGCGCGTCTGCCTCCTGGAGCGCGATGTCACCGATGTCGGGCATGCCGACCCCGATCTCGTCTTCGACGGATGGGAGCGCTCCGGCGTCGCGCACTTTCGGCAGCCGCACAACTTTCTCGGCCTCGCCCGGCGCACGCTGGTGGAGGAGGCGCCCGACGTGCTCGACCGGGTGCTTGCCGACGGTGCGCTCGAGAACCGGCAGTTCGAGCTCGTTCCCGGCGACCCGAGCCCCGGCGACGAGGCGTTCGTCTCCCTCTGCGTCAGACGGCCGGTGTTCGAGAGCGCGTTGCGGGCCGCCGCGGAGGCCGAGGCGGGTGTCCAGATCGAGGGCGGGGCGAAGATCGCCGGGCTCCTCGGTGCACCTGGACGGGCGAACGGCGCGGTTCGCGTCACCGGAGCCCGTACGACCGACGGACGGGAGGTGCAGGCCGAGCTCGTCGTCGATGCACTCGGGCGGACCTCGCGTGTGCAGGAATGGCTCGAGGAGCTCGGCGCACGTCCCATGTCCGAGCGGCGCAACGAGTGCGGGCTCCTCTACTACAGCCGCCACTTCCGCCTGCGACCCGGCGTCGAGATGCCTGTGCTGCCGACGCTGCTCCGAGGGCCACGTGGTGAGACGGGCTACCTCGTCTTCGTCGTGTTCCTGGGAGACAACGGAACGTTCGCGCTCGTGCTCATGGTCCCGCCGTGGGATCGGGAGCTGCGGGCGTTGAAGGCCGAGTCTGCCTACATGGTGGCGGCGCGCTCGATACCGCCTCTCGTCCCGTGGGTCGATCCCGATTGCGCGGAGCCGATCACTCCGGTCCTGCCGATGGGCAGCCTCCACAACGTGCATCGCTCCCTGGTGGTGGACGGGGAGCCGGTGGCGACCGGGATTCAGCCGATCGGCGATGCGCTCTGTCACACGAACCCGACGTTCGCACTCGGGGCGTCGCTCTCGATCACGCACGGGTTCGCGCTCGCCGAACTGGCCTCGGAGACCGATCTCGGTCGTGGTCTCCTCCTCGGCTTCGACGAGACGGTCGGTGCCGACGCCGCCGACCGGTTCGACGCCGTCTCCGCCGAGGACCGCGACCGGATCCGCCTGTGGAAGGGCGAGCAGATCGACATCCGCGACCCACGAGACAGCATGGCGCTGTTTCTGCGCCTGACCGCCTACCCTGCGTCGATGGCCGACGCCGACCTCTTCCGCGCGGTTGCGCGACGTGTCAATGCCCTGGACCCTCCGGACGCGTTGGAGAGGGACGATGCGCTCGTAGCTCGTGCCCTGGAGCTCGCGGGCGACGCCGCGCGGCCCCGGATCGGGCCGACGCGCGACGAGCTCCTCGAGCGGATCGCGGGTGCTTCCGGTTAGAGACCCGTCGGCGAAAGTGCCGGGACGACCTCGCGCAGCGATGCGGCGATCGCGTCCACCACCTTCGCCAGCTCGTCCTCGGTGACGACGAACGGCGGCGACACCTGCAGCGCCACCCCACGGAGGAGCCTCGTGAGGACGCCATGCTTCCGGGCCGCGAGGACGACCGCTGCGCCGGCCGCCGGGTGCTCGGCGAGCAGCGCGGCGTCGAGCTCGACCGCACCCGCGAGGCCGACGCTGCGCACGCCGCCGACGCCGGGGAGGTCTCCAAGCGGAGCGAGCATCCTGCTCAGAACCGGCTCGAGGGTCGCGACGCGCTCGACGAGCCGCTCCCGCTCGAGGATGTCGAGATTGACGAGCCCCGCGACGCACGCGGCCGGATGCCCGGCGTAGGTGCCGCCATGGACGAACGGCGCAGCGTCGTCGCGCCAGAACGGCTCGCGGACGTGCCCGGCGACGACCACCGCACCGAGGGGGACATAGCCGGAGCTGATGCCCTTCGCGCAGGTCATCAGGTCCGGGGTGAAGCCGTAGCGCTCGCACCCGAACCAGCGGCCGAGCCGGCCGAAGCCGGAGATCACCTCGTCCGCGACGAGAAGGACGCCGCGATCGCGACAGATCCGCTCGACCGTTTGCCAGTAGCCGTCGGGCGCCGGGATCGCGCCGCCCGCGCCGATCATGGGCTCGCCGAGAAACGCGGCTGCGCGGTCACCGAGCTCGTCGAGCGCCCGCTCGAGGTCGGCAGCGTCGTCGTGGGCGACTTCGGCCACGTCGGAGACGAGCGTCCCGTATCCGTCCCGCACCGCGGGGATCCCGGACAGCGACGTCCCGTACGCGTTCGTGCCGTGGTACGCGAATCGGCGCGAGACGATGACCGTTCGCTCGGGCTGCCCCTGGAGCGCCCAGTAGCGCCGCACGATCTTCGCGGCGGTCTCCACCGCCTCGCCGCCGCCGGTGCCGAAGAACACTGCGGCGTCCTCGACCGGCGCGAGGTCGGCGAGGCGGCCGGCGAGCTCGAGCGCGGGCTGGTTCGCGTGGTCGCCGAAGACGTGGTGCGCGGCGAGGAGGCGGAGCTGCGCCGCAACGGCGTCGGCGATCTCTCCGCGACCGTGGCCGACGTTGCAGAACCAGAGCCCTGCCGTCGCGTCGACGTACTCGTTCCCCTCGGCATCCCAGATTCGGCTCCCGTTGCCGCGGGTCAGGACGAGCTCGTGCCCGTCGACCTTGCCCATCGCGGCAAACGGATGCCAGAGGCGGGTGCTCGACGCCGGCATGGCGGCAACCTAGCCGGTTGCGGAGTCGCCGACCGCGCTCAGGCAACCCAGGCGACGAGCGGGATCTCCATCTCCTGCGGGCTCAGGCCGCCGTGCTGGCCGTGGAGCTGCTGCACGAAGCGGCCCGGCTCGTGCCAGTACACCGCCTCGCCGTAGCGGGGAAGCACGACGACGTGCGCGAGCCGCTCCCGCAGTCGCGGCGACGGCTCCGCGAAGATGCCCTCGGCCACGAGCTCGTCGACCGGGACGACGTCGGCCACGCCGTCGAGACGCTCCCCGAGCCCGGCGCACACCTCGTCGAGATGCCCTTCGCGAACGTGGAGGAAGAGATCGCGGCAGGACCCGGCCGGGGCGAGCGGCTTGCCGTCGGCGCCCGTCTCCAGGAGCTCGGCCAGCCCGGGCCAGAGCTCGTTGACGTAGACCGTGCGCGCCGGGTCGACCGGCGACATGCCGTGGTCCGCGGTGAGGAGCACGAGCGTTCCCGGGGGAAACGTCGCTCCGGCGAGCGCATCCAGCACGAGTCCTGCGCCGGCTTCGACGAGCGGATCATCGGGTCCGACCGCGTGCATGAGGGAGTCCAGCTCGTCGAGATAGACGTGGGCGTAGCCCGTTCCTTCGTCGAGGGCCGTGGACGCGGCTGCGAGGGCGCCCTCCGTTGTCGAGAACGGGACGACTTGCGTACCGCGGAGCAAGGCGAGGTTCGGCGCGGAGCCCGCGATCGCCGCGGGCAGCACGACGCTGCTCGGCACTCCTGCCTCCGCCAGGCGCGCGTAGATCGACTCCGTCGGGAAGAGGGCGTCGGGATCGATCTGTCCGAAGAGCGAGCCGCGCATGCCGTCTCCGGCGAACGAGAACAGGAGCGGGGTGATCAGCCGATCGAACTTCGGCTCGTAGACGTGCCACTCGTAGAGCCCGTGCTCGGCAACCGTGAGCCCGCTGTGGATCGTCGTCACCTGCGCGGTGGTGGTCGACGGAAACTGCGCGGTCAGCTGGGTGAGGACGCCATCCGAGCCGGCACGAGCGAAGAGCGGGTGCCCGGCATGACGTTCGAGGAACCTCCAGCCGAACGCGTCGAGGTACACGAATGCGACGCGCTCGAACCGCTCACGGAGGAATGGCTCCTCGAGCGCCGGCCCGCTGGAAGCGCCGGTGAGCAGCCGCTCGACCGTGGCCGGCAGCTGGTCGAAGCACCGCGTTCCCTGCTCCGGCCTGCACCAGTCACGCATCGACGCAACCTAACCACGACCTTTGCCTGGTGGCTCGCGATACACGACAATGTCGGCGCAGGCGCGCACAGCCCCGACGTCGTCGGGGCAACGATCGAGGGAGAGGAGCACGCATGCACGTCGATCGTTCACGCCATGGGCTCGGGCTCGCGCTGCCGGTTTTCGCGGTCGCGCTCGTGGCCGCCTGCTGCGGCGCCGTCGGAGCCGGTGCCGCCGTCAACTCGTCGCAGCCCAAGCTCGGCGGAACCTGGTCGGGAACCTACAGCGGTGCCTACTCGGGCACCTTCACCCTCCGGTGGAGGCAGTCCGGATCGAGGCTGACGGGATCGATCAAGCTCTCACGCCCGAGCGGGACGTACCCGATCACCGGCAGCGTGCAGGGCAGCACCATCAGGTTCGGCGCGGTCGGGGCGGGTGCCACCTACACGGGCTCCGTCGCGGGGCGGTCGATGTCGGGGCGCTACAAGAGCGGTCCGCGAGGAGGCGCCTGGAGCGCTCACAGGATCGGGTGAGGACACCGGTCTGGGCCGAGTTCACGACGCACGACGGAGGGCCGTTGCTCGCCGGGCTGCGCGCCGGGGGCGGCCCGCCCGTCCTGTTGCTGCACGGTGGACCGGGCCTCGGCTTCGGCTACCTGCGAGATCTTGCCGACGAGCTCGCGCAGGAGAACGACGTCGCGTGGTACCAGCAGCGAGGGCTCGAGCCCTCGGCGGTGGAAGGTCCGTACTCGGTCGCGGCGGACGTCGGCGACGCGGGCCGCGTGCTCGACGCGCTCGGCTGGCAGTCGGCATACGTCGTCGGCCACTCGTGGGGCGGCCACCTCGCGCTCCACGTCGCCGAGGCGATGCCCGACAGGCTCCTCGGGGTGCTCTCCGTCGATCCGCTCGGCGCCGTCGGCGACGGACGCTGGCCCGAGTTCGACGAGGAGATGTTCCGCCGCACACCCGAGGAATCGCGCGAGCGGGCGCGGGAGATCGACGAGCTCAGCATGGCCGGCAAGGCCGACACCGATGTGGCGCTCGAGGGGATGCGCCTCGTCTGGCCCGCGTACTACGCGGATCCGGAAACCGCGCCGCCGATGCCCGAGCTGCGCATGGCGATCGAGCGAGGGAGCGAGATGATGCCGTCGATCATGGCCGAGCTTCCGGCGCTCGAGGCCGGGCTACCGGGGATTCGGGTCCCGGTCGGCTTCGTCCACGGCTCACGAAGCCCGATGCCGCTCGCCGCCTCCACCGATTCGGCCGGGCGGATTCCCGGCGCGTGGGTGGAGGTGATCGAGGGAGCCGGGCATTTCGTCTGGTTCGAGGCTCCCGGCGCGGTTCGCACGGCGCTGCGGCGGCTCACCCGCCGGTAGCGGCGTCCTTGCGGCCGTGTATACCTTGTGCTTCTATGTATTGCACTACTAGCTATGGGCGTGCACATCGACAAGGACCTCGTCGCGGCCTCGGCCACTCCGCTCGTCCTCGCGATCCTCGCCGACGGTGAGAGCTACGGCTACGCGATCCTCAAGCGCATTCGCGCGCTCTCGGCCGGCGAGCTCGAATGGAGCGACGGGATGCTCTATCCCCTTCTGCATCGCCTCGGCCGGCTCGGCTACGTCACGACCGAGTGGCGGACGCCGCCCGAGGGTCGTCGTCGCAGGTACTACGTCATCACCGACGACGGGCGCGCCGCCCTGGCGGATCACCAGCGGCAGTGGCAGACCGTCACGCGCGCCCTCAACGACGTCTGGCCGGGGCCGGGCCCGCTCCTGACGGCCGTCCGGGAGGCCTGAACGATGGAGAGCGTCGAGACACAGATCGCCGAGTGGCGCGCCCATGTCGCGAAGGCCCCGGCCGTCAACGGCCACGATGTCGCCGAGCTCGAGGACCACCTCCGCAATCAGATCGACGAGCTGAGCGCGGCCGGGCTCACGGCCGATGAGGCATTCCTCGTCGCCGTGAAGCGGATGGGTGAGCTCGACGGCGTTTCCCGTGAGTTCGCGCGCGAGCACAGCGGCAGGCTCTGGAAACAGCTCTTCGAGCCGGACGAGGAGGCTGCGCTCCTCGGCGAGGGCTGGCTCGACGCGCTCGTCCTCGCGATCGGAGCGGCCGTCGCGATCCAGGTCGCGCGCCTGTCGGCGGGGTTCCCCGACGAGGAGCCGACATGGCTCGCCCGGAACCTCGGCCTGATCGTGCTGCCCTTCCTCGCGGCGTACTTCGCCCGCCGGCGACAGCTCGACGCTCGAGGGTGGCTCGCGACCGCGGCGCCGTTTGCGGTCGCGGCAGTCGTGATCAACCTCTACCCCTACGACGCGGACTCGGACACCGAGATCCTTGTGGCGCTCCACCTGCCGGTCGTCCTGTGGTTCGTTGTGGCGTTCCCGTACATGGGCGGGACGCTGCGGTCGCACGAGTCGCGCATGAACTTCGTCCGTTTCACCGGCGAGTGGTTCATCTACTACGTGCTCATCGCGCTCGGCGGCGGCGTGCTGATGGGGTTGACAGCCGGAATCC
>Ga0070701_10000813_pt1 | contig 11143 bp, 10 predicted proteins | sample KBSK5102metaG_FD_65451 | JGI IMG/M metagenome (GOLD analysis project Ga0070701, IMG submission 65451) | Corn, switchgrass and miscanthus rhizosphere microbial communities from Kellogg Biological Station, Michigan, USA - KBS K5-10-2 metaG | ecosystem: Host-associated > Plants > Roots >... | reverse complement strand
AAGGACACGAGGGCGAACGACAGCAATCGGCGGCTGCGCATGAAAGGGATTATCGCCGACGGTCGGGTCGTGTAATTCTGTTGCCATGGCGGAGCACGCTTCACGTCCGGCGCTCGTGCATCGCGCCGCATTCGACGCGGTGGTCGCGGTGTGTCCCGATCCGATGTGGGTCGTCGACGCGGGCGGGTTCCTCATCGCGTTCAACGACGCGTTCGAACACTGGTGGCGCGAAGTCAGCGGCACCGTCCCCATCCTCGGCAACGCCATCGAAGGACGTCCGCCGCGCGTCACGGAACTCCAGCGCCGCGCGCTCGACGGCCGCTCCGCGATGACCGACGTTCGCCTCATCGTCAGCGGCATCGAGCGGACGTACGCGATTCACGCGCAGCCTGCCGCGGAGGCTGGAGGCGCCGCATTCGCGGCCCGCGTGTCGACGCGCGAGGCGCCGTACGTCAGCGAGACTTCGATCGAGCTCGCGCTGATGCATCTCTTCGCATCCGACGAACCGCTCGCCGAGCTCGCGGGTCGCGCGCTCGAATTTCTCTGCGCGACCGATGGCTGGGACGCCGGGATTCTCTGGCAGCTCGCCGGCAGCTCGCTGCGCGCGACGGCGGCGTGGTTCGGTTCCGATGACACGCGCGATCGGCTCGCGGAGCCGATGACCGATCTTCGTTTTCCCGTCGGTCACGGCGTGCCCGGACGCGCGTGGGCGACACGCGAGGTCGTCTGGATCTCCGACATCCTCGACGAAACGACGCTCGCGCGCGGCGAGCTCGCCGCCGCGGCGGGATTGCATTCCGTCGTCGCCGCACCGCTCATCGATTCCGATCGCGTCAGCGGCGTCATCGAATTCTTCACACGCAAAGTGCGGCCGATCGACGACCGCGCGAAGAAGACTCTCGTGCACACCGGCAAAGCGCTCGCGCGTCTGCTCGATCGCCGCCGATTGCTCGAGCAGATCGAGCGCAAGGGCGCGGAGTGGATGCTGACTTTCGACTCGATCGCGCTGCCGATCATGCTCGTCACGCCGGACGGTCGTTTCGCGCGGCTGAACAGTGCCGCGCGTGCGCTGACCGGCGCGAGTTACGGCGAGCTCGTTGGGCGTCCGGTGATCGATTTCGGTCCGGGAGAGCCGTGGAAAACGCTGCACGACATCGTCACCGCAGTGGCAGATAGCGGTATCGGCTGCACCGCGCAAATCGCGACCGAGTCGTCGTCGTGGGACGTCACCGCGAGTCTGCTGCCGGCGCGCGGCGGCGATGAAGAGCGCGTAATCATCGCGATGCACGAGACGACGGAGATGATTCGTCTGCAGGAATCAGTGCGGCGCGGCGAACAGCTTGCGGCGCTCGGCGAGCTCGTCGCCGGCGTCGCTCACGAAATCCGCAACCCGCTCTTCGGCCTCGGCGCCTCCGTCGAGTTACTCGAGCAGCAGTTCGCCGGAAACGTGACGGTCTCGGAGATGACCGAGCCGATGCGGACGTGGCTGAAGCGGTTGCAGATGCTCGCCGACAATCTCCTCGAATACGGGAAAACCTGGACTGTCGACCTGACGCCCGGAAATCTTCGCGACGTGCTGAAGCTCGCTCTGCAGACGTGCGGACCGCGCGCGCACCTCGCGGCGGTGAACATCGACCGCGATTTCGACGCGTCCGACGTCACTCTGCTGATGGACGGTTTACGGCTCGTGCTCGTCTTCGAGAACCTCATCGACAACGCGTTGCAGCATTCGCCGCGCGGCGGCGCGGTCCGCATCGAAGCGTCGCGCGACGACTCCTCGATCGAAATCGCGGTCATCGATCACGGTCCCGGATTTGTCGAGGCCGACCTGCCGCGAATCTTCGAGCCGTTTTTTACACGGCGCAGAGGTGGGACCGGACTCGGTCTTTCAATTGTGCAAAGAATTATTGACGAGCACGGTGGCACCGTTACCGCAATGAATGGCGACTCAGGAGGGGCGATCGTTCGTGTACGCTTACCGATCTATCAGCCCGCTGACTAACGTGCCGGAACGAATTCTCATCGTCGACGACGAAGACCTGATCGTGCTTGCCATGCGCAAGTACTTCCAGGGACTCGGCTACGAAGTCGACTCCGCATTCGAGCTCGAAGAGGCGCAGGCGCTGCTCGCGAATTACGACTACGACCTCGTCATCGCCGATTTGCGGCTGACGGGAATCGGCGGTGTCGAAGGGCTGCAGATCGTCGCCGACGTCCATCAGAAATGCGCGCACACGCGCGTCATTCTGCTCAGCGCGTTCGGCACGCCGGAAATCGAGCGCGAGTCTTACAACCGCGGAGCCGACGCGTTTCTCCACAAGCCGAAGGCGATGATGGAGATTGCGAAAATCGCACGAACGCTTCTCGAGGCGTGATGACTGAGCACCGCGCGCTGAACGCCATTCTGGAGCCCGGCGGAATCACGCCGATGTATCAGCCGATCGTCGCCGCGGACGGCAGTCTGGTCGCGTTCGAGTGTCTGTCGCGCGGACCGCGCGGAACGAACTTCGAGTCGGCGAAAGTGCTGTTCGATTACGTGCGCCTGAAGCGTGAGGAGACGCTCGTCGATCGCGCGTGCATCGTTGCGGCGCTGGCAACGGCTCCGAAAGGCGACGGGATTCGACTCGCTGTGAATGTGCACGCCTCGACGCTCGGCCGCGATCACGACTTTACCGATTTCGTCTGCGCGACCGCCGATCGAAACGGGATCGCGCGCGAGCGCATCACGATCGAGATCGTCGAGCACGCGCCGCCATGGGACAGCATCGGCTTCGGCACCGCGCTCGATCGCCTGCGCGGCGCCGGCATGCGCATCGCCCTCGACGACGTCGGCCTCGGCCAATCGAACTTCAAGATGATTCTCGACGTGCGCCCGGACTACCTGAAGATCGACAAGTACTTCGTCGAGGAGTGCGACGCCGATCGCCATCGCCAGGCGGTGATCGGCGCGCTGAGCACGCTCGCGTCGCACTTCGGCGCGGAGATCGTCGCGGAAGGCGTGGAGCGGGAGTCGGTGCGCGACACGCTGCGCGACTTCGGCGTGCAGTTCATGCAGGGGTATTTGTTTTCGAAGCCGCTGACCGCGGATGCGGCGGCGGCGTTCGGCCGCGTCGACGCGTAATGCGTTACGGCTCGCGCCGCGGCCGGCGCGCCGCGTGACGGATTGCTGTCACCTGCACGAACTCCGGCAACACGCGGTAGTACAGGTAATAGCGAATGCGCGCGAGATAGATCCGTCGCATCCCGCGCAGCCGGCCGCGAACTGCGAGGCCGGCGCGGGGCTCATCAGCGAGTTGCGTCAGAACTTCGTCGATGTCCTCGTCGAATGCATTCGGTGCTTTATGACGATTGCGGCGCCACCAATGTCGCGCGTCGATCATCTGGCGACGGGCGACCGGCGCCACGCGAACGATCATTCGTTCGACGCGCGCAGCTCACGAAGAAAATCCGCGGCGAGTATTCCGCCGCTCGGATCGGCATCCGCCTCGGCGATGGCTTCGTCGAGCATCGCTTCCTCTTCAGGTGTGAGCTCGACCTCTTCCTCGTGTCTTACCTGCGGTTTCATCTTCCCCATCTTACAGCTCACCCCACCACAAACTTCCCGCGCCCCTGCTTCTTCGCCTCATACAGCGCTTTGTCCGCGCGCATCTTCAGCTCGTCGAGCGTCTCCTCCGGCTGAATCTGCGTCACGCCGCATGACGCGCCGAGCGGGCGCGTCGCGCCGTCGAAGCGGAGCGGCGTGCGGCTGAGTCGCAGATAAATGCGCTCGAGGGTCGACGTCACCTCGGGCAGCGGGAGTTTCGGGAAGACGATCGCGAATTCGTCGCCGCCGAGTCGTGCGAAGAGGTCGGTGGAGCGGAGCTCGGCGCGGATGAGATTTGCGAACGTGATCAGCGCGGCGTCGCCGGCAGCGTGTCCGAGCTCGTCGTTGATCTGCTTGAAGTAATCGAGGTCGAGGATCGCCAGCGAGCCGCCGTCCGCGATCTGCTGCGGTACGGCTTCGCCGAAGTGGCGCACGTTGTACGTTCCGGTCAGCGCATCGACCGTCGCGAGGCGCGCGAGCTCTTCTTCTTCCGCGACATTTCGCAGCGTGAGGATCGTCGATGCTCGCGAGTCACCGGCGAAACGGAAGATCACGCTCGTCGCGACGAACGGCTGTTCGCCGACCATCAGCCTCTGCTCTTCGAATCGCGACGACGCCGCGCGCTGCCACCACAACGGCGCGAGCGTCGGACGCTCGAGCAGCGGCTCCACATCCATCCCGAAATACAACGATCCGAAAAGCGCCTCGGCGGTTTGATTTGCGTAGAGCAATCGCTGGTCGCCGCCGATGACGAGCACCGCGTCGCCGATCGCATCGAACGCCGCTTTCAGATAGTGCTGTTCGGTTACGTCTTCGAGCACGACGTACGCGTATCGCCCGCCGTCATGCTCGACCGAATGGCAGCGCACGTTCGCCACGCGGCCAACGCCGCCGGCGTAATAAACCGCATGCAGCGCCGTTCCCGCGCCGCGCGCGAGGAGCTGTTCGATCCTCTCGGGCATCGAGAACTGAATCAGCTCCGTCAGCGATTTGGCGGCGGGGAACTTGAGGTCGCCGAGGAATTCGCGGGCGAAGGAGGTGCTGCCGTCGATGACGTGGCGCGTTGCGTAATCGACGATCGCAGACGGATCGGGCGACGAGCGCATCACCGCCTGGAACAGCGACTGCGCGCGCCGTTTCGCGCGGCGCTCCTCGACCTGCTGCATTTCGTGCTCGATCGCGGCGGTCAATCGTGACAGCCGATCCTTGAGCAGATAGTCGGACGCGCCGCTGCGCATGAGCCGCACCGCGGTGTCTTCGCCGATCGCGCCGGAGACGATGATGAACGGGATGTCGAGGCCGGTCGCGCGCAGCGTTTCGAGCGCTTCCGGTGCGCTGAAGCGGGGGAGGTGATAGTCGCTGACGATCGCGTCCCACGGACCGTCGCGGAGCGCCGTCGTCATTTCTTCTTTCGTCTCGACGCGACGCATCTCGGGCGTCCAGCCGCCGCGTTTGAGCGACAGCATCACGTGCGCGGCGTCGCGATCGGAATCCTCAACGAGCAGGAGCCGCAGCGGCTTGCTCATACGATCGCCTGCGCGCTTCCGGTCGTGAAGTAAACCGTCGCCCCGCGCTCCGGTTCACCCTCGGCCCACGCTCGGCCGCCGTGACGCTGCACGATTTTCTGCACGGTCGCGAGACCGATGCCGGTGCCTTTGAATTCACTTTCGGAATGCAGGCGCTGGAACGGGCGGAACATCTTTGCGGCGTGCTGCGGATCGAATCCTGCGCCGTTGTCGCGAACGTAGTACGCGGGCGTGCCGTTGTCGTCGAGCACACCGACTTCGATGCGCGCGTTCGGACGCTTGCTCGTGAACTTGAATGCGTTGTTCATCAGATTCTCGATCACGGCGCTGAGCAGCGGCTCGTCGCCGTTCGCGATCACTCCGTCGGCAATCCGAAATTCGACGCTGCGATCCGGATTCGCCTTCTGCAGCGCGCCTGCGATGCGGCGGGCCATCGATGTCAGATCGACTTCCGTCCGCTGCATCTCGACGCGCGACAGCCGAGCCATTTGCAGGAGTCCTTCCATCAGCTGCTGCATCTGCCGCGCGCCCTGCCGGATCCAGTAAATGCACTCGCGGCCGGTCTCGTCGAGATGCTTTCCATAATCCTCGTCGAGCGCCTGCGAAAATCCGGCGATGCTGCCGAGCGGACCGCGCAAATCGTGCGAGACCGCGGATGCGAATGCCTCCAGATCTTTGTTCGCCGATTCGAGCTCGGTGGTGCGGCGCCGCAGCGTCACGTCGCGGTTCTGCATCTGTTCGAGCAGCTGATTGATGGCGCGCACGAACGGCGCGAGCTCGCCGGTCTCGGGACGCAATCGCGAGGCGTATGTCTGCGTGCGGATCGTCTCTTCGATCGTCATCCGCATCGCGCGAAGTCGCTTGCGGATGGCGTTGATGAGAAACGCTGCGAGTGCGATCGCGGCGATGACGCCCGCGGCCGCGGCGATCGCGCCGCCGGTCAGCACGTCGCGCATCGACGCGCCGGCGGACGCGCGCTGTTCGACGCAAACGGAGCCGCCATTCGCCAGCGACCGGCAGACCTGCTCGCCCTCGGCCGACGACGTTCCGGCCGACGCGAGTCGCGTTCCGTTCGCGCCATAGACAACGCCCGCGCGCAGCACGCCGGCGGCGATGAACGCATCGAGAATCGGCTGCGGCGGATTTCCTTTCGCGACTGCGTCCGTGACGGCGTCGACGACCGCGTTCGCCTGCGAGTCCGATTGCGCGCGTTGCGCGTGCATTCGCGCCATTACAATCGCGGCGGTGATGGCGGCCAGCAATGCAGCGACGACAACCGCGGTCGTGACCTGCTGCTCGATCGATTGTCCCGAACGCGCATTACTCATTTGAGGCCCGTGCTTTGCAGGCGCGGCTGCAAGAAACTGGCCTTCACTAAATCAAGGAGCGACTACGAGAGCTCGTTACCTCGCAGCCCTTTCGTCCGCAGCGTTCGTCGTTGTGCTGGGATTCGCCTGTCGCGATCGTGAATCGGCGACCGACGAGACGCCGCGAATTGAAGTGAAAGCGGCCGTTGCGCCGCTGACCGGCGTCACGGTTTCGTCGCCGATCGAAGGTCGCGTCACGCGTGTCGCGGTCGCCGAGGGAGCGGTCGTGAAGCCGGGCGATGTGATCGCGGAGCTGACGAATCCGGTCGTCGATCGCGACATCGCGTACGCGCGCGCTGCGGTGATTTCCGCCGAGTCGCGAATGCGCGGCGGACGGCCGGCGCAGGCGACGAAGCCGGTGTCGGACGAAGGCGAGCGCGCCGCCGCGACGATCCTCGCCGCGCGGCAGCAGAAAGTCGATCGGCTGCGGCGTTTGCTCGCGTCCGGCGACGTATCGAAACAGGACGTGCAGGATGCCGAGGCGGAGCTTGCCGCGGCGCGGCGCGACTGGCTGGCGGAGAAAGAACGTCGCAGCGACACGCCGCCGCCCGCGCCGGGAGTCGACAGAGCGCTGCTGCAGGCGGAGCTCGACCGCGCACGCGCCGATCTCGTCGTCGCCGAACATCGGCAATCCGCGCTGCGGATCGTTGCGCCGTCGGCCGGTTCGATCGCGCGTTTGCGAGTGCACGAAGGCGACGACATCTACACGCGCGATGCCGTCGCGGAGATCGTCGAGACGAGCAGCGTGCGCGTCGAAGCGGCGATCGCGCCGGAGCTGCTGCGCTACGTCAAAGTCGGACAGGCCGTCGACGTGAAACTGATGACGATTCCGCCGCGGCGCTTCCGCGAAACGATCGTGCGCGTCGATCAGCCTGGCGCCGGCGGCGGACCGACGATCGCCGTCAACGTTCCGAATCCCGATCGCATGCTGCAGGCCGGGACGCCAGCTGTGATCACCATTCAATGAACGCGCGCGCAACACGCGTTCTGGCGGCCGCAGCCGCGCTCACGCTCGCGCACGCGGCGGGCGCGGCGACCGTGCTGTCATTCGACCAGGTGCTTGACCGCGCGCGGAAATCGCACGCGATTTCCGACTCCGCATATACGGCTGCCGCGTCGCTCGAACAGGCGCCGCGATTCGGGTTTCCGGTCATTCGCGCCGAGGCGTCGGCGACGAGCGCGGAGAACCTCGACGTCTTCGCGCAGAACGTGTTTCGCACCGCCGCGATCTCCGCGCTGCTCGCCGTCGACTATCCGATTGCCGACGGCGGCATTCGCGAAAAGCAGACGCGCGTGGCGAAGCTCGATGCGGAATCGTTTCGCCAGCGCATGCGCGAAACCGCGAACGATCTGTTTCGCGAAACACTCGATGCCGTCGCGCGCCTGTACGCCGCGCAGGAACGGCTGCGCGTGCTGAACGCCGGACTGCAGCGCGCCGTCGAGATGCGCGATCGCGCGAAGAAGATGCTCGAGATGCAGGAGATCTCGAACGTCACCGCCGCGCAGTGGCAGGACGAGGCGATCGTCGCGGAGTCGCAGCTGCTCGATCTCGATCTGCAGCGGCTCGAAGCGGAAACGCACGTGAAGCAGCTGATGGGCGACACGACTTCCGAACGAATCGAGATCGTCGTGCCGATCGATGAAACGCCTGTGCGCGCGCTTTCACTCGCCGCGAATCCCGATCCGCTCGTGCGCACGGACGAAGGCGTCGCGCGCGCAACGCTGCAGTACGAACGAAAGAAGCTCGCGCTCGAAGAAGCGGAGGCGGCGCGTCAGCCGCAGGTGATCCTCTCCGCATTCGGTGGCGCGGCGGTGCTCGACGAAGCGGCGGGACGCGATCGCGGGCGCAACTACGGTTTGTACGGACTGCGATTCACGGTCTCGCTGCCGATGTTCGACGTCGCGAAAACGCGTCGCGTGGCCGAGGCTCGACTCGAAGCCGAACAGGCCGCGATCGAACGCCGCACGACGACGGAACTGATCCGGCGCCAGACATCGACGCTCTGGCTCGGCATCGCCGCGCTCGAAAAACGGATCGCGCTGCTCGAGCAGGCGGTCGAGGTCGCGAGGAAGCGCGAGGAGTCGGTCGTCCGTCTCGTCAGCGAAGGATTGCGATCGGAAAACGAAGTCGCCGAGGCGGCCGCGGAACGGACGCGGCGCGAGAGCGATCTGATCGGCGCGAAAGTCGAGCTCTGGAAATATCAGCAGATCCTCAAACACAGAACCGAGGCGCCGGAGCCGCTGCGAACGGCGGATTCGCGCTGAACGCCAATGACCGCGCCGCTCTCCGTTCTGATGACCACCGAGGGCACGTATCCGTACGGCTCGGGCGGCGTCAGCACGTGGTGCGACGCGCTGCTGCGCAACACGCCGGACGTTCGTTACACGCTGCTGCCGATCATGATGAATCCGCACATCGAGGCGAAATTCGATCCGCCCGCGAACGTGCGCAGCATCATTCACGTGCCGCTGTGGGGAATCGAAGAGCCGTCGGAATTCGCGTCCGACGTGCCGTTCGCCGACCTTTACGAACGGAAGCGACGCACGTCTGACGCGCAGGTCGAACGCGAGTTCGTTCCGCTCTTCATTCGCTTTCTCGATTCGATCAACGGCGGCCACGATCCGGCGGCGTTCGGCCGAATCCTCGTCGAGCTCGAAGACTATTTCGCACGCTGCGATTACAGCGACACGATGAAGTCGGTCGCGGTTTGGGAAGCGTTCTCCGCGACGATGCAGACCTTCAGCAGGCGCATCGCGGAGAACCTGCCGGAAGGCGCGCGCGAACATCAGCTGCCGACGCTTTTCGATCTCACCGAATGTCTGCGCTGGCTCTATCGATTTCTGATCGTGCTGACGGTACGCGTGCCCGAAGTCAGCGTGACGCACACAACCGCGGCGGCGTTTTGCGGAGTGCCGTGCATCACCGCGAAGCTACGCAACGGCACGCCGATGATCGTCACGGAGCACGGCGTTTATCTCCGCGAGCAGAATCTGTTTCTGTCGCGCTTCCGCCGGCTGTTTTTCTGCAAGCAGTTTCTGCTGAGCCTCATTACCGCCGTCGTGCGCGCGAATTACGTTTTCGCCGACGTCGTCGCGCCGGTCTGTCACTACAACACGCGCTGGGAGCTCGCGCACGGCACGCCGCAGCACAAGATCCGCGTGATCTACAACGGCGTCGACGTCGACGTTTTCTCGCCAGCGCGCAAGCAGGATCCGCGGCCGCATGTCGTCGCCACGGCGCGCATCGATCCGCTGAAAGACATCGAGACGCTGCTGCACGTCGCCGCGCGCGTTCGCGAGTCGCATCGCGACGTGCACTTCACGGTTTACGGCGCGGTCGCTGACGACGCGTACTTTGCGCGATGCGTCGCGCTGCGGCACGAGCTTGGACTCGATGACGTCGTGACGATGGGCGCCGCGACGGACGACGTGGTCGCCGCGTATCGCGACTCGGACGTCGTGCTGCTGACGAGCATTTCCGAGGCGTTTCCGTACTCGGTGATCGAGGCGATGGCGTGCGAGCGCGCGGTCGTCGCGAGCGACGTCGGCGGAGTCGGCGAGGCGCTCGAAGAGTGCGGAATGCTCGTGCGTCCGCGAGACGTCGACGGTTTCGTATCGGCGATTCGTCAGCTGCTCGACGACGCGCCGCTGCGCAACAAGATCGGGCGTCGCGCGCGACTGCGCGTACTCGAAGAGTTTCGTCTCGACGGCAGCGTTGCTTCGTATCTCGAGCTATATCGTTCGCTGGCGCGCGCGGAGTCGGCCGCATGACGACGCATCCCGAGCTCGGCGAAGGAACGCTCCGCGGAACGCGCGCCGGCGTCGACGAGCTCGGGCAGCGCGTCATCGACATCATCGGCATCCCGCGCGACTCCTGGGAAATCGCGGCGCAGCTCGAAGTGCTCGGCATGCGCGACAGCGACGCGCGCGAGTACGACGTCCGCGATCTCTTCGAGCTGGCGCGCGCGATCGAACGCCGCTTCCGATCGGGCGGCTATTCGTTCGTCGTGCAGGGCGACGATCCGCAGCCGCGGCAGATTCCCTGGCTGCGATTCACGCGGCGCTACTTCGCCGGAATCGTGTTCGCGCTGCCGATGGCTCTGCAGGCCGCGACGATGCTGATCTGGGGCTACGGAATCTGGGGCGCGGTCGATCTCGAGCTCGCGCACGGCAGCGCGATCGCGCTCGGCTTCATCGCGAGCTACGTCGTCGCGGGCGCATTCGCGCAGGCGATCGTGCGCCGCGGCCTGTTCTACATCTATCAACAGGAAGAGAGCCTCGCGCGCTGGACGGCGCTGCGCGGATTTGCGTTCGCGGTTCGCACGATGCTCGCGCTGTTAGTCCCGGCGGCGATCGTCAATCTCGTGTTTCACGTGCTGCCCTGGCCGATGGTTGCCATGGCCGCCGCGTTCTACGCCGGCCTCGGCATCCTCTGGCTTTCGTGGGCGCTGATTTATCTCGTTCGCAGAACGGAGCTGCTGCTGGTCATCACCGCGCTCGCGCTCGCGGCGGTGATCGTAGCGGCGAAGACGTTCGGCGCGCCGGCGATCGTCGCGAATGCGATCGGCGTCGTCACCGCCGACATCATCAGCTTCGCAACCGCCTGGTTCTTCCTCGGCCGCATGGCGAAGCGCAAGGGCGATGCAGCGGTGAATCCGCCGCGCTTC
>Ga0070701_10000809_pt1 | contig 11175 bp, 7 predicted proteins | sample KBSK5102metaG_FD_65451 | JGI IMG/M metagenome (GOLD analysis project Ga0070701, IMG submission 65451) | Corn, switchgrass and miscanthus rhizosphere microbial communities from Kellogg Biological Station, Michigan, USA - KBS K5-10-2 metaG | ecosystem: Host-associated > Plants > Roots >... | reverse complement strand
GGCATCGTCTCGTGCGATCCGATCCGGCGGACGCCATGGGGCAGCCTGACGGTCGCGGAAGAAGCAACCGATGGCGGCACCTACGAGATCATGAATCCGCTGAGCATCACGTCGCCGATCGCGGTCACCAACCGCGCCGCCGGCACCACGACTGACGCGCGCGTGGTCAAGCGCAAGGCGCTGGGGCAGCTGGCGTTCGAGGGCAACCCGGTGCTGCCCGACGGCACGGTCATCTTCGGCGACGAGCTGCGCCCGGGCGGCGGCAACCCGGGCGGCGCCATCTACAAGTTCGTGCCCGATATCCCCTACGCCGGCGCCGGCATCATCACCGTGCCCGGCTCCTCTCCGTTCGTCTCCGGCCAGCTCTTCGGCCTGCGCGTCGGCTCGAACGGCGACCATGGGCAGGGCACCGAGATTGGCCAGGGGGTGTGGACGGCGATTGACGAGGCCGCGTTTGCCGACGCCAACGGCAACATCCGGCTGCGTGCGGCGCAGACCGCGCTGCGGCTCACCGGCTATTACCGGCCGGAGGACATGGACATCGATCCGATCGCGCTCTCGAACGACGAAGTGCGCGTCTGCTGGGCCGACACCGGCCGGATGTCGAACGGCGGCGGCAGCGTCGAAGAGACCGGCGCGATCTACGGCGAGGTGATGTGCCTCACCGACGAGGCCGACGCGGCCGCGCCGAGCGGCGCCATCCCGACCGTCCGCCGCGTCGTCGCCGGGAACCCGCAGTTCAACTTCTTCGACAACATCGCCTTCCAGCCGCACAGCGGCAACTTCGCGCTGACCGAGGACGGCGAGGTCGAGGTCGTCAAGGAAGACGGCACCACCGAACTGCGCGGCAACGACATCCTGTTCTGCCTCGCTGACGGCGACGACGACGACGTGCAGAGCGACGGGTGCGTGCGGATCGCGTCGCTGCGCGACACGGCCTCGGAGCCGACCGGGATCATCTTCAACGGCTCGGGCGACACGATGTTCGTCAGCCTCCAGCACCGCGCCACCGGCGTCGGCGCGCTCCTGAAAATCACCGGCTTCGACGTGCGTCGCCACCGGCGCGATCGCGACGACTGGCGGTAAGCGGAATCACGACGGGAGATCAGGAGGACCCTCCTGATCTCCTGCCGTGTCACTCAACCGTTACCACGGTCGACCTGGCCACGACTGTTCTGCCCTGGATCGTCCGGCGACACGCGATATAGCACCTTAGTGGCGGGTCCAAACCGTGACAGTTGAGTTAGGCTCATCTGCAACGGAACCAGACACGCATCTGTCGATATCGACGCGGTGCGAACCTGGCGACGCCGAATTGTTCGCCGCGGGAACGCGCACTCATGGGCGCGCCTTTGCATTCACGCGTGCGACGAGTGAGGAGCTGGGGAATGAACCACAAGGCGACCGCGCTGCTGCTGCAAGCGATTCTCGCGATGGGGCTGCCGTCGGCAGCCGCCGCGGCGCACGACGCGCGCCTCTGCGCCGCGCCCGGCGGCGCGCGCGGCTGCTTCCCCACCATCCAGGCGGCGATCGATGCGGCGCCGATGGGGGCGACGATCGACGTCTACCCGGGCCAGTACACCGAGACCGCGCCCGGTCGTTTCGTGCAAGGGGGCGGCGGCCCGCACCAGTTCGGGCTCTTCATCAGCCAGTTCAAGAGTGGCCTGACCGTTCAGGGCGTCGATGACAAGGGCCACCGGATCCACGACTACCGGCGCGTCCAGGCCTTCATCACCACGGTCGCGACCAACTCGTTCGGCCCGAGCGGCACCTTCGTCGAGGGCGACAGCGTCACCCTCCAGGGGCTGAGCTTCGGCAGGAACCTGGCCGGCCAGAACAAGACCATCGAGGTGACCGGCGACGACTTCACGCTCGCCGACAACGACATCGCCGACCAGCTCGGCTCGGTGTTCATCAACGACTTCCGCTTCGACGAGGCGACCAACACCTCGCACGTGCAGAGCTACACGATCGACGGCAACAACTTCCAGGACGGCGTCAGCCTCGACCTGGCCAACGGCGCCGGCTTCTCGGGCCCGGTCAACCGGCGGCGGATCGTCCGCAACGACTTCACCCAGGAGTTCGACTGGCCGTCGATCAGCTTCAACGGCTCGGGCACCCCCATCTCGTTCTTCGTGCATTCGGTCGGCGGCGCGGTCATCAAGCACAACGCGTTCGTCAACACCCACCCCGACCCGCAGTCGAAAAAAGCCTCACACATCCGCGCCCGCGGCGAATACGACAACAGCCAGTTCAACTGGGGGTCGTACTGGCGCAACAACAAGTACAACCGCGCCTGGGTGGTCGGTCCGAATCCGCCGAAGGTGCTGCGTGCCTACGTCTTCACCGACGTCGACAGCGAAGGCAAGACCGTGACGTTTCGCAACAATCGCCGGATCGGCATCAGCCGGACGGCCGAGCAGGCCAACGCGCAACCGGGCGATCGCGTCATCGGCAAGAACGACAACAAGCACGACCACGACCGCGATCACGACGAAGACGATGATTGCGGACCGGACGACTGCGACCCCGACCAGGATCGGTAGCATCCGCTGGCGCAGCGCTTCGGCTGAGCGTACGATCGCCGGGTATGCCAGCCCGGGCCGCGGCGATCGTGCTGTCGGCGGCCGCGATCGCATGCTCGTCGGAGCACGTACCTGACCCCGGCCCGGTCGCGCCGACACAGCCGCTCACGAGCGCGAAAGTCCTCGTCGTCACCCACACCGCCGGATTCCGCCACAGCTCGATCCCGCTCGCTGAAACCACGCTCGAGACGCTCGGCCGCACCTCGGGCCTGTTCTCGGTGTCGTTCAGCCGGACCGAGGCCGACGTCCGCCGCGATCTGACACCGGCCGGCCTGGCCACGATCGACGCGGTGGTGTTCGCGAACACCACCGGCAACCTCGGCGTGCCCGACGTCGGCGCGCTCGTCGACTGGATTGCCGCCGGCCACGGCTTCGCCGGCATGCACAGCGCCTCGGACACCTATCACGACGAACCGCGCTATCTCGACATGCTCGGCAACGAGTTCCTGACTCACGGCGAGCAGACGACGGTCGACGCGATCGTCGAGAACAGCGATCACCCGGCCGCGTCGCCGCTCGGCACCCGCTTCCGCGTGTTCGATGAAATCTACAAGTTCACCCGCGCCAACCGCGGCCAGGTGACGATGCTGCTGTCGCTGGATCGTCAGCCGTCGGACGGGCTGCCGGAAGCCGGCCGCCCCGCCGATCTGCCGCTGGCGTGGGCCAGGGCGCACGGCCAGGGCCGCGTCTTCTACACCGCGCTCGGGCACCGCGAGGATGTCTGGGAGAACCGCCTCTACCAGCAGCACGTGCTCGGCGGCATTCGCTGGGTGCTTCGACGCTGAGGCGCGGCTAGCGCACGGTGAAGATCAGGCCGTGCTGCATCGGCAGGAAGTCCAGGATCTGCTCCAGCTCGAAGCCGAGCGGCTCGATCTCGCTCCGGATCGCGTCGAAGCTCATCTTGTGCAGCGGCGACGCCGGCGCGGCGCGCTTCTCCGTCGCGTATTCGACGATGACGAGGCGGCCGGCCGGGTTCAGCGATCGGCGCACCGCCTCGATCATCGTCTCGGGCTCGGAGAACTCGTGGTAGGAGTGGGCGATGAACACCAGGTCGAGCGCGCGCGGCGGCAGCTTCGGATCGCGGTCGGTCGCGAGCACGTAGTCGACGTTGCCGAGGCCATGCTGCTCGACGGTGGCTTCGGTCCGCGCCAGCATCTCGCGCTGGACGTCGACCGCCAGCACGCGCCCGCGCGGGCCGGCCTTCTGCGCCAGGCGCCAGGTGAAGAACCCGGTGCCGGCGCCGATGTCGGCGATGCGATCGCCGTCGCGGATGTCGAGCGCCTCGACCAGCGCGTCGGTCTTCTCTTCGGCGGCGCGCTCGGGGCGGTTGAAGAAGCCGACGTTGTCGGAGAGGGGCGCCACCTCGCGCGTCCGCTCGCTCGGGCGGCCCGGCGGCAGGGCGCGCAGCGTCCGCAGATAGGAGACGATCTGATCGATCTCGGATGAGGTCAGCGTCGCGGCGTGGTGGTCGGGCCTCGTCAGCGCGGCGCGCAGCGCCGGCGAGCTGCGCAGCAGGCCGATCTGGCCCAGATCGCGCGCGCGCGTTCCGCCGCGCCCTTCAATCGCGTGGCAGGCGAGGCAGCCGCCGCTGCCTTCGAAGACCGCCTGACCGGCGATCGGGTCAGCGGGCCTTCCCTGCAACGCCGCCGCTGAAGCCACGCAAACCACGAAGGACACGAAGGTCACGAAGATCACGAAGAAGAAAGAAAAAAGTTATCGCGTGCGCCGCTATCGTGCGACCGTCACGGTCACGTTCTCGTACGAGAACAGCGAGCCGTCGCTCGCCACCGCGCGCAGCACGTAGGTGCCCGGCTCGCTGAAGGTCGCCTGCGTCGTCCACTTGCCGTCGGGCGGCGGCAGCGGGACGGTGAAGGGCGGCGACCACGGCGAGTTCGCGTACGCCCGCGTGTCGGTCCAGGTCTTCATCTGGTCCGGCGAGAACGCGACCGCCGACGCCTTGCCGCGATAGACGATCCACGAGAAGCGCAGGCCGGGGCCGCTCGAGGGCACGATCGACGCCGGCGGGCGATAGAGCAGCGTGGCGGGGCTGACCGCGGCGGCGGCGGCCGCGGCCGGCGCCGGTTTCGCGGCAGGCGCGGGCGTGGTCTCGTCCATCATCCGGCCGCTCGCGTTGCGCGGTTGCGGCTTGCCGTCGCGCCGCGCCGGGAGGTTGTCCGGATCGCCGGCGAACGCGAGCAGCGGCAGCGGCTCGCCAACCTTGGCGGTGCGCCGCTTGTCGCCGTCAATCCTCAGCTCGGGCGGGATGTTGGTGCGCAGCTCGTCGCGCAGGCTGCCGAAATCGCCGCCGACCTCGGTCGAGATCACCTGGTTGTCGATCTGATAGTCGGTCTTCAGCGACGCGTAGGCCTTCTCGGTCTTGCCGTTGGTGGTCAGCGTCCAGATCAGCTCTTTCGTGCCGAGTTCCTTCGGCACTTTGATGGTGAAGAGAAACGGGCTGCGGCGCGGATAAAAGTGCGTCGGCTGCCCCTGGTCGGGACCGCCCGGCTCGATCGCGTTGTCCGGACCGACCGGCACGTCGAATTCCTGCAGCCAGTTGGTGTTCATGTAGCCGAAGTACATGGTCACCGTGCCGTCGGGGTTGTAGGTCCAGCCCTCGTAGGCGGGCGACACGGTCTGGCCGCTCGAGTAGGTGAAGCGCGTCTGTCCTTCGACGGCGCTCAGGGTAATTGATGCGAGGCACGCGAGCGCGGCCAGCACCGCGACCAACGAGCGCATCACTGTCTCTGCTGCGGCGCGGCGGTGGACGTCGTGGCGGTCGCCAGCGGCGGCGCCCAGCAGAGCGGACAGCCGATGTCGTACTCGTTGCGGCTCTTCATCTTCGCGCGCCGCTTCGCCATCTCCGCCTGGAACTGCTCCTCGGTGAGCGACACCGAGTAGCCGAGGTCGATGAACATGTTGGCGACCGAGCGGCGGCCGCCGCCGGCCCAGTTGCGCGGATCGGCCGGGTTCTTGTTCGCCGGCGTCGTGTCGAGGAAGCCGATCAGGTGAACGATCGTGCCTTTCGGCAGCAGCGGCGCCGCGTCGTCCTCATAGACGTACTGCTTCACCCAGTTGTGGTCGTAGCCGACGCAGTTGAGCGTCTGGATGTTGTGGCCCCAGATCGCTTCGAGGCACATGCGCACGCCGGGCGCGTGCAGGTGCGGCTCGAAGGCGATGATCTTGGTGTGCTCCTGCAGCGTCGCGTAGGCGTGCAGCTCCTGGTTGGCCTGGTTCGGCTTGACGTCGATGTCGATGCCGTTGCCGAGCCGCAGGCTCGAGCGCTTGTAGCTCGGCTTGTAGCCTTTGGGGAAGAACTTGAACGCGAACTCGAGGTGCGCCTTCGTCTCGCGGCCGTTCGAGTGAATGTGCCCGGCCGACAGCGACAGCGCCGAGTTGGCCTGCAGCAGCCGTCCGGCTTCCTGCGGGAAGAGGTCGGCATTGCGTCCCACTTCATGAATCGGCCAGCTGCTCGCGAGCTCGTCGCCCGACGCCTTGTCGCCCAGCATCACGCTCGAGTACGTCATGTGATGGAAGACATAGCGGCCGCCGACCGTGTTGGTCGCGCCGGTGGTCGGGATGTCGTTGACCTCGCGCACTTCGACCGCCGAGACGTAGCGCTCCTCGGTCAGCCCGGTCGGCACCAAGCCGATGTCGCCCCACCAGTCGGGGCCGACCGCGGGCACCAGCACTTCTTTCGACTTCAGGATGATGTCGGGCTCGCCGATCGTCCACTTGTCGCTGTCGTCGAAGTCGAGCGGCTTCGGCATCTCGGCGGCATTGCCGCGCGCCGCGCCGTTGTCGACCCACTTCGCGATCCGCGCGATTTCCTCTTCGCTGAGCGACGGGTCGTGCTTGAACTTCTGGATGCCGATGTTCTTCTCGACGAAGAACGGCGGCATCGCGCCGCGCTGGCTGCGAAGCGCGGTGCGCGTCTTGATCGCCTTGGCCCACGGCCGGACGTCTTCGTACGAGACCAGCGACATCGGTGCGACGCCGCCCGCGTGATGGCATTCCTGGCAGCTGCGCTGCAGGATCGGCGCAATATCCCTGGTGAAGGTGACCTCGCCCGGCGGGCTCGCGGGCTGGGCGCTCGGGGTGGCCCAGGCACACAACGCAACCGACGCAACGGCGAACGCGATCCGTGATCTGGCGCGCATCGCAACTCCTCCGGAACGAGGACCGATGTCGACGAGTATAACGCTGGCGGGCAGCCCTGAAGGGCTGCGCTACGCTGATTTCCTTCGTCTCTGCGGTCTCTGCTATCTCTGCGTTCTCAGCGCCGCCAGGACGCGCGCCGGCCGGAAGGGGACGCGCCTCAGCCGCACGCCGGTCGCGTCGTAAATCGCGTTCGCCACCGCGGCAATCATCGGCTTGCACGCCGCCTCGCCCGCGCCGTAGTGCGGCAGGTCGCGCCGGTCCGGGTTGGGATCGCCGTTCACCAGCACCACGTCGATCTGCGCCGGCGCATCGGCGTGGCGCAGCGTCGGGCTCGAGCTCCAATCGACGCTCTTCACCTTCTCGGTGTCGAACTGCACTTCCTCGTGCAGCGCGCGGCTGATCGCGTGCAGCATCGCCCCCTCGATCGTCCGCCGCAGCGCCTCGGGGTTGATGACCAGCCCGCAGTCGTGCGCGCAGGCGAGCCGCTTCACCCAGACGCGGCCGGTCTCGCGGTTCACTTCGACCTCGGCGATCTGCGCGACCACCGTCTGGTTGCGGAACGAGTAGGCGGCGCCGCGCCCGGTGACGACGCGATCCGCCGACGGCGGCTTCGGCGACGGGCGCTCGTCCCAGCCGAACGCCTTCGCCGCCTCGCGCAGCACCGCAATCGATCGCGCGCGCCTGAACCCCGAATCGTCTCCGTTGCCGGCCGTGAGCAGCTTCAGCCGGAACGCGACCGGATCGGCGTTCGCGGCCGCGGCCATCTCGTCGATGAACGACTCGGCGGCGAACGTCACCTGCGGCCCGTTGGGATCGCGCAGGTTGCCGGTGCGCAGCGGCGTCTCCCACACGAGCGGCATCGCGACGACGTGCGTCGACATGCGGCGGTTCGGGATCGCGTACATGTCGGACGGGGTCGAGGCGCCGCCGCTCGCCGGCGTCGCGCGGCGCGTGCCCATCAACTGCGCGATCAGCACCGTGTCGGGCTCGTTGTAGCCGAGGTGATTGAAATCGGCGGCGCGTGCCTCGTACTCGAGGCCGACGAGGTTGCCGGCGCCGTCGAGGCCGCCGCGCATCTTCACGGCATAGGCCGGCCCCTTCGTGTCCCACGCCGTCTCTTCGTCGCGCATCCACTGCACGCGCACCGGCCGGCCGATCTCCTTCGCCAGGTACGCCGCCTCGAACCCCGCGTCGTCGGCCGCAGTGCGGCCGTAGCCCTGCGGCCCTTCCATCCAGACAACGCGCACGCGCTCGCGCGGCATCTGCAGGAACTCGGCGACGCCCGAGCGCAGGCCGTACGATTTCATGTCGTTGGAATAGATCGTCATCTGGCCGTTCGACGGATCGGCCATCGCATGCGCTGGCGCCAGCGCGGTGTGTCCCTGGAACGGCACCTCGTAGTCGGCCTCGACGACGCGCGCGGCGCCGGCGATTGCCGCGGCCGCGTCGCCGACGCTCGTCGGCCTCGGGCTCGACGTCGGCGTCGCCGCGCGCATGAACGTGTAGAGGTCGTCGGAGGCGGGGAACGGCGGCGCCGACGGCTTCTGCCAGTTCGCCTTCAGCTGCTTCGCCGCCGCAATCGCCTGCTCCTCGCGCTCGCAGACGACGGCGAGGTAGTTGCCCTTGCTGACGACCTTGACGAAGCCCGGGAGGTTGCGCACGGACGATTCGTCGATGCCCACGAGTTTCGCGCCGGCGACCGGCGGCCGCACGTGGCGCGCGTGCAGCATGCCCGGCGCACGCGCGTCGACCGCCCACTTCAACGAGCCGTCGACTTTGGCCGGGATGTCGTAGCGCGGATAGGACTGGCCGACGTGTTTCAGTTCCTGCACCGGCTTGACGGCGGCGGCGCCGGTGGTGGCGTTGATGTCGTTGCCGGTCAGCGCGACGTTGAAGCGCCTGCCGCCGACCAGCTCACCGTAGGTGACCCGCTTCGACGGATCGCTCCGCGCCGAGATCACGCCGTCGCTGACCGCGAGTTCGCCCGCCGGCACACCCAGCCGCGTTGCACCCATATCGAGCAGCACCCGGCGCGCTTCCGCGGCGACGCGGCGCATCGGCCAGCCGTCGACCTGGATCGCATCCGATCCGCCCGAGCCGCCTTGATCGACCGTGACGTCGGTGCTTCCCATCACGCACGTGGTCCGCGTGAAGGCGATGTCGAGCTCGTCCGACATCATCTGGCGGAAGGCGGTGCCGGTGCCCTGGCCGCAGTCGGTCTTGCCGACGTAGAAGGTCGCGGTGTTGTCCTGATGGATGACGATCCACGAGTCGAGCTGCTTGTAGTCGGGATCGGGATACGGTCCCGCGGCGCTGCCCTGCGCGGCGGCGACCAGATCGCCACCGGTGGACGCGGCCACGCCAAGGCTGACGACCAGCATGCCCGAGCGCTTGAGGAACTCGCGGCGCGTCGGGTCCGCGGCGGCGTCGAGCAGCGCTTCGATGCCCGGCGGCACGGGAGAGAAAGGCGTCATGCCGCCCCCTTTCCCGCCGCTGTGGGATTGAGCGATCTCGCGGCCAGCTTGATGGCCTTCTGCACGCGGTAATAGGTCATGCAGCGGCAGAGCGTGCCGTTCATCGCCTCGCGAATCTGGGCGTCGGTGGGATTCGGATTGCGATCGAGCAGCGCCTTGGCGGCGATGATCTGGCCGTTCTGGCAGAAGCCGCACTGCGGCACCTGCTCGTCGATCCACGCCTGCTGGATCGGGTGCAGCCGGCCCTGCGGCGCCAGCCCTTCGAGCGTCGTGACCTCGGCCCGCACCGTCGACACCGGCGTCACGCACGAGCGCACGGCGGCGCCGTTGATGATCACCGCGCAGGCCCCGCATTGGCCGAGGCCGCAGCCGAAGCGCGGCCCCTGCAGCCCGAGATCGTTGCGCAGGATGTACAAGAGCGGCGTCGACGGTTCGACGTCGACCGTGTGCGTCCTGCCGTTCACCTTCAGCGTCAGCCTACTCATTCGAGCGACTTTCTTAACCGCAGAGAGCGCGGAGACCGCGGAGTTCTTTTTTTTAAAAAAAATCTCCGCGTGCTCTGCGTTCTCCGCGGTTGAATCAGGCCCTGCGATCGAGGCTAAAACGCCGCTAACGCGAACGCCGTCAGCGTCGTCCCCGACGGCATCAGCACGTATTGGCGATCGTCGACCATGTAAGTGATCGCGCCGGCATAGAGCGTCGAGCCGGTCTGGAAATGCCACAGCTGCTTGCCGCTCTTGCCTTCGAACGCAATCACGTTCCCCGAGCTGCCGGCAAAGACCAGCCCCGACGCGGTGGAGAGGACGCCGGTCCACGACTGATTGGCATAGGGAAATTCCCAGCGCTTCTCGCCGGTGAGGACGTCGATCGCGCGCAGCATGCTGTACTGCTCGTCGACCAGCCGCTGCACCGCCCCGCCGCGATACGCGTCGCCCGCGGCGTAGTCCTCCTTCCACGAGAAGAACACGCCGCACGATTCGCGCGCGGTGACGAACAAGAGGTTCAGCGACGGGCTGAACGACGGCGGCATCCAGTTGGTGCCGCCGGTCTGATCCGGGCACACCTTGGTGCCGTCTTCGCTCGGCACGCTGTTCGGCTCCAGCATCGGCCGGCCGTCGGGCCGGATCTCCTTCGCCCACGTCGTCTGGATGAACGGCTTGGCGCGAATCAGCTTGCCGGTCGCGCGATCGAGCACGTAGAAGAAGCCGTTGCGGTTGGCGAACAGCACCACCTTGCGCAGCTGGCCGCCGAGGGTGAGGTCGGCCAGCACCGGCATCTGCGTCGAGTCGTAGTCCCAGATGTCGTGCGGCGTGAACTGGTAGTGCCACTTGAGCGCGCCGGTGTCGGCGTCGAGCGCGACGATCGAGGCGGTGTAGAGGTTGTCGCCTTCGCGCGCGGAGCCGTTGTAATCAGGACCCGCGTTGCCGGTGCCCCAGTAGGTGAGGTTCAGCTCCGGATCGTAGGCGCCCGGAACCCAGATCGATCCGCCGCCGTTCTCCCACGCTTTCTGATCGGTGCCGCGCCAGGTGCCGTGGCCCGGATCGCCGGGGCCGGCGGTGGTGTAGAAGCGCCACACCTGCTTGCCGGTGTTGGCGTCGTAGGCATCGATGAAGCCGCGGATGCCGTACTCCGCGCCGGCGACGCCGGCAATGACCTTGTCCTTCACCACCAGCGGCGCGGTGGTGCCGCTGTACCCGTGGCGGTAGTTGACCATCGGCGTGTCCCACTCGATCGCGCCGGTCTTGCGGCTGATGGCCACGATGTGCGCGTCGAGCGTCGTCTTGAAGAGGCGATCGCCGAGGACGCCGAAGCCGCGGTTGACGAGACCGCAGCAGGCGATGAGACCCGGCGGCAGCTCGCGCCTGTAGCGCCAGATCTGCCGGCCGGTGCGCGCATCGATCGCCCAGCCGGTGTCGAGCGGGCCGGTGACGTAGACGACGCCGTCGAGCACCAGCGGC
>Ga0070701_10000808_pt1 | contig 11180 bp, 8 predicted proteins | sample KBSK5102metaG_FD_65451 | JGI IMG/M metagenome (GOLD analysis project Ga0070701, IMG submission 65451) | Corn, switchgrass and miscanthus rhizosphere microbial communities from Kellogg Biological Station, Michigan, USA - KBS K5-10-2 metaG | ecosystem: Host-associated > Plants > Roots >... | reverse complement strand
GAGCTTGACGATCTCCAGGATGTCGGCGACGCGGGTGGCGATCTCGGACCTGCTCAGGCCCTTTTCCTGTTCCAGTCCGAAGGCGATGTTCTTCTCCACCGTCATGTGCGGGAACAGCGCGTACGACTGGAACATCATGTTCACCGGGCGCTCGTAGGGCGGCACACCCGCCATGTTCTGGCCGTCCAGGTAGATCGATCCGGCAGTCGGGGTTTCGAAGCCCGCAAACATTCGAAGCAGGGTCGACTTGCCGCAGCCCGAGCCGCCGAGCAGGCAGAAGATTTCGCCCTTGAATATCTTCAGCGAGACGTTGTTGACCGCGACGAAATCACCGAACTTCTTGGTGATGTTTTCGAAGCGCACGTAGGCTTCGGCGTGTGGATCACGCCATGGCTCGTTCTTCGCCTTGTTCTTGTCAACGCGTCGTTCCGCCGCTTGCATGCGACCCCCGGAAGTGAATCCCTCGCTGGAAAGGGAAGAGGCTGCCGCTCCCTAAGCGGCAGCCTCGGGCTCATTTGCCGGTGCGGAATTTCGTCCAGGTGCGCGTCAGCGTGCGCGTGAACTCCGGTGACTCCGGCAGGTCGGGCACCAGCTTTTTCATCATCTCCGCGGTCGGGAAGATGTTCGGATTGTTCTTGACGTCGGCATTCACCATCGGCCAGGAGGCCGCGTTGCTGTTCGCATAGCTGATGTAGTTGCTGTTCTGCGCGGCAACCTCCGGCCGCAGCATGTAATCGATGAACAGGTGCGCGTTCTTCGGGTGGCTGGCGTCGGCCGGTATCGCCATGTTGTCGAAGAACATCACCGCGCCTTCCTTGGGGATGTTGTAGCTGATGTGGAAGGGCTTGCCGCCGTCCTTGGCGCGCTGGCGGGCCTGCAGAACGTCACCCGACCAGCCGAGCGCCAGGCAGATCTCGCCGCTCGCGAGCTGGTCGATGTAGGGCGAGGAGTTGATGTCGCGGATGTAGGGCCGCACCGACATCAGCACCTTCTCCGCGGCCGCGAGGTCTTCCGGTTTCTCGGAGTTCGCGTCCCTGCCGAGGTAGATCAGCACGGTGCCGATGATCTCGGAGGGCGCGTCGAGCACGGTCACGCCGCACTTCGCGAACTTGGACACCACCTTCGGATCCCAGAACATCGCGAAGCTGTCTACCGGGGCATTCGGCAGCGCGGCCTTGATGGCCTCTTCGTTGTAGGCGACACCCGAGGTGCCCCACATGTAGTTGACGGCGTATTCGTTGCCCGGGTCGAACACCTCGAGGCGCTTGGTGATGTCCGGATCCAGGTTCTTGAGATTCGGGAGCTTGCTCTTGTCGAGTTTCCGGTAGACGCCCGTCTTGATCTGGCGGGCGAGGAACGAGGCGGACGGCACCACCACGTCATAGCCGGTGCGTCCCGCGACCAGCTTGGTTTCCAGCACCTCGTTGGAATCCATAGTCGCGTAGTTGACCTTGATCCCGGTCTCCTTCGTGAACGCGTCGAGCACGGCGGTGTCGATGTAGTCGGACCAGTTGTAGACGTTGACGACTTTCTCGGCATCCGCGTCGACGGCGGGAGCGGCCGGTGCCGCGGCGGCGGGTGCAGGCGCTTCTTCCTTCTTGCCGCACGCGACCAGCAGTAACAGACAGGAAACAGGTACCAGAGCCGAAAGGCTGCGAGTAAACATTGTTGACCCCTAGAGTTATGCGGCGTGAGACCCACACGGCCGCGTCTTTAGGTGGCGTTATAACTCAGTAACCGCTTTCATAGCCAGCCCTCGGCACGCGCCCAGACGGTAGTTTCATCGAGGGACCGCACTACTTTGGACAGTAGTTCGTCTATTTCGGCATGCGAAATAACCAGTGGCGGCGCGATGAACAATGTGTCACGTGTAGCGCGCATTACGAGACCATTACGTGTACAGGTTTCGCGCATTTTCATGCCAACCTCGCCACGCGGCTCGAAAAATCTCCGGGAACTCTTGTCCGGAACCAGCTCGATGGCCGCCAGCAGCCCCACGCAGCGGGCTTCGCCCACCAGGGGGTGCGCGGCGAGATCGCGCCACCGGGTCGCTAGATAGGGCGCGAGATCGGTCCGTACGCGTTCCACGATGTGTTCGCGACGGAATATTTCCAGATTGGCCACGGCGACCGCGCAGGCCGCGGGGTGGCCGGAATAGGTGAAACCATGAAAGAACTCGCCGCCCTTCTCCACCAGGACGCGCGACACCCGATCCGAGACCATCAGGCCGCCGATAGGTAGATAGCCTGATGACAACGCCTTGGCCATCGTGAGGAAGTCCGGCCGGGTTCCGTAGTGTTCGCAGCCGAACCACTGGCCGGTGCGCCCGAATCCGCAGATCACCTCGTCGGACACGAACAGGATGCCGTACTTGTCGACGATGCGCTGGATCTCGGGCCAATAGGTGTCCGGCGGAATCACCAGCCCTCCAGCTCCCTGCACGGGCTCCCCGATGAAAGCAGCGACGCGCTCCGGCCCGATTTCCTCTATTTTCTGTTCCAGTTCGCGCGCGCGCGCCAGCCCGAACTCCGCCGGCGTCATGTCGCCGCCTTCGCCGAACCAGTAAGGCTGGTTGATGTGCACGATGCCCGGCAGCACGCCGTCCGGGCCCAGTTGTTCGTGCATGGGCTTCATGCCGCCGAGCGACGCGCCGGCCACGGTGCTGCCGTGATACCCGTTCCAGCGTGAGACGATCACATTCCGGTGAGGCTGCTCCAGCAGCTGCCAGTAGCGGCGCACCAGGCGCAGCATGGTGTCGTTGGCCTCGCTGCCCGAGCCGGTGTAGAAAACCTGGTTGAACTGTGGCGGCGTGACCTCCGCGAGGATGCGCGCCAGCTCGATCGCCGGCGGCGTGCTGCTCTGGAAGAAACTGTTGTAGTAAGGCAGCTCGAGCATCTGCCGCTGGGCCGCATCCACCAGTTCGCGGCGACCGTAGCCGAGCGCAACGCACCACAGACCGGACATTCCGTCGAGAATCCGCTCGCCCTCGGAGGTGTAGATGTATACCCCGTCGGCGCGCGTGACGATGCGCGCGCCCTTGGCCGCGAGCGCCTTGTAATCAGTGAACGGATGCAGGTAGTGGGCGCTGTCCAGGCGCTGCCAATCCGCTGTCGTGGTACCACTCGATCTGTTCACGGACGCACCCACGTGTTGGACTCCAGCCTCAGACATTGAGCAGCAGGTGCTCTCGCTCCCAGGACGAGATCACCTGCAGGAAGACCTCGTATTCGGCTTCCTTGACGATGGTGTAGGCGGAGATGAACGGGTCGCCCAGGATGCGCACCAACGGCTCGCATTCGCGCAACTCGCGGATGGCGTCGTCGAGCGAGCGGGGCAGCGAGAACGGCAGGTCGTGCGCCGAGCCCGAGATAGGCTCCGATGGCTGCAGGCCCTCGACCATGCCGAGAAACCCGCAGGCCAGCGACGTCGCGATGGCGATGTACGGGTTGGCGTCGGCGCCGGCCAGGCGATTCTCGACGCGGCGCGCCTCCGGGCCCGAGGCCGGAACGCGCAGGCCGGCGGTGCGGTTGTCATAACCCCATTGCACGTTGATCGGCGCCAGCTGGAATCGCGAAATGCGCCGGTAGGAATTCACGTTTGGCGCCAGCAACGCCATGGCCGCCGGCAGGTATTTCTGCATGCCGGCGATGTGCGAGAAAAACAGCGGCGTCGGCGTGCCATCCGCGTTGCTGAAGATGTTCTTCTTCGTCTTGGAGTCGACGATGCTCTGGTGGATGTGCATGGCACTGCCCGGCTCCTTGGCGTGCGGCTTGGCCATGAACGTGGCGTACATCTTGTGGCGCAGCGCGGCCTCGCGCGCGGTGCGTTTGAAGAGGAACGCCTGGTCGGCGAGATCGAGGGCATTGCCGTGCAGCAGGTTGATTTCCATCTGCGCCGCACCGTCCTCGTGGATCAGCGTGTCGATCTCGATGTCCTGGTCCTCGCAGAACTGGTACATGTCGTCGAACAGCGGGTCGAATTCGTTGACGGCCGCGATGCTGTAGCTCTGGCGGCCGGGCTCGGCGCGCCCCGACCGTCCCACGGGCGGCTTGAGTGGATAGTCGGCGTCGATGTTCGGCTCGACCAGGTAGAACTCGAGTTCGGGCGCCACCACCGGCTCCCAGCCGCGGGTCGCGTACAGCTCGAGGATGTGGCGCAGCACGCCGCGCGGCGCCATGCCCACGCGTCGCCCGTCGGCGTAGTAACAGTCGTGGATCACCTGCGCGGTGGGCTCGGCGGCCCATGGCACGCGCCGCACGGTGCGCGGGTCGGCCTTGAGGATGATGTCGATCTCGGCCGGGCTCATGGCCTTGTCGGTGTCCGGTGGATAGTCGCCGGTCACCGTCTGCAGGAAGATGCTCTCCGGCAGGCGCATGCCCTCGTCTTCGCCGAACTTCTCGGACGGCATGATCTTGCCGCGCGCGATGCCCGCCATGTCCGGGATGATGGCTTCGACCTCGGAGATGCCGTGGTCGCGCAGGAACTGGCGGATTTCGTTTGCCATGGGTTTATTCCGATTCTCTTGGCCTAACTATTCTTCGACTTCGCCCGCGCCGCCCGTCCGAACTCGGCGAACAGCGCCACTGAAAACGGATTGCTCATCACCTTCCACTCGGGGTGCCACTGCACCGCGAGCGCGAAATTCGCCGCGGACTTCACGCGGAACGCTTCCACCAGGCCATCGGTGGCCCGCGCCTCGACCGCCAGGTCGGGCGCCAGCTGGTCCACGCCCTGCCAGTGGAGCGAATTGACCGTGATGCGGTCCTTGCCTGCGAGCTTGAGCAGCAGCCCGCCGGGTTCGAGGGTCACCTCGTGCGCCGGCCCGTATTGCACATCGAGCGGCTCTTCCTTGTCCTCGCGGTGGTCGTCGAAGCCTTCGACCTCGTGCACGCGCTGGTGCAGCGTGCCGCCCATCGCGACATTCATCTCCTGGAATCCACGGCACACGCCGAGAACCGGGATGCCGCCGGAGACGGCCCGCGGGATCAGCGACAGCGTGGTGGCGTCGCGGTGCGGGTCGTGCAATGTGCCGGGCGCGCTCGCCGGTCCTGCGTAGCGCGCCGGCTCCACGTTCGACGGACTGCCGGGAAAGAAGATGCCGTCGACGCGCGCCAGGATTTCGCTGACGTCGAGCGGCGTCTCGAGCACCGGTATGAGCAGCGGCAGGCAGTCGGCCGCCTGGACGACGGCCGCAATGTACTTCTCGCCGACAGCATGAAATGGATGCGGACCGATCATGCGTCGATCTGAAGGAATACCAATGACCGGTCTTGAACTCATGGACGACACGCTTTCACCCGGACGAATGTCCCGGCGCTGTCTATTATCTTTCACGGAGTCGGGTCAGCGAATGGCCCGAAGGCGGCCATTAGACCACACCTCGGTGACCTCTGGCTGTGGCCCTTGTGGGCCAGCAGCAGGCCTTCGCTGGCAGGAAATTGGCTGTTCGGGCCGTTTGCCGAGGGCTGCGCCACCGGCATATGCTGCCGCGCGCGATACCGCTGAGGTGTCGAAAATATTAAACGATAGTCCATGAGCAGAGACCCATGAACGACGTGGCGGAGAACGAGCTCGAACGCTTCCTGGCCGCCCATCCCTCGACGCGGTTCTTCGACGCATTCGTCAATGACCTGAACACCGTCGAGCGCGGCAAGCGCATCGATCGCGATGGCATGGCGCGCGTGTTCAGCCGGGGCATGCCACTGCCAGGCTCGATGTTCGCGCTGGACATCGAAGGCGGCACGGTCGAAGCCACCGGCCTCGGCTTCGACGACGGCGATGCGGATCGCCCCTGCCTGCCGATCCCCGGAACGCTGGTACCGGTGCCGTGGCAGGCCGATGTCGCGCAGGTTCAGCTGCGCATGTTCGATCACGACGGCTCGCGATTCTTCGGCGATCCGCGGCGCGTGCTCGAAGAGCAGCTCGCGACCTTCGCGGCGCTCGAGCTCACGCCGGTGGTCGCGATCGAATACGAGTTCTACCTGGTCGACCGGGCGCGCACGTCCGACGGCCAGCCGCAACCGCCAGCCGGGCCGCTCACCGGCCGACGCGAGTTCCGCACACAGATCAATTCGATGACCGACCTCAATGAGTACTCGGAGCTGCTGGCCGGGATTGACCAGGTGTGCCGGCAGCAGAACGTGCCCGCGACCTCCTCGCTCGCCGAATACGGTCCCGGGCAATACGAGGTGAATCTTGCGCACGCGCCCGACGCCCTGCGCGTCTGCGATGAGGCGCTGCGCTTCAAGCGGGTCGTGAAGAGCGTGGCGCGCGCGCACGGCTGCGATGCCACGTTCCTGCCCAAGCCGTACCGCGACATGGCGGGCAGCGGCCTGCACGTACACGTCAGCTTGCTCGACAAACCAGGTCGCAACATCTTCGCCGCCGCCGATCCCGGGGACAGCACGCCGCTGCGCCAGGCCATCGCCGGCACACTGGTCACGCTCGCGGACGGAATGGCGCTGTGCGCGCCGGGCCCGAATTCTTACCGGCGCTTTCGCAGCGAAGCGTACGTTCCGGTGCACGCCGACTGGTCGATCAACAACCGCGGCTCCGCGATCCGCGTGCCGGCATCGGACGCCGCGAACCTGCGCATCGAACACCGCCTGGCGGGGGCCGATGCCAACCCGTATCTCGTGGTCGCGTGGGTGCTCGCCGGCATTCACCTGGGGCTCACGCGCAAACTCGAGTCGCCACCACCCGTCAGCGGCAATGCCTATGACAAGCCGGGTGAACCGCTGCCCATCCATTGGGGTGAGGCGATCGAACGATTCGCGCGCAGCGAAACCGCCGCGCGTTACTTCGGCGAGCGATTCGTGCACCTGTACACCACCGTGAAACGCGGTGAATGCCAGGAATTCGCCTCGCACATCACGCCGCTCGAAATCCAGCGTTACCTCGGGCCTCTCTAGAATCGCGGCATGGATCCGGCCCGCGAACCGAACTTCTACTACGCGACCACGCCGCGGCCCGTGCCGCACGCGCCGCTGTCCGGCGAACAGGTGTTCGACGCGTGCATCGTCGGTGGCGGCATCTCGGGGCTTTCCGCCGCGCTGCACCTCGCGGAACGCGGCATGCGCGTGGCGCTGCTCGAGGCAAAACACCTGGGATATGGCGGTTCGGGTCGCAGCGGCGGGCAGTCGATCCTCGGCTATGCCTGCGAGATGTCGACGCTCGAAAAGGCGGTCGGTGCCGCGGATGCGCGCCGCCTCTGGGACGTGGCCGTCGAGGGCATGCGCCTGCAACGTGAGCTCATCGCGCGACACGCGATCGATTGCGACTACACACCCGGACACATGATCCTCGGCCTCAAGCGCCGGCACGATGTGGCGCTGCGCGCGGAGCTCGCGCAATTGTCCGATCGTTACGACTACCACTCGCTGCGCCTCATCGGGCGCGAGGAGCTGCGCGGCATCGTGGCCAGCGAGCGTTATACCAGCGCGCTATACGACACGAACGGCGGTCACCTGCATCCGTACCGCTATACGCTCGGGCTGGGACGCGCCGCGGCACGGGCGGGCGCGACGCTGTTCGAGAACTCCTGGGTGACGCGGCTCGAGGTGGCCCGGCACCCGGGCACCGACAACATCATCGGTACGACGGGCGGTGCGATTCGCGCGCGGCACCTGCTCATCGCCGGCGGCGCCTTGTTAGGCCGGCTGGTGCCGTCGCTGGCGAGGAAGCTCATCGACATCGGCACCTACGTCGCCGCCACCCAGCCACTGGGCGAGGAACGCGCGCGTGCGCTGATCGCCAACAACGCCGCGGCGGCCGACATGAACTGGATTCTCGACTATTTCCGCCGCTCGCCCGATCACCGCCTGCTGTTCGGCGGCCGCGTGAGTTATTCGGGCATCGACCCGTTCGATTCGGGGCGCGTGCTGCGCGCGCGCATGGCCCAGGTCTTTCCGCAGCTGACCGAGGCGCGCATCGAATACGCCTGGGGCGGCTATCTCGACATCACCATGAATCGCGCGCCGCATTTCGGACGGCTCGGACCCAATGCCTATTTCGTGCAGGGCCTCTCCGGCCACGGCATGGTCATCGCCGGCATGGCGGGCCGGCTCGCCAGCGAGGTCATCGGCGGCACCGCCGAGCGCTTCGACGTGTTCGCGCGGATTCCGCACCGCGACTTCCCGGGCGGCACGTATTTCCGCCGGCCCGCGCTGGTGCTGGCCATGCTCTGGTTCCGCATCCTGGACCTGTTGTGAGGCCGGCGTGAACGCACCGTTCGAATTCGGCCTGTGGGTCTCGGTGCTGCCGCTGCTGGTGGTCCTCGCGACGATCACCTGGCTGCTGTCGATGGCGCTGCGCAACGTGGGTCTGAGCGAGCCGTTGTGGCCGCTCATGTTGTTCGTCGCCGGCGTGACCCTTGCGCTGCACGCCGATCCGCGTGCTCCGCGCCTGTCGCTGGTGCTGTGGCCGCTGGCCGCCTGGGCCATCCGCCTGGCGATCCACCTGACGAAACGATTCGCGGGCAAGGAAGAGGCGCGACGGCACCGCGCGAGCCGCGACCGACATGGGCCACATTTCGGTCTCAAGAGTTTCTACTTGGTTTTCCTCCGCCAGGCGCTGCTCTGCTGGGTGGTGGCGCTGCCGCTGCAAGGGGCATTCGCGAGCAACCGGCCGCTCGGCGCCCTCGACTGGCTCGGGGCGTTACTGTGTTGCCTGGGCCTGGTGTTCGAAACCGTCTCCGACTGGCAGCTGGCGCGGTTCCGGGCAGGACCCGGGGGCGATGCGGCCGTCCTGGACCGCGGTTTCTGGCGCTACACGCGCCATCCTAACTACTTCGGCGAATGTTGCGTCTGGTGGGGGTTCTACCTTATGGCGCTGTCGGCCGGCGCCTGGTGGGCGGTGCCCGGCCCTGTGCTGCTGACCTGGCTGCTCTTGCGGGTACCCGGGGGCCCCCTGCTGGAACGGGGCATCGGCAATCGTCGGCCGCAATATGCCGACTACGTCTTGAAAACGAACGTGTTTTTCCCGGCGAGGCCCCGGAAATGACCTAAAGCGTGCCCTGTTCTGGGCCGATAACACCGGGGACAACCGGAGTTACGCACCAGGAAAAGTCAGGAGTACCGTGGTCGAACTGGATCCAACGCTGCGCGAGGCTCGTGCCCGTGAAGTGCGTCACGAAGTCGTGGCGCAGCTCACCGTGGGCGCGCATCGCACATTCCGGATACTTTTCGCGGCGCAATGGGCGATCGCGCTGCTGGTCGCCTGGAAGAATGGCACGGGTGCCGATTCGCGCCTGCTGTTCACGCTGATCCTCGGCGGCATGTTGTGCGTGCCGGCGTTCCTGTTCATACACGCCGCGCCGCTCGCCGGCTGGGTACGGCACTTCGTCGCCATCTGCCAGATGAGCTGGTCGATGCTGTTCGTGTGGCTGTTCGACGGCCGCCTCGAAGCACAGTTTCACGTGTTCGTTTCGCTCGCCTTCCTCGCCTTCTATCGCGACTGGCCGGTGTTGCTGACGGCGACGGTGGCGGCGCTCGTATATCCGGCCGTGCACATCCTCTCGCTGCCGGAATCCTTCCAGGTCGGCCGCACGGCCTGGTGGCGCCTGTATGACCAGGGGATCTGGGTGGTGGCGGAACTCCTGGTGCTGCTGTTCGCCATCCAGCAGACCCATCGCACCACGCGCAAGTTCGGCGACTACGCCGCATCGCTGCAGCTCACCAACGAGGCGATCGGCAGGGACGTGCACGAACGCACCGCCGAGCTGCGCCGCAGCCGCGAGCAGTACCGCCTGATCGCCGAGACCACGCGCGCCATTCCCTTCGAGCTGGATCTCGCGCACGGCCGGTTCACCTACATCGGCCCGCAGGCCGAGCAGATCCTCGGCATTCCCCTGGCGCGCTGGAAGGAGTCGGGCTTCCTCGACGTGCTGCTGCCGCGGGATCGCGAGTCGATCGCGCGACGCCAGCTCGACGAGTCCACCCCCGGCACCTTCGAGACCCTGTGCTCGGTCGTCACCGCGGACGATCGAGTCGTCGAACTGCGCTGGACGGTGAGCTGCGATCTGCGCGACGACATGCGCTTCCTGCGCGGATTGATGATCGACGTCACCGAGGCGCGCCGCCTGGTGCGCGAGTCCGCGCAGAACCAGAAACTCGAGTCGGTCGGGCGCGTCGCCGCGGGCGTGGCGCACGAGATCAACACCTCGGTGCAGTTCATCTCCGACAGCGTGCGGTTCGTACGGCATGCGATCAAGGATCTGCCGCGCGCCATGGCCGACTACCGCGCGCTCGCCGCCGGCGTGCTCTCCGGCAAGGACGTCGCCGTGCAGGCGAAGCGCGCCAGCGATACGGACGAGGCGGCAGACGTCGACTACTTCCTCAAGAACGCACCCGACGCGCTGGACCGCGCGCTCGAGGGCATCGGCCGTGTGGGCTCGATCGTGCGCTCGATGACCGAGTTCGCGCATCCCGATTCACGCGCCAAGACCGATCTCGACGTCAACCGCGCCATCAAGTCGACGCTCAACATGGCGCGCAACGAATTCAAGTCGGTCGCCGACATCGAGACCGATCTGGCCGACGTTCCGCCGGTGCACGGTCATGCGGGCGACATCAACCAGGTGTTCCTCAACCTGCTGCTCAACGCCGCCCATGCGATCGCCGACGTGGTGGCCAGCACCGGTCGGAAGGGACGCATCACGGTGCGCACCCGCGCGATCGGCGACTACGTGGAGATTTCGATCACCGACACGGGCGATGGCATCGCCGAATCGGTGCGCGCGCGCATCTTCGAGCCGTTCGTCACGACCAAGGAGGTCGGACGCGGCACGGGCCAGGGTCTCGCGCTGTCGCGCGGCATCGTGGTCGAGAAGCTCAAGGGTTCATTGCACTTCGAAACCGAGACGGGAAAGGGAACGACGTTCTACATCCGACTGCCCGTGTCGGATGCGGCCACGACGGCCGATATCACCAATAAACAGGCTGCCGCATGACTTCGCTACACGTGTTATTTGTCGACGACGAACAGGCCATCCTCGACGGCCTGCGCAACAGCCTGCGCAAGGAGCGCAAGCGCTGGGAGATGACGTTTGCGCTCGGCGGCCAGCAGGCGCTCGAGCACATGAAGCAGACGCCCGCGGACGTCGTGATCACCGACATGCGCATGCCGGGCATGGATGGCGCCGAGCTGCTGCGCCACATCCAGCGCGACTTCCCCGCCGCGGC
>Ga0070701_10000794_pt1 | contig 11293 bp, 5 predicted proteins | sample KBSK5102metaG_FD_65451 | JGI IMG/M metagenome (GOLD analysis project Ga0070701, IMG submission 65451) | Corn, switchgrass and miscanthus rhizosphere microbial communities from Kellogg Biological Station, Michigan, USA - KBS K5-10-2 metaG | ecosystem: Host-associated > Plants > Roots >... | reverse complement strand
GAAGCCGACGAACGGGAGACGGAAGCCTTCGATGAAAACGTTCTGCGGTTCGGGCAGCGGGAACGACGGCACGGGAACGATGCCGCCGCCGATGCCGCCGAACGCGCCGGTGACTGCCGCGAACTCTTCGAGATCGGGATCGCCGTCGATTCCGTACACGCCGATCGCGCCGACGAGACGTCCGTTCGACACGATGCCTTCGTTGATGCGATCGAGTCCCGGCGATATCAGGCGATAGAGCGGAATGCCGCCCGCGCGAACGGGACGGTCATCGATGGTCTGCGGATACGGAGGATCGTCGGGCTGAATTTTTCCGGTGACGAGACCGCGTCCGCATCCGCTCGTGTCGAACGCATTGCACGGTTTATCCGTATTCGCGGATGCGTCGACGGACCGCGTGCGCACGACGCATTTGTTCGTGTTCCAGACGACGTTCAGATCGCAGCCGCGATTCGACTGCTCGATGCCGTACAGCGCGCCGACCGGCGCGTTGACGACGCCCGGGGGGAAGTGCACCTGACTGATGAAGCGCACGGTGCGCGACGAGAGCGGCGCCTGACTGTTGCTGAAGAAGGCCGCGGTGCGCGCGACGCCGAGTGCGAGATCGTCGTTCGCCGGATTCGCGCCTGGCTGGCGGAAAACTGCGAGCGCGCGGCCGGTGCGATCGACGATCGCGATCGTCGCGGTGTTGACGTTCAGCGAGGATGCGGCAGCGTTGACGATCGCGGTGATGTCGGATTTCGTCAGCGCCGCGAATGGCTGCGGTCCGACGTCGCCGATCGCGCCGTCGCTGCAGACCTGCGGGCCGGGCACGATGATGTCGCAGCCGCCCGCGTCCACCGGCGGGGTCGCGTTTTCTTCCTGCGCGGAAACGAGGCGCGCCGACAACAGCAGCGCCATCACGATCGCCTTCTTGCCCATCACGCTCACCTCAGATCTGGTAGACGAATGTGGCCACGCCATCAGCCAGAATCAACGTATCGCCGCGTTTCAACTGCACCTCGGTGATCCGTTCGGTCCCTTCCTTGCCCAGGAAAGTACCGTTCGTCGAATTCTGATCGATGGCCCAAACCTTACCACTGCGCGGCGTGATTCGAACATGCCGCTTGGAGATGCGGCTGTCTGCAATCACGACTTTCGAAAGTGACTCATCGCGGCCGATGTAGAAGCCGTCATCTTCGATGATGAAACGCTGACCTTCGAGCGGTCCGCTCGTGCAATGCAGCATGCCGAACCACTGCATCATCTCGGTGCCGCCGGGCACCGGCTCGGCCGCTTCATCTTTCCGCGCCATCTGCGTCGACTCGGCAGCCTCGGCACGCGCGCTCTGCGCCGGAGTCGGCGGCGGCGCGGGAGCAGCAGCAGGAGGTGCGGATGCGCGCGGCGCGGCGGCCGGTGCGGGCATCGACTCTGCGCTCATCGACGGCACCTTCGGCGCCTTCGCTCCGGGCGGCGGCATCGGCGGAATCGGCGCCTGCGGCGCGCGCGGCGCACGTTCCGGCGGCGCCGGTTTCATGCGCTGATACAACGCGAGACTCACCGGCACCAGCACGATGAGCAACAGAAGAATGATCGCTACCAGCAAAATCGTCGAGAGCATCCCGTCCCCGCCTCCGAATCCCGCGCGCACCGGCTGACCAGCGCCGGCAGGCGCAACGGGCACTCCACGCTTCATCAAATTCTTTCGCTCATGATATGCGTGACAGACGGTGCAAGTTCTGCTCGCAGTGGCCTGACCGGTTTCCCTGCCGTGGCATTCGGCGCACGTCTTCCGCACCGGCATCAGCACGTCGCTCGTCTTCGCGCTGTTTTTCACCGCGCCGTGGCATGTGTCGCACGGAGAATGGCGATGCGGGCCGTGCGAGAACCTCGCGTGCGTCAGCCACTGCGTCCGAATGACGGGCTTCGTCGCCGCGAGTCTGCCCTGCACGCGATTGATGTCGTGGCAAAGCGAGCATTTGATTTTGATGACCTGCTCCGCGTTGAGCACCGCGCGCTCGTCGGGCGTTGACACTGCGCGCGAGCCGAGGAGGCGGCGCACTTCTTCCGCCGACTTTCCGGCGATGTCGCGGTTGCCCGCGTACGTCTGCAGGATGAATCCATACACGAGCCCGGGATCCGCGCCATGCGGCACCTCGGCATCCGGAAAGCGCGGATCGAACGTCAGCTTGTGACAGCTGCGGCACGCGACGTCGAATCTCACCGGCGCCGGATCGAACTTTTCTTTGACCTCGACGAGCCTGTGACAGTCGTTGCACGCGAGCTCCTGACGGCGGCCTTCACCGTTGAAGAGGCCGCCGGCGCGGAGATGGAGTTTGTGATTGAAACGCAGCGTGTCGTTGTCGGCCGGCCACGAGATCTCAGGATGCTTTTCGCCGAAGGACGTGATCGATGCGTACGCGGCGAGCGCGCTCGGATTCGGTTTCTTCATCCGCGTGGCGAGCTGGCGATGACATGCGACGCACGTCTCGTCCTGGATCAGCGCGAGCTTGGCGAAGCCGCGATGTTCGGTGTGACAACCGGCACAATCCTGTTTGCCGGCGACGTTCTCCGCGTGGGTCGCGGTGCCGTGGCACACGCTGCATTTCGCGCTGGTGATGCCGCGCCACGGATCGTGACAGGCGTGGCAGTTCGGCGCGATCGGAAGTCCGTTCTCATCTTGTGCACGCGCGTGCGCTGACGAGACGCCGCCGGGCATGAATGCTTTTCGTTTTTCGGGACGCGTGACTTCGCCGACGATCGCGAGCGCGAAGAGCACGAGGAGCGCCATCAGCGACAGTTTCGTCAGCCATGGACGCTTGAGCCGATACGCGCCGACGAAATCGATCTTCGCGGCTTTCACGACTCCGCCGGCCGGACCGGCGTCGCGCGCTTCTTCTTCCTCTTCTTCTTTCGCGGCGCCGGGACTCATTCGAATCGCCGTCGACGAAACGCGCAGGAAGAGCGGCTTGCCGGGATCGGCAGACTGCACTTCGATCTTCAGATCGCCGATCTCGATCGCGTCACCCTTCGCGAGGCGATGCGTTTCGACCGGCTTGCCGTTCACGTACGTGCCGGTGATCGAGCCGCGATCGGTGATCGAGTAACCGCCCGCGCCGCCTTCGATGACGGCGTGCTCGAGCGCGACCGCGGGATTGTCGGATCGCAGCTCCTGCTGCGTGCCGCGGCCGATGCGCAGCACGTTGCCGCGCACTTCGCCGAGGGTGAGTCCGCGTCCGACGACGCGCTGAATCAGAAAGCTCACTGCGCGACTCTCCCGTAATAGAAGACCGCGACCACGTGAATGACCGCGAAGACGAGCAGCGCGATCGTGAACGGCACGTGGATGTAGAGCCAGAACTCGAGGATGTTTTTGTAGCGCTGCTGATAGACGAGTCGGATCAGCAGCTCGCGGCGCTGGCGCGAGACGACGAGCATCTGCCGCAGCTCGTCCTGCTCATCTTTCGGCACGATCGCGAGGAGATGCGCCCACTCGTTTCCGGTCTGCGTTTTCTTGCGGCGGCCGCTGGCGATGAGGAGTCGCCATCCGGCGAGCCAGCCGGGCGTCGACTCGCGGATCAGCTCGTTGTAGATGCGCTGAAATGCGGTGCTGCGTCCCGACGCGATGCGCGCCATCTGCTTCGCGAGCGCGTTGAGTTGTTCGGAGATTTCGTCGACCGTGAGCTCGCTCTGCACTTCGGTGAGCAGGCGAGGGATCGTCACGTAAAGGACGGCGCCGACGATGCCGCTGAGGACGACGATCGCGACGAGCACGAACGTCGCGACGGCGATCGAATCGTGGAAGCGTCCGCCGGTGTGGAAGTACAGCACGACGAGCACGAGGACGCCGAGGTAGATGTGCGATTGCAGCCACTGCTCGAGCGTGCCGAAGCGCGAGCGATACCACCGTTTGCGAATGCCGAAGAAAGCGAGAAGGAGGATGAGCGCCGTGCCGGCGATGCCGTAGCCGATGCCCCACGCCGAGCCGCCGTGCGCGAACTCGCGCGATTGATAGAAGTAGTAGCTCGCGCTGACCGCGATCAGAAGGACGACGAAGATGCGCCGCCAGAGGATTCCGCTACGCGCAATCGGCATGATTCAGCGTTTCCGGTACACCCGCGAGGCCGCGATGATCCGCCGCGAAGCCGTACGCCGACGCTTTGCGAACCAACGCTGCGGCGCGTCGCCGCTCACTGTTCGCCTCGCGTGATCACGAGCTCTTCGAGCGTCGATCGATACTCTTCCGGTGTCAGACGAATCGCGGCTCCGGTCGGGCAACTCCGCACGCAGGCAGGTCCGCCTTTGATCTCTCTGCACAGATCGCACTTGACCGCCTTCGTCCGTTCGACTTCCGCCGCGTGCTCTTTTTTGAACAGCGACGCGACCCAGCTGAAGATCGTCTTCTTCGGCTCTTCGTGAACCATGAAGATGTTGCCGTAGGGGCAGTTGCGCTCGCAGTTGCCGCAGCCGATGCAGTTGCTCTTGATGTAGACCTCGCCGCGAGGATCGCGCATGATCGCGTCGGGCGGACAGTCGAGCATGCACAGCGGGTTCTCGCACTGCCAGCACGAATTCGGCGCGAGCAGGTTGTAGAAGTTGATGCCGGTCAGCGACAGACGCGCCTGTCCGTCTTTGTGCACGCCTTCGCACGCGCTGATGCAGTTGTTGCAGCGCACGCAGCGATGCTCGTCGATGACGAGCGTCTGCGTTCCCATCACGACTTCTTCGCGAATGAGATCGCCGAGGATGTTGCCGGAGCCGGGAGTCGCCTCGGCGATGAGACCGGCGATGCGACGCTCTTCGAGCTTGCGCAGCGGCGCTTCTTTCAGCTCGGGACGCTGCGCGAGGAAACGGTCGAAGTCGTATTTCGAGAGCTTGATGATGTCGGAGGGAAAGATCGCGGAGACGGTCGCGGTGCGCGCTGAATCGGAGAAGAGCGCGGCCTCGCCGAAGAAGTTTCCGGCGACGAGGTATGACAGCACGACGTCCTTGTCGCCCGACTTCTTCGCGATCTTCACCATGCCGTTGCGGATCAGATAGAACGCGTCGGCCGGATCGCCTTCTTTGAAGACGACCGCATCTTTGCCGAGCGTTTCGACCGTCGCCTTGTCGACGAGCTCGCCGAGCTGCGCTTCGGGAATGCCGGGGAAGAGATACCCGCCGAAGGCGCGCAGCAGAAACGCCTGATCGACGAGCGCTTTCGCGGCGGGCGCCGACGCGAGGAGTTTCAGGATCGCTTTGCGCGGAATCTCGATCATCCGCGTAACGCCGACCGCTTTCGCAGTTGCGGTGCGGCGGCGGCCGGAGATGAGACTCATCTCGCCGAAGAAGTTGCCGGCGGTGAGCTCGGTGATGCGCACTTCGCTTGCCGATTGCTCGGGGCGTTTCCACAGCTCGACGCGGCCCGACGCGATGATGAGGAAGTCGTTCGTGTAGTCGTTCTGGCGAATGATCGTTTCGCCGTCTTTGTATTCGCGGACGCGCGCGGCGAGGAACGTTTCGCGGAGCTGCTGTTCGTCGGCGGCAGCGAGCAGCGGAACGCGTTTGCGCAGCGCGGCGATGCGCTCGCGCACGGTTCCTTCCCAGAACGGCAGCCGTTCTTTGAGCACCGCTTCATCGGCCGGCTCGACCTGGCGTCCCATCAGGTGCTCGATGACTTCGTAGCCCTGATTCATGCCGAGCTTGATGAGATCGCGGCCGCTCGCGGCGCCGATGAGGAAGAGTCCCGGCACCGTTGATTCGTGCACCGGGCTGAGCACGGGACGCGCGTCTTTGCCGTCGCCGCCGTATTTGATGCCGATCGATTCAAAGAATTTGCGCGGCGCGTCGGCGCCGAGCTTGAGGAAGATCAGCTCCGCCGGGACGCGCATGATCTCGCCGCGCACGGCGATGTCGGCGTATCCGGGATAGACGTGTTTGACGGTGGTGTTGAAGTACACCGTCATCTGTCCCGTGGCCTGACGCGACAGGATTTCTTTGGTGAGGATTTCGTTCGCGCGCGTGATCTCGGGTCCGCGCACGATGAGGCCGACGCGATTCTCTTCCGACAGCGCGATCGCGATCTCCAACGCGGAGTCGCCTGCGCCGACGACGAGGAAGTCCTGATCCTGATACTCCTTCGCGTCGGCGAGCCGATAGAGCACGTGCGGAAGATCGTCGCCGGGCGCGCCGAGCTTGCGCGGATTTCCCTGCGTGCCCATCGCGAGGATGACGCTCTTCGCTGCGAACTCGTCGCCGGCCGACGTCTTCAGCGTGAATCCGGACCCATCCTTCGTAACGCCTTTCACCTCAGCGTTGAAACGCACGTTCAGCGTTTTGTCGGCGGAGTGTTTCGACCACGCGTCGAGGATCGATTCGCGCGAGCCGGCTTCGAAGGGGAGATCGCCGCGGGCGGGAATCAGGATCGGCTCCGCCATGACGAACTTGCGCGCCTGGTAGTTGTAGATCGTGTCTGAGAGATGGTCGGTGCGCTCGAGCAGCACGTACTTCATGCCGTTGATCTGCGCATGCGACGCCGCCGCAAGTCCCGCCGGACCGGAGCCGACGATCACTACGTCGAAGGTTTCCATAGGAGAGCCGTTGTTGTAGCCGACTGCGCCCGTTCGTTTTGTGACTGAGGTTACGGAAACAGTGAGTCTAGCGCGAAGCTACGGTCGCGGGCTGCCGCCGGACGTCGTTTCGCCCGGCTTCATTTCCGCGGCGAGGTTGAAGGTGAAGATCACCTTGCCGAGGCGGATGAGGTCGTTGTCGGCGAGAAGGCGTTTCTGCGTGACCTTTTCGCTGTTCACGAACGTGCCGTTGCGGCTGCCGACGTCTTCGATGAAAAAGCCCTGCGGCGTGCGCGTGATGCGCGCGTGGCGAACGGAGATGCTGCCGTCCGGAACGGCGATGGAGTTCGACGGATCGCGGCCGATGGTTTGTTCGTCTTCGACGAGCGCGAATGCCGCGCCGCTGTCGGTCGTGAGCGATGCGATCAGCTGATTGCCGGCCGTGCGCGCTTTCGGCTGCGGCTCTGTCGGCGCGGGCTCGGGCTCAGGTGCGGGCGGCGGCGGTGGTGGCGGCGCGGGCGCGGCGGCCGGCGCGGCTTTGGTCGCGCGTCCGACTGCGCGCACGGGCTGCACGATCGTCGGCTCCGGTTCCGGTGCGGGCGGCGGGGGAGGCGGTGCAGGTTTCGGTTTTTCGACCGAGCGCGGCGCGGGTTCCGGCGCCGGCGCCGCGCCTTCGCTGCGTTTGACGAGTCCGTTCTCTTCGAGTTGGGTGAGCGCTTTCGCGAGCTGCGCGCGATCGCGTCCGACGGCGAGCTCGCCGAATGTTTTTCCCATCCCGATCCGGATGAGGAGGCGCAGCTCGTCGGGCGTGAGGCTCAGCTGATCCTGCGGCGAGTCTTCGACGACGCGCAGCACGAGACCGTCGGGATACTTCTTCGCGATTTCCAGCCGCTGCGCCGCTTCTTCGAGCAGCTTCGCGAGATCGAGATGGTGTGCGGCCGCGCCTTCCGGCAGCGCGACTTCATCGTGCATCGTGAACGTGCCGCTCTGCCACATGCAGGCATCGAGCACGATCGACTCGACATCCGACTGTCCCGCCGCCTCGGCCCAGATCACGCCGCCGTCGCGCAGACAGAGCCGCGCGCGCTTCGGCTTCGCTTCGACGTCGAGCGTGCCGCTGTGCGCGTGCTGCGCGAAGAACGCCAGAAGCTGCGGAAGAGGAAACTGTCGAACGCTGCCCTGAAGGATGAGTTGCACGCGCGCAGTTTAGCGGAACGGACGATTTTTCGAATGCCGTGATTGCGGTACACTGGTACATATGGATGTCGGACTATTTCAGTTGCTTCCGTGTTCCGCCGAGCGCAGCGCATCGGACGTGATCGCGCAGGCGTTCTCCGAAATCGACTTCGCCGAGGCGCATGGATTCGACAGCGTGTGGGTCGCGGAGCATCACTTCTCCGGCTTCGGGCTTGTCTCCGCGCCGTCCGTATTCGCGGCGGCGATTGCGGCGCGCACGAAGCGGGTTCGCATCGGTTACGCCGTCGCCGTCGTGCCGCTGCATCAGCCGCTGCGGCTCGCGGAAGAGATCGCGTGGCTCACGCATCTGAGCGGCGGGCGGGTGGCGGTGGGCGTTGGTCCGGGATTTCTCGAGCGCGAATTCGCCGGCTTCGGCGTCCCGCTCGACGAACGCCACGCGAGCCTCGAAGAAGGATTGACGATCATCCGTCGCGCGCTGAGCGGCGAGGAGTTTTCGATCGAGCCGGCACCGCTGGCGATGCCTCCGATCTACCGCGCGGTCTCGTCGATCGACGGCGCGCGCCGCGCCGCGCGTGAAGGCACGCCGGTTCTCATCGGAACGAAACCGCTCGCTGCGCTCGCGGAGCTGCTCGCCGCGTTTCGCGACGAAGGCGGTAACGTCGCGGACGCGTATGTGCTGCGTCACGTCTGCGTTGCGCGGACGGATGCCGAGGCGGTGGAGTTGATTCCGGAGGATTCGGTGGCGGCTGCGATCTGCGGTTCGCCGACGACCGCACGCGCGCAACTCGACGCGCTCGAAGAGCTCGGCGTGCGTCGCGTGATCGCCTGGTTCAACGTCGACGGGCTGCGTTCGATGGAGCTGTTCGCGCCACTCATCTGAAGGCATTCGTGTCACGATTGCCGAATGCGCCCAATCCGGCTCGCCATCTTTACAGCTCTTTTCTTCTGTGCCGCAATTTCGAACGCCGCGGTCACCGGCACGATCACCGATCAAACCGGCAAGCCGCTCGCGGGCGCAACGATTCGCGTCTTCGCGCAGGAAACGCGCGGCGCGTTGCTGGCGCGTCTCGCCGCCGGAACGCTGCAGCGCGAGGCGCTCGCGACGGCGACGAGCGCGGAGAACGGCAGCTTCAGCATCACCGTTCCATCGCGAGCGGTCGCGGAGCTCGTCGCAACCGCGGACGGTCATGCGTACGTTTCGTTCGACGTCGCAGCGACTGACGACACAGGCACGCTGGTGCTCGCCGCCGCGAAGCCGATCGCCGGGAAAGTCACCGCTGCCGGCAAGCCGATCGGCGCTGCCATCGCCGTCACGGCGGATGGCGCATTCGCGGTGCGCACAGCGGACGATGGCACGTGGTCGCTGCCGCGTAGCGCGACCGCGTCGAACATCGCGATTCTGCATCCCGACTTCGCCGCGTCCGTCGTGCGCGACGACAAATCGCTCGACGTGACGCTCGAGCGCGGCGCCGAAATTCGCGGACGCGTCATCGCACCGAACGGACGCGCCGACGCGAGCGGAGCGACGATCATCGCCGGTCCGTGGACGATCGCGCGCAGCGATGCGAACGGCGCGTTCGTCGTGGCGCATGCGCCTGCGAAGTGGCGTTCGATCCGTGTTGCGTCAACTCTCGGCGGCGCGATCGTCGCGAACGCAAACGCGAAGTCTTACGACGTACATCTGCGCAAGCCCGGTTCGTTTTCCGGCACCGTGCGCGATTCGAAAACGTCCGCGCCGGTCGGCGGCGTGCGCATTCGGCTCGCGCCGCTGACCGATCCCGCGATCGAAGAAACCGTCATCACGAACGCGAAAGGAGAGTTCGCGTTTCGCGGCATGGCGCCCGGTCGTTACGACATCGCAACCTCGCATCCCCTCTACCGCCTCGACGCCGAAAACATGATGGAAAACCTCGGCATCGGCGAGGACGACGTTACCGATCTCACCGCGCATCCGCTGGCGATCGTGCGCGGACGCGTGATCGATGAAGAGAGGAAACCGCTCGCCGGCGTCGCGATCTCGCGCGGCGACTCGACCGCGCCGCCGCGGATCTCCGCTGCCGACGGCACGTTCATGCTGCGCGTTCCTGCCGCGCCGGCGCTCCGGCTGCTCGCGTCGCGCAGCGGCTACGCGGTGCAGGCGACGCAGATCACAGCCGTCGCAGGCGAATCGAAGGACGTCGTCATCACGATGCATCGCGGCGTCGCGCTGACGCTGCACGTCGTCGACGCCGATTCCAAACCGATCACCGACGCCTCCGTCACCTTCACCGATCCATCGCGGATGTCGATGCGTTCGCAAACGGATGTGCCGGCGTGCGGCGGGAAACGCTGCGATACGAACGCCGAGGGCAACGTCGATGCGCGCCTGTTGCCGGGCACGTACGACATTCACGTAAGCGGTCCCGCCATCGTCCCAAAGCACCTCGCCGCAATCGCGATCGACGAGCGCTCCGCGCCGATGACGATCACGGTCACGCGCGGACTCGAGATCTCCGGCCGCGCGGTGTTCAGCGACGGACAGCCGGCGCCGGGCGCGATGATCATGGTGCGCGTCGACGGCGCGCTGACGTTTGTCGCCGCCGGCGATGACGGCACGTTCTCGATGCATAACGCTCCGGCCGGCCCGATCACGCTGCACGCCGAATTGCCGCAGGTGCGAGTGCCCGGCGAAGACAAAGAAGTCACGCCGCCGGCGACAGGCGTCGAATTGAAAGTGCGTCGCGGCGGACGTGTTGCGGGACGCGTCATCGATGCGGCGTCGCACGAGCCGATCACCGACTTCAACATCTATCTGTTGCAGAGCGGGATGCCGTCACGGCAGGCGATTCCGTTTCAGTCCGACGACGGTTCGTTCGTGATCGAGAACATCGCGCCGGGCACGATCGAGCTGCAGGTGGTCTCGCTCGGACACGCGCGTGCGAGTGCGGCCGGCATCGAAGTCGAGGAGTCGAAAACCGCGTCGGGCGTCGAGCTGAAGATGGAGCGTGCGGCACTCGTGAAGGGTCGCATCACGACCGCTGACGGGCAGCCGATCAGCGGCGCGACGGCGTACGTGAAAGAGTCGCGCGACAGCATGACGATGGCCGTCGATCGCGCGCTGAGCGATGCGAGCGGCGTCTATGAAATCGGCAGCGTGCCGCCGGGCGATCGCACGATTGTCTTCATGAAGCAGGGCTTCATGCGGCAGGAGAAAAGCGTCGATGCGGCCGGCGGGAAAGAGCTGCGCGTCGACGTCTCACTCGAGCGCGGACGTGCAATCGCGGGACGCGTCATTAACGAGCGCAACGAGCCGCTCGGCGACGCGGAGCTCGTCAGTGAAAACGGGACCAACTATCAGCGGACGCGCAGCGATGCCGAGGGCGGATTCAGGATTGAGGGACTGGGTGAGGGGACGGTTCGCATTCGCGCCGGCAAAGAGGGATATGCGACCGGGACCGCGGAGGTTGATACCGGATCGACGCAGCCGTTGACGATGACGCTTCGCCGCGGCGCCACGATCTCCGGACGCGTGAGCGGACTCACTCCGGAGCAACTGCCGAACGTGAGGATTTACGCGATGAATGAGGGCT
>Ga0070701_10000789_pt1 | contig 11336 bp, 15 predicted proteins | sample KBSK5102metaG_FD_65451 | JGI IMG/M metagenome (GOLD analysis project Ga0070701, IMG submission 65451) | Corn, switchgrass and miscanthus rhizosphere microbial communities from Kellogg Biological Station, Michigan, USA - KBS K5-10-2 metaG | ecosystem: Host-associated > Plants > Roots >... | reverse complement strand
GATCGCCGCAAACCTCGGCTCCGCGCTCGCGCAGGCGAACCGATACACCGAAGGCGTGCCGGAGCTGGAGCGCGCGCTGGGATTGCAGCCGTCATCCACGCTCGTCCTCAACGACCTCGGCATCTTCTACGCGAAGAAGAACGATTACGCGCGCGCGCTCGATTACTGGAACCGGTCTCTGTCGATCGATCAGCGGCAGCCGACGATCCGGGATGCGGCGAACGCGGCACGCACGCGGCTCTGATTTTCGTCACAGTTCCCCGTGACAACCGCTACTTGACAGCTCCTCCCGCCCTTCCATAAAATCCTCGCAGCAATTGAGACTCAGTCTCAACTAGACGACAAACCAATGCAGGTCGAACGAGAGATCGGACGCTTTCAGAACTTCCTCCAGGGGCAGGGACTGAAACTCACCAGCGAGCGCGCATCGCTCGTGCGCGAGATCTTCGCCACGCATTACCACTTCGAAGCCGACGAGCTGCTCTTCAAGATGAAAGAGAAGAGCGTCAAGATCTCGCGAGCCACCATCTACCGCACGCTCGAGCTGCTCGTTAAATCAGGAATGGTTCGCCGCGTCCACCTCGGCGAAGACCACTACCACTACGAGCACGTCACCGGAAACTCCCATCACGATCACCTCATCTGCACCACGTGCGGCGCCGTCATCGAGTTTCACGATCCGTCGCTCGAAGCGCGGCAGCGCGAGATCTGCGAGCGCAAAAAGTTCATCCCCACTTTTCACAACCTGCAGATCCTCGGCATCTGCGAAGCGTGCTCAAAAAAAGGCGAGCTGCCCGATGCGCCGGATCGCGTGAAGATGATCCAGCTCGGCGCGCTGCAACTCAGGAAATAGGAACCCGGCATGTTCACACCACTGATGATTCTTTTTCGCGAAGGCTTCGAGTCGTTCCTGACGGTCGCGATCATCCTCACGTATCTGCGCAAGACCGGCCGCGACTGGCTGCGTCCCGCCGTTTACTGGGCCGTCGCCTTCTCGATCGCCGCGAGCGTCGGCCTCGGTCTCCTGCTCGCCAGCGTGAACAAGCCGTTGTGGGAAGGCGTCCTCGGGCTCGTCGCAGCGCTGCTCGTCGCGAGCTTCGTCGTGCAGGTCTGGCGCACCGCGCCGACGCTCAAGCGCGACATGGAAGTGCGTCTCAACGAATACTCCTCGAACTCCTCACGCCTCCTCGCAATCGGCGGCGTCTTTCTCTTCACGCTCTTCATGGTCACGCGCGAAGGAATGGAAGCCGCGCTGATGCTCATCCAGGTGCGCAACAACAAACAGTTCATGCTCGGCTCGGCCGTCGGCCTCGGCGCCGCCGCGCTGATGTCGTGGGCGTGGGCGCACTTCGGCCATCGCGTGAACGTGAAGCGCTTCTTCCAGGTGACCGGATTCTTCCTGCTGCTCTTCACGGTGCAGATCGCGTTCTATTCGATTCATGAGCTTTCCGAGGCGGATGTGCTCGGGCCGATGAGCGAGGCGATTCATGCGGCGACGGAGCCCTACGGACCGGAAGGTCTTTACGGCAAGTGGTTCTCGCTGCTGATGGTCGGCGCGTGCGGCGCGTGGCTCGTCGGCGCGACGATGAAAGACCGCATCAATCGAGGGCGCCTCGAAACGGTAAGCATCAGATGAGACGAGCGGGGATCATCACGGTCCTCGCGCTCCTCCCCGCCACACTCCTCGCAAACGAAGTCACGCGTGCCCGGTATTTGATGGGCACCATCTGCGAGGTGTCTGTGCCGGCGACCGCGCGAGCCGACGAGCAGGTGAACGCCGCGTTCGACGAGGCGTCGCGAATCGAAGCGATGCTGAGCACGTGGCGCGAGACGAGCGAGCTTTCGCGCGTCAACGCGGGCGCGAAACCATCAACGGAGCTGCGCGCGCTGCTCGTCACCGTACTGCAGCAGGCTCGCGAAACGAACGGCGCATTCAATCCGCTCATTCGTCCGCTCATCGACGCGTGGGGAACGCGCGGCAGCGTGCACGTTCCGACTGACGACGCGAAAACGTCCGCGCGCAATGCGACGTCGCTCGTCAACGCAGTCATCACCTCCGACTCCATCGCGCTGACGAACGGCGCTGCATTCGAAGAAGGCGCGTTCGGCAAAGGCTACGCGATCGATCGGATGCTCGACGTGCTGCGCGAACACGGCGCGGCGTCCGCACTCGTCGACTTCGGCGGCCAGCTCGGCGCATTCGGCGAAACGCGCGACGTCTCGATCGCCGATCCCGAGCAGCGCAAAACCGCGTTCGCCGATCTCACGCTGATGAACGAATCGATCTCGACGAGCTCCGGCTCCGAGAAGACGTTCGTCGCGAACGGCAAGCGCGTCACACACATCATCGATCCGCGAAGCGGCGACGCGCTTCCTCCGCGCGGCTCCGTCTCCGTCATCCATCGCTCGGCGCTCACGGCCGACATCCTCTCCACCGCGCTTTACGTCATGGGTCCGGACGCGGGCCTCGCGTGGGCGCGGCAGCACGGCGTCACCGCCATCTTCATCACGCCCGATCGGGCGCTCACCTCGTCTGCGCCGGGACACGGCCTGACGATTCGAAAGAAGGACTGAATCATGTTCAGACGCTTACTCGTTTCCCTCGCCACACTTCTGTTCTCTACTGCTCTGTTCGCTCAGAGCGCGCCGTCCGATGTCGAACAGCGCCTGCGCGCGCTCGAAGAAAGAGTCGCTGCAATGCAGAAGGCTGCACCGACCGTCGACTTCTCCGAGATCCAGCGCGAGATCGACGTGCTCTCGAAAGAGATCGAAACCCTGAAAGCCGGCGGTGAAAAGAAAGTCGCCTCGGCCGATGTCACCTCCGCCGGTCTCGGCGCCGCGGCGTCGAAGATCTATCGCACGCAGTCGGGTCTCGCATTCGGAGGCTACGGCGAGTTCCTCTATCAGAACTTCGACGCGCCCGGCCGCGCGTCGACAGCCGATGCGCTGCGCGCGATTCTCTACACCGGCTACAAGTTCAACGATCGCGTGCTGTTCAACTCCGAGATCGAGTACGAGCATGCGAACACCGAGCGCACCGGTGAAGTCGAAGTCGAGTTCGCGTATCTCGATTTCCTCGTTCGTCCGGAGATGAACGTGCGCGCCGGTCTGCTGCTGATGCCGGTTGGATTGACGAACGAGAATCACGAGCCGACGGCGTACATCGGCGCGCGCCGTCCGATCGTCGACTCGCGCATCATTCCGACGACGTGGATGGAGCTTGGCGGCGGCGTTTACGGCGACGTCGGCACCGTCACCTATCGCGGTTACGTCACGACGGGATTCAACAGCACCGCGTTCACCGCCACCGGCATTCGCGGCGGACGTCAGCTCGGCTCGCAGGCGAAGGCGGACGATCTTTCCGTCGTCGGCCGCGTCGACTGGCACCCGATCGAAGGCGCGATGGTCGGCGGCTCGCTGTACACCGGCGGCTCCGGCCAGGAGCAGTCGTTCACCGGCCGCGTCACGATCGCGGAAGGTCACGCGCAGGCGAGACTGCGCGGCTTCGATCTGCGTGCGTTATACGCGCGCGGCACGATCGGCGACGCAGCCGCGATCAACGCGCAGAACAAGCTCGTTGGCGCGGCATCGGTCGGCGAGCGCTTCGGCGGCTGGTACGTCGAAGGCGCTTACGACGTGCTCGGCCTGTTCGGCAATCGCGGCGAGCGCTCGCTCTCACCGTATGCGCGCATCGAGCGGCTCAACACGCAGCAGCGCGTGCCGGCCGGCTTCCTCGTCAACCGCGCGAACGATCAGAAGATCTTCACGCTCGGTCTCGCGTTCAAGCCGATGTCGCAGACCGTCGTGAAAGTCGACTGGCAGAAAGTCGACAATCGCGCGAACACGGGCGTCGATCAGTTCAACGTCGCACTCGGATACATCTTCTAAATGAAACGAATCGTCCTCGCCGCTCTCCTTCTCGCGGCCGCCGTCGCCGCCGATGCGCGCGTTCTGATGACGCAGCAGCAGGCGCTCGCGGCGGCGTTTCCCGCCGGCGTTGCCGTCGCGCGTGAGAAGTTTTTCCTCACGCCGCAGCAGCTCGCGACGGCGCGGAAGGAGAGCGGCGTCGACTTCACCGATCAGCTCATCGTTCGTTACGCCGGCGCGAACGGCACCTACGCGTACTTCGATACGCATCGCGTGCGCACGCTGCCGGAGACCGTGATGATCGTCGTGAACGGCGATGGTTCCATCGCTCGCGTCGACATCCTTTCGTTCGATGAGCCGACGGATTACTTTCCGAAGCGCCGCTGGATCGATCAGTTGCTGCGCCGCAAGCTCAACGACGAGCTCGCGCTCGACCGCGCGATTCATCCGATCTCCGGCGCGAGTCTCACCGGCCGCGCGATCGTGAACGCGTCGCGCAAAGTGCTCGCGCTGCATCACGCGCTGACGGGAGTCGCGCCACGTTGACGCGCGCGCAGGTGCTGTACCTGCACGTGTGCGTCGCACTGACGGCGCTCACGGGAATCGTGTTTGCCTGGATGAAGTACGGCATGCACTCCGATGACGAGTTCTCGGTCGTCAATCATCCGCTGCAGCCGCACATGCTCTCCGCGCACGTCGTCGTTGCGCCGTTTCTCGTCTTCGCGTTCGGCTGGATTTTCGGCGATCACATCTGGCCGCGTTTCCGCCAGACCAGCTGGCCGCGACGCGCCAGCGGCATCTGGTCGATGATGGCCATTCTGCCGATGACGCTCTCCGCGTATCTGCTGCAGATCGCGACCAATGAGTCGCTGCGCAAAGCGATGGCGATCGCGCACTGGGTCACGTCAGGCGTGTTCGTCGTTGCGTATGTCGCGCATCTGGTGATGAAGCCGCCGCGCAAAGGCCGATAAGTTGGGGTCAGGTCTTGAGTTTTGACTTTGTGTGCGGTTACTACGCAGCGGACAGTTCGCTAAAGTCAAAACTCAAGACCTGACCCCAGCTTATCGATCAATCGCTGCAATCTGCGCAGCGACTTCTCTTTCCCAAGCACCACGGCCACATCGAAAATCGGCGGCGACGAACCGCGTCCGGTCAGAGCCAGCCGCAGCGGATGAATGAGCTTCCCCGCGCCGATTCCATGCGACTCCGCGAGCTTGCGCAGCGCTTCTTCCGTCGTCTGCACATCGAACGGCTCGACCTCCGCGAGCGCCGCGTGCAACTCACGCAGGCGATCCGCGAGACCATCACCCTTCAGATGTTTGGCAGACGCCTCGGCGTCGTATTCGAGTTGCTCATCGTCGATCGTGTACGTCGTCAGCAGCTCGGCAATGTCGCGCAGCGTCCGACCGCGCGACTTGTTCAACTCGATCGCCGCACGCAGTTCCTCGAGCGAACGCGGCTCGTCGCCGAGGAACGGCACGAGGTGCGGGTAGATCTCGTCGGCCGACATGCGCATCAGATACTGGCCGTTCATCCAGAGCAGCTTCTCCGGATCGAACACCGCCGGCGCTTTATTCACGTCGGAGAGATCGAACATATCCGACGCTTCGTCGGCGGTGAACAGCTCGCGATCGCCGCCGGGCGACCAGCCGAGGAGCGTCAGAAAATTGACGAGCGCCTCGGGGACGATGCCCATGTCGCGATACTCCTCGGCCGACGTCGCGCCCGTCCGTTTGCTGAGGCGCTTCTTGTCGCTGCCAAGGATGAGCGGGAGATGTGCGAACGTCGGGACTTCGGCGCCGAACGCGCGGAACAGCAGGATGTGCTTCGGCGTGTTCGAAAGGTGATCGTCGCCGCGTGCGACGTGCGTGATCTCCATGTCGATGTCGTCGACGACGACCGACAGGTGATACGTCGGATTGTTGTCGGAGCGCAGCAGCACGAAGTCGTCGAGCAGCTCGCCTTCGAAATGCACGTCGCCGCGAATCAGATCGTGAAAGAAGATCGGGCCCGGCGACACTTTGAAGCGGATGACGTGCGGACCTTCGCGCTGATCGCCGATTTCCGCGGCGATACGGCAGCGTCCTGAATAGCGCCACTGCTTCCCCGCTTTTTCGGCGGCGGCGCGATCGGCGTCGAGCTCCTCGACCGTGCAGTAGCAGCGATACGCTTTCTCATCGCGCACGAGCTCCGCGGCGCGCTCGCGATATCGCTCGAGCCGGTCGCTCTGATAGATCGGACCTTCATCCCATTCGACGCCGAGCCACTGCAGCGAGCTCACGATCTGCTCGGCGTGATGCTGGCGCGAGCGCTCGACGTCGGTGTCTTCGATGCGCAGCAGATACACGCCGCCGTGACGGCGCGCGTGCAGAAGATTGAAGATTGCGGTACGTGCGCCGCCGACGTGCAGGAATCCGGTCGGCGATGGAGCGAAGCGAAGCTTCATGCGGCGACGGAGTCTATGCGAGCGGCGCGCGCGAGTACAATCGAGCCGATATGCGCGCGCAGCGCGGCTTTTCCCTCGTCGAGGTCCTCGCCGCCCTCTTCGTCCTAACCGTCGTCATCACCACGACCCTCGGCATGTTCGTTGAGCGCCGCAAACATACGCGGACCGCGAACGAAACGATCCTCGCGTATCAGGCGCTGTCGAATGAAGTCGAAGTCTGGCGGCGATTCGGGTACGGCGAGCTCGACGAAAGAGCGACGCCGGGAACGTTCTACAGCAACCTGACGATCCTGCAGCCGCTGCGTCCGTTCACGACGTCGGTGACGATCAAGAATCACAGCGCGTCGATCAAGCGCGTGCAGCTGACGCTCACATGGGGCGATCCGAAAGCGCAGCGCCACGCGTCGCTGGAAGTCATCCGCACCGACACCGGCGGAGCGAACCTGTGGTGAAGCGCGCGACGCAGCGCGGCTACACGATGATGGAAGTCGTCGTGACGCTCGCCGTCTTCGGCGTTTTTCTCTTCATCATCGTCATCCTCACGGCGGAGATAAAAAGCCAGGAGAAGCGCTTCCCCATCAACTACCTTTCGCATCCCGACGCGAGCTCCGTGCTCGCGCGTTTGCGGCGCGACGTTTACGACGCGCAGTACCTGCCCGACGCGTATCAGAAGTACACGCGCGATTCGAAGACGGTGATCCTCTACTGCGTGCGCGACGGCACGGGCGAAACGGTCATCTACGACTTCTCGACGAAAGGCGAAGTGCGGCGGATGACGTTCGCCGCGGAAACGATGACGAGCGACTGGGTCGCTCATGCGGTGCCCGATTTCACCGCCGATTACGCGTACGAGGTTTCATCGACGGGCCAGCAACCAACGCTGTACATCAGTGCCACCGACGACAAAGGACGAACCGCAATTGATCAGATCTTCTTCAAGCGCGTCACGATGCCGGAGCTTCCGAAGACTCCGCCACCGACGTCGACCTGAACGTCAGCGCGGTTACGTGCTGGTCGCCGCCATCGCGCTCGCGGTTCTGTACTTCGGGCTGATGGAGCTGATGCTCATCGAGTCGCAGCGCTCGCTGCGTGAAGCGCAGCGCTTTCGCGCGAAGATCGTCGCGACGACGCTCGCCGAAAACGCGGCAGAGCTCGCGGCCGAACATCTCTGTCAGAACTGGGTCGCGACGATCGACTGGGCAAACGGCGACGGCAAGATGGACGGGAAGATGGAGCGAAAGGCGGCGCCCTTCGGGGCAAAGCCGGCGCGTTCTCCGTTCGTCATCACCGTAACCGGCGCGTCGAGCGGCGTTCCGACCTCGTCAGAAACACTGAAGCTCGACGGCAACGTCGTCGACGGAACCGGGATCGAGATCACCTACTCCAACCATCTGCAGCCGAAAGAAAAAGGCGGGCTCTGAGCCCGCCTTTCCTTTCCTTCGCGTTGCTGACTGCTAAGTGCGTCGGCCGCGCATCAAACCCATTCCGATGACTGCCGCGGCGAGACCGCCGAGCACCATTCCGGGATTCGAGCGGGCGTAGCCGCGAGCTTTTTCGACTGAGCCTTTCACGTCGACATTCTTCATCGGGCTGCCGACGGAATTGAACGTGTTCGGATTCAGACCGACGCGCTCGAGAATGCTGCCGAGGCCGGTGGCCGGCTTCTCGATTGCGGGCGTCGACGTTTCAGGCTGGTACGGGTGGAACTGACTGTTGGGATTCATGTTATCAACCATCAAGTCCTCCTTGATTTCGGTTATTTGTACTGCGAGCGTGATGCCATGATTGAGAGTAGAATCCGCCGCATGAGTGGCAATCCTCGCGAGAATGTGAAAGACAAAGGCTTCTGGGACGGCGGCGGTTCGGGACACGGAACGAACAAAGAAGCGAGCGGCCGTCCGAGCGGTTTTCCGGGCGTGCGCAGGCCGAAGCGCGCCGGCGTCAGAACCGATCTCGAGTTTCCTCCCGAAACGAACACTCCCGAGAACTCGGCGAAGTAAATCCGATCCAGCCGCGGCGGCGTATCTCCATCGGCTCGCTGTATGACGATGAACCAGACGGAGCAGAGCACCGGTCTTCTCGCCGCGGTCGCACGCGGCGATGCGGGCGCATTCGAAGCGCTCTACGACCGCTACTCATCAATGCTCTACGCGCTGCTTCTCCGCATCCTCGGCAACGCCGAAGATGCGCAGGAAGTACTGCAGGAAGCATTCGTGAAAGTGTGGACGAACGCACGGATGTTCGATGCGGAGCGCGGAAGCGAAATCGCCTGGCTCATCTCGATCACGCGCAGCCGCGGCATCGATAAACTTCGCTCGCGGAAGATTCGTAATGAACGCGAGAATGACGCGGGTCGCGAAGTCTCGATCCACGTTGGATTCACGGACAAAACCACGGGCGCGGATCATGCGATTCGTTCCGAGGAAGGGACGGCGGTTCGGGGAGCGCTGGCTGCGCTGCCGGAGGCGCAGCGGGTAGCCCTGGAGCTTGCGTACTTTGAAGGATTCTCGCAGTCGGAGATCGCCGAGCGTCTCGGCGAGCCGCTCGGGACGATCAAGACGCGCATGCAGCTGGGGATGAAGAAGCTGAGGGAAAGCCTCCGGGCATTTCAATGACGACGCACGAGGAATTCGAATCGCTTGCAGCGCTCGACGCGGTCGGCGCCGCGACGGCCGACGAGATCGCGACGCTGCGGGCTCACGTCGACGGTTGCCCGTCGTGTGCAGCGGCGCAGGCGGAGCTTGCCGAGGCGGCGACGCTGCTCGCTCGCGACCTGGAGCCGGTGCAGCCGCCCGCTGACGTCCGCTCGCGCGTTCTCGCCGCAGTTGGTCAGCATGTTGACGAAGTTGCGCTCGAGGACGATGACAACGTCGTGAGGCCGTTCTTCAATCGCTGGTGGTGGAGCGCGGCGGCGATGCTGTTCCTCGCGCTCTGGGGCTGGCGCGAGCTGGCCGTTCGCGCGCAGCGCGAGCACATCGTTACGGCCGAGGCAGAAGCGAAATCGCTGTCGGAAGAAAACGCGCGCCTCCAGGAGCGCAACGAAAAGCTGTCGGCGGAAATCGCGTCGATGGCAGCCGCGGGAACGAAGACGATCGCGCTCACCGGTCAGACCGTTGCGCCGTCAGCATCCGCTCGTGTTTTTCTCGAGCCGGAGCAGCGTCGCGCGGTCGTGTTCTTCTCCGACATGCCGGCGAACGCGAAGGATCGCAGCTATCAGCTTTGGATCATTCGCGCCGATCAGCCGAAGCCGCAAAGCGCCGGCACGTTCGATGTGACGCAGACCGGCAAGGCGTCGATCACCGTCGAGAACCTGCCGGTCGCGACCGAGATCAAAGGCCTCGCCGTTACGCTCGAGCCGAAAGGCGGAGTGGAGCAGCCGACGAACACGAACTTCTACGTGTCCGGCGGCGTGTAGCGCGTCAGAGCCCGACGACGTTGTAGCCGCAGTCGACGTACATCACCTCGCCGGTGATCGCCGACGACATATCCGACGCGAGGAACAGTCCCGCGTTTCCGATCTCGTCGAGCTCCACGTTTCTGCGCAGCGGCGCTTTCTCCGCGTGATGTTTCAGCATGCCGGTGAAGCCTTTGATCCCGCGCGCGGCGAGCGTGTTCACCGGTCCCGCGGAGATCGCGTTCACGCGAATGTTTTGCGGGCCGAGGTTGGCGGCGAGGTAGCGGACGCACGCTTCGAGCGATGCTTTCGCGACGCCCATCAGGTTGTAGCCCTCGACCGCTTTTTCCGCGCCGTAGTAGCTCATCGCGACGACCGAGCCGCCGCCGTTCTTCAGCATCAGCGGCATCGCGGCGCGCGTCAGCACGACGAGTGAGTAGGCGGAGATGTCGTGCGCGAGCTTGAATCCTTCGCGCGACGTCTTCACGAAGTCGTTCTCGAGATCTTCGCGCGGCGCGAACGCGACGGAGTGGATCATCGTGTCGAGGCGCCCGAACGACTCTTCGACGGTTTTGAAAACGGCGTCGACTTCCGCGTCATTCGTTACGTCGCACGGCAGGAGGAGCGAATCCGGCAGCGTCGACGACAGCGACTCCACGCCTTCCTTCAGCCGCTCGCCCTGATACGTGAACGCGAGCCGCATTCCTTCGCGGGAGAGCGCCTGCGCGATCGCCCATGCGATCGACCGCTTGTTCGCGACGCCGAAGATGATGCCGGTTTTCCCATCCAGTAATGCCATTGCCACTCCTTTGAAGCATGATATCGCGCATGAAACGACTGCTTCTTCTCGTCTTCTCTCTCTTCCTCGCTACCGCCGCGGTCGCGCAGAAGCGCGCGTTCACGATCGAGGACCTGTATCGCACGAAAGGCATCAGCGATCTCGCGGTTTCGCCGGACGGCTCGCAGGTCGCGTTCACCGTCACGACGTCCGATCTGCCGCGCGGCAAACGGACGACTCGCATCCGGATCATGGACGCGAACGGCGGCAACGCTCGCGATCTGACGCAGGGCGAGAAAGACTCCGGCCCGCACTTCGCGCCTGACGGAAAATCGATCGCGTTCCTGCGCGACGGCAATCTCTTCATCCTCCCGCTCGCCGGCGGCGGCGAAGCGAAGCAGCTGACTGACATCTCGACCGGCGTCTCCGATCCGGTCTGGTCGCACGACGGAAAGATGCTCGCGTTCGCGAGCGACGTCTATCCGGAATGCGGCGCCGACGATGCGTGCAACAAGAAGGTCAGCACGCGCTGGTCGGAAGGAAAACTGAAGGCGCACATGGCGGACAACACACTGCTGTATCGCCACTGGACCGGCTGGAAAGACGGCACGGTCACGCACACGATGGTCGTGAACGCGGCCGACGGAAAGATTCGCGACGTTACGCCGGGAACGTTCGACGCGCCGCCGTTCTCGCTCGGCGGTCCGCCTGCGTACGACTTCTCGCCCGACGACTCGGAGCTCGTCATCACCTCGAATCACGATGCGGAGCAGGCGTCGTCGACGAATGGCGATCTCTGGCTGATCTCGCTGCGCGATGACAAGCCGTCGCCGCGCAACATCACCGCATCG
>Ga0070701_10000785_pt1 | contig 11356 bp, 11 predicted proteins | sample KBSK5102metaG_FD_65451 | JGI IMG/M metagenome (GOLD analysis project Ga0070701, IMG submission 65451) | Corn, switchgrass and miscanthus rhizosphere microbial communities from Kellogg Biological Station, Michigan, USA - KBS K5-10-2 metaG | ecosystem: Host-associated > Plants > Roots >... | reverse complement strand
CCGAAGCGGTTGGTGACCCAGCCTTCGAACGAGTCCTCGACCGCTACCGGCCGCAGGCGCCGCCGCAGGAAGCTGCCCACGGAGAGGACCGCTTCCAGCGGACCGAGCCCGCGCAGCGTGTCCATGGCCTGCAGCGGGTAACGAAAGAACCGGTTCCGGTAGTAGATCCGCGAAAGGCGGGGCCGCAGGAGGAAGTCGGGGCCAAGGGCGTCGGTCCAGAAGCGGTTTACCTCTTCGGACTTCGTGTAGAAGCGATGCCCGCCGATGTCGAAGCGGAACCCGCGGTAGCTCTCGGTGCGGGCCAGGCCACCGACCAGCCTCTCCCGCTCGAGCACGGTGACGCTGCGCCCCCCGCGGGCGAGCTCGCAGGCAGCAGCGAGGCCCGCGGGACCGGCCCCGAGCACGATCACACGACGCAGGCCAATTCCTTTCGACGGCTGCCGGTGCACCGCGCGGACATCGCCTCGACCGCGGGGCACGCCGTTGCTGGAGGGTGGCCGACTCTACGGCGCCAGCGGCGAGCCTGTCAACGGAGCGCCCGGCGGCGCATTAGAATCGTCGGCATGAGCGGCAAGACGCGAATGGAGAAAGACACCTTCGGGCCCATCGAGGTTCCCGCGGACCGCCTCTGGGGCGCCCAGACCCAGCGCTCGCTGCAGCACTTCAAGATCTCCGGCGAGCGCATGCCGCCCGGGCTCATCCGCGCCCTGGCCCTCGTCAAGAAGGCGTGCGCGCTCGTCAACATGGAGCTCGGCCTGCTGGACGAGAAGAAGGGGCGGGCCATCGTGGCCGCGGCGGACGAGGTGTGGGACGAAAAACACCCCGACGAGTTCCCGCTCGTGATCTGGCAGACGGGCAGTGGCACCCAGAGCAACATGAACATGAACGAGGTGCTCGCCAACCGGGCCAGCGAGCTCCTGGGCGGGCCGCGCGGCGAGGGGCGACTCGTCCACCCCAACGACGACGTCAACCTGGGGCAGTCCTCCAACGACGTCTTCCCCACCGCCATGCACGTGGCCGCCGTCGAGGCCGTCCGCAAGCACGTCCGTCCGTCCGTGAAGGGCCTGCGCGACACGCTGCAGCGGAAGTCCGACGAGTTCCGCGACATCGTGAAGATCGGCCGCACCCACCTGCAGGACGCGACGCCGCTCACCCTGGGCCAGGAGTTCTCGGGCTACGTCTCGCAGCTCGACCACGGGCTCGAGCACCTCGACGCCGCGCTCCCCCATCTGTGCGAGCTGGCCCTGGGCGGCACCGCCGTCGGCACCGGCCTCAACGCCCATCCCGAGTTCGGGGTGCGCGTCGCGAAGAAGCTCGCGGACCTGGTGGGACATCCCTTCGTGACCGCGCCCAACAAGTTCGAGGCGCTGGCCAGCCACGACGCGATGGTGAACGCGCACGGCGCCTTCAAGACGCTGGCCGCCTCGCTGACCAAGATCGCGAACGACGTCCGCTGGCTGGCCTCCGGCCCGCGCGCCGGCATCGGCGAGCTCACCATCCCCGAGAACGAGCCGGGCAGCTCGATCATGCCGGGCAAGGTGAATCCCACCCAGTCCGAGGCGCTCACCATGGCCTGCGCCCAGGTCATGGGCAACGACGTGGCCGTCAACATCGGCGGCATGAGCGGGACCTTCGAGCTCAACGTCTACAAGCCGCTGATCGTCTTCTGCTTCCTGATGAGCGCGCGCCTCCTGGCCCACGGCAGCGAGAGCTTCCGCGAGAACTGCGCGGAAGGGATCGAGCCCAACCGCGAGCGGCTGGACGAGAACCTTCGCAAGTCGCTGATGCTGGTGACGGCCCTGAACCCGAAGATCGGCTACGACAACGCGGCGAAGATCGCCAAGACCGCGCACAAGAAGGGGCAGACCCTGCGCGAGACCGCGATCGAGCTGGGGCTACTCACCGGCGAGGAGTTCGATCAGTGGGTTCGTCCGGAGAAGATGACCGGACGCTGAGGCCGCGAAGCCTCTCCGCCTAGATCTTGTCGGCCCGGTAGTCGCGGCCGATGCTGGCGGAACGGGCGACCTGAACCTTCGCGATCTGCCAGCAGTGGGGACAGGCCACGGGTGCGTCTTCCAGCGGCTCGTCCGGCTCCGCCTCGTAGACGACGAGGTATTGCCCACCGCACATGCTGCACTTGTGGCTGTCGCGCCGCCCTTCGGGATCGACGGGCGGGACCCAGCTGGACGCGGACGCGGTGGTGGCGCTGGGATCGGCGGCGGTGCGCACGGCATCGGCGACGGCCTGCGGTCCGGCGGGCCCGGGCACCATGAAGCTGGTGCGCCGTCCCTTGATGGTCGGTCCATCGAGGGTCACGGACCAACCGGTGCCGAACTTCACGAGGGATACGGTCCAGGGATCACGGCGGGCCTGCTCGACCAGCCCCGCGCGCACGCCGGCTTCGACGAGGGCACGCTCCTCGGAAGAGCACCCGGCGCAGAGAATCTTGAGGGACATCTAAACGGCTCCCATGGGCAGCGGCAGCGATGCGCCTCTTCGGCCCGGGACGCCTCCGCCCGGGCCGGCGGCAACTTCCACAAGAGGTTACGCGCCCGCCGCCCCCCCGGATGTGCGCCCGGTTACACGTCCCGGTAACAGTGGGCACGGCCACTGCGCGCGGCCCGCAAGTGGGTGAGCGGTCTGGCCGCCGAATGGGGTCCGGTCAGGGCGCCGAGCCGATGATGGCCTCGGCTTCGATCTCGACCAGCATCTCGGGATCGATGAGGCGGCTGACTTCGACCATGCTCGTCGCGGGACGGATGGCTCCGAAGAACTCGCCGTGCACCCGGCCGACCTCCTCCCAGCGGGAGATGTCGGTGACATAGATGCGGGTGCGCACGACGTCCGCGAGCGACGCGCCCGCGCGGCTCAGCGCCCGCTCGACGTTGCGCAGGGTCTGGACGGCCTGCGCTCGCATGTCCCCCGGACCGACCACGCGGCCGTCCTCGTCGGTGGCGGTCGTGCCGGAGACGCTCACGGCGTTGCCGACGCGTACGGCGCGCGAGTAGCCGACGATGGGTTCCCACGGAGTTCCGGTGGCGACGTTCAGTCTGGACATGCCGAAACTGTAACGCAGCCCGGGACGCCACGGACCGGACCCGGGATCAGGCCTGCGGGCTCTGGGCCGGGTTCGGAGTGGGCGCGGGGTTCGGGGACGGGATGACGTTCGGGTCCGTGCCGGGGCCGGACGGGCGCGACGCGGGCCGAGGCGTGGGATCGGGCTGCGTCTCCGGTTGGGGCCGCGGGGACGGGTTCGGGGTCGGAGTAGGGTTCGGATCCGGCGAGCTGAGCACCATCAGGGCCTCCCACTTCCACCGTAACACGCGGGCACGGCCCCGGGTCAGAACGCGCGCGTACTGTCGAGCAGCAGCGTGACGGGCCCGTGATTGACGAGGCGGACGTCCATCATGGCGCGGAAGATCCCTTCCTTGACCTCGAGCCCGGCCGCGGCCACGCGGGTGACGAGGTAGCGATACAGGCGATTCGCCTCCTCGGGGGAGGCGGCGGAGGAGAAGCCGGGACGGCGGCCCCGTCGCACGTCGCCATACAGCGTGAACTGGGAGACCACGAGGATGGCGCCTTTCAGGTCGAGCACGGACCGGTTCATCTGGCCGGCGTCATCCTCGAAGATGCGCAGGTTGACGATCTTGTCCGCGAGGTAGTCCGCGTCCGCCTCCGCGTCCTCCTTCCCCACGCCGAGGAGGACGAGCAGGCCGGGACCGATGGCGGAGACGGGCTGGCCGTCCACGGTCACCGACGCTTCCGACACTCTCTGCACGACCGCGCGCATCCCTGAAGCCGGGGAGCGTATCATCGCGCGGCCATGGACGTCCCCGCCCAGATCGGCCGCTTCCGCATCCTCGACCGTGTGGGCGAAGGCGCGATGGGCGTCGTCTTCCGCGGACGCGACGAAGCCCTCGACCGCGACGTCGCCCTCAAGGTGATGCGGGCCAGGGCCACGGGTCCGGAGGACCGCGAGCGGTTCCTGCGCGAGGCGCGCGCGGTCGCGCGCCTGCAGCATCCGAACATCATCACCGTGTACGAGCTGGGCGAGCACGACGGCGCGCCCTTCATCGCCATGGAGCTGCTGGAGGGCGTGGACCTGCAGCGCGCGATCGAGGGCGGCCTGCGCCCGAACCCGCGGGCGACGCTTCCCATCGTCCTGCAGCTCCTGGCCGGCCTCGGCCATGCCCACGAGAACGGGATCGTCCACCGCGACGTGAAGCCGTCGAACCTCTTCCTGCCCCGGGGCCGGCCGGCCAAGATCATGGACTTCGGCGTGGCGCGCCTGGGAGGGGCCACCACCTCGAGCGGGCTCATCGTGGGGACGCCGAACTACATGTCGCCCGAGCAGGTGTCGGGGACGGGCGTGGACGGCCGCAGCGACCTCTTCTCCGCGGGCCTGATCCTCTACGAGCTCGTCACCGGCGAGAAGGCATTCCAGGGCGATTCCGTCGTGTCCTTGATGTACAAGATCGCGCACGAGGATCCGGACCTGCGCCTCATCCCGCGCGGGGCCAAGTGGGACCGGCTGCGCGCGGTGCTCACGCGCGCGTTCTTCAAGGACGCCGTCCGCCGCTATCCCACCGCCGCCGCGATGTCCGCCGACCTCTCCCTCGCGCTCCAGGACCTCGGCGGGCCGCTCGACGACGAAGCGGCTTCGGACAAGGGCATGATCCGGCGGGCGTCGTTCGCGCCGCCCACGCTCGCACCCACTGCCCCACCCGCCGTGCGCACACCACCACCGCCGGAGCCCGCGCGGCCGGCCGCCCTGCCGATGGCGGCGAAGGCGGCCCGGCCCGTCTGGCGCCAGCCCGCGGTCATCGGCGTCGCCGTCCTGATCGTCATCGCGGCCGCCATGGTCGTGCTCGTCGTGCGCCCTCCCGGCGCATCGAGCCCGACCCCGGCCCCCCCGCGGCCACGCGCCGACGGCGATCCGCTCGTGTCCGGAAAAGCGCGCCTGGCCTCGCCGAGCACGGCCGCACCGTCGCCGGCCCGGTCGGAAGCGCCCCCGTCGGCGTTCCCATCGCCCGTCGCGACGCCACGTGCACCCGCGACACCGCGCGTCGCGTCCACCGCGCCCGCCACCGCGGACACCGGCGACGGGGACCGCGTCGCGGAAGCCGCCTCCGCGACGGCGCAGCTCGATCGCGCGAGCGATCTCTACGAGAGAGGCCGCTACGCGGCCGCGCTGGCGGAGGCCAAGGCCGTCCTGCGCCGCGAGCCCGCCAACCGCGAGGCCAAGTCGCTCGTCGAGGACATCGAGGCCGACATGGCCGTGGCCGCCCGGCTCAAGCAGGCCCAGGAGGCGATGCGCCGCGGCGACCGGGAGGAGGCGCTGGCCCAGGTCCGGGCCGGGCTCGCCGTGAAGAACAACGATGGGCGTCTCCTCAGCCTGTTCAAGGAGCTCACGCAGTAGCGACGGCGGGAAGGCTACTTTCCCGCGCCCTCGTTTTTGCGATAGGATCCGCCGTCCCCCCGGGCACTGCCGGGAGGAGTAATCGCCAAGGAGGATCCGTCCATGACCTACGTCATCGCGGAGCCGTGCGTCAATACAAAGGACACGGCTTGCGTCGAGGTCTGCCCCGTCGACTGCATCCACCCCAAGAAGGACGAGGCGGAGTTCGAGAAGGAAACCAAGCTCTACATCGATCCCGAGACCTGTATCGACTGCGGCGCCTGCGTGCCGGTGTGCCCCGTCCAGGCCATCTTCCCCGCGGAAGAGGTGCCCGAGAAGTGGGCCGCCTACACGAAGATGGAAGTCGACTGGTACGCGGCGCGAAAGTAGGTAGGGCTCCGGCGCCTCAGCGCCGGAAGAGGTGCTGCAGGGTCAGGCGCACGGAGACGGCCGTGCCACCTACGGTGGCCGGCCGGAACTTCCACCCTGCGACGGCCTCCAGCACCGCGCCGTCGAGCATCGCTCCCGCCGACTCGATGATCGCGACGTCCATGACGTTCCCCTTCTCGTCGATCCAGATGTCCACGACGGGCGAGCCCTCCATCCCTCGCTCCCGCGCCGCGGGCGGATAGTCGGGGATCGCTCCGGACAGGCGCTCGGGCGGCACCACGCCCGGCCCGAAGGTCACGAACTGGCCGCTGCGCAGGGGCTCGCTCCCCGCCCGGGCCACGGGCAGGGAGAAGCTCAGGACCTTCAGCGGCTGCTCGCGCTTGATCTCCACCTCGGCCGAGACGGGCTCGCGGCCTTCCTTCTCGATGCGCAGGACGTGGCGTCCGAAGGTCACTTCCACACCCGCCAGCGGCGTCGCGCCCAGCGGCTTGCCGTCGAGGTAGACCTGGGCGCCGGTGGGCTCGCTGTCCACGAGCAGGACGCCCTCGCGGCTGACGACGGCCTCGGCGGGCAGGCGTACCGTGCGTGCGGTGGCGGAGAGGGGCTGGGAGGTGGCCGTCGGGGCCATCATCGTCGTGCCGACCTCCGACGGGGGCGGGCGGTCGGGATCCTGGCCGATGCGCAGCGAGAGCACGGGCTCCGACGCGGCGTACAGGTCGCGCGCGAAGTCCATGGCGGAGGGATAGCGGTCGTCCGGGTTCACGGCGAAGGCCCCGCCGAAGACGTCGCTGAACTCCTCGGGCAGGCGCGCGTCCACCTGCCGGGGCGGCACGTAGGCGCCGTGTACGACCTGCCCCACGACCTCGGTGATGGTCTTGCCCGGGAAGGGGGCGCGCCCCGTGAGCATCTCGTACGCCACCGCCCCCAGCGAGAACACGTCGGCGCGCGCGTCGACGCGCTCGCCCATCATCTGCTCGGGAGCCATGTAGCGCACGGAGCCGACGACGGTGCCGGCGACGGTGAGCGTGGACGACTCGAGGCGCGCCACCCCGAAGTCCATCACCTTCACCCCGCCGTCGTCCATCATCATGATGTTCGCGGGCTTGATGTCGCGATGGACGATGCCGTGTTTGTGCGCGTAGTCGATCGCGTCCGAGACCTGGAGGACGATCGAGCAGACCTCCTGCACGGTGTGGGCGTGCCCGGCCTTCATCACCGCCGACAGGGCCTTGCCGTCCAGGTACTCCATCACCAGGTAGGACGGGCCGATGTCGTAGATCTGCACGATGCCGGGATGGTTGAGCCGTCCCGCCGCTTCCGCTTCGTGGCGGAAGCGGGCGAGGAACTGCTCCTTCTCGGCCGCGGTCATGTGCTCGGACTCGCGGATCACCTTCACCGCGACCGGCCGCGCGAGCCGCGGATCCACGCAGAGGTAGACGACGCCCATGGCCCCGGACCCGAGCTCCTCGAGGACCTGGTACCGCCCGAAGTACGTCGGGACTGGTTGACGCTCCTGCATGGAACGCAGCGAAGGCCGACACTGTAGCGCCCGTCCCCCGAGCGGTCAATCCCGGCCTTGACGGGGCGCGGGATAGAATCCGCAGCGCGCACTTTGCGCACGGGACGATCACGGAACATGGCTCACACGCGTCCGGAAGAAGGGTGCTACGAGATCGACTTCGCGACCGCCTATCCGCTGGACGAGGCGGCGGAGGTCGCGCTGGAGGACTACGCGCGCGCGCTCACGCGGGCGAGGAGCGCGGAAGCGGTGCGGGCGAGCGACGATCCCGCGACCGTGCGCGGCGTCCACGTGTGCGGGATGGGGATGACGCTCACCCCCGCGCTCCTGCGCGACCTCGAGGACTTCGCGCGCTCGCTCATCATGGGCCCGGGAGGGGGCGGGCTCGGATGGTCGTGAAGGCCGCGCTCACGGTGGCGGCCTTCCTGTCCGCCGCGGCCGCCCAGGCCGCCCCCACCCCGGTCGACCTCGCGGACGTGATCGCGTTCGCCACCGTGCGCGAGATGGCGATCGCCCCCGGCGGGCGCGTCGCCGCCGTCTCCGTGCGCCGCGGCGACCTCGAGGCCGGCACCTACCGGACGGAAGTGTGGAGCGTCGATCTCGCGGGTGCCGCCGGCGCGCGCCGCCTCGTCTCCGGCGATGCGTCCTCGTCGAACCTGCGCTGGTCGCCGTCGGGCAAGGAGATCGGGTTCGTCGCCAAGCGCGGCGAGCGCGCGCAGGTGTGGGCGCTGCCCGCCGGCGGGGGCGAGGCACGGGCGCTCACCGCGTTCGGGGAATCCGTCTCCGGCTTCGAGTGGTCCCCGGACGGGGCGCGGCTGCTGCTGCGAGCGCCCGCCCCCGAGACGGAGGAAGAGGCGCTCCGCCGGAAAAGGAAGGACGACGCTCGGGCGGACGGATGGCAGTGGCGCCGCGACCAGCTCTGGATCGTGCCCCTGGCGGGCGGCGCGGCCCGGGCCCTGACCGACGGATCGCGGCACGTCTCGTCCGCGGCCTGGGCGCCCGACGGCAAACGGGTCGCGATCGTGGCCACGAAGACGCCGGAGGCGGACAGCTCGCTCGACGCGCGCCTGCAGGTGCTCGACGTGGCCACGGGGGCGGCCACCGACGTCCCCGGAGGCGACCTGGCCTCGGATCCGCGCTGGTCGCGCGACGGACGCGCGATCGCTTTCGTCCGGCCCTTCGACGGCCACGAGCTCTCGCGCAATGACGCCTTCGTCTGGACGGTGGGGACGGACCTCTCCCGCAACGTCTCCGCCGCCCTCGATCGCGACGTCGAGGACCTCCGGTGGACGGCGGACGGCGCGGGCCTCGAGGTCCATCACGCGGTGGGCGCCGTGAGCGGCGTGGCCCGCATCGACGTCGCGACCGGCCGCGTGCGCCCGCTGTGGATGCCGGGACGCGCGCTCCTGAGCGTCGCCCCCGGAGGACCGGGATGGGTCTTCGTGCCCGGCGACGCGCCGGCCGAGGTGTGGGTGGCGGGCGCCACCGGCGAGTCGCCGCAGCCGCGCACGCGCTGGCACGACGGGATGCGGGACCGTCTCCTGCCGCGTCTCGAGATCGTCCGCTGGCGATCCGGCTCCGGGGAGGTGGAAGGCGTGCTCGCCCATCCCGCGCCTCCCGCGGCGGGGCGCCGGCCCCTGCTCGTCATCCCGCACGGCGGACCGCGCGACCACAGCTCCGCCCTCTTCGATCCGCAGACCGCGTATTTCACGTCCCTCGGGTACCTCGTCCTCCGCCCGAACTTTCGCGGCAGCACGGGCTACGGCGACGCGTTCACGCGGGCCAACGTCGCGAACTGGGGGGCAGGGCCGTTCGAGGACGTGATGGCGGGGGTGGATGCGATGATCGCGCGCGGACTGGCCGACCCCGCGCGCCTCTTCCTCTACGGCTGGAGCTACGGGGGCTACCTCGCGAACTGGGCCATCACGCACACCGACCGCTTCCGGGCCGCGGCCAGTGGGGCGGGGGTCGCGGACCTGCGCATGCAATACGTGATCAGCGACGCTCGGCGCTGGCGGTTCGACTATTTCACGGGCAGCCCCTTCCGCGGCCACGAGGACCTCTACGCGCGCGAGTCCCCGATCACGTACGTGTCTTCGGCGCGCGTGCCGACGCTCTTCCTGCACGGCGAAGCGGACGTCAGGGTTCCGCCCGCGCAGGGATGGATGATGTACCGGGGCCTGCGCGACGCGGGGGTGGAGACGGAGATGGTGGTCTACCCGCGCGAGGGCCATGGCTTCGAGGAGCCCCGGCACGTCCTGGACCGGCTGCGCCGGATCGCGGACTGGTTCTCGCGGCACGACGTCGGCGGACGCTGAAGCGGCGCGGACCGGATATCATCGCGGGGTTGACGGGGGAAGGAGAACGCCGGTGAGGGAGAACCTGCGGATCGCGCGCTTCTATTTCCTGCTCCTCGGCCTCTTCGCGGTGGGGCGCTGGGCCCAGAGCCTGGGCCACGTCGAATACGCGAAGGGCCATCACGTCTTCAGCATCGCCACCCTGACCTTGCTGTCCTCCGCGTATTTCGCCGCCTTCTGCCGGAAGTGGCGCGGCTACTCGCTCCTGCAGGCGGTCATGCTGGGCATGACGCTGGGCCTCGCGGCCCAGATCGTCATCTTCCTCTCCACGGCCGCGTCCTACGCGCTGGGCCTGCACACCTACTTCAACCATCCACGTGTCCTCAACGCCGAGATGGAGCTGTCGATGAACGAGGCACTGACACTGCGCGCGTTCGGCCTGGTGGGGGGGCCCATCGAAAACGGCGCCGCCGCCTTCCTCGGCTGGCTCATCGGTGGGGTGCTGCCCGAGCGAAAGGGGCCCGCCCCCGTCTGACCGCGCTCCTGGAGTGACGTGATGTCGTGGAAGGACACCCTCCGCCGCGATCCCGGTGGCTTCTACCGCATGCGCACCGAGCAGGGCGAAGTGCGCATCTTCATGACGGAAGCGCTCCTCGCGGAGGCGGAGGAGGCGCTGGGCGCGCAGATCGAGAACGCGCGGCGCTTCCCCGGCGTCCGTGACGCCGTCCTCACTCCGGACGCGCATCACGGCTACGGCGTGCCCGTCGGCTGCGTGATGGCCACCAGCGGGACGCTCGCCATGGGACCCGTGGGCTACGACATCGGCTGCGGCATCGCCGCCCTGCGCTCCACCGTCGCGCGTGACCAGGCCACTCCCGAGCGGGTGAAGGACTTCTCGCGCCTCGTCATGCAGCGCGTCGGGCTGGGCATGGGGGCCAAGGGACAATCCGTCTCGAAAGAGCGCTTCCAGGAGATCGTGCGCGGGGGCGCGGAAGCGCTGGGAGCCCGCCGGGGCACCGCGGAGCGCGATCGCATTCCCGTGGACGAGGACTGGGACGTGCCCAAGGACTCGCGGGCCTGGCGCGGGCAGGGCCAGCTCGGCAGCCTGGGCGGCGGCAACCATTTCATCGAGCTGCAGCACGACGGGGCCGCGCTGTGGGTGATGTTCCACACCGGCTCACGTGGGTTCGGACACGGGCTGGCCACGTACTTCTTCGAGCGCGCCATGGACGAGCTCTCGCTCAAGCGCGGGCAGATGGACCTCGGCTACTTCACGCCGCGCTCGCCCCACTGGCGCTCGTACCGCAACGCGGTGGCGGCGGGCGGGAACTTCGCGATCGTGAACCGCCTGATGATCGGCCAGGCCGTGGGGGGCGCGTTCGCGGAGACGTTCGGCGCGGAGCCGGAGCTCGTCTACGAGATCAGCCACAACCTCGTCCAGGAAGAGACGCATCCCGACCTCTTCGACGAGCCGGTGTGGGTGCATCGCAAGGGGGCGACGCGGGCCCTGCCCGCTGGCCATCCCATGCTGGCGGGCACGCGCTGGGAGACGACGGGCCATCCCGTCATCATCCCGGGCTCGATGGGCGACTTCTCGTATGTGCTGCGCCCTCTCCCAGGCGCGGCCCGGGCGCTGTACTCGGTCAACCACGGGGCCGGCCGCCGCAAGTCGCGCATGGGCGCGCGCCGCGAGATCAGCCAGGCGGAGGCCAACCGGCGCATGCGCGACCTCGGCGTGATGGTCAACGCGGG
>Ga0070701_10000783_pt1 | contig 11361 bp, 10 predicted proteins | sample KBSK5102metaG_FD_65451 | JGI IMG/M metagenome (GOLD analysis project Ga0070701, IMG submission 65451) | Corn, switchgrass and miscanthus rhizosphere microbial communities from Kellogg Biological Station, Michigan, USA - KBS K5-10-2 metaG | ecosystem: Host-associated > Plants > Roots >... | reverse complement strand
CGCGTCTGCCGCGTGCGCCATCACGACGACCTGGCGCGCGTGGAGATTGGCGTCGACGAGCTGCCGCGGGCGCTGGAGCCCGACCTGACCGCACGTATCGTGGCCGCGATCGAGGCGCTCGGCTATCGGCAGGTCACGATCGATCCGCGCGGATACCGGATGGGCAGCCTGAACGAAGGACTGATCCTGCGCGTCGCTGGTTAGTGGTTGGTGGTCAAGACGACCAGCCGCCAGCGCGCCGTAATCATCGTTATCGCGGCGCTGTATCTCGCGGCCCACCTGCCCTTCCTGGCACCCTCACTCGAAGACATCGATTCGATCAACTTCGCGCTCGGCCTGCGCCATTTCGATCCGGCGCTGCATCAGCCGCATCCGCCAGGCTATCCGGTCTACATGCTGCTCGGGCACATCTCGCTGCCCATCGTCGAGCGCGTCACCTCGACGACGGGCGCGGCTGCCGAGGCCAGGGCGCTGGCGATCTGGTCGGCGATTGGCGGTGCCGCGTGTCTCGTCGCGGCCTGGTTTCTTTTCGCGGCGCTGGCGGCGCGTTCCCGATCGCGCACCGTGCGAGTTGGGCGTCGGGAGTCGGGAATCGGGAGTTGGGGGCTGGGCGTCGCCGAGTGGGCCGTACTGCTACTTGCGGCCGCCCCTGACTTCTGGATGACGGGCCTGCGCCCGATGAGCGACATGCCGGGGCTCGCCCTCGCAATTGCCGCGCAAGCCATGATGCTTCGCGGCAGCGCTTCCGAGGAGCGCGGCGCCGTTGGGTCCACGACCGCCGGTGCGCTTCTCGCGGGTCTTGCCACGGGAATTCGCGTGCAGTCCGCTGTGCTGACCCTCCCGGTGCTCGCGCTCGTGCTGTTCGAGCGTTCGCCTGTACCTGCGGCGTCCCCCCGTCGTCGAGCCATCAACGCCATCACGGCATTCACGGCCGGCTGCCTCGCATGGGGCATCCCGCTGGTCATCGCGAGCGGCGGCGTCACCGCGTACCTGGCGGCGCTCAACACGCAGGCCGTCGAGGATTTTTCCTGGGTGGACATGCTCTGGTCGAACCCGACGCCGCGGCACATCGCCGTTGGCCTGTATCAGGCGCTCGCGCTGCCATGGGCGTCGATCCCGCTTGCGCTGGCCGTCGGCGTGGCGGCCGCCATCGGCACGCTCGTGACGCTGCTGCGCGAGTGGCGCGTGTTGCTCCTCCTGTCGATCGCCTTCGTGCCGTACATCGTTTTCCATTTGCTGTTTCAGCAGCTCGACACCGTTCGTTACGCGCTGCCGATAGTCGTCCCCGTGGCGTGGCTCGCGGCCCGCGGCTTCGCGCTCGCGGGCCGATTCACGGCGGCCGTCGCCGTCCCGTTCGTGGCGGCTGCACTGATCGTCGCTGTTCCCGGCGGCGTCGCCTACGGCCGCGAACCGCACCCGGCCTTCCGCGCCATCGCCGACGCGGTCCAGCGGGCGAGCGTGCAGCCGCCAGGCGCCGTCTTCAGCCACTATGCGGTGCGGCGTCCGTTGCAGGCCGCCGACGTCGGCACGATGCACGTCGTCGAGCCGCGAACGCAGTACGAGTGGCTCGGCCCCGTCGATTACTGGCGCAATGGCGGAACCGCGCCGGTCTGGTTTTTCGCGGACGAGCGGCGAACCGACATGGCGCTTTTCGATCCCCAGAGCCGGACGGACGTCGTCCGCTACCGGTGGGAGGTCCGGCAACGGGCGGAGTTGAGCGGAACGCGCCCGCTCGGCGTCGACTGGTACCGTCTCGGCGTCCCTGGCTGGTTTGCGGGCCAGGGATGGTCGCTCACCCCCGAAACCGGGGGCCTCACGCAGGCCACATCTGCCGGACCCGATCATCGGCCGATCGAGGCGTGGGTGCGGCGGCGTCCTGGTCCGTTCCACCTGGTCGTCGGCGCACGCCACCTTGGAAACGGCGGTGAAGCCGACGCCGAGGTCACGCTTGCCGTTGACGGCCGCTCAATCGATCACTGGCCCGTGACGCTGGCGGAGCGCAACGTGCTTCGCTTCGTCGATCTGCCGCAGGGGATCGAGGGGGAGGGCCCGTTTGCGGCGCTTACGATTTCGTCACGCGCGCTGGATTCGAATCGCGCGGCTCCCGTCGCGATCCGTCAGTTCGACATCCAGCCCATGGCGCAGTTGATCTACGGCTACGGTGAAGGGTGGCACGAGGCCGAGTATGTCGTCGATAGCGGTCTGTCGTGGCGGTGGACGAGCGAACGATCGGTGCTGCGCATCAAGGGGCCGCCCCAGGCGGTGAAAATCACGATGCGCGGCGAGTCGCCGCTTCGGTACTTCGTCCGCGCGCCGACCGTGAACGTGACGGCGGCCGGCGCAACGATTGCGCAGTTTCAGCCCGACGACGACTTCGAGTGGAGCGTCACGGTTCCCGCGGACGCGCTCGCGAGGTCGGACGGCGCCGTCGCGATCGAAACGGATCCGGTGTACCTCCCGGCACAGGTCGAAGGCACGTCCGACCAACGGCACCTCGGGTTGCGGATCTTCGATCTGCGCGTAAATCCCGTCTCTCCTTGATTGACAGTGCAGAGATCGGACTGTAAGCTCGTCGCGGCACTTTTAACGCAAATAACGCAACAGACGCTCAGGGAGATCGCCTCTATGAGTTTGCGCCGCATGTCCTGGACGGCCATCGCGCTTGTGATGGTGATAGTGATATCGGGGTGCGCGAAGAAGGTGCCGCCGCCGCCGCCGCAGCCTCCGGCACCGCCGCCGCCGGTTGTCGCGCCGCCGCCGCCGCCACCGCCTCCACCACCACCGCCGCCGCCGCCACCACCTCCGGCGCCGCCGCGCCCGTTGACCGAAGATGAAATCTTCCAGCGGAAGTCGCTCGACGAGCTGAACGCCGAACGGCCGCTCGGCGACGTGACCTTCGACTACGACATGTCGACGGTTCGCGAGGACGCGCGTCCGATTCTGCAGCGCAACTCGGACTTCATGCGCCGGTGGCCGTCAATCCGGGTGACGGTCGAAGGGCATGCCGACGCGCGCGGCACCAACGAATACAACCTGGCGCTTGGTGAGCGTCGCGCCGCCGCGGTGAAGGACTACCTGGTGACCCTGGGGATCGCGGGTGATCGCATCCTGGCGATCAGCAAGGGCGAAGAGCAGCCGGTCTGCACGGAAATGAGCGAGTCCTGTTACGCGATGAACAGGCGCGGTCATTTCATCATCACGGCGAAATAACCGCCCAATGCAGGGGCGGGTCTGTCCGTAGGGGCGGGTCTTTCGTAGGGGCGGGTCTGAAGACCCGCCCCTACACTGCAGAGAGTTCCTCGACGATCGCTTCCGCCGCGGCGCGCGGATCCTGCGCCGCGATAATCGGTCTGCCCACGACGATATAGCTGGCGCCGGCCTTGATCGCCTCCGCGGGGCCCATCGTGCGCGATTGATCGTTCCGTTCGGTTCCTGCCGATGCTCCCCGGATTCCCGGCGTCACAATCTGAAAGTCCGGCCCGCAGGCCTGTCGAATCGCGGCTGTCTCCTGCGCGGACGCCACCACGCCCTGGAGTCCCGCCTGCTGCGTCAGGCGTGCCAGCGCGATGACCTGATCGATGAGGGGACGTTGGACGCCAACGGCGCGCAGCGCGTCCTGGTCCATGCTCGTGAGCACCGTCACGGCGATCATCAGCGGCGCCGCGCGACCGAGCTTCGCCGACGTCTCGCGGGCCGCCCGCGCGGCCGCCTGCATCATCGCGGTCCCGCCGGAGGCGTGGACGTTGATCATCCACGCGCCGGTGGCGACGGCGGCTTCGACCGCCTGCCCGACCGTGTTCGGGATGTCGTGATATTTCAGGTCGAGGAAGACGCGCGAGCCCGACTCGGCGATTCCGCGCACGAGCGCGGGACCGTCGCTGGTGAACAGCCTGTTTCCAATCTTGAATCCGCCGGCGAGTCCGCGCAGCGCCGTCACCAGCTGCAGCGCGCGGTCGCCGCTCTCGACGTCGAGGGCGACTAGGAGCTTATCCACTGTTTTTCGCGTGCGGTCGTGTCGATCGTGCCGACCAGGTCGGCGATGCGGGCAATCTCGTGGCGGCGCATGTACTCGGTGAGGCCGTCGAGGAGCTTGCTCCAGATGAACGGGTCGACGAAGTTGGCCGTGCCCACCTGCACGGCGGTCGCGCCCGCGATGATGAACTCCAGCGCATCGCGCGCGCTGGCGATACCGCCCATGCCGATGACGGGGATCTTCACCGCGCGCCGGCACTCGTAGACCATGCGGACGGCAATCGGACGAATCGCCGGGCCGCTGAGGCCGCCGACGATGTTGGAGAGCTTCGGGCGGCGGGTCTCGACGTCAATCGCCATGGCCAGGAAGGTGTTGACGAGCGACACCGCGTCGGCGCCCGCCTCCTCCGAGGCGCGCGCGAACGACGCGACGTCGGTGACGTTCGGCGTCAGCTTGGGAATCACGGGCAGCGGCGTGACCTTCTTCACCGCGCTGACCACCTCGAAGGTGCCGTGAAGGCTGCAGCCGAACGTGATGCCGCCTTCCTTGATGTTCGGGCACGAGATGTTCAGCTCGAGCGCGGCGACGCCCTCCGCGTCGGAGAGAATGCGCGCGAGCTCTACGTACTCGTCGAGCGTGCTGCCGCAGATGTTGACGATCACCGTCGCGCCGAGCTGGCGGAGCTCCGGGAGCTTTTCCCTGATGAAGCGGTGCACGCCGATCCCCTGCAGGCCGATCGCGTTCAGCATGCCGGACGGCGTTTCGACGATCCTCTCGGGCGGATGTCCTTCGCGCTCTTTCAGGAAGAGACCCTTGACCGCGACGCCGCCGAGCGTTGACAGGTCGATCGCGTCCTTGTATTCGACGCCGTATCCGAAGCAGCCGCTCGCGGCAATGATCGGGTTGGCGAGCGTCAGCGCGCCAACCTGGACGGACAAATCAACGCCCAACTTCCAACTCCCGACGCCCAAGGCACCTAGTCCCAGGCAATCTCGTCACCTCGAAAGACCGGACCCGCGATGCACGACCGTACGTAGTGATGTGCAGACCCGGCCCCGGCCGTGCTGTCGCGCACCGGAATCACGCAGCTGTAGCAGCCGCCCATGCCGCAGCCCATGGTGCGCTCGACCGATACCTGCGACGGCCGCTTGAACTTCGACGCGACGTGAGCCACGGCCTCGAGCATCGGCTCCGGGCCGCAGGCGTAGATCATGACGTCCGTCGACGGCGGCAAGTCCGACGCTGGCCGCGATCCGGGATCCGGGATCCGGGATCCGAAGTCACGCAGCTCCCGTTCGAGCGGAATCGTGATCCGCGCGCGGTCGCCGAGCGAGCCGTCTTCGGTCGCCAGGACGAGCCGGATCCCGCGCGACGCGAACCAGTCCAGGTAGAAGAGCTCCGCGCCGCTTCGCGCGCCATAAAAGAGCGTTGTCTTCGTGCCGCGTGCCAGCAGGGCTTCGGCGAGCGTCGCAAACGGCGCAAGGCCGACGCCGCCGGCGACCATCCAGGCCTCCGCGGGCGGATCCACCAGCTCGAAGGGACGACCAAGCGGGCCGAGGCACGAAATCGTGTCGCCTTCGACGGCCTCGAACAGGATGGTGGTCGTGACGCCGATCCGTTTGCTGAGCAGCGTCAATCCTTCCACGTGGTTGTTCGACCGCAGGATTTCGAACACCGAGAACGGCCGCCGCAGCAGCGGATCGCCGCCGCGTCCGGATTTCACCATCACGAACTGACCCGGCCTGGCCTCGGCGGCGATGTCTGGAGCGGCGAGCGCGATGACGTTGTAGTCGGCGGAGAGACGCGTGTTCGAGATCACGCGCGCCTCCACGTCACGAAGCATTTTGGGGAGTATACCTGCTGGTTGGTAGTTGGTAGTTGGTAGTGGTCGTTCGTAGCACGAGTCTCCGCAGGGCTCAGATAACCACGAACCCACCAACTACCAACTACCAACGATGCTATACTGACCCAGCTCTTTAACGCGGTCCTGTGAGATCGCGAAGAGGTGAACATGCCTGACAGCAAGTCCGCGGTCGTCATGGACGCGGATCGCATCGCCCGCACCCTCACCCGCATCGCCCACGAAATCGTCGAGCGCAACAAAGGCGTTGATGACCTCGCGCTCATCGGCGTCCGTACGCGCGGCGTCTACATCGCGCGCCGGCTCGCGCGCACGTTGAAACAGATTACCGGCGACGATGTGCCGACGGGCGCGCTCGACATCACCCTCTATCGCGACGACCTGATGCGGAACGCGGTCGGGCCGCAGCCGGTCATCCGCCGCACGGAGATTCCCTTCTCCATCGACGACAAGAAGATTCTCCTCGTCGACGACGTGCTCTACACGGGGCGGACGACGAGGGCGGCGCTCGACGCGCTGATCGATTTCGGCAGGCCGAAAGGCATCCAGTTGATCGTGCTCGTCGATCGCGGGCACCGCGAGCTGCCGATCAAGGCCGATTACGTCGGCAAGAACCTGCCGACCAATCCCGAGGAAAGCGTCCAGGTACGGCTGCAGGAAACCGACGGCAACGACGAAGTGGTGCTGCAGCAGGAGGCGACGGTATGACCCCTCGACCGAGCTCGGGGCAAGGCGCGCTTCACGACGTCGAGCCGCAGACGGCCCTCACCGCACTGCGGTCCAAGGATCTGCTGGGGATCTTCGACATGACGCCGGAGGAAATCACGCTGGTGCTCGACACCGCGGACGCGATGAAGGAAATCGCCTCGCGGCCCATCAAGAAGGTGCCGGCGCTGCGCGGCAAGACGGTGGTCAACCTGTTCTTCGAGCCGAGCACGCGGACGCGCACGTCCTTCGAGATCGCCGAGAAGCGCCTCAGCGCCGACACGCTGAACATCGCCATCGCCACCTCCAGCGTGGTCAAGGGCGAGACGCTGGCCGACACCGCGCTCAACCTCGAGGCGATGCGGCCGGACATGATCGTCCTGCGCCACTCCTCGTCCGGTGCGTGTCACCTGCTGTCGCGCATCTGCAGGTCGGCCATCATCAACGCCGGCGACGGCATGCACGAGCACCCGACGCAGGCGCTGCTCGACGCGTTCACGATTCGCGAGCGGAAGCACCGGTTGAGGGGCCTCAAGGTCGCCATCGTCGGCGACCTCGCGCACAGCCGCGTGCTGCGCTCCAACATCCTGCTGCTGACGAAGATGGGCGCCGACGTCTGGGTGTGCGGCCCGCCGACGCTCATGCCGACCGACGTCACGAGGTTCGGCGTGACGGCCACGAGCAACGTGGAGCAGGCCGTCAGGGACGCCGACGTCATCATGATGCTGCGGATTCAGCTCGAGCGGATGGAAGGCGCCTACTTCCCGTCGCTGCGCGAGTACTTCAACATCTTCGGCATGACCGAGGCGCGCGTGAGCCTCGCGAAGCCGGACGTGATGATCATGCACCCGGGACCGATGAACCGCGGCGTGGAGATCGCGTCGGAAGTCGCCGACGGCCCCTACTCGGTGATTCTCGACCAGGTCGCCAACGGCGTCGCGGTGCGCATGGCGGTGCTGTACCTGCTGGCCGGTGGAGCGGAACATGAAGAGGCTGCTTAGGGGCGGACGCGTCGTCGATCCGGCCAACGGGATCGACGGCGTGCGCGACGTGCTCATCGACGGCGATCGCATCGCCCGCGTCGGCGCCAACCTGCCCGTCGATGGCGCCACCGTCGTCGAGATCCCTGACGGCTGCATCGTCTGCCCGGGGTTCATCGATATGCACGTCCACCTCCGCGAGCCGGGGCAGGAGCACAAGGAAACGGTCGCGACCGGCACGGCGGCGGCCGTCGCCGGCGGCTTCACGGCGGTCGCCTGCATGCCGAATACGAACCCGGTCAACGACGATGCGAACGTCACGACCTACATCCTCGACAAGGCGAAAGAGGCGAACCTCGCGCGCGTCTATCCGATTGGCGCGGTGTCGCGCGGCTCGAAGGGCGAGCTGCTCGCCGACATCGGGGATCTCCGCAAGGCCGGCTGCGTCGCCATCACGGACGACGGGCACCCGACGAAGACCGCGATCCTGCTCCGGCGCGCGCTCGAATACGCGGGCATGTTCGGGATGCCGGTCATCGAGCACTGCGAAGATCCCTCGCTGAAGGGGGACGGGGTCGCGCACGAGGGGTACTACGCGGCCTCGCTCGGCCTGCGCGGGATGCCCGGCGCGGCCGAAGCGCTGGGCGTCGAGCGCGGCATCCTGCTCTCGGAGCTGACCGGCTCCGCCTTTCACGTCGCGCACATGAGCGCACGTACGTCGCTGCGCGCGGTCCGCAACGGCAAGCAGGCGGGTGTGCGCGTCACCTGCGAGGTGGCGCCGCATCACTTCACGTTGACGGACGAAGCGCTCGCGACACCGGTCGCCTACGACACCAACACGAAGATGAATCCGCCGCTCCGCGAGGTCGCGGATCGCGACGCGATGCTCGAAGGGATCAGCGACGGATCGGTGGACGCGATCGCCACGGACCACGCGCCGCATCACTACGACGAGAAGAAGGTCGAGTACGACCACGCACCGTTCGGCATCGTCGGGCTCGAAACCGCGGTGCCGCTCGCGCTCGATCGGCTCGTGCACGCCGGGCGCATCCGGCTCTCGAGGATGGTGGAGCTGATGTCGGTCAACCCGGCCCGCATTCTCAACGTGCCGGGCGGAACGCTGTCGGAAGGCGCGCCCGCCGACATCACGATCATCGCCCCCGACCTGAAAGTGCGGATCGAGGCCAGCAAGCTCCGGTCGCGCTCGAAGAACACGCCATTCGACGGATGGGAGCTGCGTGGCGGCGTCGCGGCGACGCTCGTGGCCGGCCGGCCGCTCTACGTCAATACCGAGACGAGGTTGACGCTATGACTGCATCTGTAGGGGCCGACCTTCAGGTCGGCCCTGCCAAGAGGGACGAAATCCGCGAGAAGGCGCTCAAGGACCTGCAGCAGTTCCAGGCGCTGATGCTGGACGGCCACTTCGACTTCGGCAACGGCTTTCACGGCCGTCTCTACCTGAACCCCCACCAGCTCTTTCGCTATCCGTCGACGATCTGGAGATTCGCCCAGGATCTGATCGACATCCTGCCGGCGGAGCTGCTCGACCAGACGGAAGTCGTCGCGGGACCCGCCACGGGCGGTGCGCTGCTGGCGCACACGGTCGCGGGGCTGCTCGACAGCCGGCGCGCCATCACCGGCACGCCGACGATGTTCGCGCCGTTCATGGTGGACGCGTATCGCGGCCCTGGCCTGAGCCGGTTTTACCGGCAGCAGATCGCCGGGAAGCACGTGCTGATCGTGGATGACGTGCGCAACACGGGGCAGACGCTCGCGCGCTGCGGCACGATCGTCAGGTCCGCGGGTGGAAATGTCATCGCGACCGCCGAGCTCTACGACCGGATGGAAGCGACGACCGACGCCGGGGCGCCGAACTTCGCCCTCGCGGAGTACAGGGCGCCCGAGAACTACGCCGCCGGTGCATGTCCGCTGTGCAAGGCCGGGGTGCCCGTCACGACGTTCTGACCTCGGGTCAGCGTTTTCGGAGGAGCAGCGGGACGATTGCCAGCAGCACCGCAATCGCCAGAAGCGCCGCGGAGATCGGCCGCTGCGCGAACACAAGCGGCGATCCTTCGCCAATCGCCAGCGCACGGCGGAAATGCTGCTCGGCGATCGGGCCGAGGATGAAACCGATGACCGCGGGCGCCAGCGGCATCTGCAGCCGCCGCATCGCATAGCCGAACACGCCAAGCACGTACATCGCACCCACGTCGAAGAGCGCGCCGTTGACGGCGTAGGCGCCCAGGCTGGCGACCACGGCGATGGCGGCATACAGCATCGGTCGGGGGATGCGGAGCACGCTGACCCAGAGGCGCAGCAGCGGCAGGTTCAGCACGAGCAGCATCACGTTGCCGACGTAGAGGCTGGCGATGATGGTCCACACCAGCCGGCCCTGCTCCGCGAACAGCAGGGGCCCCGGCTGCAAGCCGTACTGCTGAAACGCGGCGAGCATGATCGCGGCGGTCGCCGATGTCGGCAGCCCGAGCGTGAGCAACGGCGCGAGCGTCCCCGCCGCGGACGCGTTGTTGGCGGCTTCAGGGCCGGCGACGCCTTCGATGGCGCCGCGTCCGAAGCGCGACGGGTCGGCCGAGAGCCGACGCTCGAGCGCGTAGGAGAGGATCGTGGGAATTTCCGCCCCACCCGCGGGCATCGCGCCGAGCGGAAATCCAATCGCGGTTCCCCGCAACCACGGCTTCCACGACCGCTTCCAGTCATCGCGTGTCATCCAGATCGATCCGGTGATCGGCGTCACCGACTCCGATTCCGTCGAATGCGACGCCGCGGCAAACAGCACCTCGCCGATGGCAAACAGCCCCAGCGTCACGATGACGACGTCGATGCCGTCGAGCAGTTGCGGCACGCCGAACGTGAAGCGCGCCCCGCCCGACAGCGGGTCGATGCCGATCAGACCCAGGCACAATCCGAACATCAGGCTGGCAAGCCCGCGAGCGATCGAATCGCCAAGCACGCACGACACCGCCATGAAGGCGAGCACGCTGAGCGCGAAGTACTCCGCGGGCCCGAAGCGCAGCGCCACGTCGACCATCAGCGGCGCACTGATCGTGAGCGCGGCGGTCGCAATGGTCCCCGCGACAAACGAGCCGATCGCCGCCGTCGCGAGCGCCGGTCCCGCGCGCCCGCTCAGGGCCATGGCATGGCCGTCGAGCGAGCTCATGATCGACGCGCTCTCACCGGGCGTGTTGAGCAGGATCGCCGTCGTCGATCCGCCGTACATGCCGCCGTAATAGATGCCGCCGAACATGATGAACGCCGCCGTTGGTGGAAGCGCAAAGGTCGCCGGGAGGAGCAGCGCGATGGTGAGTGCCGGACCGATGCCCGGCAGCATGCCGACAAACGTCCCCAGCGTGACGCCGAGCAGCGCCCACAGGAGGTTTGCGCCAGCCAGCGCGTCGGCAAACCCGGCGCCGAGCGCGCTCAGCGCATCCAACGCACAAACACTCCGGCGGGCAGCTCCAGTCCGAGACCCCGCGTGAAGGCGATGAAGATCGCGGCCGAGAAGGCAAGACCGATGGCCGCGGCCCTGATCGGGTGCGGGCGTCCGAACGCCGCAGCGACGGCCGTGAAGAGCAGCGTTGACGCGATGACGAAGCCGGCCGCGTACAGGGTCACGAGGTACGCAGCGAGGCCGCCGATCACGCGAACCACCGCGCCGGAATTGAGAGGTCCGCGAAGCCGTGGCGTATCACGCCTCTGCCGATGGCTTTGACGCACCAGCGCCAGCGCGACGACGATGCTCGCGAGACCGACGATGCCCGGGAACAGCCACTCGACGAGACCACCGGACGCAGCGGTCGGCGCGCCGCGCAGGCGGGCCACGATCG
>Ga0070701_10000782_pt1 | contig 11363 bp, 14 predicted proteins | sample KBSK5102metaG_FD_65451 | JGI IMG/M metagenome (GOLD analysis project Ga0070701, IMG submission 65451) | Corn, switchgrass and miscanthus rhizosphere microbial communities from Kellogg Biological Station, Michigan, USA - KBS K5-10-2 metaG | ecosystem: Host-associated > Plants > Roots >... | reverse complement strand
GGCCCATAGCTCAACCAGAAGAGCAGCCGGTTCGCAATCGGCAGACGGCGGGGCAGCACCGCCTGGGTCCACCAACGGGTCCGTAGCTCAATCAGGAGAGCGCCTGCTTTGCAAGCAGGAGGCAGCGGGAGCAAAGCCCGCCGGATCCACCAATCTTCCAGGGCGCTGGTCCGCTCGGCGGTCTGTAAAACCGTTGTCCAAAAATAAGAGCGGCGGTCAAGGACGAGAGGTTCAACTCCTCCAGCTCCCACCATTGCCCGGCACTCTGTACTGGTATCGGAGCTCCGCCTTTGAAGCGGGTGGGTGAAGGTTCGATTCCTTCCCGGGCAACCAGAAAAATTTCGGGGTGTAGCACAACGGTAGTGCGCCTCTTTGCCAAGGAGGAGACGCCGGTTCGACACCGGTCACCCCGTCCAATATTTGGGCTATACTTCTGTTGGATGAAGATGTTCCTCGCCGCCGTCTTGGCCCTTTCAGGATGTGCGGCTCCGGCGGGGAACACGATCGACGCCACGATCCGAAACGACACTCCTATCCCATTCGTGGTGAAGGTCTCGACTCCCTGGGGACAGACGAGCGTCGTCATCGCTCCCGGCACAACCTGGTCGGGCCAGGTGGATCGGCGTATGATCCCATCTCGGGTCTCGCTCGTCGTTGAACTTCCTTCCGCGCAGAAGTAGCCCTCATTCCGGCGTGTAGCTCAAAAGTAAGAGCAGTCGGCCGATAACCGACAGACAGTGGAGCGTTACCACTCACGCCGACCAATATTCGGGGCCAAAGTGTTGCGGCGGCACGGTCGGCTGTGACCCGGCCAGGGTGGGTTCGACTCCCACTGGTCCCTCCAAGATTCGATGTACAATCTGGTATGCCTCAGATCGAGCAGTCCTGGAGAAACGAAAGCCGGGCCTGGAGGTGGCTTTCCAGGATCCTGTGCTTCTTCGGACTTCATCACTGGGTCTGGAGCACCACGCTCAAGGCAGCAATCGCCTGCGCGGTGTGCCCGAAGAAGACGAAGCATTGGCAGGAGTATCGCCGCAGGTCGGCGGAGGGGATGAGAAGAAGCTTTGATCCATGACGGGCTCAGGGGTAGACAGCGACCCGCCTGCTTGGGGTGCAGGAGTAAGCGCGGTGCAAGTCCGCGGAGCCCGATAAATTTGAGAAGCGTTCGGTCTGTTGGTGCAAGTCGAAGCGATCACGGCGCGAAACGACCCACGTAAGTCTCCATGTCCTCAAGCCGCCTCGGAGGACGAAGGAGTGGCAGGGCCTCCAGGTCCGCTATTCGACCACATGCCTTTTGGAGATGATCATGGCCGGGCCGGGGAAGCGAAGAGCTTCCAAGATTTGTGTCAGTCCTGCCGCGAGAGCGAGAGACGCCATAAAGGGAGCGCGGGCTCTGAAGTACCGGCTAAAGCGTCCAGCAGGCGAGTGTGGGGGCTAAACCAAGGTCAGCGAACGCTTCACTTGGGCGCGTAGGATAACAGAAGACCGCCTGCGTGACATGCAGGAGGAGCTGGTGCGACTCCAGCCGTGCCCACCAATTTTGTAAGATGATTCCATGAGCCGAAAGGAAGAAATCCTCAGGAGAGCCGAAGAGCTCCGGCGCCAGGAGAAGACGTCGAGGAAACCTCCCGACAGCCCATACGATGGAAGAGGGATGGTGTCGCGAATGCCGCTCGGCTGCTGGATCTGGATCCTGGGGCTTGCAGCGCTCGTTCTTTACGCCTTCAGTCGGTTCGTCGTCGGTGTACACTGAAATCGACCGGATCACCTGGACCCCTAACTCTGGTGGCGGGGTTCGGGTCGGCAAGGATCGAGGGTGTGCGCCTTCGCGAGGGGCTGACCCGGACCCCGCTCCCGATTTTCCCGCCGGCGTAGTTTAGCAGCTCTGAATGCGGCATTGGTAATGCCGAGGTGCGGGGGCAGCACCCGCCGCCGGCTCCAAAAATAAAAAAGCCCAGGCTACGCACCTGGGCCTCGGGCGGGTCTAGTGATCGGATTGTAGCACATGCTGGCGTAGCTCAACAGCAGAGCCCCCGCCTTGTAAGCGGACAGATGCCGGTGCAAGACCGGTCGCCAGCTCCAAAATAATAAAGCCCGGAGAAACAGGACTTCTGCCCTCCGGGCCATGTGCGGTATGTGTCAGAAAGATTCTACACGAGCCAGTCTCGTCCAACAAGAAGGACGTCGGTTTCATAAGCCGAAGATAGCGGGGCAGATCCGCTGGCTGGCACCAAAGCTTGGAGGGTTTGGTACATCGGCAGGTCCGCTCCGCTCGAACCGGAGTAGGTCTCGAAAGGGGCCTTGGGCGTTCAACTCGCCCACCCTCCTCCAAAAAAATTCGAGCCCAGGCGAAGTGCCTGGGCTCGGGAGAGGGAAACGCCTTTCGAAGGCTGAGAAATTCTACCACATGGAGACGAAGGCAGTCAGCGTGCCGCACCGGCTTGAACCCGGTTGCCCGGCTCGTCCGGGTCGCGCGTGCAACTCGCGCCGTCTCCTCCAAGTTTCATGGAGGCGTTGGGCATAGGCAAGCCCACTTCGTTGGAAGCGAAGGGCCGACGATTCGTTGGCTTGCAGGTTCGACTCCTGCCGTCTCCGCCATGGAAGAGTACGGCTAATTGGTAAGCCACCGTGTTGCTAACGCGGCGCCCTCACAGGCTTGTGGGTTCGAGTCCCACCTCTTCCGCCAATCTTGAAAGTCACCAGTCGTTCGACCAGGCCAGGATAGCGTGCCCAGCACGACGGCTCTGGATCGGCGACGATCGGTGCGGGACAGAAGGCCGGGCCTCGACGGGTTTCATAAGCCTGTTACTGCGTGTTCAACTCACGGTCCCGCTACCATGCACCGTTGGCGAAATGGGAACGCGGCCGCCTGCAAAGCGGTCATGACCGGGCTCGATCCCCGGACGGTGCTCCAAGCTTCTTCCATGATCGGATTGGGAGCGTTATGATGACGCTCATGACAGCCAAGTTCGCGGCCAATCCATTCCAGGGCGTTTCGTTCGGCCTGGACCACTCCTTCATGTACCGCCAGGAGGATCCGGAGCACTGGATCGTCTACCAGAGGAAAGACGGCCTCATCGTCGCGTCCTTCGACGGAACCGAAGCATTTCCGGGAACATCCCAGAATCTCGATCAGTCGCAGAGAAAATTCTGGGCCCAGGAGCTCGCGTACCGGGAATGCATTCGGAGGAATTCCCCTGCGGCCCCGGATCTCGCGGCGATCGACACCACGCCATAGCAGAAACTTCATCCAGGCCGGTGTAGCTCATTCAGCAGAGCGCCGAGTTCGTAACTCGGAGGCGGCGAGGGCAGAGCTCGCCACCGGCTCCATTCCGGGATCAGCTCAACGGTAAGCTGCTCGGTTGTTACCCGAGTCATGGGGGTTCGAATCCCTCTCCCGGAGCCAATCTTGCCCCTGTCGCGTAACAGACAGCGCGCCGAGCTTCTACCTCGGAAGTGCGGGTGCAATTCCTGCCGGGGGTACCATGGCCTCATCGACTATGAGTAGGTCGGCACCCTCTCAAGGTGCAGGAGCGAGTGCGAATCTCGCTGAGGCTACCAATCTTGGGCCGCTCGTCTACGAGTTAGGATCTCCGGTTTTCACCCGGAGGGACAGGGTGCGAGTCCCTGGCGGCCTGCCAATTTTAGCTGAAGATCGCGTAGAGCGCGGCCGCGATCCCGACGGCGCCAAGAGCGTATGGCGCAGCTTCTTCGATCGTCGTCTTCTTCTCCTCGCTTGCCTGGAACTCAAAGGCAGCTTCCGGAGGAGTGGTCGGCGGATAGTAGTAGATCGGCGGGTAGTACGGGAAGTAGTAGATCGGCGGCCGCGGGCGAGGCGGGCACGAGGCGGGTTCCTTCTTGTAGGTGATCGTCCCGTCCGGCTGCTTGCATTCGAAGAGCTGGAGGCAGGATCCGTTCTCCCTGAAGGGAACTCCGAGGCGCTTGCAGTCTGCTGGGGGAGGAGGGGGCGGAGGAAGCGGTTCCGGTTCAGGTTCCAGAGCGGGCTCCGGCGCGGGCTCGGGTTCCGGCATCGGTGCCGGTTCCGGAGGAAGCACGTCGGGGAGAGGGCCATTCTGGCCCATGCGGGCGCGCGTGAACGGGGATCCCTGGAACGGGAGCTGTCTCAAGAAGGTCTTCTGGAACATTCCGCTCTCCTTTCGGGCTTCAGGAAGAATTATAGCCACAACCTGGCTTCTAAAAAACAGAGATCTGCCTCCGTAGATCAACAGCAGATGACCCGGCTTTTACCCGGGGGATGAAGGTGCGAATCCTTCCGGAGGCACCAGAAAATTCGGGAGCGTAGTTCAACAGCAGAAGACCCGGCTCTTACCCGGGGGATGAGGGTGCAACTCCCTCCGCTCCCACCAAACTTCAAGCCGCCGTGGCGCAACCAGCAGACGCGCTCGTTTCAAAAACGAGATCTTGCGGGTGCGAGTCCCGCCGGCGGCACCATCCTGGGCCCGTGGCGGAACAGCATACGCGCTCGCCTTAGGAGCGAGATTTTGGGGGTGCAAATCCCTCCGGGCCTACCAAAATTCGCGGCTGTGATGCAACTGGCAGACATCTTCGGCTCAGAACCGGAGTCCTGGAGGTTCGAATCCTCTCGGCCGCACCAAAGATTTGCCCCGCTATTTCAACAGTAGAATGCCTGTCTCACATACAGGTGATGGGGGTGCAACTCCCTCGCGGGGTACCAAAAAATTTACGAGGCCGCGAAGATCTGGCGATCTCCGCGGCCTCAGGCAGGGACCCGTTGCCCCTCTCTCCGGGAACTGGGGAGAATATGTTGTCACCATGGATTCAGAATCGTGAAAAATGTTACTCGAAAAATATTTGCCCGTGTAGACCAACTGGCAGGAGTCACGACGCTGAGAACGTCGGTAGTGGAGGTTCGAATCCTCTCGCGGGCACCAAACTTCATCGGGGCGTAGGGTAGCGGCTTAACCCGCCTGTTTCGGATACAGGAAATCGCGTGTTCAAATCACGCCGCCCCGACCATTTTTTTTGATTCTTGAAAGCCTTCAGATACCGTGATAGGCTTGAGCTGTGTTCGAGCCTATCTTTCCGGGGGCCACAATTCCTATCCGTTCAGTAATTCTTGGCCAATCGGATCCACGCGATCCAGAGTATTGGCGAAAAGCTCTGGAGAGATTTAAGGAAGATAAAAAGGAACTGGAGGAATTCTACGGGCCTAGAAGCCCGGAGCAAGAAAAGCTGCTTGAGTATTACCGCGATATGATACCCAGGGTAGAATCATTTCTTCAGACCGGATGGTGGCCTCCATTTCCAGGGACACCCGGCCGTAGCAAGGCTCTTCCTGGCGGTGGAGTTCTGATGCTACCTCCATTTGAGTCGCTCACGGCTCCTGAAACTCCTCCACCTCCCCCTCCACCACTGCCTGTGCCTAGCGGTGGGATAACCAGGAGAGGAATAATAGATCGGCCGGACGTTGCCACGACTATGTGTCCTCAGGGGCAATTCTGGGACGGCCAGAGATGTCGTGGAAGCGTTTCGTCATTCGGTGCCTTTGGTGGGCTTGCCCTTCAGCCTGGCGGCGGTGCAACAACGTTCACCATGGGTAGTATTCCGCTTGTCCGCGGCATTGGCACCCGTGCGCTTGGCTTGTAGACGGTAGAAACGTCAAATCTTCTCGGGCCGTTAGCTCAACGGCAAAGAGCGAGCGTCTCATAAACGCCTGACGCGAGATCGACACTCGCACGGCCCACCAAACATCAACAGGCTCAAGGGTAGATAGCGACCCGCCTGCCTTGGAAGCAGGAGCAGCGGCGTGCAAGTCGCCGGAGCCTGACCACGCCCCCGTGGGGTAGTAGATGCCCGGCGATCTCCTACATCGCAAGGCCCGGTGCGACTCCGGGCGGGGGCTCCAAAATTCATCTCCCGGTGGTGTATCGGATGCATGGCACCGTGCGAAGGTGCAGGTGAGGGTTCGACTCCCTCCTGGGAGACCACAGGCCCCCATGGGGTAGCAGACGCCCGTCGCGGTTCGAACGCGAAAGTCCAGGTGCGACTCCTGGTGGGGGTTCCAAGATTGTATACTTGGTCCCGGTGACCAAGGTCGTCAATATCCGCTACAACTCCTGCGACGTCTACATCGGACGCGGATCTCCTTTCGGGAATGCCTACGTGCTCGGGAGAGACGGCGATCGCCAAGAGGTGATCCGGCTCTACAAGATCGACTTCTACTTCAAGATCAAGAACGACCCATCCTTCCGCGCCAACGTGGAAGCGCTCCGTGGAAAAAAGCTCGGATGCCACTGCCATCCGATGCCGTGTCACGGAGACGTGATCGTCGAATACCTCGAGCAGGCCCCGGTGGTGTAACAGATCGCACGGCGGTCTCCGAAGCCGCAAGTCCAGGCGCGACTCCTGGCCGGGGTACCAGAATTGAGATAGAATCGTTCCAGCCCGATTTTCCGGAACTTGAAGGAGGTGGCCAGTGGAGGCCGCGAAGGCGCTCGATCGCACGGTGCTGGTTCTCAACCGGCGCTGGGATCCCATCCAGACGACGTCCGTCAAGGACGCGATCGGCCTGGTCGCCAAGGGGTCTGCTTTCGTCATCGACCCGGCAACGTTCGACCGGCACGATCTCGTGTCGTGGGGCGAGGTGTCCAAGGCGATGAAGGCGGTCGGCGAGAGCCTGATCCGCTCGCAGCACCTGGCGATTGTTCCCCCGGAGGTCGTGGTGCTCACGGCCTACGAGGGTCGTGGCGAGCGGTCGGTGGTCTTCTCCCGGAAGAACATCTTCAAGCGCGACCGGTACACCTGCCAGTACTGCGGGAAGCAGCCCGGGCCGGAGGAGCTCACGATCGACCACGTCATGCCGCGCAGCCGCGGTGGGACATCGACGTGGGAGAACTGTCTGCTTGCGTGCGTCGAGTGCAACAAGCGGAAGGCCGACAAGACGCCCGAGGAGGCGAAGATGCCTCCTCGGAAAGCGCCGAAGAAGCCGAGCTGGAAGACGCTTTCCCAGGTCCACCCAAAGGCCCGGCGCGAGAGCTGGGAGCAGTTCCTGGGTCGCGCATACTGGGAGGTCGAACTCGAGCCGTAGGAGAATTGAACTCCAGAGGGCCCGGATGGAAGCATCCGGGCCTTTTTATTTTTGTATTTTTATGGTACAAGTAACCCATGGCTCGTCTGGCCCAGGACGGCAGGGTCCATATGTCAGATGGGCGGGTCATCTCCTACATCGACGAACTCACTCCAGCGGACCTCTGTGAGATCGCTCGGGATTGCGGTCCTCGTGGAATTCCAGTACAGCCGATGGGAGCTGGATTTCCGTTTGGTGGTGGAGGGGGCCGTGGTGCCACTGGGCCTGCTGGCCCTGCCGGACCTGTCGGACCTGCCGGACCTGTCGGACCACAAGGTCCCGCAGGGATCGGCGGCACGGTCTTCATGCAGCAGACCGCGATCGTGGATCCGCCGAACGGGAACGATGCAACCGGAGAATTCGGGGATCTTGGAAAACCATTTCAGACGATCCAGGCGGCCGTCAACGCGGTTCCGACGCCTGCGATCGGAGATTCAGCGGGCAGCAGGACCGTCTGGGTCGTTCTTGTTTCCCCAGGAACTTACGATGAAGATCTGAGTATCGACATCACGCGGAAGAGGATAATTCTCGCGTCGGTTGGACCTTGGAATCTCGGGACTTTCAACAGCGCTGATTGGGCCCCTTCGGGAACTCGCCGGAACATCACCCTCTTCACGACGGACGCCATCGTGAACGACGGAATCCGGAATGGGTTTAGCATTCAGCCGATGCTCCCTGCTGGAGAAGGACTAACGACCCATCAGGCCTACTTGACGCGTCCTCGTATCAGCGGAATGATCGATGTTTCTGCCGTCCAAGGACCGTCTCTGGAGCTTACGCTTTCAGTAGAAGTCTTTGGTACCACCGGCGGATCAGGAGGGAATTCGATCATCGGCGGGGCAGCGATCATTCAGAGTTACTTCTATCATTGCAGATTCCGCGGAATGCTTTCGGGGACTAACTGGAACTTCCAGGTCAATGAACGGACTAGATTCGGCGGGTTGGTGAATATTCTTGGATATTCAACGATCCTCTCCTGCCGATTCGACGCTGGCATGACTGTCGCAAGCGCAGCAAATCAGGGGATCACGCCCGGTGGGTTCTACTTGACGGATTTTGCGGGCACGTTCACCGGTCCGGCGGGCTCTCTCAGGCTCGACGGGCAGACGAACTATTGGTTCAAAACTAATGGCGCGGTCCTGGCTGGCGGCGCAACGAAAGTCATTCAGGACGATCTCGTTCCGTAGAATTCACCTTCGCTGTTTTTCTTTCCAATAGAATGGTACTCTCGGAATAGTGTCAACGACGTTGTGGTTCACCGGAATTCCTCAAAGCGGAAAAACCACTCTCGCTCGAATTGCAGAAGAGGAATTTCGAGCTCGAGGGTGGCCGGCGCAGGTTCTCGATGGAGACGAGATTCGAGAGGCGACCGGCTTCCTGGGATTTTCTCCGGAAGATCGCCGACGTCACGCCCTTTACGTGGCCTATTGCGCCCGACTTCTCAACGCGCATGGCATTTTCGTAGCCGCCGCGCTCGTATCCCCATATCGGAATGACCGGGGCGCCTGCCGCGCGATCGTAGGACCATCCTTCGTCGAATGCTTCGTAAACTGCCGCCCTTCAGTATGTGCTTCCCGAGATCGAAAAGGGCTTTACTCAAGGGCTCTGGAGGGAAGTCTTCCGGACCTCACTGGAACAGGGTCTCCCTATGAGCCGCCGGAGAAACCTGACCTGGAATTTCTGACCGAGCATGAAGATCTCGAGCGTTGCCGTCGTCGGATCGTGGAATTCCTGGAACAAAAACTTCAATGAAACCAAAAACCGTCATCGTCCTGGGGATGGGTCGTAGCGGGACATCTCCAACCGCAGACATCCTGCGCCGTCTCGGGGTGAATTGGGGTCCCGAGGTTCTCATGATGAAGCCTCTTCCGGACAACCCTCTGGGATTCTGGGAATTCATACCTTTCTACGAAATCAACGTCGAGCTCCTTCGGCGCCTTGGAGGAGATTGGCATCGCCCTCCAAATCTGACGTCGGGGTGGGAGAGATCGAAAGATCTTGATTATCTTCGGGTGAGGGCTTCCAACATCATTCGGAGATATTTCCGGGCTCCTATGTGGGGGTTCAAAGATCCCAGGTGCTGCCTCACGCTCCCATTTTGGGAGACGGTAATTTCCAATCCGATCGAATGCGTGATTCCGATCAGAAACCCTCTCGAGGTGGCGTCCTCCCTCTATCGTCGAGAAGGACTTTCCATCTCCGGAGGGCTTTCTCTCTGGGCGAAATACGTTTCATGGGCTTGGCAGGCCTCCCAAAAGTTTCGTCGGATCGTTGTCTCGTATGATCTTCTTCTGGAGAATACAAGGTCTCAGATTCTTCGGCTGGCGGATTTTCTTGGCCTCAAGAACTCCCCCGAAGTCATTGAGAATGCAGCTTGTGTAATTCATTCCGGGCACAAGCATCAGAAGGCGGACCCCCAGGAGCTGTCTTCCAATGTGGAAGTGTCCGAACTTGTAAGGGGGCTGTACCAGGAACTCCGGAAGCTTTCCGTGGACGAGGCGGCCGAGGTTGATCGATTCGTGAAGACTTCCAGCTCTCAGGAATCCTTGAGGGCGTGAGGAATTCAAGATAGGATATGGGGATGAGGAGGAACGATTCATGAACGCCTACAGACCCGCGGCATACCGTCCCACGCAGTATCGGGCGCCCTTCATGGCGCAGGTCCCAGCAGTCGTCCAGACGGCCCCAGTGCCGGCGACGGCGCCCATGGCCATTCCGGAGGGCCTTCTCTGGACGAGCCTGGCCGCGGCGGCTGCCTACGCCGGGATCCGGACCGGCATGAAGGAGAAGGGTTTCCTTTCCGTCGTCGGATGGGCGGGCGGGATCGCCGCCGGCCTCGCCGCCCTGACGGGGCTCACGGGGATCGTCGCCCCGACCGTCGCGCGAGGATTCCCGATCCGCTGGTACAACGTCGTATAGGTTCAGCGGAACGAGCAGTACTGATCTTTCTCAACCGGGGGCGAACTAGTTTCGACTGGAGTGCGGATCGGACAAGCCGCGCGCCGCAGTCGGTCTCGAGGCTGCGTAAAAACGAGACCAAAACCCTAACTGGCAAGCGCCAGCTCTCTCTCGCGGCCTGACCGCGACGTCGCGCCTGTTCACGCCGATAGGCGGGATGCGACGTTAAAAATCGGCTGGGAGACCTGAAGCGTCCGGGAAAAGGCCTCCAAGAAACAAACCGGAATATGGCTCAAGGAGGGCTGGCGATGGCCGTCCCGAGGCCGAGAACAAAACACCGCCTACGCGCGTAGACGCCTTCGTGAATCACTCCAGGACGCGGGTGCGACTCCCGCCGCCTCCACCATTGCCTTTCAAGGGTCCTCGGGACCCTTTTCGCTGGAGCCGTCATTCAGATGAAGCCGTTCACCGTGTGGTTTACCGGGATCCCAGGAAGCGGAAAGACCACCCTCTCGCGACTGCTGACTTCTCACCTTTGTGGGAATGGAATTTCCTGCGCGGTTCTGGACGGCCAAGACATTCGTCAGCTGACGGGAAATCTTCTCGGCTTCTCCGCATCGGCCAGAAAGGTCCATGCTGTCTACTGCGCCGTCGCGGCTTCGGTCCTGAACGATGCCGGCGTCTGCGTCTCAGCTTCGTTCGTCTCGCCGACCAGAGATTCCAGGGAGGAAGCTCGCAGGATCGTCGGCGATGATCGCTTCTTCGAAATCTCTCTGATCTGCAATCCGGATCTGGCCAAGGCAAGAGCCCCAAATCCGGCTTGGGTTGGGATTCACGTTGCTTACGAGGAATCCAAGCAGGTCGATCTCCAGGTCGACACGACTCTTGACGGCCCGGAGCAAAGCCTGAAGCTCGTCCTGGCGATGCTTCATGAGCGGAGGGCAATCTGATGGCCGGCGCAAAAAAGCTTCCGTTCGTGGCGCGGCTGAAATTCAAGGCCTACGAAACGAAGCCATTCATCGCGCAGCTCACCATGAAGCAGGCTGATCAGATCGCCAGAATGCTCGAGAAATACAAGAAGGAAGGATCGGTCGAGGACTATTACCTGGGGCGTCCGGATCGGATGGAGCAGCTTCACGCTCTCGTCCTTTCCGGGGAAGGTCTCGAAATCGAGCTTCGGGACCTGATCGAGGTCGAGAAGAAGCTGGCCCGCGGCGGGTAAGCATGGAGACGGGCGCGTCTTCATGCTATCCTTTTGGGAGTCGAGTGTGAGGTCATTCATGAACGGCGCCCCAGCACGACCCGGTCGATCCAGCTGCATGAGCGGTGAGTCGCAATGCGAAATCATCGCCCTGAA
>Ga0070701_10000776_pt1 | contig 11412 bp, 11 predicted proteins | sample KBSK5102metaG_FD_65451 | JGI IMG/M metagenome (GOLD analysis project Ga0070701, IMG submission 65451) | Corn, switchgrass and miscanthus rhizosphere microbial communities from Kellogg Biological Station, Michigan, USA - KBS K5-10-2 metaG | ecosystem: Host-associated > Plants > Roots >... | reverse complement strand
ATCAGCACGTTGTCGGGCTTGATGTCGCGATGCACGATGCCCAAATCGTGGGCATATTCGAGCGCTGATGAGAGATCGATGAGAAGGCGGCGCGCCGACTCCGGATCGAGCGGACCATCGCGCCGCAACTTCGCGGAAAGCGATTCGCCCTTCACGTAACCCATCACGAAAAACAGCGTGCCGTCGACGTCGCCGAACGTGTAGAGCGGGACGATGTTCGGATGCGAAAGCTTCGCGGCCGTTCGCGCCTCGCGGCGAAAGCGGTCGCGGCTTTCCTGCGTCGTGCCGTGATCCGGCGGCAGAATCTTGATCGCGACTTCGCGCTCGAGCGCCGTTTCACGCGCGAGATAAACGGCGCCCATGCCGCCGCGGCCGAGCAGATGGAGCACTTCGTATTGCCGGCCGAGCGCGATTTTCAGCGTTTCGCGCAACGGATCGGGCGGCGGTTCGGGCTGCGCCGCCGCAGCCGCAGTTCCGCATCGCGAACAGAATCGCGCGTCGGCGGGAAGAGCGAGCTTGCAGACCGGACATTCCATCGGCGGCGCTGTCGAAACGAAGCGTGCAGAGAGCGGCCGCGAATGTCAAACGCTGCGCGCGACCATGGACGCCGCTCGGTCCGCGGTCGTATCAGCGCGCGATATGCGACCCCTCTCCCTGGTGATCCCGGCCTTCCTCTTTTTCGTCTCCTCGGCACTCGCGCAGAGCACAGACGTCCGTTTCGATCCGCCCGATCCGACGTCGCGCACTCCGGTCTACGCACACATCGAAACCGGCACGTCGTCGTGCGATCTTTCGTCGTCGACGGTGACGCGCGCCGGCAACATCATCAGTGTCACTCTGCATACCGACCCGACCCGCTGCGTCAATTTCCCTCCGCTCATCGGCGCACCGATCCGGACGACAGTCGACCTCGGCGTTCTGCCAGCCGGCGTTTACGACGTCGTCGTCGGGCGTGACCAGCTGCTGGCCGGAGTGGCCGAGGGGATGCTGGTCGTGCGCGACGCGGAGCCGCCGTTCGAGGTGCGGCCGAATGCGCTGGTGCAGCTGAGCGATACGATTCGATTGACCGCGCCGAATCTCGGAATCGAGCCGGTGACCGTGCGGATTGGTAGCCGCGTCGCGGAGCAGGTCAGCGTCTCGACGAATGAGATCGTCATTCGTCCGCCGGCGGATCTCGGCGCGGGCACCTATGACGTGTCGATCACGCGAACCTCCGGCGTGACCTTGCGCGCGACGGCCGCGCTGCACGTCGCGGTTCCATCAGCGCCGTCGAAAGAAAGCTCCGCGTTCTACGAGAAGATCCTCTTCCCCGTCTTCCTCGGCGGCCCCGGTGCATTCGGCGCGCAATGGCGTACCGACATCTCGCTGCACAACGGCGCGGACTTTCCGTGGCAACCGTTGCAGCCGTCGATCTTCGGCGTCGCCTGTTTCCCGATTTGCGACACGCGACCGCAGGCGCGTAGCGATTCGTTTGCGCAGTCCGCGAGCTCCGCGACGCCGGCCGGTATCTTCGAATACGCGCAGCGCCAGGCGGCGGAGGTTGCGGACTTCAACATCCTTGTGCGCGACCTCTCGCGCTCCGCGCAGGACCACGGCACCGAGATTCCGGTCGTCCGCGAACGACTTCTATTCGCGTCCGTTCAGCCTGCTGAATGTGCCGACCGATCCGCGCTATCGCGTCACGCTGCGCATCTACGACATCAACGGACCGAATGCCGTCCGGCTCCGGATTTATCGGTCGGGAAATGAGGCGCCGCTCGTCGATGAGACGCTCATCATGCACGCCGAAGCCTCGCTGCTTGGCGGCGGCTTCTGGTCTGCGAACGATCTCGTCACGACGTTTCCCGCACTCGCCGGAAAGGGACCGCTGCGCGTCGTCATTGCGCCGGCATTTGATACGCCGGAACGCGAAGTCTGGGGCTTCGTCTCCGTGACGAACAACGAGACGCAGCACGTCACGGTGATCTCGCCTCAGTAACGGCGCGGGAATGTCGAACGCGGACGGCGCGATATCCTCCCGCGAATGAACAAGCCCTTTCGCAATCCGCGGCCGCTCCGTCTCGCCGGCGAGGAGATGGCCGACGCACTCGAGACCGTCGATCTGAACGGGATTCCGGTCGTCGACGACTTCTCCGTTCAGCTGCGCGAAGTCGATGAAGACCGCGGCTCGCACGTCGATTTCGTCAGCGCCGCGCACGGCCTGCTCGCGACGTTTCCGGCGTGGGACCACGCCGAGCGCGACCTGCGCCATTTCAATCCGACCGACGTGCCGCTCGGCACGATCGAGTCGCCGTACGAAGACGCCGACGACGAATGGCGCATCGTCATCTTCGCGAAGCACGCGTACGTCTACGTATTCGAGGCGGACTCGCCGCGCGCGCAGGCGTTCCCGCGCTACTTCCGCGTCACGCGCGATCGCTATTTCGAACAGTGGGCGCAGCTGATGTCGATGTTCAATCCGGCCACGGAGCTCGACGCGTGACGGATGCGATTCCGCGCTACGACGCGGCGACGCGTGCGAGCGCACACGAGCTGGTCGATGCGCTGTTCGATCACGTGGCGCAGATCGCAGAGCGGAAGGTCGTCGACTGGAAAGCTGCCGATGAGCTGCGCGAGCTCGTGCGCATCGGCGACGGCGGCGGCGAGCTGCTCGCGTCCGTTCGTCCATTGCTCGCGCAGGCGATTCAGCTGCATCACCCGTCATACATGGGACATCAGGTCTGCCCGCCGTTTCCGAACGCGGCGCTCGCGGATCTCGTGATCTCGATCCTCAATCAGTCGACGGCCGTTTGGGAGATGAGTCCGATCGCGACGGTCGTCGAGCAGGAGATCGTGCGCTGGCTCGCGAATCTCGCCGGCTTTCCCGCGGAGTCGCTCGGCACCGCGGTCTCCGGCGGTTCGGCGGCGAATCTCACCGGTCTCCTTGCCGCGCGTGCGCGTTTCAACGCGGAGCACGCCGGCGCGAAACGGCCGCTGATCGTTTGCGGCGGCGACGCGCATTACTCCATCGCGCGCGCGGCGGCGATCATGGGCATTCCGGCGAGCGACGTCATCAAGATCGCGACCGACGCGCAGCATCGCATCGATGTCGACGCGCTGACCGAGATGCTCGAAACGATCGACGCGCGCGACGACGCCGCAGTGCTCGCGATCGTCGCCACGTCCGGCTCGACGGCGACCGGCGTATTCGATCCGCTGCGCGAGATCGCGGAGCTGCGCGATCGGCATCGCACGTGGCTGCACGTCGACGCGTCGCATGGTGCGTCAGTTCTGCTGAGCGATCGCTTGCGGCAGCTCGTCAATGGACTCGATCGCGCCGATTCACTCTCGTGGGATCCGCACAAGATGATGTGGATGCCGCTCTCGCTCGGCGTGATTCTCGTGCGCAACGGCATCTGGCTGCGGCGCGCGTTCGAAGCAGACGCCCCCTATCTCTTCAACGCCGAACGCCTCACCGACAACCTCGGCGAGCTGACGATTCAGTGCTCGAAGCGCGCGGATGCGGTGAAGCTCTGGCTGACGCTGCAGACGTCCGGCACCGCTGCCATCGCCGCGGCGCTCGACAAAGTCACCGCCGTCACGCGCCATCTTTACGAGCTGGTGCGCGCGTCCGAAGACTTCGAAGCGATGCACGAGCCGGACTTCAACATCCTCTGCTTCCGCCATCGCAGCGACGACGAAACGAACGCGCGGCTGCGCGAAGAGCTGATCCGCAGCGGCGACGCGTGGATCACGTCGACGGTGCTGAAAGGGCAGCGCGTGCTTCGCGTCACGCTGATCAATCCGGCGACGGAAAACGAGCACGTCGAGCGGATGCTCTCCGCGGTGCGCTCGCTCGTATGAAGCTGCGCATCGTGCTTGTCGAGCCGCGCGAAGCCGGCAACGTCGGCGCCGCCGCGCGCGTCATGAAGAACTTCGGTTTCGATGAGCTCTGGATCGTCGGCGAACATCCCGAGCTGCTGCCGGTCGCGAGCTGGTGGGGAAGCGGTGCCGATGACGTGCTGGCCGCCGCGCGCTTCGCTCCGACGCTGCAGCTCGCGCTCGCCGATGCGCGCGTCACCGTTGCGACGACGGCGATGCGCGGACGAACGTCGATCGCCGATCTTGATCCGTCATCGACCGCGAAAATCTTCGGCGAGCTCGGCGAAGACGACACGCTCGCGATCGTGTTTGGCCGCGAAGACAGCGGCCTGACGCGCGACGAAGTCGTGCTCTGCCAGCGCGCGGCGTCGATCCCGACGAACCCCGCATTTCCGACGATGAACCTCGCGCAATCAGTCGGCGTGTTTTGCTACGAGCTGTCGACGGTGGAGCGTCGCGCCGCGAATCGCGTTCGCCCGCCGGCCGCGCTCACCGAACGTCTGCACGAACGCGCCGAAGCGCTGCTGCTCGAAGTCGGCTTCCTGCAGGAGAACAACCCGAGCCGCCTCTACGACGAGCTGCGTGCGATCGTCGGCCGCGCCGATCTCGACGAAAGGGAAACGACGATCGCGCTGGGGATTCTGCGGCAGCTGGAGTGGAAGGTGAGGCAGGGATGAGCAATGAGTGATGAGGTATGAGTAAAGGCGGTGTTACTCATGCCTCATCACTCATTCCTCATGCCTCGGCATCAATGCGTCGTATGCGTCTTGTTCAGACACTCGCCAATCATCTCGATGAACTTCTCGAGATCGAACGGCTTCAGGATCGCGTTGCACACCGCCTCGGCCGGAATCTTGTCGACGCCGCGCTTTCCGGCGGCCGTGAAGACGATAATGTGCGGGCGATTGCCGTCGAACTCCTGGCCGATCCGTTCGATGAACTCGTAGCCGTTCAGCTTCGGCATCATCAGATCGAGCAGGATGAGATCGATCGAGCCTTCACTGGCGTGCAGCCGCTCGAGACCGGCGGATCCGTCTTCCGCCAGCTCGACCTCGAACTTCATCCGCTTCAGAACAGCCTGCAGCAACACGCGAATGGCGAGGTCGTCGTCGATGACCAGAATCTTTCGTCCAGTTCCGTCGATTTTCATCGTGACTTACAGAAGACGAAATGCGAAATGCGTACCGGGCTGATGCTTTTTATTGCTGATTGAGTCATCGTCCCACACCACGCAAAAATGGTCAAAGGTCATCGCGCGTTTCCGTTCCGGCCGTGGGTTCGACGCGCCGGAATCTCGATCGTCCTCGTCGCCGCAGCGATCACAGCAGCGATTCTCATCTCGCTGGCAGTTGTGCCCGGCGCGCGCTACGGCTGGCTCGGCGAACGCTTCGTTTGGGTATACATCGGCACGCTCTGGCTCGGCGGGCTCAAGGTGTGGACCGGAACGCTGCGACCGATCGCCGAAACCGACGAAAGCTCGTTAGTGCTGCGTCCGCTGCATCAGCTGCGTCAGCGAAAACTTTCATGGGATGCAATTCGCGGCACGGAGCAGATGACCGGCGGCGATCGGCTGATCGTCTATTTCGACACGCCGCGCGGCATGCGTTTTACCGCGCTCAACCTTAACCTCGTGAAGGGACGGCGCGATTTTCTGGCGCTCGTCGACGGCGAGCTGCGCGAGCGCGGATTCGTCGAGAACATCGTCGAAAGATCGCGGTATCTTTCCCGGCCGAAATCATGAGCGCCAAATCCGAGATCGAGAAGCTGCGCGCGGAACTGCTGCGGCACGAGCGGCTCTACTACATCGAGCACAACCCCGAGATCAGCGACTACGACTTCGATCAGCTGCTGAAAAAGCTCGCCGACCTCGAAGCGAAGCATCCCGAGTTTGCCGATCCGAACTCGCCGACCGTTCGCGTCGGCGGCGCGCCGATCGGCGACTTTCCCACGGTCACGCATCAGCCGCCGATGATGTCGATCGACAACGTCTACTCGCTCGAAGAGCTCCGCGAGTGGGACGAACGCGTCAAACGCGGCCTCGGCATGGACTCCGTCGAATACGAAGCGGAGCTGAAGATCGACGGCGTCTCGATCTCGCTCGTCTACGAAAACGGCGAGCTCGTTCGCGGCGCGACGCGCGGCGACGGCGTGCACGGCGACGACGTCACGCCGAACGTCCGCACCGTTCGCTCGCTGCCGCTGAAGATTCCGCCGAAGTACAAACGGATCGAAGTGCGCGGCGAGATCTACATTCGCAACGCCGACTTCGCGAAGATCAACGAACAGATCGAAGAAGCCGGCGGCGAAGCACTCGCGAATCCGCGCAACACCGCCGCCGGCTCGTTGCGCCAGAAAGATCCGCGACTCGCAGCCGCTCGCCGCCTGAGCGCGTTCGTCTATCACCTCGTCTCCGCCGACGACGTCCGCATCACGTCGCAGTCGGCGGCGTACGACATCCTCGAGCAGCTCGGCCTGCCGCTCAATCCGCAGCGCGGCGTATTCGAGGACATCACCGCCGTCGAAGCGTTCATCAACGAATGGCACGAGCACCGGCACGATCTCGATTTCGAGATCGACGGCATCGTCGTAAAAGTGAATCGCCGCGACGAACAGCAGGAGCTCGGCGCCACGTCGAAAGCGCCGCGCTGGGCCGTCGCGTTCAAATATCCGCCCGAGGCGGCGCAGACGATCGTGCGCGGGATCAATCTGTATGTCGGCCGCACCGGCGCGATCACGCCGGTCGCGACGTTCGATCCGGTTCACATCGGCGGAACGACGGTCGTGAATGCGTCGCTGCACAACTTCGACGAGCTCGCGCGTAAAGACGTCCGGATCGGCGACTCGATCGTCGTTGAAAAGGGCGGCGACATCATTCCGAAAGTCGTCAACGTGTTGACCGAGCTGCGTCCGGCCGACGCGCAGGCGTTCGAAGTTCCGCAGGACTGTCCGATCTGCGCGCAGCCGCTGCATCGCTTCGAAGAAGAAGTGGCGATTCGCTGCATCAATCAGGGCTGTCCCGCGATCGTGCTGCAGTCGATCACGCACTTCGGCTCGCGCAAAGCGATGGACATCGAAGGTCTCGGCGCGCAGCGCGTGCAGTCGATGCTCGATGCGGGACTCATCACCGATTACGCGTCGATTTACGAGCTGAAGGCGGAAGACGTGGCGAAGCTCGATCGGATGGGTGACAAGTCCGCGGCGAAACTGCTCGAGGAGATCGAGAAGTCGAAAACGAAAGAGCTTTCGCGTTTCATCTTCGCGATCGGCATTCGCATGGTCGGCGAGCGCGCCGCGAAACTGCTGGCCGATCGCTTTCAGTCGATCGACGCGCTGATGAATGCGACGACCGAGGAGCTGATCGACGTGCAGGAAGTCGGGCCGCGCGTGGCGGAGGCGATCACGTTTTACTTCTCGATTCCCGCCAATCGCGAGCGCATCGAAAAGATGAAGCGCCTCGGCGTCTCACCGAGTCACGCGGTCGTCGAGCGCGGCGACCGGCTCGCGGGAAAGAGCGTCGTCGTGACGGGAACGCTCAGCCGCTATTCGCGCGACGAGATTCATGCGCTGATCGAGCGCGAAGGCGGAAAGCCGTCGGGATCGGTGTCGTCGAAAACTGCGTATGTCGTCGCCGGTGAAGCGGCCGGCTCGAAGCTGGAGAAGGCGCGATCGCTCGGCGTGGACGTGCTCAGCGAAGACGAATTTCTCGCGCTGATCGGGACGGAATGAGCGACAGCGCGCCGGGGCGCATTTCGAGCCAGCGATTCCTCGCGATTCTCATCACGCTGACCGCCGCGGCGCAGGTTTTCATCGCAGCGCGCTTCTTCGGATTTCTGACCGGCGATGACGTTGAGGTGCTGGCGGAGGGGTTTCATCGCGCGCTCGGATTTCCGTATGAGGCGTGGAACATTCGCTGCCTCTTCGTTCCAGATTTCGTCGTCGCGCCGGCGATTCGAATCGCGTCGCTGCTCGGCGTCGAATCGACGCGCGGACTCGCGTTCGCGGCGACGCTGCCGTTCATCGCGTTGACGGCGCTGACGATCGTGCTCGTGCATCGGCTGACGCTGCGCTGGAGCGATGACGAGCTGAGCGCGCGCATCGCATGCGTCATCTTCGCGCTCCACTGGATCCCGCTCGGCTTCGGCGCGACCGTTTATCCGCGAACACTGGCGATGGCGTGCGTCGTCGGCGCGGCGCTGCTCGCGGAACGACGTCCTTTCATCTCCGGTGCGCTGCTCGGTCTCGCGTTCGCCGATCGTTTCAGCGAGATCGTGTTCATCGTCCCGATCATTTGGATCGCGCGACGGCAATGGTGGCGCATCGCGGCCGGCGCTGCGATTGCGATCGCGCTGTTCGTTGGCGTGTACGACTGGATCACGTGGGGCGTGCCGTTTGGCAGCGTGATTCGCTTCGCGCGGCTGACGCTCGTCGCGCCCGACTTCGCGTCGCGCGTGAAGTATCAGGCGCCGTGGTGGTACCTCGCGAACATCGTCCGCTGGTGCGCGCCGACGATGCTGCCGCTGCTCTGGTTCGCGCGCAAACGCGCGCCGTGGGCGTTCATCATCGTGCCGCTGATCGCGCTCTCGGCGATTCGCCACAAGGAAGTTCGCTACCTGCAGACGATCATCCCGTTCCTCGCCATTGCAGCGGCGATCGGTGCCGCGATGTTGTGGCGCGAGCGGCGGAAGATCGCGATCGCACTCGTCGCGATCTCGATCGCGTGGCACCTCACCGGGATTCGCTATCACGCGCGCAAGACGATGCCGGCGGTTCGCGCCGCGGAGATGCTCGGTGACGATCCGTCGGTTTCGACCGTCACGCTGAACCAGATCTGGGCCTACGGCGATCGGCTTTACTTCGGCGATCGGATGGCCGTGCGCGACGTCGGTACGCCGATCGATCCCGCGCGCTTCGCGCTTGGCTTGCAGGGAACGGATGCCGTCGCGATGTTCGAGCCCGATCTCGATCCGCCGATCGTCGATGCGCTGCGGCGCGAACACTTCGTGGCGGTGCAGACCTTTCGCGACGGAGCGGCAAAACCGGTCGTCGTGTTCCGGCGTCGGTGACGCTCAGTCCATCAGCTTGCGGTACTTCGGATCGAGCGCGTCGATCAGGCCGTCGCCGAGGAAGTTGAGTCCCATCACGGCGAGCATGATTGCGGCGCCGGGGAAGATCGCGAGGTGATTGGCGAGACCGAGGTAGCGGCGGCCGGACGTCAGCATCGCGCCCCATGACGGAGTCGGCGGCTGTACGCCGAGGCCGAGGAATGAGAGCGCGGCTTCGGAGAGAATCGCACCGGCGAGACCGAGAGTTGCCATCACGATCACCGGATTGATCACGTTCGGCAGCACGTGCAGTACGATCACTCGCGGCGATTTCGCGCCGAGAGCTTTCGCGGCGGTGACGTACTCCATCTCGCGAACCTTCAGCACCTGACCGCGCACGAGTCGCGCGTAACCGACCCAGCCGATCGTCGACAGCGCGAGGATCACGTTGTTCAGACTTGGACCGAGCACTGCGACGAGCGCGATCGCGAGCAGGATGCCGGGGAATGCGAGGAGGATGTCGGATAGTCGCATCACCGCCGTGTCAACCGCGCCGCCGAAGTAGCCGGCGATCGCGCCGAGCGTGATGCCGATCATCGACGCGATGATGACGACGGAGAAGCCGACGCGCAGCGATACGCGCGCGCCGAAAACGATTCGCGAGAAGACGTCGCGGCCGAGATCGTCGAGTCCGAGCGGATGCTCTTTCGACGGCTCCTCGAGCCGCCGCGACGTGTCCTGCACGTCGGGATCGAACGGCGCGATGAGCGGCGCGAGCAGCGCGATTCCGACGAGCGTGATCGTGAGGATCAGCCCGGCCGAAAAGGCGAAGTTCTTCGCGAGACGTTTGATGTTTTTGTTCATTCGAGCTTGATGCGCGGATCGACCACGCCGTACAGCAGATCGCTCAGGAAGTTCACCATGATGTACGTCAGCGCGATGACGAGAATCGACGCCTGCACCTGCGGGTAGTCGCGCGTCGAGATGCCCTGAATCAGCAGCCGTCCGAGTCCGGGCCACGAGAAGATTTGTTCGGTGATGATCGCGCCGGTGAGCAGCGATCCGAACTGCAGCGCGAGCACGGTGATGACGGGAATCAGCGCGTTTTTCAGCGCGTGGCGGAAGATCGCTTTCGTACGTGTCGCGCCCTTCGCGATCGCCGTCGTCACATACAGCTGATTCAGCTCCTCGGCAACACTGACGCGAATCATGCGCGTGAGAATCGCGGCGAGCGCGAGTCCCATCGTGACCGACGGCAGCACGAGCGATTTCAATCCTTCCTCGCGTCCGGACACGGGAAACCAGGTGTGGTTGATCGCGAACGCGATGATGAGCAGCGGTCCGAACCAGAAGCTCGGCATCGACACGCCGATCAGCGCGAAGAATCGCGCGACATTGTCGATCCAGGAGTTTCGATAGATCGCGGAGATCATCCCCAGCGGAAACGCGACGAGCAGCGCGACGAGCATCGCGCCGAACGCGAGCTGAATCGTGGCCGGGTAACGCTCTTTGATTTCGGTCGCGACACTTTCGTTAGTTCGGAACGAGCGGCCGAGGTCGCCGTGCGCGAGCTTGTTGATGTACTGGACGTATTGCTTCCACAGCGGCTCATCGAGCCCGAGCGCTTTCCGCACCGCCACGATGTCCTCGGGGCGCGCATTCTCGCCCGCGATCTGCACCGCGGGATCGCCCGGGATGAGATGGATGAGCGAGAAGACCAGCGTGAGGATCCCGAGGGTGATCGGGACCATCTGCAACAGTCTACGGATGATGTACTGCGTCATGCGCTGTGGAGCGGCTGTGCAAGTCGCGTGTCACATGCTATCGCGAGGCATGGGCGCGGTCGGGGAAGAGCTCGCGCATCGTCGCGTGAAGCGCCGGCGCCGGGCCGTTAATCGCCAGCGTCGCCTTCGGTTCTCCGACAGCCGCGGAGGGCTCGACGTCCATATCGCCGCACTTGAAACAGATCACGAAGACGACGGTGTCGGCGCCACGCCGGAATTGCAGCGCGTAGCCGGGATCGAACGTGCAGTCGGTAGCGTCTCCGTACGTTTTGCGATCGGTGAGCGCCGCGACGAGCCGTCTCGCAGTCGTCGGTGGAACCGGCTTCTCCTCGAGGATCGGGTATTCGGAAATCAGCCGGTGCGTGCGCTTCAGGTCATCGAAGTTCGGCGCGAGCGGACTCGCGATTCGGTAGGCCTGCACTGTTGTTGTCTCGCGAATCGTCGCCGCGGTTCGTGGCGAGAGACCCTGCGATTCGTCGTGCTGACATCCGGCCGCGATCAGCAACACGATCACGAGCGCCACCCTCACGCCAACTCCTGCTTCCCCGTGAAGTTCCACCCGGCGATTTTCACCGTTGGCGCGAGCGTGCCGCCGAAGTGGTTGAACCACGTGCCGACGCGGCGGCGTTCTTTCGTCAGTCCTTCGATGCGGCCGAAGGCTTCGACCATCGACTCGGTCCAGCGCAAATTCGGGAGGCGCGCGACAACTTCACCGTCGCGAATGA